>Ga0210383_10005736_pt1 | contig 10871 bp, 11 predicted proteins | sample IncBWC14OmetaG_FD_160072 | JGI IMG/M metagenome (GOLD analysis project Ga0210383, IMG submission 160072) | Forest soil microbial communities from Barre Woods Harvard Forest LTER site, Petersham, Massachusetts, United States - Inc-BW-C-14-O ...
CTTGCCTGTTAACGTTACTTTTTCGCCGAGGATTCCGTCCAGATTGAACAGGTCGAACACCAGATCGCCGGTATTGGGGTCGTACACCTTGTCCGCGAATACCAGGGGGATATCGAACTGCGGGAAGCTCGGCAGGTGAAATCCGGTCTCTTCATTGCCGGTGTCGAACTGATTGAACAAGCAATAGAACCCGACCAATCCCTTGTAGGTATTCTGGGAGGTGAAATCCACGCGATGATCGTGATACCAAAGCGTGCTCAAGGATTCGTTGATGTCGCCGTTCGGTTGATTGGTGGAGTTGAACCCCGCGAGCACGTTCGGATAGTACTGATCGCAGAAGTGCCCGGCGGTGTAGAAGTCGCAGGGATTGCCGTCGCTCTCGGACGGATTGTGGGCGTTGTGAAGATGCGTGCTCACCGACGCCATGCCGAAGCCGGTATTGTTGACCGCGGTGATCAGCGGCAGGGAGTTGATGTTGCGAGTGATCTGCGGCTTGCCGTAGAAGGCCTGGTAAGTAGGGCCTGGGCTGCGCGGCCCCGTCCCGTCATCGAAACCCCAAATCGTCTGTTGCGGCAGATCAGGATGCTGGCTGGTGCTGAACTGTCTTTGGTTGAATTGATACAGGGTTTGCGGCACCACCGGAAAGCGCTTCGAATCAATCTGCGGCGCCTGAAACGGCGCGGCGCGTACCTCACCTGCGCCCAAGTTCGGGTTTTCCGTGGGAGCCGGAGTGAGTGAGCGCACGGTACGCGCGACCGGCGTAACGGTCAGCGGCACCACGAAAGGCCGCGTCGGCGGGCTCGCCGTCTGGTTGCCCGGCACGCAATTCTGATTCGTGCCGGGGCTGTTGTTTGCACCGGAACTCGGCGGGTTATTGGTCGTGACCGACTGCCCGTAGGCACGAGCGCTGAGGCCGTGCTTGGCGACCAGCATGCCGCCGGCGGTCAGCAATCCCATCTTGAACAAGTCACGACGGCTGGTAAGTCCGGCGGCAATCAATTCACGCCGGTTCTTGGCCGCAGCACACATTTGTTTAAAGCGCCGCTTGGAGACCTTCTCGCCGAATACATTGTAGTACATGGATTCGTACTCCCCTCCAGATGGAATTGCCCGATTCGCTCGTTTCCTTCCCGCGCCGGTCGTGCGGTCGGAGTGATTGCGATTGCCTGCTCCGCCGCTTCGAACATTAATTTCGCGCTGGGACGCTAGCGCATCAAGAGCGAGAACGCACCCGCAAATCGTTAGCTAATCCGACTCATGATTAGCAATTCGCGGCGGCGATTAGCAATTCCTGCTTTGCGCAATTTCTATATTTATGAGGCAGTGCCGCCGCCGCTACTTTCCCGGCGTTCGTCGGCGATGTCGCGGTAGCGTGTGGGGGTAACAATGTATACGCGTTCGAACGCGCGGATGAAGCTCGACATGTGCTCGTAGCCGGCGGCGCGCGCGATCTCTTTGACGCTAAGGTAGCTATTGGAGAGCAGGTACTCAGCCTTCTGCAGCCGTTGCGTGATCAACCATTCACCTATGCGGACACCGGTTTCACGTTTGAACAGGCGCTGTAGATGCGAGGTGCTCATACGCAGTTGCGCGGCGAGATCCGTGATTTTGTAGGCTGTTCCGGACTCGATCGTCCTGAGCACCCGAACTTCCACCGCCGAGCGTCCGCCTGCGCGACGCAGTCGAACGGGCATGGTTTCACGCACTTGATTCGTCATGCTGGACAGTTCTCCCGTGCGACTGCCATCGAGATCGGGGGCCTTGCACCCCGCGGCTTTGTACGAAAGAGCGACACTGTTCCACAAAAACCATCATCCGCTCACGGATTTTTTATCACCTGACCGATTTCGGGGTTTGGACTACGCCGCGTTGGCAATCGGCCCGAAGATTTCCCGCCTTTGGCTTTTCACAAATGCGACATGCTCGCGTTCTACACAGTTTTTCAGGCTCAACGCGAGGACCGATTTTTGATAAGGGTAAGAACTTTCCTACAAACATCCCGTCGCGCCGGCCCCACTCGTCTCCAGTCAGCGACACACGGACCAACTTTCCGGGCGGAATCGCCAAAATGAGCATCGACCGCTAAGAATCCACCTCGAACGACGCCCGGTCCGCCTTCAACGGACCCGCCGCCAGCCCTACTACGCGGGCGCCGCCCTCGCCGCATCAATTTAGTTCCCGCTACTGCATCCGATCCGCGGGGCGGCTCGAAGTTATCCGCAGCTAGCCCATTCACTCACAACAAGGAGCTCTTTCGATGAGCACGCTCAAACATCGACAACTATTCATAGGGGTGCTTGCCGCCTCTGTCGCCGGCAGCGCGCTGGCCTCGAGTCATCGCGAGGCGCCGTTTATCAGTACTCGACCCAGCGTCGACGGCACGGATTTCTACATGTTCAACAGCTACGAACCGGGCAGAGCGGGTTTCGTGACCCTGATTGCCAACTACGTACCGCTGCAGGATCCGCAGGGAGGGCCCAATTATTTCAACCTCGACGACAATGCTCTGTACGAGATACACATCGATAACAGCGGTTCTGGCAAAGCCAACCTGACATTTCAGTTTCGTTTCACGACCACCACCCAGGGCCTCGCGGTTCCGGTCGGCTCGAAAATGGTGCCGGTGCCATTGACGAATATCGGACCGGTGAGCGCCGGAAACACCAGTGCCCAAAATGTGTCGCAGACCTACACGCTCACATTGGTGAAAGGCGACCGGCGCATGGGGACCGTGCTCCCAGTCGAAAACTTCACCACCGGCAGCACGGTCTTCGCGAAACCCTTGGATAACATCGGCAACAAGTCGATCCCGAATTACGCTGCTTACGCGGCGAGCTTCATCTATCCAATCCTCATTCCCGGCTGCGGCCAGGGCAAGGTGTTTGTTGGCCAGCGCCAGGATCCGTTTTTTCTGGACTTGGGCGGCACCTTCGACCTGGTCAATTATCACTATCCGGTCGAACAGTTGGTTCCCGCCGGCACGAGCACGCGCAACTTCGGCACCAATTCCCTGGCCGGATTCAACGTCACCTCGCTCGAGCTCGAAGTCCCCGCCGCGTGTCTCACCAATGGTTCCGATCCGGTGATCGGCGGTTACACCACCGCGAGTCTGCGCCAGGCCTCGGTATTGAATCCGACCCCGCAGAGCGCGAAGAGCGCCGCAAGCGTCGGCGTCGTCGCCGCCCCCACCGGACCGGAATTGGCGGGCGGTGCGTGGAGCCAGGTTTCGCGTCTCGGCATGCCTCTCGTGAATGAGCTCGTGATCGGCTTGCCCGACAAGGATCGTTGGAACACCACCACGCCGGCGCAGGACGCGGAGTTTGCCGACTACGTCACCAATCCGTCCTTGCCGGTGTTGGTGCAAGCGCTGTTCGGCAGCGCGGGAGTCCTCGCACCCAATGTGTATCCGCGTACCGATCTTGAAGCGGTATTTCTCACGGGCATCGCGGGCGTGAATCAGCCCGCCAAAGTGCTGGCGCCCGCCGAAGAGCTTCGCCTGAACACCACCACACCCGTGACTCCCTACGCGTCGCAGAAAGATCTGGGTGTTCTGGCCGGGGACCTGGCCGGCTATCCCAACGGCCGACGACCGATCGACGATGTCGTGGATATCACGCTGCGCGTGGCGATGGGCGTCCTTTTGAAACCCTACGACGGCAGCTCGACGGATCCGGATCCGGCGTCGGACGCGTCCCGGCAGTTGGGCTATACCGATGGCGTGCAAGCCAATCCCGCCAACTTTCTGAGCGCGTTCCCGTATCTCAACACCCCGATCGCGGGCTCACCCAACTTTTGAGGGCGCTTATCATGAAGGCAAAAATTGGTTTGATCATCGGCGCCGCGGTGCTCTGCGCGCTGGCGGCGGGTTGCGGGGGTAGTCATCACACCCCCGTGCAGACGAGTGGCGGACCGCCGCCCCCGCCGCCGCCGCCGACCACCAAGGATCTGGATACGGCCGCGGTGCTGGCCATTGTGCAAACCCAGACCTCGGAGACCATGGATCCGTTTGAAGTCGACAACGCCGCGATTGCGGTAACCCCCATCGGCGACGAGACCAGCGCGCCGGTGAATGTGAATGCCACGTGACTCCACGAGCCTGCGCTGCATTTTGCAATACAGGCTCGCCTCCCTCGCTGCCGCGGCACTGCTGAATGTTGCCGGACTGTCTCTCGCCCAAGCACTGCCCCATGTACCGGACAAAGAGGAGGCGGTGCTGGCCGAATTGTCCGTGGGAACCCGCTACACCGACGGGTCGGCGCGCCGCCTGGCGCGCGACAGAGTCGATGTGGCGATACCTTTGGCCCAGTTTTATGTGCAGCAATCGCGTCTGAGCGGCGATCTAAGGTTTCTGGGCTATGCCGAGGCAGTATTGGCGCCGTGGATGAAGCAATCTCCTCCCAATCCGGATGTACTCGTGCTGCAGGCGACGCTGCAGCAAAGCCGCCACGAATTCTCGGCCTCGCTTGCCACGCTCGACCAAGCCTTAGGTATACGTCCCGCAGATCCACAGGCCCTGCTGATTCGCGCGACGGTGCTCCGAGTTCTGGGCCGTTACGCCGAAGCCGGCGCCGCATGCGGGCAATTTTCACGGCTGGTCGAGTCACGACTGGCGGCGCTCTGCATTCAAAGCCTGCTTGGACTGCGCGGCCACCTGGAGTCGGCTTATTCGTCGCTGAGCCAGCTCTCGACCCAGGGATGGCTCAGCTCTGAAAAATCCTGGCTGTATTCCGAGTTGGGAGAAATGGCGGTGCGTCTCGGACGCAACGAGGAAGCTGAGCGATGGTTTCAACAGGACCTTCGCTTCGCCCCAACGGACTTTTACGCGCGTGCGGCCTATGCGGACCTCATGTTGCGGCAGGGACGCCCAAAGGATGTGCTGTCGCTGCTGAACGGCCAGGAAAGCCATGAACCGCTGCTGCTGCGGATTGCGATCGCACAAAGACAACTGCACGATCAGGCACTGGAGCAGAGCAGCGCACGCCTGCGTGCCGCCTTCGCCGCCGAATTGCAGCGCGGCGAGGCCGTGCATCGGCGCGAGCAGGCGAGGTTTCTGCTGGAGGTCGAGAACCAGCCCAACCTCAGTCTCGCGGCAGCACTCGAAAACTGGAGCGTGCAACACGAACCCGACGATGTGCTGGTGCTCGTGCAGGCGGCTATCGCCGCCGACAGACCCGAGGCCGCCGCGCCGGCGATCGGCTTCGTGCAAGCTCAAGGACAAAGCGACACGCGAGTCGATGCGCAAATCCTCGCCCGGTCGGCCTCGCGATGAACAAGCTGCGCAATCTTCTGCTGCTGACCCTGCTGCTCGCCGGCCCGGTGGCCCAGGCCCACATTGCGAGCAACGGCTTTCTGACTCTCGATGTGCAAGGGTCGCGGATTTCCGGATCGATCGAACTTGCAATCCGAGACGGCGAACTCGCGGTCGGCCTTGACCATGATGGCAATGGCCAAGTGACGTGGGGAGAAGTGAAATCCAGCGAAGCGGCTTTACAAAACTATGTGCGGGGCCATCTGCGGCTGGCGGCTGGCGAAGGCAGCCAATGCCAAATCAGTTTCGGCCCTGTCGAAATCAACGACCGCATCGACGGCAACTATTTATGGCTGCCGATCAGGGCTGAATGCGCAACTGAGGTCAAGCGCCTGTTCATCGAGTACCGGCTGCTGGACATGGAGGATCCTTCGCATCGGGGCTTGCTTGCCCTCACCGCCAACGGCGCGGCGCAGACCGCCGTGTTGGGCGGCAACGCGAAGGCGCGGCAGTTTGAGCTCAATGATCCGTCAACCTGGTCCGCCTTCTTCGAATACCTGCGTGCCGGAATCTGGCATATTTGGAGCGGAATCGATCATTTGTTGTTCCTGTTGTCGCTTCTGCTGCCCGCGGTTCTCATGCGCCGGCAGGATCGCTGGGACGCGGTACCCATCGCAGCCCCGGCTTTCGTCAATATCGTCAAGGTCGTCACGGCCTTTACCGTTGCCCATTCAATCACGTTGTCGCTGGCCGCGTTCGATATGGTTCGGCTGCCAAGCCGGCTTACCGAGTCTGTCATTGCGGCCTCTATCATCGTTGCCGCGCTCAACAATGTGTTCCCGCGCGTCACGGCAGGCCGTTGGCGCATCGCGTTCGTGTTTGGCTTGCTGCATGGTTTCGGGTTTGCATCGGTGCTCGCGGAAATGGGGTTGCCCAAGGGCGCGCGGCTGGCATCGCTGGTCGCTTTTAACCTCGGCGTCGAGGCGGGACAACTGGCTGTTGTGCTCACGATCATGCCGCTGGCCTATTTGCTGCGCGCCACTGATTTTTATCGCCGCGGCGTGATGCCGTGGGGGTCATCCGCAATCGCCTGCCTGGCCTTGTTCTGGCTGGTCGAACGCGTCATCTTCTGATTCTTGGCCTGCTACACTTAAGCCTGGCGCAATTGGGCGCGCTACGATGGTGCGTGAATACGTGGCAACGCCGCGAATTACGGCTCTACTGGACTCGCTGGAGTCCTTTTATGGAACGCTTCAGTCTCATGCACCGACGGAGCCTTATGAGTTTCTGATTTGGTGGCATTGCGGATACCCCGCGAGCGAAGAGCGTTGCGATAAGGGATGGTCTTCATTGAGGCGCGAGGTCGGCATCGCGCCCAAGCAACTGGGCTCCGTATCAACCCCCTCACTCACCCGAGCGCTAAAGGCAGGCGGCATGGTGCCGAAGCTGCGCGCGGTACGGCTGAAGGAAATCGCGTCGCGGGTTCAAAATGAATTCGGCGGCGATCTTCATGCCGCGCTCGCCCGCCTTTCCGCGGAGCAGGTCCGCAAGGCATTGAAGACCTTCCCCGGGATCGGCAATCCCGGGGCTGATCGGATCGCGCTATTTGCGCGCCTCTCGCCGCTGGCGGCCGTGCCTTCCGCGTGTCCGTATGTCTTGGTTCGCGTACTCGACGGCCCTGAAGGCGACCAATACTCGGCGATTTACGCGGCCGCACAGCGCGCGCTCAGTACCCTGCCCGCGACCTTCGAGGCGAGAATTCGCGCCTACTTGCTGCTGGCGCTTCACGGCCGTGAGCTTTGCAAACGCTCCCGTCCGTTGTGTGAGCGCTGTCCCCTCCAGCCGCATTGCGCTTTTGCAAATTGACCGAAGAACCAACAATATTGAGTCATGAGAATCGTTACCTACAACGTCAACAGCATCAACGCGCGTCTCGGCAATCTGCTGCGCTGGCTTGCGGAGTCCGCGCCTGACGTGGTTTGTCTTCAGGAACTGAAGGCGCCGCAGGATAGATTCCCGGAGGCGGCCATACGCGATGCCGGTTATGGCGTCATTTGGCACGGTCAGAAAAGCTGGAACGGGGTCGCCATCCTCGCCAGGAACTCAGAGCCCAAAGAGATCAGGCGGGTTCTTCCCGGGGACCCTGATGATGTGCATAGCCGATACATCGAGGCCACGGTCGCCGGTGTCGTGATCGGATGCCTTTATTTGCCGAACGGCAATCCTGCACCCGGCCCCAAGTTCGAATACAAGCTGCGCTGGCTCAACCGGCTCCTTGCGCATGCCGCTGAGTTGCATCTCTCCAGAGCGCCGGTCGTGCTCGCAGGCGACTACAACGTGATTCCCACCGCAGACGATGTGTACAAGCCGGAACGGTGGGTGGACGATGCGTTGTTCAGAATTGAGGTTCGCGAGGCATTCGCCCACCTGCTCAAGCACGGCTGGGTGGATGCGGTGCGCACGATTCATCCTGGCGAGCAGATTTATACCTTTTGGGACTTTTTCCGCAACGCCTACGGGCGCGATGCCGGGCTGCGAATCGATCACTTGCTCCTGAGCCCGTCGGTTGCGAACCGTCTCGTCGATGCGGGCGTGTACCGAGAAGTGCGCGGCTGGGAAAAGGCCAGCGATCACGCTCCGACCTGGGTGGAGCTTACGGACGGTTGAGAGTTGCGGCGCCTCGGCTGACTGGCGGCGGTAAACTAGCGCTCTTTGCCCACGCTCAGCGGATAGCCGGCTTCGCGCCAAGCTTTGATGCCGCCATCCAAGGCAACCGCTCCCAAGAATCCCATGGTGCGAAGCGTCGCCGTTGCCAACGTGGAGATGCGCCCAAACTCACAGCAAACCAAAATCCGTCGAGTAGGATCCTTCAGCTCCTCGTTCACGCGCAGTTCCAACTGTCCGCGCGGCAGGTGAAACGCGCCGGGTACGTGCCCGCTTTCGTAGGCATCGCGTTCGCGCACATCGAGCACAATCAGATCATCACGACGGCATTCGATGCTCGCCTTCAGTTGTGCCATCGACATGAATGGAACCGACGCAGCTGCATCGGAAAGCATCTGCGCAACGGTCTTGCCGCCGCTCATATTGGTGCGCAGCGCTTCGGTCACGTGCGTAGGCATGGTGAGATTCAGGTTCTGCATCATGTCGATGAACGCGCCGCGCTCGCGCTTTTGCAAGCGTGGATTTTCGACGAGTTCCTGACCGATGGTGGAGTGGCTGCGGCCTTTGTATTCATGCGCAGGAAAAACCTTCAGCGCCGGATCGAGCTTGAGCACGCCCTGGAACAAGCTTTCATGCAACGCGCCGGCGTCGCCGCTCGGCAGGTCGGTGCGTCCGGTCGCTCCAATCAACAGCGTATCGCCGGTAAAGACTCGATCTTCGAGGCACAGGCACATCGAATCGTTGGTATGACCGGGGGTATACAACGATTGCAAGCGCAGGCGTCCAATCACCAATAAATCACCGCCCTCGAGGCGCAGATCGATGAATGGCGCAGGGCTCGCGCGGTGCATGACCACGGGCACGCCCAGCTGATTGGCGAGCTGCCGAGTCGCGGAGAAGTGGTCTGCATGAGTGTGCGTGTCGATGAGATAGTGAAAACGCAGCCCATGCCGCGCCGCCAGCGCGATGTAGCGGTCAATCTGGCTCAGTTCCGGATCAATCAGCGCCGCCGCGCAAGTCTCCTCGCAGCCCACCAGGTACGAGCGGCATCCCCCGCTGGAAATGGACTCGAAAATCATGAGCGCTCCTTGAGTATGGTTTCGGTCGCCAGACGCCGATTTGCTCTAGTTTTGAAGGCCTTGGCGCCATCCCGGCGGCCAAATTCTAACATGCGCCAGACACCTGCCGGCTGGCCGCCTACCGTTCGCGACCCACCTCGACCACTCGCGCCGCGGATCTTGCGGTTTGGCGCACATCCAAACAGGACGTCCGGCAGCGCCTTACAGTGCCTCCATGGTCCAAAGCAGGGAGATACCCATGAAAATCCTCATCAATATCGGTGCCCTTTTTCTCTCGACGATCCTTGCTCTGATTCCCTTTGCCGTCATTGCTGTCAATGACTTAGTTGTGTGAACTTTGGAGACTACCGTGAACTACCGATCAATCGTTCGTTTTGCATCCGCCGCCGTCTTGACGCTTTCCGCTGCGCAAGTATTCGCCGGCGATTTCTTTGAGGAAAAAGGCGTGGCGCTGAGCAGCTACGACCCGATTTCCTACTTTACGCCCTCTCCGGACCCGATCTTGGGGGTTAAGGAACTGAGCTACGACTACAAGGGCTCAAAGTTCTACTTCATCACTCCGACGCATTTACACGCGTTTGAGAGCAATCCGGAAAAGTACTCGCCGCAGTATGACGGATTCGACGCCTACGGCGTGTCCCAAGGCCGCAAGGTTGGCGCGCACCCGCGTGTGTTTGCCGTCGTTGATGGCAAGCTCTACCTGTTCAGCGACCTTGAGTCGCGAAAGAACTGGAAGAAGGACGTTGCCGGCAACATCGCCCGCGCCACTGAACAGTGGTCGCAGGTCTCGAAACTGGTGGCGCAGAACCGTTAGTACTTTGGGCTAGATTAGTAGTATTGGCCTAAACACTGTGCCCGCGTCTATCCGGCGCCGGCACAGTGTCGCTTTTCGCCCGCGCCGCTCAGCTTGCATCGTGAAAGATGATGCCCAGCATGTGACGCCTTCCTGAGTACAAGCGGCTCACTCCATGCCGATGCTTGACCCGGTACGTGCCGCGAGTCCCTTTTGCCGGGCGATCGCGCACCGCAAATATCGCCAGATCCCCCTGCCGCAGCGGCAGGACTTCCACTCTCGATTGCATGCGCGGACGCTGCTCCGTTACGACGAACTCACCTCCGTCGAAATCGCGGCCGGGTTCCGAGAGTAAGACGGCAGCCTGAAGCGGAAACACGTGCTCCCCATAGACGTCCTGGTGCAAGCAATTAAAGTCGCCCGCGACATATTGCAGAAGCAGCGGCGTGGGTAGAATTTGGCCCGCGGCGTGGCAGTGCGACAGAAACGCGGCGTGTTCCTGAGGATAGCTAAATTCCATGCCCATGAGCTCAGCCCAGCGGTTTGCAATCGGCGCGAGGCGCAAGTAGAGCGCCTCGCGCAGCCTTTGCACGATCGAGGGCAACGGGTATGAAAAATAGCGGTATTCACCTCGACCAAAGCCGTGGCGCCCCATGATGACGCGACTCCGGAAGACCTGGTCATGATCATAGAGCTCCGCAACGGCCCGGCACTCTTCGGTGCTCAGCACGTTGCCAGAACGCGCGACTCCGTAGCGATTGAGGTCGTCTTCGACCGCGGGCCAATTCAGGCCGGCCGCGCGGTCGTCGATCATGGCGATCTCTCGCGCTCCAGCAACGCACGTTTGCGCTGCACCCCCCATCGATAACCTGACAGCTGGCCATCGGTGCGTATGACCCGGTGGCAGGGAATCGCAACGGCGATCATGTTGGCGGCACAAGCTTGCGCGACGGCGCGGGTCGACTTAGGTTGGCCGATGCGCGCGGCAATATCCCCGTAGCTGGCCGTGCTGCCCACACCGATGTTGCGCAACGCCCGCCACACTCTCTGTTGAAACGCCGTACCTTGCACATCGAGCGGCAAATCG
>Ga0210383_10005737_pt1 | contig 10870 bp, 16 predicted proteins | sample IncBWC14OmetaG_FD_160072 | JGI IMG/M metagenome (GOLD analysis project Ga0210383, IMG submission 160072) | Forest soil microbial communities from Barre Woods Harvard Forest LTER site, Petersham, Massachusetts, United States - Inc-BW-C-14-O ...
GTGGCGTGGATGATCTCGCGCGCGAGAGAGGGCATTAGCTCCCCATAGACTGTGCTGGAGAACGCTTCATACTGCTTGAGGCTCTGCACGTGAGGACCGACGCTCCGCTGGTAATTCTCCTCGATAATCCGCATGAGGACCTTCTTCGGCATGCCGCCACCGTCTGTCCATCCTTCGACGGAGTGTTGGAGTACGTTGCACGGAGATGGGGCGAATGGGTCGGAAGGGAGGGCGGGGTATTTGAGGGTGCGGAGGAGGGTGTTGATGATAGTGAGGGTTTTGAGGAATAACGGGCCGTCTTGTCGATGGATGGCGCGTTGGATGGCGCGGAGATAGTTTACTTTTGGCTTGGAGGGGGAGGAGGATCGGGATCGTGGTGGGGAGGGAGAACTTGGAGTGGAGTTGGAGGATAGGGAGGTTAAGGAGGAGAGGCTGGAGGTTAAGGAACTGAGGCTGGAGGTGGAGGCTGAGGAGGGGCTGGAGAGGAGGGTGGATGGGGGAGAAGGGGATGGTGAGGGTGGTGGTGAGACGGCTTCGGAGAGGGTGTCTGTGGGTATTGAGCCGAAGAGGGATTGTTGGGCGGGTGTTAGGTAGCCTGGGTGCTGTGAGATGAGGGAGATAAGGAATTAGAGAATCACTTACATTCTACGATTGTGTAGAGTGTCTTTTCGAGACACATTATAGGATTATAGTGGTCCTTGTCTTTAGGAGCAAGGAGAATAAATCTGAAACATGAAATGAGATTATGAGCAAACATTGACCAATCTGTGAGCACCTTGTAGTGGCCTAGACCATGAGAGGTTTGGGAACATCAAAGACACGAAAAGAAGGATGAATGTGTCGACGATATTCCCAAGCCTCCAAGTCTGCAACACTGCAAAGCAACTAGATCTGTATCATACGTACCTTTCGGATGCACTGGTATTTGGGTATTCGAGTTCGACCACAGGATAGTCAGTAGGGTGCGGATCGAACGAGGTATCATTCGGATCATCCAGGTTCTTAAAGTCTGCAACCAGCTCTAGCAACGCCACACACGAAAATATGAAAAGCCACTCACATCCTTTGTACTTTGGCATCAGATTTTTAACAACCTGCTCAGAACTCAGATGGCTCGGCCCTGGCGTGCCATCCTCGTCCGCACACCATCGACGGGAAATAATATTAGGAGTCTCAGCTTCTACTGATGGAAAAAGAGACGTGGAACGTGATCTGCTACTCCTGTATATTGGTTCTGGAGAGGGTGGTAGGGAGAGCTGACGACTTGAAGCACGGGAGGAGGCGATTGGGGAGGAAGTGTCGCGTTTGCGTCGCTTGACAGTGGCTGTTCGAAGTCTTTTGACGTCGCGAGGGAGCCCAACACCAGAGGCAGAAGTGGAAGGGAGGGAAGAGCTCTTACGTTTCCTAGGAGGATCGAAGACTGGGGAAGAAGCGGGTGAGGGGTGAGTGGAAGCCGGGATTAAGGTGGTGCTGCTTTGTGGTGCAGGTCTGCGAGTGAGACGCGTAGTTACGACTACGGAGGAGGACGAAGACGCAACTGCGTTTGGGACCTTTGACTTTGTGAAAAAGCTGAGGTCGGAGGACGTTGGTCTTGCAGAGGGGGAGGACAACATGATGGTGGGTGCCACAACCAGGGTGGCGACAAGGACCGACTTTTTTCAGTTGGCTGTGTTTTCGCGTTGTGTCATATCACGCTTTCCACGTGGTCCTAGTAGCCTTGCTAGTCGACCACCACGCCAAGGAGCCTTGCCTAAGATCGTCTCGAGTCGACGTCGACGTCGAGCTGTTCTCAATTACCCCGCTCTGACTATTAATTGCAATTCCCCGCCTTTCTGACGAGTGTCCTATAGCTAGTCATCGGAGTCATGGGTCGGTAATTGTTCGGACCGAGTGTATCGGAACTCAAGAGTTCATCTCATGTTCACCGTGAATAGTCTTCTCTCCTAGATCTTCATCATCTTCCTGATTCCTATAAGCCCTGCAACCGCAGCCTTGCTACAACCACTGCCACACCCGACTTCACCGAAACACATGCATACCGCGATTACCCATGCTATGTATCATTCTTAGTCAATTCTCATAATCATAATCAACTTGAGCAATATTACACAGAGCTAGACTCGTAACCCTCCTTCTAATGAGGCAAGCTTGTCTAGTTAGGTCGACAATGTCCTCCGAGAGCAATCATTTAGAGTGCACACTACCTACCGGCGGAATCCAAATCTAGATCCAAAATTTCATCGAGCCCGATTCGGCAACTCCTCCTTTGCAACTTGCTTTTTTTTGGCCCACTGAATTCCGATCATTGGTCGTCGTTACAACGTCGTAAGACTGTATAATCGATATCATGTCGGGCGACACAGTTCTAAAACCTCAAAAACTCAAAAAGTCTAGATCAAAGGACAAGCAGGACACCAATGGAGAACACAAAAGCAAGAAACAGGTTCCTGAAGGTATATCGTCGCAGTTGTTCCATTTCATGGGTCATATTCAGTATATTCGTTTAGATCAAGTAGACCACATAGACGGTTATAAGGTGGTGGAAAGAAAGAAGAAGAAAAGCAGGAAACAGCGGGAGGAGCATATTGAGGATACTACACCACTCGATGCAAATGGTGAACTTTGGTCCACAGTGTACCATTTAATTGACAAGTCTAACGATATATGCATTACAGTGGATGGCGAAGGCCCGCAGCAGACAAAGAAGAAGAAAAAGAGCAAGCATAGGGATGATGACGAGAGTACCGCAATGGTTGTGGATGAACGTGAGCTTCCGTCAGAAATGAATGTCGTAGGATTGAACTAATATACTCGCGATTGTATACTAGTAGCAGTGGATGGAGAGAAAAAGCAGAAGAAGAAACGCAAACGCGATGCTGAGGATGAAAAACCCGCTGAGACCGAACAAAATGCATCCGAAATGAAGAAGGACAAGAAAAAGAAACGACGAAAAGAATCCTCATCAGCCGATGATCTGTCGCCAACCACCTCGAGCTCAGCAGGTCCCTCGACATCTCCTTCTAAAACCTCCACTCCCAAACCCACTTCCCCCCCCACTACAACACCCCCCACTCTCGATGAGATCACCTCTTTCCTCACAAAACATTCCATCACAATCCACACGCCTCCAAACTCCACTCCAACCACCCCCATACTCTCCTTCTCCCAACTCGACATCCCCTCCGACCTCTGCGTGTGCTTCGCTGATTTTAAAAAACCTACCCCCGTCCAAGCGTGTACGTGGCCCCCCGCTCTCCAAGGCCGGGATGTAGTCGGTATCGCCGAGACCGGCAGGTGCGTTTCCTTTCCAATCTACCTTATTCCGATATGTGCACCGCACTCATAGTCAAAATAGCGGCAAAACACTAGCGTTCGGCATTCCAGCCCTTTCCCGCCTCATCACCTCCGCCTCTTCCAGACTCTCGAACCCAAAATCATCAACCGTAACAGTCCTAGTTGTAGCCCCCACCCGCGAGCTGGCCATCCAGACACATGACACCCTCTCCGCCCTCGGGGCCCCCTTCGGCATAGCCAGTGTGGCCATTTTTGGTGGGGTTCCGAAGGAGCCGCAGGTGAAAATGCTTAAGAATGCGAATAAGGGGAAGGATGGGATGACTACTAGGATTGTGGTTGGGACGCCTGGAAGGATATTGGATTTGGTGCAGGAGGGTGTTTGTGACTTGAGTGGGTGGGTAGAATTCGACTCCTTTTTCGTGACGAGAGGATAACTATCTGACTTGAAAAATTTTAGGGTTGATTATTTGGTGTTAGACGAGGCCGATAGGATGTTGGACAAGGGTTTCGAGAATGATATCCGGAATATCATCTCGCATACGAAGCAGGGAGCCGGGCGGCAGACGATGATGTGTAGGTTTCCTCAGTTCCTGCTTCTTTGGATTCTATTGAACTCGTTCTTATGATGTAGTCAGTGCAACATGGCCTGATGCGGTACGGCGACTAGCGAGCACTTTCCAGCAGAACCCCATCCGCGTAACAGTCGGCAGTGACGACCTAACGGCTAACAGCAAAGTGGAGCAAGTCGTTGAAGTATTTGATGACGCACGTTCAAAAGAGTGAGTGTCTCTCCCTGTCGTGGCAGGTCACAGCAAATTCTGATTCCACATGTAGTACTCGCCTGCTTTCCCTCCTCCGATCCCTCTCGCACAAGAAAACAACTACAACGGGCTCCTCAGAAGCCCGCATTCTCGTCTTTGCCTTATACAAAAAGGAAGCCTCCCGCGTTGAATTCATGCTCGGCCGCCAGGGTTACTCCGTTGGTGCGCTCCACGGTGATATGTCACAGAGCGCCCGGATGGAAACACTGGAGAAGTTTAAGAATGGGACTACGGGGCTAATGGTCGCAACCGATGTCGCTGCGCGGGGCTTAGATATTCCCAACGTCGGCGCTGTCATCAACTATACCTTCCCACTGACGATCGAGGATTACATTCACCGGATTGGAAGGACAGGTTAGTCAAGTTTCCTGTTTACTTTTTTCGCATCGCTGAATCAGTCACAGGCCGAGGGGGACGGAGTGGTAAATCGATCACCTTCTTTACTGGGGATAACCACGAGCGATCGCTGGCTGGGGAGCTAGCTCGTGTGTTGCGTGAGGGCGGGTTTGAGTGCGAGGCGCTGAAGAAGTTTCCAATGACTATCAAGAAGAAGGAGCATAGTGCGTATGGAGCGTTCTTCCGAGATGATATACCAGTGCCCAAGGGCCCTACAAAAATAGTGTTCTAGTAGAGAGCCAGTAGATATTTTCAATTTTAGATCACGTTCTCTGAATGACATCAGCTCAGCCCCGATACCGTGACCTCCAGGAGTGCGGACCACAGCATCTACGGAATCCCCTAACAATCTTGACATTGCTTCGACATTTGCATCAACGCTACAGCACTACCTACAGTTCCTGACAATACTAGCTGGAAATTCTAGTTGGCAATTCTAGTATCTGATTCCTATATCGATCTCATCCGAGGGTGTGATATCTTTGGTATATTACAGTACATAATCTCCGCACTGCGCAACCTTTCTGGGCTTCCTTAGATCATCTTTGCCTCGAGCTCTCTCGCCTCATTATCTTCCATCTAATTCGAGTCGAAGTGCAACAACAGCACGATAACCATGATGGGCCTTTTCAACCAAGCTGGTGCTCATTTCCGTCACGCTAACGTCAAACCACGAGGTTCTGCCGAGGACGACAGAGCACCCTCTGACACTGAACCAGACGACACGTCGATCTTGTCCGTCCTCTTTACCCCTCCTCTTATGATTTCTTGCGATTTTGATTCAGACACCAGAGACGAGGATGAAGGATCTATCATCACATCCTTAATATCCCAACTGAGGCGAGTACTGTATTGTGACCGCCACACTGAGCCGCGTATTGACTTGGATGAATTGAACTTTGGTGTGGGTGCATAACGTACAGAGTTGGAATGGATCTCTCCAGAGTCACTTTCCCCACATTTGTCTTGGAGCCCCGGAGCATGCTCGAACGAATCACAGATTTCATGTCGCATCCAGATCTCATCTTTGGGCAAGTACTCGATCGTTCAGCATTGTCAAGCCTGTGTAACTGAGACCACCCAGAGCTGAGAATTGCAACGATCCTGAGGAGCGCTTTCTTCGCGTACTCCAATATTATTTAGCCGGGTGGCATATCAAGCCAAAAGGCGTGAAGAAGCCGTACGCATCCTCCTTTCTCCCCTCGTGAAATCAGACTCATCGTATCCTACTTCTCAGCTATAACCCGATCCTCGGAGAATTCTTCAGATGCCGGTATGATTATGCCAATGGCACACAGGGGTTTTACATCGCGGAGCAAGGTAAGTTTCCTTACCTATGGGGTGCGAAATTTCATACCAGAGCCCCGGATTAGTATCGCATCACCCGCCTATATCCGCATTTTTCTACATCTCACCGGCGAACCGCGTCAGTATCCTTGGCGAGCTTCGGCCAAAGTCCAAGTTCCTCGGGAACAGTGTCTCAACAACGATGGAGGGTGAGAATCGTGTGACACTCTTGGGTAGTCCAGAGGATGGCGGTGAGCGCGTTATACTTGTCAATTTCTTAGAGTCAGCTCCAGGTTCTGATTAAAACGACCAGAGTATATTATTACGATGCCAAATATGTACGCACGAGGTATCCTTTTTGGAAAGATGGTCCTCGAGCTTGGGGACACATGTATAGCGAAGAACGAAAAACACAAGTTGTACTGTGATTTAGAATTCAAGACGAAAGTATGAAGTCCCCGTTCTTCCATACCAGACCACCAGCATTAATTGCCTGGATGCCAGGGTTTCTTCTCGGGGACATACAACGCACTCGCGGGTCGGGTACGCCGGAATTCCACAGATATTGGGGAGGTGTCAGGGCGATGGAGTCATGTTATGGAATTCAAGAATATCAGTGTATGGATTGAGCCTTTTCTCACGTTCTTCTGGCCAATCGTCTCCGTTTCAGACGGGCGCCAAGCGCGTTCTTTTCGATGCTGTCAAAGACGGCCAGAACCTCTCCCCCAAGTGGGCCCCACCAGAGGACCAGCAAGAGCCTAACGAATCACGGCGGTGTGTCTTTGTCTATCTCTCTTCATCATCGATCCAATGTATAGATTGATATGGTGTACTTTTTGGTAGGTTGTGGGGAGATTTAACGCGGGCTATTTTATCTAAAGACATGGAGGCTGCGACAGACGCTAAGTCTATTGTGGAAGATGCGCAGCGAGAAGAACGGCGGAAGCGGGAAGAGAACGGGCAGAAGCACATCCCACGTTTTTTTGAACTGCGAGATGGGCGGTGGGTACCGAAACTCAAGTATGTCATCGATTTCCCCTGTCCGAATAAGTCTTTTGATTGAGAATATAATCATAGTGTCCCAAGTGATCCACAAGCTGCGATATCGGCAGTTCAGGAATGGATATGGTCTTCATCCCCACCTTCTTCGATAACATCATCTTCATCGTCTCCACATTCACCATGATTGATTTATTTGTTCTCGCCATTACTATGGACCTGTGCCATTACTCAAGTACTCACCCTTCCTTCCTCTGATGTTCGATGTAGATCAATATAATGCAATCCATTCCCGGGTGTACATGTAGTAACAAATGAGGGTATATGCGAAGAGCAGTAACGTGTTAGAATTGAGTCGTTTCAAATGAGAGTGAGGCCAACTGGAGAAATCCGATAGGATGTATCTGGAATATATGGATGAGATGTAGAATTAGGATGCGGTGATGTAGGAGGATGACATATGAAGGAGATAATTGAGAGCAGATGAGAACACGAGAGGTATTTTTAGGAAATGAGCATAGAAAATCGCCAAACTCCTCAGGACCACCAACCGTCGTCACCTTGCGTGGGAGCGAGGGAAACCGTACTCGGAGTAGGCGAAGGTATCGATGGGTAATACTGACGTCGGGCTTTCGGAGTAGCAGGGGTCGGATGTGAATATCGACTAGATGGATTCATACTGCTACTGCTGCTGAAGTTTGGAGCATGCATCGAATCCCAGACAGACGCTTGAGGTGGTGTATCACTACTTGTGCTCGATGTCTGGGATTGCATATACCTATTTGGTGTCACGGAACGACTATCGCCGTATATTGTGCTGGCACGTGAGTCTGGGCGAGGGGCATGTATGTTGCCATTCGTGATCTTCCGATACGCAGGGGGGACAGCGGTGGTTGGAGTTTTGACCGTCTTTGCCTGATCGAGTTCAGCTTGCAGACGTGTGACTTTGGCTTCGAGGGTGGCAACTTGGTCACGGATCTTGTTTTCCCGATCCTGCAGGTGAATAATGAGCCTTGAAGCAATAAAGTATTGTCGTAGGAACTCACTTTGGCTAAGCGGTCGTCAGCCTCTCGTTCCTCTAGTTGCAGGTTCACCAAGGAGTAGTCTGCGTCCAATTGAGCTTGCGTCTGTTCTGCCTGGTCCAGCTTTGTTTGTGTCTGTTCCAATTGACCTTCATATTCCTTCGCACGTCGCTCCCATTCGGCTGCGCGTTGTTGTGCCTGAGCAAGACTCTGTCGGGCGGTGAGTGCTGCCTTTTCACTATTTATTATTTTGCTGTCCTGATCTTTCAGGCGTTTTTGGAGTGCTGCATTCTCGCCTTCCAGTACTTTGCTGCGATCGCGGATGCGTCTCAGCTCTTTCACCTCCTCGTTGTCGGCTTGGCCTATCAACGTAGTAAGCATTTCGATCTGTTCGGACGCACGTCGTAGGTCATCCCAATGACTCTGTTGAGAAGAAAGATGGTCATGCTGCGTCTGGAGAACCGCAAGGGCTTGTATCGCTGTATCCTTGTCGCGGGACGCAAAGGTGACTTGCAAATCAAGGGAATCGACCTAAATAAACGGTGAAAGAATGAGAAAAAAATTGAACACGGAGAAGCTTGTATAACCTTGGACTTCAATGTCTGCTTCTCAGATACAAGTTCACGGTTGGTTTTTGCGAGTTCGGTAATACGTTCCTGATTAGCCTGCGTGGCGACATCGGAAGCTTGGAGTCGTGCGAGGGCCTGCGCAAGGGCGTCCTCCAGCTCCGAGTTTCTGGCATTGACACTAGCAGCATCCGTCGCCTTTTTGGCAGCCGACGCCTGCAACTCCTTTACCTGTACTCGCAATTGATCTCTGTCGCCCTCAGCGATGCTCAGTTTATCACTGAGCGCATCCTTTTCGACTCGGACTTGACCATGAGAGCCACGAGCCTTAGCCAATTGGATCTGGTAGTCAGTGTTTAATTTTCGCAATTCTTCTAATTCCCGTTTGGATGCTTCCAGAGACAATGCAGAATCTGGATGCGTGTCTGACATTGTGTTTGTCGTGACCGCCAAAGTCTCAGGTAAGGCGTTTAACCTGTCGAGGACATCCTTGTGAAGTGATAGTAGCTCGTCACTATTAAGGGTGAGGATCTTCTGACCGCTGGCGAGCTGTTCCACGGTAGCATTGATATTGAGTACGGTTTCGTGAGGCTGAGTGTCTTGGGGGGCAGGTCCATCAGGCCTTGAGCGACGTTCTGCCTCTGCTGCATTAAGCGCTTCTATCGCTGTAGTAAGCTTGGACGGAAGCTCGGACATAAGGTTCATGACATTCTTCTGTGAAGATGACAGATCACCATGTCGAGTGTAGAGAGCCTGCTGGCCTTCCACCAACGTACTGAGTGTAGTCGTGACATTTTGAATCGGTTCTAATAAGCCAGCGACAGCCTCGGTCACTTTACCGGTCACAGTCTCGACATTGAATGTTTTGTCTCGTACTGCGAGGCGTGAGTCAAGACGCTCTACAACGAGGTCTGCAACCTGCTCCTTGATTTCGAAAGCGTCAATGGGAGCAATGGCACGACGGACTTCAGTAGTGAGTTGAAGTGTGATGGCGTCTGTGTCAAAGGTGGGGGCAGGTGACTGAATGGGAGATAATAGAGGTAAAATCCTGTCCACAATGAGTCCAGCAGTTTCTCGCTTATCTGAGGCGAGGTCGATTAGCTGCGAAATATGAGGTTTGACAGCCTGGGTGAGTCGGTTGGTAAGGAGGTCGTAATCAACGGCTTCGGCACGGAGGGATGCAAGAGCGGGTGCCAATGCAGACATAAGCTCATCGACGAGGGCATGTCGTTCGCGAGCGGGTTCGACATGACCGATAGTTTCTAGCTGTTCAGATAGCTCAGATATAGCCTCAACGACGGCACTGACGGTCCCATTGCTTAGTTGCTCGATAAGCGGCTCCATGTCTTGGGATGTTTCTCCTGGGACTTGTGCCAGTCGCTGAACGATGCCGTTGAGTTCACGCTGTAAGAGGGCCCTAGACTCTGCCTGGCCCTGATTGATGACATCTTTGATCAACTCGAAATCCAGTTCTCCACCAGCATCCATTCGACTGTCCTCCAAACCGCGGGCTGCAGACTCTTGGAGTTGTGTCCTAAACAACGAAAGGACCTCCGCGATCATGTCCTCTGTCGATGTGTTCATAGATCGCCCATTCGTCGTCATGTTGGTAAGATCACGGCGAATGATTGAGAATTTCTCATCGAGAAGACCTGCAAACATTTCATATTGTTGGATGTCCGTTCGGCCAGAAAAGTCCATGGCCGGAATAGAAACGCCAGATATAGATGAATTCGCCGCACTATGAAGTGCATCAGGCAACGAAGACCGGCGTCTGGAATGGCGTGTTGAGAAGAAAACATCGTCCGTTGGGGATGTTCCCATATCTCCAGGGTCGGTCACGAGACGACTCCGAGATATCTTGTGTGAGATAGGAGGGACATTGAGATCGTCCAGTGAGGGTCGATGAGCATGCTCGAAGACCTCACGAGAACCGAGTCGTGAACGAACGGTCCGGCGAGTTCGCTCGTCTCCAGTACTTATCAAAGCCTTGAATAGCCCAGCAGGGACTGTATTCTGCGAAACAGGATGCTTGAAATCCAAGGGGATGGGCGCACGCTTCGGCTTGGAAGATGACATAGTGAAATCTTCCAATTGTGGGTCCCCATTCTCAGCCTTAGCAGTGCTATCGTCGTGAAGAGTATCCCCTGAACTCTCCGCCTGCGGGGTGAGAGAATGAGGTAAAGGAACGGTCTCCTTTGGGACAAATGGTAAGGTGGCAGAAGCTCCCGCAAACGTAAACGGCTCGGCGGATGGATTGAGCGAACTGTGACTGGGGGAGCCATGTTTTCCGGGCGAAGCAGCTCGTCGGATGCTCTGAGGAGATTCAGGATTAGGAGGGAATCTGAAGGAAGTCATGCTGTCTCCTTCCTCAAAGGACGCGCTCGATCCACGGCGCTGCCTCTTTTCTCGACCTTGCTTCCTGGCAGGAGATGGGCCTACTGGTGGTTCAGGTAGAGGTCGGGCAAGTTCAGGCACAGGGAAA
>Ga0210383_10005738_pt1 | contig 10870 bp, 9 predicted proteins | sample IncBWC14OmetaG_FD_160072 | JGI IMG/M metagenome (GOLD analysis project Ga0210383, IMG submission 160072) | Forest soil microbial communities from Barre Woods Harvard Forest LTER site, Petersham, Massachusetts, United States - Inc-BW-C-14-O ...
GGGCCCGGTGGCCAGGCGGGCTTCGGGCGCGGCCAGGTGCCCGGCGGCCAGGGTACGGCCGGCCAGGGCGGCGCAGGTACCGCAGCCGGTGGGCCGGGTGGCGGGTTCGGCGGGGCAGGCGGCCTGCCGCCCGGTGGCGCGGGTCGTACGCGGGCCGGGAGCGGGTCCTCGCCGGGCTTCGCGCCCGGCGGCGGGGGCGGTTCCGGCGGTGGGGCCGGCGGCCCCGGCGGGCTGGGCGGGAACACCGCGGTGGCGAGCGCCCTGACCAGGCTGCTGACCAACGGCGCGGCCGGCTACCGGTGGGCGGCGGCCACGGTCGGCTCGGAGAGCGCGGCGCCGCTGCAGCTGGCCAGCGGCAAGCCGGTCATGGCGATCGGCGGCTTTAACGGCACCGACGGCACGCCCACGCTGGCGCAGTTCGAGCGCATGGTCGCGGCCGGGGAGATCTACTACTTCGTGGGTGCCAACCAGGCCAGCTTCGGCGGCGGCTCGGGACCGGCGGCACAGATCACCGCCTGGGTGCGGGCCCACTTCACCGCGAAGACCGTCGGCGGGATGACCGTCTACGACCTGGCCCACGCCCGCGCCTGAGACGGCGCTGGCAGTGCGCCAGTGCGGCCCTGCCCCGGGTTAGCCGCCCGGGGCAGGGCCGCGTGGAACACTCACGCCAAGCTGTCGTAGATCCTTCCATTTCCTAGCTGAACGCCGGGCGCGGAACTCAGCGCACCCGGCCCGCCACCCGGTACGCGCCGGGGGTAATGCCGTAGCAGCGGCGGAACCAGCGGGTGAGGTGGGCCTGGTCGGCGAACCCTGTCGTCGCGGCGACGTCGGCGACCGCCGCCCCGTTGGCCAGGGCCTGGCGGGCCGCGCGCAGCCGAAGCTGGCGCTGGTAGTCGCTCGGGGAGAGCCCGTAATGGACCCGGAAGGCCCGGTAGGCGGCGAACCGGCTGCACCCCGCTTCCGCGGCGACGTCGGCGAGCGTGACCTGGGTGGCGTAGCTGTCGTGCAGGAACGCGCGGACCCGGCCGGCGGCGGCCGCCCGGTCCCTGGCCGTCAGCAAGGCCGGGGCCTGCTGGCGCGGGCTGGCCGCGTGCCGGGCCGCGATCCCGGCGACGGCGGTGAGCCGTTCGGCGCGCTCCAGCGGGCTGGCCTGCCCGGTCAGCGACGCATGCAGGCGGCGCAGGGCCGCGCCGAACGAGGCGTCGCCGATCACGGGTGTGGTGAACAGCGGCAGCCCGGCCGGTCGCTCGGTCATGTCGGCGAGCACGTCGGTCAGCAGGCCGGGCCGCACGTGGATCATCCGGTAGGTGAAGCCGTTCGCGGTGGCGGTGTGCCCGTCGTGCGGATCGTCGGGGTTGAAAGCCATGACCATGCCGGCCGCGCTCACATGGCCGGCGCCGCGGCAGCTGAACGCCTGTGCGCCCGCCTCGGTGATGCCGAACGAGTAGGTCTCGTGGCTGTGCCGGTGGTAGACGTGCCCGCGGAAGTGGGCATGCATCGCCTCGAGCTGCCCGTCGGGCGATCTCCAGTACGTTGACCAGTCGTCCAGGTCTTCCCGGCCCACCCTGACCACAGTATGCGGCTCCCCGCCCCGGTGTTCCGCCCGCGCCGCATGGCCGGGTGCCGTGGCCGGTGCGCGGCGCCCGGGTGCCGCGCACCGGCGTTCAAGACCGGGCCGCCGGTGACCGGCCACCATGGGCCCATGCGTTTCGATACGAAGATCGCGGTGGCGGTCCGTTCCGACCTCGCGACCTGGCAGAAGCTGAACGTGACGGCGTTCCTGGCCAGCGGCGTCGCCGCAGGCGTGGCCGAGGTGGCCGGCAAACCCTACGAGGACGGTTCCGGGAACCGCTACCTGGAGATGTTCCGCCAGCCCGTGCTGATCTACACCGGTCCGGGCGAGGCTCTGGCCGCGGCCAGGGAGCGGGCCATGTCGCGGGGCCTGCCCACCGCCATCTACACCGATGAGCTGTTCACGACCGGTGATGACGACGCCAACCGGGCCGCGGTCCAGGCCGTGCCCGCCGGCTCGCTGGTTCTCGCCGGGATCGCCGTGTACGGCCCGCGCAACGCCATGGACAAGGTCTGCAAGGGCCTGGCCCTGCACCCCTAACCTGCCCCCGGGTCAGCCTGATGATCCGAACTGGATGGGGACGGTGATGACCTGGGCGGTGGCCCAGGTCTGGGTACCTGGGGCCAGTTGCCAGACGGTCAGCTTGGTGCGGTGGACGGTGAGGGCTTCCCATCCGCCTTTGGCGCCGGGGGCGAGGGTGGCTGTGGCCGGTGGCAGGGCGGGTAGTGATTGCCAGGAGCGGGCCGTGCTGTTGGTGGTTCGGGCGTGGTTGCCGGTCAGGATTACCGCGGCCGCATGGCTGGGCCCGAACGAGGTGGAGCTGACTTTCGCACCGCGCAGCGGCAGTGGCTGCGACAGGGACCAGTGGGCGCCGCTGCCGGTGGACCAGGCGGCCAGCAGATGTGCCGCCGACCCGGTGCCTACGGCCAGCAGCGCTGTGGTGACGCCACTGGTGGTGGCGAGACGGAGCACGGTGGCGTTCTGCCCTCGGTAGGAGGCTGGCAGGGTGGGCCCGGCAAGCTGCCAGGTCTGGTGGGTGTAGACGAGGATTCCTATGGTTCCGGGGCGGGTGCAGTTGGCCGCCAGCAGGGGGGTTCCGGAGGGGGTGAACGCGGCCGCGGTGAGGCTGCCCGGGCGGCACCGGGCGGTCGCGGCGGATGCGGCGAGGGTCTGGTGGGTGGCCAGCGTCGTCCATCCGGTGACCGCGGGGGTGGACAGCTTGACGGTGCCGTTGGTGAGCAGGGCGAGCAGGCGCCCGCTGGTGGGGTCGGCAGCGAGGCCGTCGGGGACGTCGGCCAGCCCGAAGTCCAGGATGGCGGGTGTCCAGGTGGCGCCGTTGTTGTGGGTCGTGGCCAGCGGTGAGTTGGCCAGGTCTTGGCTGGGCCGGAACCCGGCCACCACGGGCCCGGTACCGCTGCCGGTGAGGATCAGGCCGCCGTTGCTGGCGACGCCGGGAGGGGTCGCCAGCCGCCACGTGGTGGCCCCGGCCGGCCGGGTGAACAGTTGCCAGAAGTTGTTGTGGCTGGCCGCCGTTCCGCCCATGACCACGACGGCCCAGGTGCCGGTAGCGGTGGGCAGGGAGGTCGCCAGAGATGGCGGCGCCGCTGAGCTGGCCGGCGCGCCGGGGTGGGCGGCGGTGCCACAGCCGCATATCACCAGCGCCGCTGTCGCCAGCGTCGGCAGCAGCCGGGCGCGGCGGGTCATGATGGCCTCAGCACATGCCGGGCGGCGTTGGCAAGCAGCACCGCGAACGACGATTTCGTGGCCGTGGTCCCGGGCCCGGGATCGGCGTTGAGTTCCGCGCGGACGTGCCCGGTCTGGTCGATCACGTAGGCGACGTCGTTGTGACCGATCATGGAGCCGCCCGGCTCGGTCACAGCGGCGATGCCGTACTCCTTCCATACCTGCTGGAGCTGGGGCACGGTGCCGGTCAGGTAGAGCCAGTTCGGCACCTGGTTCAGGTGTTCCTGGCGGTCGAACGCCTGGGTGTCAGCGACCTGGTGGTAGACGGGGTTGGCGACGACGGCGACGAGTTCCACCTTCTGCGAGGCGGCACCCAGCAGCTGCCCGGCATCGCGGAACTCCTGGGCTATCAGCGGGCAGTCGCTGGTGCAGACCGGGTCGAGGAACGTGAGCAGCACTACCTTGCCGCGCAGGCCGGCCAGCGTCACGGTCCGCCCGTGCTGGTCGGTGAGCTGGAAACTCTTGGCGGGAAAGTTCAGCTGGGCGGTGGACCCGGCGATGGCCTCGGCAAGGATGGGGTCGGCGTTGCGGTTGGCCTGGGCGGCGGCCATCGGGGCCGCGCCCAGGATGATCAGCCCGACCGCGCCAACGGCGGCGACCGTTCCGAAGCTCGCGTCACGCAGCGCCGTCAGCCGGAATCTGTCCCGCCAGCTTGCTGCGGGCACCGCAACGGTCGCGGGCTCCGCCGCGGCTGCAGCCGTCCCTGCGGCTACAGGCTCTGCCGCGGCTGCGGGTTCTGCCGCGCGCTCGGGTGCGGGGGCCAGGGCGAGGTAGCCGCTGATGGCCAGTAGGGCGAACGGGATCATGCTGTTGGGGTCGGTGCCCAGGCCGCCGAAGAAGCCGAAGTCCTCGATCAGGATCCAGTCCGCAAGGCACAGCACGGTGAACGCGGCGACGGCGGGCCGGATCAGCCGCGGCCGGCCCGTCAGGAATATCCCGCCGATCACCGCCAGCGCGACCACGGCGAACAGGTTGACGGCGAACCCGTGCGCCTGGTCGAAGGTGGTGAAGGCGTTGACCCATGCCGACAGCACATGTGGCTGGGGAGTTTGGGCCATCGAGGCGGTCATGCCAGCCAGGGTCCCTGGCTGCCCGTGCACGGTCCCCTGCCAGAACCCGCGGCCCGGCCAGGCTTGCAGCACCGCCATGCCCACCAGGAACACACCCAGGCCGGCCAGGAGGAGGCGGCCGACCCGGGGGCTGTACCAGGTGCGTTCGGGGAGCGCGATCAGCGCCCCGGCCACGCAGTAGATCAAGACGGCGCCGGGGGCGCCGAACAGCCAGGTCAGGCCCGGGGCGAATATTCCGCCGAAGGACTCGCCGAAGACCCAGACCACCAGCCCCCAGGCGACGCTGGCCAGCCCGGCCAGCCGGGACAGCCGGCCGCGCGAGGCGGCCAGGATCCACACGCCGATGCCGACCTGGATCCACACCGCAGAGGCCCCCGCCTGCATCGGGTGGTACGACCACGTCGTGCCGGCCCAGTTCACCACGTGCTGCACCCACTTCGGCGAACTGGCCGCGATCGGCTCAATGACCTGCGACGGAAGGCCGATGGCCATCTTCGGCTGGGCTTGCAGGATGCCGTCAAAGATCCAGATGGCGCCGAACCCGAGCCGCAGCAACTGCCGCCAGGCGGGCTCGGCGACGGGCGGCCCAGCCGCGCCAGCCTGAGCCGCCCCGGGCAGCCATGCCCGCAGCGTGATCCAGGCCAGCCCAAGCACTCCGAAGATCACCATAGCGATGAACAACTGATGCAACAGCGCCGACTTGAACGCCGCGACCACCAGGGGGCTGTTGACATTGACCCCTGAATTCATTCCAGGCATTACGACACCTGCTCTTGTGGTTTGGTGAGCTCAGAGCTGCCTGCGGAATCGCAGGCCTGCGGTGATGTCTCTCGGCGGGCGGTGCGCGGGGCGCCGAACCGGCGCAGCCGCACGCTGTTGGCCACCACGAACGCCGACGAGGCGGCCATTGCCGCACCGGCGATCACCGGGTTGAGGAACCCGGCGGCCGCCAACGGGATCGCCGCGATGTTGTACCCGAACGCCCAGGCGAGGTTGCCGCGGATCGTGCCCAGGGTGGCGCGGGAAAGGGCGATCGCGTCCGGGACCGCACCCAGGTCGTTGCGCAATACGATCACGTCGGCCGCGGTGAGCGCTACGTCGGTGCCGGTGCCCAGGGCCAGCCCCAGATCGGCCGCGGCCAGGGCGGGCCCGTCGTTGACCCCGTCACCGACCATGGCGACCCGGTGGCCTTGGGCCCGCAGGCCGGTGATCACGGCAACCTTGTCGCCGGGCAGCGCGCCGGCGATGACCTCATCGGTGCCGGCCCGGGCGGCTATCGCCTGGGCGGTGGCCTGGCTGTCTCCGGTCAGCAGCACGGTGCGCAGGCCCAGGCGCGCCAGTTGGGCGACTGCCGCGGCGGCGGACGGCTTGATCGTGTCGGCGACCGCGAACGCCCCGTGGACCTGGCCGTCCCACCCGGCCAGCACGGCCGTGCAGCCGGCTTGTTCCCACCGGTCGCACTGCTGCGCCACTGCGGCCGGGATGGTCATTTCCTGGTCGGTGAACAGGCGGGCGCGGCCGATGGTCACCTCGTGGCCGTCGACCGTGCCGCGTGCCCCCAGGCCGGGCAGTGCCGTGAACCCGGCCGCCCGCGGCAACGGCGCGGACTCGGCGGCCTCCGTGGTGATGGCCGCGGCTACCGGATGCTCTGAGGCCTGCTCGACCGCGCCGGCGTAGCGCAGCAGGGCCTGCCGGCTGGTACCTGGCGCCGCCAGGAAGCCGGCCACTGCTATCACCCCGGTGGTGAGGGTTCCGGTCTTGTCCAGGACCACGGTGTCCACCGCGCGGGAGGATTCCAGCGCCTCATACCTCTTGATGAAGATCCCCAGCTGCGCGCCCCGGCCGCAGGCCACCATGAGCGCTGCCGGGGTGGCCAGGCCCAGCGCACACGGGCAGGCGATGATCAGCACCGCCAGGGCGGCGCTGAAGGCGGGCTCCGCGGGGCTGCCGGCCAGCAGCCACCCGGCAAGCGTCGCCGCCGACACCACCAGGACGGCGGGAACGAACACTCCGCAGATGCGGTCCGCGAGCCGCTGGATGGCCGCCTTCTGTGATTGCGCCCGCTCCACCAGCGCGACGAGGTGCGCCAGCTGGGTGTCGGTCCCCACCTTCACCGCCCGGACCACCAGCCGCCCGGCCACCACCACCGTGCCCGCCGTCACCTGGTCACCTTCGGCAACCTCGGCAGGCACCGGCTCCCCGGTCATCATGCTGGTGTCCACCGCGGACTGGCCGAACTCCACCTGCCCGTCGGCGGCGATCGCCTCTCCCGGCCGCACCACGAACCGCTGGCCCACCGTCAGGTCGGCGACCGGGATCCGGTGCTCGGTCCCGTCATCTCCCAGCACACACGCCTCCCGCGCCCCCGCCGCGGCGAGCTGGCGCATCGCGTCCCCGGCGTCGCGCCGGGCCCGGGCCTCATACCAGCGGCCCGCCAGCAAGAACAGCGTCACCGACGCGGCGACCTCCAGGTAGATCCCGCCGCCGGAACCGTGCAGCAGCAGGTGCAGCGGGCTGACGTGCTGCTGGCCCCGGTCCACTACGAACATCGCATACACCGACCAGCTGCACGCCGCCGTGATGCCCAGCGACACCAGCGTGTCCATCGAGCACGACCCGTGCCGGGCGGCCTTCCACGCCGCCTGGTGAAACGGCCACGCCGCCCATCCGGCCACCGGCACCGCCAGCAACACCAGGACCCATTGCCAGCCCGGGAACCGGAACGAGGGAAACAACGACAGCAACACCGACAGATCGCCGAGCGGAACGAAAAACACCGCCGCCACAAGCAGCCTGTTCCGCAGGTAAACGACCTGGTCCGCATCCGTTCTAACGCCAGCGGCCCCGGCCCGGCTCGCCCCGCCAGCCGCTGCCGCACCGTCGGTAAGTACTTCAGCCTGGTAGCCCGCCTGCTCGACTGCCTCGATAAGCCGCTCCGCGGGAACCGACACCGGTGCCGTGATAAGCGCCTGCCCGGTCGCGAAATTCACCGTCGCGACAACACTGGCAATCCCGTTGAGCTTCTTCTCCACCCGGGCGGCGCACGCCGCGCACGTCATCCCGCCTATCGCCAGGCCAACCCGGCGGGGCACGGGTGACGCCTCATCAGTGACCGTTGCCGACGACACCTGACGCCTGCCTTCCAGCCCGAACCGCATCGTTATCCCGCAGGACGCCACCGGGGCCCGCGTACGCGGCGGGGCCGGGCGTTTCCCCAGCTTCTGGCGTGAGCAAAGCACCGGCGAGAGGCGCCGCAGCAGGAAATCTACACATCACCGGAACCCATCCGCAACACGAAGTGCACATGGAATACCCTGGCTATTCCCAGCCAATACCCCGCCCTGGTTTCTCATATACCTCCCCGGGGTTTAGGTAATACCCCATGGGGGTTTAAGGGTTGCCCCGGCCCGGGTTACGAAGAGACCGTCATGCTTGCGGGTGCCGCTGCCAGCCCATTATTCTCGTTGCGTCATGTGCCGTAATGAGCCCCAGCCCTTGCAGATCAGTTTCTGGGAATGTTCCTCCCGGGCTGCCTGCACTGCGGTGGCCGCGCGCGAAAGTGCCTTGGCCGGGCCGGCCTCCTCTCCCGCGGGTCTTCCCGGCCGCCCGGACGGGCGCTGACATGCCCGCACCGCCGTGGCTGGCCGGGGCCTTCGCGGCCATCATGATCCTCACCGCGGGCTACTCCGCGGGCCGGCTGGCCTTCTCTCACCTGCGGGGGCGCGTCTCCGAACTGGATGTCGACGCGCTGCACACCGTTATGGGGATGGCAATGGCCGGGATGCTCGTGTCATGGCTGCACCTGGTGCCCGGCAGCGTGTGGGCCGCGGTGTTTGCAATCGGTGCCGTGTGGTTCGGCTGGCACGCCCTGCGCACAGGCGGCCCGGCCGCGCCGCGCCGCCCGCAGTGCCGTTACCCGGTACCGCACCTGGTCGAATGCGCTGCCATGATCTACATGCTCCTGCCTGTGCACCGGCCTTCGGCAGGGGGGCGGGGGATGACGATGCCCGGCATGAGCGCCTCCGCCGCTCCCCAGAGCTTCCCGGCGCTCGCGGTCATCCTCGCGCTGTTCATGCTCGGCTACCTCGTGTGGACGACCGACCGGCTGACCTCCCGGACTGCCCAGCCCACGACCACCACAGCCGGGCCGGGCAATATCAGGGATCACCGGTCACTGGTCACTGCGGGCGCGGGAACAAGCGCCAATGACGCTGCCAGCACCCCTGGGGCCGCCGGCCAGGCTGGTACGCCAGCGCTCGCCCCCAGGCTCGCCGCGTGCACCAAGATCGCGATGAGCCTCACCATGGGTTACATGCTCCTGCTCATGCTCTAGCCCAGCCCGGGCCGAACGAACTCCCGGCCCGGGTAGCTCAGCCCACCGACCGGCTCGCCGCCGTGACTCCTGTGGAGGTGCAAACGCTGCGGGGCTGGCCGTGGGTCAGCTTGCAGATCGCGGCGGTGATCATGTTGGCCGCGCCGTCGATGTCCTTGCCGACCGTGCTGGAGGGATCGTGCATCGCGGCGGCCACCTGGGCCCAGCTGAGATTGGCCAGGTCAGCGGGCAGGTACTGAGCCTGGGGCACCAGGTACTTGTTGCCGATGTCGACGAACGGCAGCGAGCCACCGGCGTACTTGGCGAACAGCGCCGCCTGCTGCGGCGTCGGATGCTGCAGGTAGACATGCCCGAACGGCGTGTGCGGGTCCGTCTTTTCGCCGTACCACTCCACCGGGACGAAGGCCAGGTACTTGCTGGTGTAGTGGGATTTTTCGAACGACAGCGTCGGCGTGCTGGGGTAAACATCGGTGGGCGAGGAATGGATGAAGCTCAGCCCGGACAGCGTTCCGAACCGGCTGACCGCGGCCGCGATGGCCCACCGTTCGGCGGCGCAGAACGGGCAGTACTTGCCGCCCATGTACAGCAGTTCCGGCTTCCCGCCCTTGGTGAGTTCGGGCTGGCCACTGGTCGCTTTCAGGCCGGTCGCCGTGCCTGCTCCCACCGTGTTGAACGTGGCCGCCGGGACGCTGGTGACCTGCCGCGCGACCGCCGGGCTGGCCACCGCTGGCGCCGCGCTCGCCTGCGTGGGTGACTGGACCAGCTTGGCCACGATCAGCGCCGCCACCAGCGCCAGCACGACCGCGACGCTGCCGCCGGCGATCAGCATTCTCCGGCGGGTCTCCGCCCGCCGCGCCGCGGCCTGCTGAGCGGCTATCTTCTGCCGGGCGTTCTCCGCTCTCACCCGTTGCGCCTTGCTCATCGTGACCGACCATCCTTCCGGTTGCCTGCGCGGCCACATCAATCTACTGTCTACGTACGTAGACAGTAGATTACCCGTAAGCGCAAGTACCCGGTCCCGTCATCGCCGCCCTGTACCCCAGGACGCAGCGAGACCCCGGCGGGACTCGCCAACCGTGCACCGAGGATGGCCATGAGCACACCAGCCACAAGCAAGAGCGACAGCCTCAGTAACCGCAACGGCGCGATCACCACGGCCTCAACCCGCCAGCCCGCAGCCGCCGCACCGCCATGGCTGCAACTGACCACCCTGCTGCTGTCCCTCGCCGGGCTCGGCGTGTCGCTCTACCTCACCATCGCCCACTACACCACGCCAACGACCCTCGCCTGCCCCGACACCGGCATCGTCAACTGCGAAAAGGTCACCACCAGCCCACAGTCAATGCTCTTCGGCACCGTCCCGGTCGCGCTGGCCGGACTGCTCTTCTACCTGTTCATGACGGCCGTGAACTCGCCCTGGGCATGGCGGGCACACTGGCCTGCCGTCCGCTGGGCACGGCTAGGAGCGCTGATCGCCGGCCTCGCGTTCGTCCTCTACCTGATCTACACCGAACTGTTCACCCTCGATGCCATCTGCCTGTGGTGCACCAGCGTCCACGTCATCACGGTCCTGCTCTTCGCCCTCATCGTCCCCACCGCGACACGGTTGGACAGCGAGTCGGTCTATGCCTAGGATCGCTAGGTATGAGATCCGAGAAGCTCAAGGGACACCTTGACCTGCTCCTGCTGTCCGTGCTCAGCCAGGGCCCCGGCCACGGATACGAGGTCATCACCCGGTTGCGTGACCGCAGCGATGGTGCGTTCGAACTGCCAGAGGGCACCGTGTACCCGGCGCTGCACCGGCTGGAGGAAGCGGGCCTGCTCGCCAGCACCTGGGACGTCGTGGCGGGACGGCGGCGGCGCATCTACCGGCTCACCACCGTCGGCGAGGCGGCGCTGGCCGCCGAGGCTAAGCAGTGGCGCGAGTTCAGCGGGTCGATGACCAGGGTTCTCGGCGCGTCCGTGACACCGATGCTGCGCCGGCTCGTGGCCGCGGCCGGGGGGACGGCATGACCGGGGGCATCACCGGAGCCGGAGCCCACGGCGACGTGATCGAGGACTTCCTGGACCAGCTTCTGGTATCGCTCCGGGGCAGCCCGCGCCGGGTCCGGCACACCCTGGCCGAGGTCGAAGCACACCTGCGCGACGCGG
>Ga0210383_10005739_pt1 | contig 10869 bp, 10 predicted proteins | sample IncBWC14OmetaG_FD_160072 | JGI IMG/M metagenome (GOLD analysis project Ga0210383, IMG submission 160072) | Forest soil microbial communities from Barre Woods Harvard Forest LTER site, Petersham, Massachusetts, United States - Inc-BW-C-14-O ...
GTAAAAATAGTTTTCGATTCTTCGCAAGTCTCTTACGGCCAGATTCTCATGATCTTTTTTTCCGTCGGCCACAATCCCACTGAGCTCAATCGCCAGGGCCCGGACTACGGCACACAATACCGCTCGTCCATTTTCTATTTGAACGATGGACAGAAGAAAATCGCTGAAGCTTATATCGCACAACTCAACGCGGCAAAAACTTATTCGCAACCCATCGTCACTCAGGTAGTCCCGCTCCAGGCCTTCTACGCCGCCGAGGACTACCACCAGAACTACCTCAAACACCATTCCTACGAGCCCTACATCATGATCAACGACCTGCCAAAACTCACCAGCCTGCGGAACGAATACCCCGAGCTTTATCGCAACGATTAAAGATCCTAGGCGATCTCTCCAGAGACTTTCCCGCCACGGTTCCCCTCTCACCGAGACAAGTCCCTTCCGGACGTACGGCCGCAAGCCGCGCTTCCGTCCATAGGTGCCTAAATGAGTACAGCTTGTTTTTCCCGAGGCGGCTCTCAGGCTAGAGTGGAATGGGCCGGCGCACGCCGTGCCCAAATGTTCTTTCAACACAGGAAAAGAAAGAGGAACTACCGATGAGAGCAATCGTTTGTGGGGTGTGTCTGCTCTTTACTCTCACTTCTCAGGTCAAAGCCCAGGAGTCTCACAGCCGCGCCAACTCGAAGCCGGTGACCGTGGAATTCAAGAACACCGATGGCCAGAGCGTGGGTTCAGCCCAGCTTTCCAGCACGCCGAAAGGCGTCAAAATCACACTGGACGTCAAGAATCTGGCGCCAGGCGAACACTCCATCCACATTCATCAGATCGCAAAATGCGAACCTCCCGACTTCAAAACCGCTGGCCCGCACTTCAACCCCGGCGGCACTGAGCACAGCCACGACGCGGCACCTGCTGGCGATATCCCGAATTTTTCGCTCATCGTCGGCGCTGACGGCACCGCCCACGTTTCTGTCGTCGCGCCCAACGTAACCCTCGGCGACGATGACCACTCCGTCTTTAGCAATGGAGGAACTGCAATCGTGATTCACGCCGTAGCAGGCGGCACAGGAACAGCTGCCCCGGCGCGAATCGCCTGCGGCATCATCAGTAAGCCTTAACAAAACGGCTCCGACGGGCGCCCGCATCGGTTCGGCTACGGGCGCTCCGTCACCGGTTCACCCCCGGCTCAGCGGCACGTATAACAGTTGACACGCCCTGTCGCGTGGAGTATCTATTCCCGCACGCGCGCCCGCCTCTACCTACCTAGTTTCGCCGCGCGAACGTCCAAATCTCCAAGGAGCCTATATGCCTGACAATGTTCGACCCATCCCCGAGGGATACCATTCCATTTCTCCCGCAATCACTTGTAAAAACGCCGCGGCCGCCCTCGACTTCTACAAAGAAGCCTTTGGCGCCACCGAAATCAATCGCATGCCCGGCCCCGGAGGCGTGATCATGCACGCCGAGCTGCGCATCGGCGATTCCGTTGTCTTCGTCTCCGATGAATTCCCCGGAATGTCCGCCGCTCCTGTCCCAGGTGTGGCACCTTCCTTCTACCTTTTCCTCTATACGCCGGACGTAGACACCGTCTTCAACCGCGCTGTAGCTGCTGGCGCCCAAGTCGCCATGCCGGTAACCGACATGTTCTGGGGAGATCGATACGGCAAGCTCACCGACCCCTTCGGCCACAGTTGGGGAGTAGCCACCCATGTCGAAGACGTCTCCCCGGACGACATGGCCCGCCGCTCCGCCGAGTGGACCGCCAGCATGACCAAAGCCGCCGCGGCCACCGCGGGCCAAAGCTAACCTTTCTATCGAGGTAGTTCAGGGCGAAACTCAGAGTCTAGGCAGTCACGGGCAGCGCCGCCCTTTCCATCCAGAGGGGCGGCGCTATTTTTCTCTAGCAGTTTCCCCGCCCCTCGCTGTCTACACCTAAAGCTACTCGTGCGGGAACGACAAGTCTTTCAGTTCTTGGGTTGTTGATCCCGGGCGCCCGGATGTATCGCCGTTCAAGTCATGTTTTCGTCCCTTCAACCAAATAGCCACTCAAGAAATGTCTTTCGACGGCGGGGTGCCCAACCCTCGTTTTTTGAGGGTGAGTCCTTGGCCACCGATCGCGCTCGCCCGCCCTCTCCCGGTTGCCAATATCCATAAACGCATCTCGTTCCACGCCGCGAGCAATCATGGGTATCGTGAATAACTCCATCGATCACCGCGGTCAGATGTTTCGAGACACTAACGACCAAACGCCCAGCCGGCAATTCGTCGCCACGCAGATGCACGGTGCAGCCCGAACCGATCTGCATCGTCGGCGTCCACACCCAACCGAGAGACTGCATGACACGCTTAATCGACGTTTTATAGACGCCCGTTCTAGCGTTGCTCTTTCCACGTTTCCGTTTGCCGGTGCGCTCGTGCACCGCCGCACTGTTGATCAGGTCATAGACTTGCTGATACGGCCGCCCAGTCGCAATGGCTATCGCCCGAACAACACAATCGCCCGCCTGGCCCCGGTATCCAGCCGCCCGGCGCCCCCCATCATCGAACTGAAAATGTCGGCCCATATCTCCTTTGGATCGCCCCTCGCCATGATATCCATTTCTTTCGCCGCATCTCGGATAAAGCGCCGTTTTTATGTGTGACCAGACCGATGAACCGCCGCATGAGAATTCTCCTGGCACAATTCAGCGTCAGCGCGGTTGCGGTTTTCTGCATTCTCCGGGCTGCATTCTCCGGGCTTGACACCAACCCTCCGCTGCCCTATGTTCTCCCACTAAGCAGTGGAAGTCAGAAGCTCCCCCAGCTCCCGAAAATTTCCGCTCCGGAGGTACCCATGCCATTAAACCTCGTAACACTTTCCCTGGTGGCTTCGCCTGTATCCGGGCAAGAAGGTCTGAAGATTCTGGAACGCGATGACTACCGCTGCCAATACTGCGGGCTGGACGGCCGGGCCAGCTTCGAAAACGCCCTGGTGATGCGCGTGGATTTCGTTCACCCTCGCGCCCGCAAGGGAAAGAAAGATCCCAGCAACCTGGTCGCCTGTTGCGCTCCCTGCAACACCATCAAAGGCACGAAGGTCTACGCCAACTTCGACGAAGCCAAATCCTTCGTCTTGAAACAACGCGAAGGTCTCCGCAAAGTTTGGCAATCCAAAGCCGCCCACCAATCCTCCAAACCGGCAGGGGCGTAATCCGCCTTCACCGCTTGTCGAGATCTCGGTGAGCAAGCAAGCCCCGCAGGCAGGGCACGCCGCGGCGTGCCGGTCCTCTCCCTTTAGCGTGGGCCAGCAGAGTCTCTAAATTACCGCTGAACTGCAGCCGTGATCTCGCCTGGCAATGTCGTATGTATCCAGGCCTCCGCCGCAATGAGGTGCAGCACAAAACCAATCCAAAACGCGATACCGAAGAATTCCCGCGGCGTCAAACCAGTTAGAGGGCTCGTCGCAAAGAACACTCCTATGATCGGCCGAATTGCAGCCACCGCAAGCCCCATCGAAAAAGCCCGAATCATCCACTCACGGTGCAAGGCCACCTCACGCCGCCGGATATGCCAAAACGCTTTGCACAGTGCCAATAAGAAAAATGTCCCAAACAGAGTAGTCGCCGCCGCCTGATTCACGCCGCCAATCGCCGGCATCCCGAAACTCATCACCAAAGCCGAGATTCCAATCACCAATCCGCAAACCACAAAAACACGCCCGCTCCAACGGTGCCATCGCAGGTGCCGCGCCCGGATCCGTGAACTGAACTGCAGCGGCCCCAAGATCATGAAAAGCATTCCAGGCACAATATGCACAAGCGTAAGAACCGGATGCTGCGCAAACAGATCATCTAAGGCGCTGAGCTGTGCCAGGCGGAGATTGGAGGAAACCGCGGGTGGTCGATAACCATGCGTCACGATCGGTACGAGATGGACGGTCCTCCGCACCCCGACCGCAACTCCGATAAGGACGAGGAAAATTACAGCGCTCCACAGCGCCCGCTGCCTGCCCATTCCTCGCTTCATGCCTGCTACTACGTTCAGTGCGCCTGCGGGCTTTCAACCGCACGCACCACGAGACGGATTGTTCTCGAAACTACCATTCCGAGGAACTGGCTTCGATGGCCGCGGCAGCCGTCGGCCCAGCTACTCTAGTTCATTTCGACGCCGAAGTGGGACGCCACTACACCTTCAAGATCATTCACCGTATCGCGTACCTTCGAAATCATGCTTTCGCGCGCCGGTTCGCTGAGGAGCTTCGCGACTCGGAACATATTCCAGCTTGCTTTGATCTTCAAACGCAGGTCAGTCAGAAGATCAAGAGCATGAGGTTTGGCCGGAAACGATTCCCGGCCCAGAGCGGCTTCTAAACTGTTGGCAAGCCTTTCCAGGTTTCTTATACGATTCTCCAGCTCATTTTCCGGTGCAGATCCATTTCCTTGAGGTGACCTCGCTTCGGTTCTGACTTCGGTCTCTCGAATCCCAGCAGCGGTGCGGTTTAAGCCCATAAACGTCCTCCTCGGCTAGCATTCTCATTTAGCGTGGGTTGCCCCATCTCCGAGCGACACCGGGCATGGGCTATAAGCGCAACCACGCTGCCAAGAGGCGTATTTTCTGGAAGACCATGAGCGAAAGCGACTTATTCGATGTTCCGTCACGGCAGCTGCGAAATGCGAAGGTACTAGAACTGGGAAAATGTTCACTTAAATAGCGGCCAGGCTAAAAGAAATTCGCGAGGTTAGTACCAACCGATGCCGAACTAACTTGCCAATGGAAAGGCTCGGCGGAGTGCTCTTCCGATAGGAATCTGGGCTACCTGACTGCTGCGAGAGCTTCGGGAATGCTCGGAAAAGAGGCCGTGGGCTGGGACGCTGCCTTTTTTTGTTAGCCCCCCGCTGCGCGAGCGTTGCCAACCAATTCACTGGCCACCTCCGCCCGGCACCATCCAGTGTGCTAGCATGCTCGGGCCTTGTCGCAGAAAGCTCAGAAGAACACCCTGTGGTTCTCCGTGGTGGTGCTTTTCGCCATCAACATCCTCAATTTCTACGACCGCCAGGTCCCCGGAGCCCTGGTCGAACCCATGCGCAAGGAATTCCATCTTAACGACACGCAGATCGGCCTCCTCGGCAGCGCCTTCATCTGGATTTACGCCATTGTCGGCGTCCCCCTTGGTGGCCTCGCCGATTCCGCCAGCCGCAAAAAACTCCTCGCCTGGGGCGTTATCATCTGGACCGCGCTGACAGCTTCCGCCGGCCTCGCCCACACCTACGCGCTGCTGCTCTTCTCGCGCGTCGGCGTGGGAGTCGGCGAGGCCGCTTGCGCTCCCACAGCGACCAGCTGGCTCGGCGATCTTTTCCCTCCCGCCAAACGCTCTCGCGTCCTCGCGCTCTTCATGCTCGGCGTCCCGGTTGGCGGCGCGCTGGGGTATTTCTTCAGCGGTCCGCTGGCCGAAGCCTACGGCTGGCGCGTGGCCATGGTTTTTGCCGCTCTCCCCGCGTTGCTCCTCGTGCCGGCTTTGCTCACACTCCAAGAACCCCAACGCGGCGCAAGCGAACTCCGTCCCGCACCGCTGGCCCGTGCGTCCATGTGGAACGTCCTGCGCATCCCGACGCTCTGGTGGATCATCGCGTCCGGCGCACTGCTCAACTTCAATGCCTACGCCTTCGGCACATTCCTGCCCGCGTTTTTCAGCCGCGTCCACGGCCTCTCGCTGTCGAGATCGGGAGTCGCCACGGGTGTTGTGTATCTAGCCGGAGGCGTCAGCGGCGGAACCATCGCCGGCTACCTCGGCGATTCCATCGTCCATCGCCGCAAAGACGGCCGCCTGCTGTACGCCGCGCTGCTTGCACTCGTGGCCATACCCTTTGCCTGCGCAGGAATCCTGCGACCGGCCGGCTCCTTGTACCTGGCTATGGCCTTCCTCGCGCTGGCCTACGCTGCTCTCACGACGTACTACGGCCTGGTGTACTCCGCCATCCAGGACCTCGTTGCCCCGAACCAGCGCGGCTCCGCCATGGCCATCTATTTCATGGCCATGTACATGTGCGGAGCCTCCTTCGGTCCGCTGCTCACCGGCAAATTGAGTGACGTCCTCGCCCACCGCGCCGCTGCGCTGGCAGGCTCCCCTGCGGTTACGGAAGCTTTCCGTGCCACCGGCCTTCAACAAGCCATGCTGATCATCCCGGTTCTCTGCTCCGCGCTATCCTTTGTGCTGTACATGGGCTCGCGCACCATCACCCGGGACATCCGGAAGCGCGAGGTCGCTCACCTCGCCACGGCGGACGCGTCTTAGCTGCTGACAGCAAAAATGTACAGATAGAATGTACCGGTTGATTGAACAAGGTAGAATGGACGTGTGGGTGAAGCATGAAATCCGTTAAACAGCAAAACGAAAAGACCGACGAAAAGCTGTCTCGCTCTAAACTCATTCGGCGCGAGATCATCGCCTGGATGTGGGTCGTGCTCATCTTCCTGCTGATCAACGGAACGCTCGGCCAGGCCCGCGTGATTCCCTCCGGCTCCATGGAAAACACGCTGCTCATCGGCGACCACCTGATTATGAGCCGCATCGGCTACGATGCCGGCGTACCCTTCACCCGCTGGCACCTGCGGCTCTGGCGCAATCCCAAGCGCCAGCAAATGGTGATTTTCACTCCGATTGTTGCGCAAGAAACTTCAGACATCATCAAGCGCGTCATCGGCCTCCCCGGTGAAACCCTGGACATTCACGATGGTGCCGTGTGGATCAACGGACAAGAACTTCCCGAGACCTACACGACTGGCCCCAGCGAAGCGTATGGCATGCACACGCCCTATAAGATTCCCAACAACTGTTATTTCGTCATGGGCGACAACCGCGGAAATTCCTACGACAGCCGCTTCACCGGCTGCATCCCCCGCGACCACATTATCGGCACACCAGTGATGATCTATATGTCGCTGGAAGCTTCGCCCGATGCCTGGGAATCCGGCCAGCTCCGCGAGCGGTTTTTCGCCTACGCCAATGCCGTGCTCCATCCAAGCACGGTGCGTTGGAGGAGACTTTTCAGGACGTTCTGAAGGTTCGGCCGCTTGAGACTTTTCAAATCTCTTTGCTTGGTCGCCGAGGAAAGTGGATCAAATGAGCGAAACACCGCAGCAATACTCCCAGCGCATCATGAAAATGATCGAAGGGAAGGACCCTTTCAAGACACAGTCGGCGACGCCCAAGAAGCTCGAAAGTCTGGTGAAGAGTGCGCCACCCTCGAAACTGCGTAAACGCCCCGCTCCAGACAAATGGTCCGTAGTCGAAATTCTCGCGCATCTTGCCGATACGGAAATAGTCGTCGGCTGGCGCATCCGCTCGATCCTCGCAGCGCCGGGAACGCCCATTCAGGCATTCGACCAGGACGCTTGGGCGGCTGCTGGAAGTTACGCAAAGCGCGACCCGCGCAAGAGCATCGAGCAGTTTCGCGCGGTCCGCGACGCTAACCTGGCGCTCTACAAATCACTCAGCCCCGATCAATGGAAGCATTTTGGCATGCACGCCGAGCGCGGTGAAGAGAATCTCACGCGCGTCCTGCATATGATGGCCGGGCACGACGTCAACCACATTTCGCAGATCGAGCAAATCCTCGGGAAGAAAAAATAACCGTTCACTCCTTGGAAGCCCTGCGAGCGCCGCTTTTCATTCGTCGCCGGGAACTTGCCACCAGTCAAGCCGCTCGAATTCGGCCAGTTTTTCCCTACCGTGATCGCGATACCAATTCTTCCAGGCCTGAGGATCGACGGGAACATCCGCATCCGTAATTTCGCGCAACGCCATGTAAGACCAGCTTTTCATCTGCGCGTTAGTGCTTGGATCCGCGACCAGATCAAGGAATTTCGGCACCATCCGCATGCGCTCTAAGCGGGTGAAATTTCCACAATCGGAGAGGTTCGCTCCGGCACGCTCACGAACATTGTTCGATGGATCGTGCGTGAACGATTCAAACAGTTCGTCAAGAGCTTCGTCCTTTTGGAGATAGCGCATCCCTTCAACGGCCCACAGCCGCACGGTTGCGTCCGGATCGTGCCTCGCGTAATCGAGAAGCACCGGATGAATTCGATCGTAGGCAATGCCACGCCCGGCCAGCATACCGAGAAAATAAACGGCCGCAGGGCGATAGCCGAGATCCTGGTGCGCGCGCTCGATCAGCATTTCCGCAGCTTGTTCATTTTCCTGCCAGCCGTCCAAAGCCAGATTGATGTCCCCGTTGGCGTAGCGCACCCGTAGATCCCTTGAGAATTCCGAGCGCCGCTCGAGCTGCCGCATGTGGTCGGTCAAGCGGATGTGGCCCACCCAGCTGCCAACTTGCTGTTCGAACAAATCGAGAGAACGCTGGTCGTGGCCGATGGCGCGTTCGAGCATCTCCTCCGCTTGCTGTTGAGCAGGCAAAGCGAGCAAGCGCTCCGCGTCTCGGTCGGTCATCGTCGCTAGCGCCAAGTGACGCGGCGGAACAACGTTGGCAGTCGCCGAGCGCGGTCCGTTTGCTCGCGCTCCGCTCGCGCGCGCTGCGCCCGCCAGCGATTTCAAAGTGGCGAATCTCCGGCCCTGCCACGCAAACATTCCAGCGACGCACAAGGCGAACATGGCCACCGAAATAAGTGTCGACGCGCGCGACGGAGGCCGCGATGATTTGAAAAGAGGCTGCCCGGGCTGCGGCGGCAGGCCGTAACTGCCATCCAGCTCGACGTGCGTGTCGATTTTCAGGCGCGCCAGAGTTTCGATTTGCGAAACGATCCAGCGCGCTTCCTGGCGGCTCGCGATTTCATCGGCGAGCGTGAAGCGGCGTCCATCCTTGGTGCGCAGGCGAATCGCGTACATTGCCTGCCCTTGATTTCCACCCTGCTGTCCGCTCGTGACGGTTACAATCGCGTCGATCTCGGAGAAGGAAAAACGTTTCGCCGAACCCACACCGAGCACGCGCCTAATCGAACTAAGTTCGCCGTTGCCGACGCGAATGCTTGAAGTCCCCAGCACGACGTGCAACATGGCAAAGATCAGCAGCACATCGAAGAAACCGAACACTACCGGGAAAAACCACGGAGCGCTCGAACGGAGCAGAAAATAGACCACCGCGGTCCAAATCGCAGTGAAGACAAGGAGAAACAGCGCGCGGGAAGGAGTGCGAAAAGCGGGAAAATAAAACTCCGTTCCACCATCCTGCGAAGAAATAATGACTTTCGGGTGCGCGGGAGCCGCAACGGGAGCCGCATTCGAATCGCTCGAAGATCCGGCAGCAAAGCCGAAAGTTCCCGAGGGAGAGTCGGCCGGCGTCTGCTCCGCCGTGGGAGTTGTCTTAAACACCGGCAATTCGAAATCGTCGGAGTAATCAATTCCAGGGAGATCCGCCTGCGCGTGGAGAAGCCAAAGAACCTGGTCCGAGGAATTGTCGTGATCGGTGACGTACCCGTCTCGAGGAATTGCGAGATCCACCGGAATCGTTCTGCCGAGCGGGTCCATGCCCAGGGCACCGTAGGGAACATTTTGTTCCGTCTGCCACAGCACGGTGTCGGACGTCCGGCGGCTGTCTCCTGAACCGGTAGTCATCTTTCGAACACATGAAAGACGCAGGTCGACGCCCTGCAGAGCGTTGGCATCGAGTTTGAGATGAATCCTTCCCGCCAGGCGGCCGCCCGGAGAGAATGGCAGCGAGTAAAACTCAAAATACGTGTTGCCAAAGCGCTTGCGACGAAGCGTGGCGCGCAAGGCGGCCAGGAAAAGAATGACTCCGATGAGACCGAATCCCAGAACCAGGAAAGCCAGCGGATCATGGTGGCGAGCGAGCTGCGGGACGATGGTGACGGCCACGGGAATGATCACCATGTTCGCGAAGATGCAGATCACCCATGCGGTGATTTCGGTTTTCTTGCTCTGGTTTTCCGCCTTGCGGCTGGCCCAATCCGTGCGCCACAACCACGGCGCGGCGGGATTTGCTTCTTCGATGGCCGCTTGTCTCTTCAACCGGCCATAGCCACCGACCGCCACGACGAGAAACCCCGCGCCAATCGCAGAAATAAAAAGTGCGACGGCCGCGCCGGCGATCGTCCCGCTGGCGCTGTAATTGCGGCTGCTTGTCGAAAACGTGAGTAGAGAGAGCAGTCCCGGGACGAGAAACATGAGCCCGAAAAAAATGAAGAAAGCGGCGGCACCTTTCGAAGGCCTGGTCACCCAACAATTTTACAAGTTATTCCCGCGGGCCAAATGGCCCGGAAGTACTAGCTTGTTGTTGTGGTTACAACTGACCAAGCGGACCGACCGCAAAATCGATCAGCGGGAGGCCGCGCCCTTGGGTTTGGCGAGGGCTGGGAAAACGCCGAGCTGGCGCATCAGCCCGAGAGCATCCCAACTGATATTTGAATCGATGATTTTGCCGTTGGCGAGGTAATGGATGGTGATGCCTTCGATGGAGACTTTTTTGTGTGTGGGGCGGACTCCCATGAACTCGCCTTTATGGGTGCCGGAGATCGTCCAGGAAGCGACGAGTTTGTCCTTTTCGGCGACCGTGTCCTCGACAACGAAGTGCAGATCGGGAAAGGCCGCCAGGTACATGGCGACCTGGATCCTGTAGGCTTCCGGGCCGACCGCGGAACCGGAAGAGTTGTTGTCGCGCACAGCGTGGCTGGCAGAAAAAAGATCGCTCACCACTTCGAGTTTACGCTTGTTCCAGACGTCTTCGTACAGACGACGGACAATGGTCTTGGCGTCGATCGGCATGCGGCCTCCTTCGTGTGAATGATATTGGGCGGTTGAAGATGGGCCTGCCTCACGGAGCGAAGGGCTGCGGGAGCTCTGCGGCGTAGGGCTCGCCAGAGGGTACTCCCAAGAAATGCACTTTGCAATGCGGTTAGTTGCGGCCCGAGAGACGG
>Ga0210383_10005741_pt1 | contig 10868 bp, 8 predicted proteins | sample IncBWC14OmetaG_FD_160072 | JGI IMG/M metagenome (GOLD analysis project Ga0210383, IMG submission 160072) | Forest soil microbial communities from Barre Woods Harvard Forest LTER site, Petersham, Massachusetts, United States - Inc-BW-C-14-O ...
CATGATACGGGAACGATCGGACCGCATGGATTGATGGAAAAAGATTTGTGCCTTGATGTTGCGCTGCGGCTTGGGAAATTGATTCAGGAACGGCTGCCGGGCGCTGAGGTGATTTATACGCGGCGCGACGATACTTTCATTCCGCTGGAAGAGCGGACCGCGATCGCGAATCAGGTGAAGGCGGACTTGTTCATTTCGATTCACGCGAATTCGAGCCACGATTCGGATGCGCGCGGCGTGGAAACTTACTACTTGAATTTTGCTTCTTCGCAGGATGCGCTCGATGTCGCCGCGCGCGAAAATGCGCTGTCGCAAAGCGGCTTGCACGACTTGCAGGACATGATCAAGAAAATCGCGCGCAACGAAAAAGTGGAAGAATCGAAGGAACTCGCCGACGATATTCAAGGCTCGCTGCTGAAACGTCTGCAGCAAGTTAGCCGTAGCGAGAGGGATCGCGGAGTTAAGCGCGCGCCTTTCGTCGTGCTGATCGGGGCGAATATGCCTTCGATCCTTTCGGAGATCAGCTTTCTCAGCAATCCTGCCGATGAAAAGATGCTTAAGAAGCCCGAGCAGCGGCAGCGGATTGCTGAAGGCCTGTATCACGGCATGAGCGACTATCTCGAGAGCCTGAATAGCCTCTCTTACAATTCCCAGCGCCCGGGGCCGCACGCTTCGGCTGCGGTAGAATCTACCGGGAACTCTCAGTAGAATTCGGCATCTAATAGTTCAGACCTATGCGACGAATCCATTTGATTTCTAAGCTTGTTTTCGCCGGCATTTTTGTTTTTCTGGCTTGTGCGACAGCGGCGATGGCTGTCGATGCGCCGAACCTTCCGGCCTCCTTTGCCGGTTGGACGCAATCTGGCGGGGCCGAGACTATCGGCGATCCCTCTGATGCACGATGGACTGAGACCTGGTCGGTCTTGCAGGAATATGGCTACCTCTCTGGCAACATGCAGCAGTACACAAAAGGCGGCAAGACGATTTCCGTTTCGCTTTATCGCATGAAAGATGCTTCCGGGGCCTACGGCATTTATTCTTATTTCCGCGTGCCGGGCATGGCGCACAGTTCAATTGCCGAGCACTCTTCGATGTCGGCTGCCCACGCGCTTGTGCTCGATGGGACCGTGGTGATCGAAATTTACGGGTCGAACGGGATGGATTTTGCGAACCTCGAGCCTGATTTCAAGGCCTTGGTTGATGCGCTCGGGTCCGTGCCTGCGGATAGCCCTTATCCGGATCTTGTGAAACGTTTGCCGCTGCGCGGTTTTCGACAAGGAACCGATCGCTATATTCTTGGCCCGCAGGCTCTGCGTTCCACGATTGCTCTCGGCGACGGTGATTGGGCCGGTTTCGCTAATGGTGCGGAAGCTGAAGTCGGGCAATATCAATTCGAAAGCGATAATCGCGTTTTGACATTGATCGTGCTCGACTACCCTACTCCGCAAGTCGCCACGAAGATGCTGAAAGATTGGGCGGCCATTTTCAATCTGGACGCCAAGGACGCCAGCAGCAAGCTGCCGGCTGTTTATGCGACGCGCAAACTCACCACCGTCGGTCTGGTCGTTGGCGCGAACAAACCTGACGAAGCGAAAGCGCTTTTGGCGCATCTGGATTCCGGCGAAGAGCTTACTTGGAATGAGCCGACGTTTTCTGTCAACGAAGGGAATATCAACGGGGTGATCGCCAGCGTCATCGTGGGAACGGGAATTCTTTGCATGTTTACTCTAGTTGCAGGGCTGGCTTTTGGGGGAGTACGCCTAGTAGCAAAACGATTTCTACCGGGTCGCGTGTTCGATCGCGGATCGTCGATCAGTGTGCTGCAGCTCGGTTTGGGCAGCAAGCCGATCAATTCGGATGACTTCTACCAACTCGGAAAGAGCGCCCCGCCGGTGCCGACACCCCGCGAATCGTAACTTGCGAGCGGACCGCCGGTCAGAAAATGTCAGCCCTTGGTTGCGCACGATTCAGAATCCCATCTGTTCCAATTTGGGATGCCTGTAAGCCAATCATTCCCCGCCACTTACAAAAAACTGCGATTGTAGCAATCTTTCTTGACTTCCATCCGCTCGCTCTTCTAGACTGCGGCTGAGGAAAGAATTCGGCGGCCATCCGCGCATTGGCCGAGGAGCTTTTCTCCCCTTGAAGGCCCGCCTCGCCGCGGGCCTTCTGCGTTTCGGCAGTCGCGGCGACTCCAAGTCATTTTCGCGCGCACTCCGCCCGCTCGCGAAAATAAATTGTTTCAAAATAGAGTAAACTAGTGGTACCCGGCGGCTTGGAATCCAGATTGCAACTAACCAGCCTCGACAAGGGCATGCAAACCGAACGCAGACGAGCCGTTCGAAAACGGCTGAATCAACTGGCATATATCCGCATTGGCGCGGATAACGGCGGACTTGTCGCTGATCTCGGCGAAGGCGGCCTCGGCTTCCAAACTATCGCGGCCATCGAGCGCGAAGGACCGCTGCGCTTCTGGTTTACTCTCGATACTTCCGATCGCGTGCAAGCCGTGGGTGAATTGGTGTGGACCGACGAATCGCGAAAAGTCGGCGGGCTGCGCTTCACTCAAATTTCCGAACAAGCACTCAAAGTCATTCAAGACTGGATGGGTCGTTGTGACGGTGATGGTGTCGATGGCGAGGCGGAGTCGGTTGCCGCGGCTCCAAAGCCGGTAGCCATCGAACCGCCCGCGCCGCCAGTAATTCCGGTTGCACCTGTGGCTTCCATTCCGCCGCCGCGCGCTACGCCGCGCGATCCATTGCGATTCTCGAATCCGCCGCGTCGAGCAAATCCTGCTGCCGCGCCGGCTGCAAATCCGGCGCGAGTCGACGCCGCGGCTGCGCTGGCGCAGCAAAAGCCGCTGCCTACGCCCGCGCCGCGCCCGGAACCGTTGCGCGTGATGGCGACGCCGCAGATCTGGTCGTCCCCGGTCTTAAGCGAGCCGCCGAAAGGAATCGTCTCGCCGGAGATGGTGCGCGGATTTACCACCAGCTTGACGGTGCTCGCGCTCGTGCTCACGGTAGTTGCTCTCGGATTCGGATATCGCCGCGAGATCGGCCGCTCGCTCGTGAATCTTGGCGAGCGCCTCACCGGCGAATCGCCGCTTGCGGACGTGGCGCCATCGCCCGACCCGATCGACGAAACTACTGCGGAAGCCGCGCCGAATGACCCAATTCCTTCCAACACGAGTGGCGCGGCTGCAGCGGCAACTAACGCGAATCCTGCAAGCCCGATTCCCGCGAAGCCAACTTCGGCGACTGAATTCAAACCGTTGCCGCCGCCTTCGAGCTCGTCGGCCGCCGCAAAGCCAGTTCCTACTGCGAGCCAGGGTGCAGGTGGCGCTCAGCCGGTGACCGCGCAACCGAAGCCTCCTGTCAGCGCGCAGCAGATTCAGCCAGTTCCAGCGTCCCAGTCCCCGGCTGCAGCGAACACGCCGACAACGCCGGTCGCTTCGAACCGCCCAGCATCAACCGCGGGCTTCCAGAATCTTTCCGCGGCCAATGGGGCTACGGGAGACAACGGCCAGCTCGAACTTGAAACGGCGCAGCAATTTTTGGACGGTGGAAGCGGCCAACGGAAAGCACCTGAAGCGGCGAAGTGGTTGTGGATGTCCGTCGAAAAAGGAAATCCGAAAGCGGAAGTGTTGCTCGCCGATCTCTTTCAACGCGGCGACGGGGTGGTTAGGAACTGCGCACAGGCTCGCGTGCTTCTCGGCGCGGCCATCAAGCACGGCGACACCGAAGCTATACCGAAGCTACACGCGCTTGATCGAGGCGGCTGCCGCTAGGCTTCTCGAAACTGCATCACTTCTCGTGCCTCCGTGACACTGCGGCTGCGCCGCGTTTAGTGCGGAGTTCTCCTCCACGAAACCCCAATTGAGCAGAACCACTTCACTTCTTTTTCTTGGGTATGGCCCAGAAAAATCGCAGGGCTTGCGGAATTCGCGCGGGCCAGTTCCCCCAACTGTGCCCTTCGTGAACTTCCATGTATTCGAGGGCGTAACCGCGCGATTGCAGAGAATCGCGTAGCCGGCTGTTACCTTCCAGCAGATTGATTTTGAACACCGCGGTCTCGTAGGTTCCCACGTCGAGATGAAATTTCACTGCGTCCTTCCGGGCGGTGACGAGCTTGTCGAGATCCGTATCGGCGAAGATGGCGGTCGATTGTCCGGCGCAATTGGCGAATACCTGCGGATATTGGCCCGCGAGCTGAATTGAAATCAATCCTCCGAGTGAAGAGCCCAGCACGGCGCGCGATCCGGGGTCTGCTTTGGTGCGATATTTGGCATCAATCGCGGGAACCAGCTCTGTGGCAAACGCGCGCGCGAAATCGGCGTTCGCCAGATATTCTTTGTTGCGATCGGCTGGTGGGACCAGCACCATGACGATCGGGGCGATTTCCTTTTCGTCGATCATGGCGTCGACGATTTCATTGATCTTGCCGAGATTCAGGTAGTCGAGCCCATCCTGCACGTAGAGCGTCTTGTAGCGCTCGCGCGAATCGTGGTAGCCCCACGGCAAATAAACTTTCACTTGCCGCTCGTTGTTCAGTATGCGGCTGGCGAACGAGAAATTCTCGATCGTGCCATGGCGCAGACTTGGCCCCGGCGTCAGCTCGGGAGGCGGCGTGTAACCCGGCATTGCAAAAGTGGAATTCGCGCCGACTCCTCCTTCGATCCGCCGTGGGTTCATGGGATCGAAAATCCATTCTTTGTCATTGAGCACGAATTTATAATCAAGCCGTGCGTCCAGTTCGTATTCGCGCGAAAGAAAAAATAAATTCGTCCCGCTGACGGGCGTGAAGGCTTCGCTCGGGATCCAGCCGTTCATGTCGCCCGCGAGCGCGACCAGCGTTGCTGGGCCGCGGTACAGAAAAATCGCGCGGCCGAAGCCGTCCTTCGTTCCTTTATCCATTAATGGAGCGCCGCTTGGCGGCACACAGGCTACGAGGTCGTCCACGTACTTGGATTTTGCCCGTGCATCCGAAACGGAGTTTAGCCGGGAGAGTAGTTGGTCGAACGGGGGACATTTGGCATCCGCACTCGCGACCGTCGTAACGGGCGGTTTCAAGTAAGTCGCAATTGCCACGAGGAAAAGTACGAGTAACGCCGTCCTTCGTGTATGCGAATTTTTCACCGAGACCGTGTTTGCCATTGAGCCGAATATAGCATGCGGGCAAAAAGTAAAGATGCTGGGCTCAAACCCGCCGCTACGAAGACTTTTGACCTACCGCGTTTCTGGTATTGAGGGCGACACGCTGGCGGCGTAGACTGCGACTGAATTTACACCAAGCCGTTGGCGGCTATGTCCCATCCGGGAGTGACTGCACACGGTTGCCCGAGGCGGGCCTTTGCAGTTTGACTGCCTTGGAAGCAGCCCTTGGCCGCTGCGGCTTGGAGTTTTCTTCGCGTGGGATTCTATTTCCGATTCTCTTTGACCTCTGCTTTTGCCGTTCGCCAGCAGCGCGGCCGACATCACCGGTCGCAGCATTTTTCGGAGAGCGCGCACCGCCGGTGAGGTTTGCCTTTGTGGGATTTTGCGCTCGTAAGATGCCGGCAGAGACGCCGGCGCTACTTACACCTGCGCGGTGCCTCCGTCGACGAACAGCTCGATTCCGGTGATGAAGCTGGAATCGTCCGACGCTAGGAAAAGCGCGGCGGTGGCGATTTCGCGTGGCTCCCCAATTCGCCCCATGGGAATCAAGCTGATGAACTGCTCCTTTAATTCTTTCGGCCTTCCGACAAATATTCCGGTATCGATCGTTCCGGGGCTGATTACATTTACGCGTATCTTTCGCTCTTTCAAATCGGAAGTCCACGTGCGGGCGAACGAGCGCACTGCGGCTTTGCTGGCATTGTAAACGCCCAGGCCGGGAAAACCTTTCTGGCTGGCGATCGAACCGTTCAAAATGATCGATCCGCCATCGGGCATGAGCGGCAGCGCCTTCTGCACCGTGAAGAGAGTGCCGCGGACGTTGACGTTGAATGTGTTGTCGAATTTCTCTTCGGTGACCGAACCGATGGGCACGCCAAAGTCGCCGATGCCGGCGCTGGCAAACAAAATATCCACGCGTCCCTTCTGAGCTTTTACCGTTGCATAGAGGCGGTCGAGATCGCCGAGATTTCCGGAATCACCCTGAACGCCGGTGACGTTGCGGCCGATTTCCTTCACCGCCGTATCGAGTTGCGGCTGGCGGCGCCCGGTGATGAAAACGTATGCGCCCTCTTCCACGAAGAGCTTGGCAGTGGCCAGCGCCATTCCGGACGTCGCTCCCGTAATCACCGCTACTTTTCCCTTTAACTTATCCATGAGGTCGATCCTTTCGCGCCGCTTCTCTATCCGATGCGGCTCCGGCCCGTGGAGGTTCGTGATTCTCTGGCACTTCGCGCATGGACCCGCGCGCTTCGGTGAGTGCGTCGGCTGGTGTAGGGGATTAGCGAGAAAATGCTAATTCAGGGATTAAAGGCGCAGGCTCAGAATCAACTTGTTTGTCGCAAGGATTTTCAGGAAGCTCCATCGCGCGTGGAGTACAGCTTGACGGAATTTGGCGAGACACTGGCGTCCGCTTTGTCTCCCCCTTTGCGATTGGGGCGCGCTGCACGTGAAACGTATCGGCAGCTTGGGTGGCATTCAACGCCGAATGTCATAGCGATCACGGTCCGTCGTTGCTGTTCGCGTTGACCAGCGTTTGCGGTCGTAAGATGCCGGCAGAGACGCCGGCGCTACTTGGCTAGACCGGCTTCCAGACTGGCGGTGCTGCGCCGCGTACGCCGCAGAGCTGCTCGCGTTCTTCTTCGATGCGCGCGATCGTCGCGCGCAGCCACATGCCGTAGGTGTCCTCCAACTCCGGCTCGGAACTCCAGCGATACAACGTTTCCAGAGTATCTCCGGACTTCGTCAGCGGAATATGGCGGCAGGGCTTGGGCTGTCCGCGGTCGCTCAACGGCACCAAATCAATCAGCCCGCATTCCTTGCATGGTGCGGGATGATCCTGCGCGTCGTAATTCATGCAGGCGGGTGAATCTTCGAAAATCCGCGGAGCGCGCCAGGGCTCGCGCGGCGAGGAGCCGTAGCCGCCTTTTTCTAGAAAATTGAGTTCGAATTTCAAGACATCCAGTAGGTCCCTATCGTCGATGGCCATTGTTTTCTCCTCAGCCTCAGGTAGTAGTATGCTGCGCAGAACAGCGCTATTGCGGTGACGCGCCGCACGATACGATGTGATGGCCGTCACATGCGCGCGGGCGCCTATGGGCTATTGAAGATTTACGAGCGCAAATCGAGCTGCTTACAAAACGAGCATCCAGGCAGCGAAAGCGGGGGAAATGGCGGGAAGCACGCACTCAATTCCCAGTGTGAAACGCGATCGTGACGCGCTCAAAAAGCCCGCGACTGCGCCCTACGGATTGCACGTGATTGAAAGTTGCATTGGCTGCCCGCTGATCGCCGACAAGATTTTTTGCGATCTCTCGAAAAACGCGCTTGTAGGGCTCGATGACATCAGTTCGCAGGCCAGTTATCCCAAAGGTGCGATTCTATTTGTCGAAGGGCAAGAGCCGCGCGGCGTGCTCGTGATTTGCAGCGGGCGGGTGAAATTATCGGCAGGGTCGGCGGGCGGAAAGACATTAATTTTGCGGATTGCCGAATCGGGAGAGGTGGTGGGGCTGCCGAGCACGATTTCGGGAAAGCCCTACGAAGTGACCGCCGAAGCCCTCGAGCCGATTCAGGCCAACTTCATTCGACGCGAGCCATTTCTTAAATTCTTGCGGGAGCATGGCGAGGCGGCTCTGCGCGTGGCGGAAATTCTGAGCGAAATTTATCAGGCCACGTATCGCGAGGTGCGCTACCTGGCGCTTTCGGGCTCGGCTGCGGGGAAATTGGCGCGCTATCTGCTCGATTTCGCGCAAGCGCATGGCAAGCCGGTGGGCGGCAAGGTGCGCGCAACCATGATACTTACGCAGGAGGAAATTGCCGAGATGATTGGGGCCTCGCGCGAGACGGTGACCCGCTTGCTGGCGAGCTTCAAGCGGCGGGAATTGATTGAGGTGCGTGGATCTTCGCTGGTGATCAAAGATATTGCCGGGCTGGAAAAAGTTGTTTAGTAGCTCGGTTTCGGCCCGACTGGGACGCAACGCTTTCTGCCGTCGCGGTGGAGTTTGGTTGTGCTTTCAATTGCGTTCTTAAGATGCCGGCCCTTCGCTTGACCGAGGGTAAACGAGAACGCCGGCACACGGGCCACCTCTGTCTGTGCCCCCGCAGATAAAACTTAACCGGAAAAATCTAGGCTGACCGCTCCGCTGGCGCGAGTATTCAAACGTTGCCACTTTCAACACACCCCAGGGAATTCCGGGCGCTGGCTTGCAACGCCCGAACCGTACGAGACATCAACCGTGTGGAGGGGCCCATGACATCTCATCCAACAAAGTGCGCGCATCCGAACTGCACCTGTCACGTCACCATCGGAAAATATTGCAGCGCCCAATGCGAAACAATGGATGACACCCCCGGCATCGAATGCGCATGCCCGCATCCAGAATGTGCCGGCCGCACAGAAGCCACTCTGCGCGCCACGGCCTAGCGGCAGCTCCGGAAACGCCGCATTCCACGATGGTTTGCAACCGTTGCATGCTTGTTCTCGCGGGTGTACGTTATTGAAAGGAGGACAAGTCGTAGCAGCGTTCGATACCCGGGCCAAAACCTCGATTCCCGGGACGTAGAAGGTAAACTTTGGCGAGGAGAATGCTGAGTGTCGCGTCCGGTTTCTTATCTGCCGCGCGTTTGGATGGGCAGCAAGCTATCTGCGAAATTTCTGCCTACGAGCATTCACCCGCTGGCCGCGCATATCAAGCTCACTGAAAACTGCCAGGCGCGCTGCATCAGCTGCGATTACTGGAAGACCCGCTGGCACGACGCAATCAGTACCGAGCGCGCCATCGAACTTCTGAATGAAATCGGCGCCCTCGGCGTTCCTTCGGTGCGCTTCACCGGAGGCGAGCCGCTGCTCCGGAAAGATTTCTTCGATGTTCTTGCCAAGGCGAACACCTCCGCCTTCAGGCACATCATCATTCAAACCAACGGGCTGCTCATCAAGAAGCTGCACAAGGAAATCAACGCGTCTCCGATCACCGATGTTGCCGTTTCTATCGACGGCCTGAAGGAAACGAACGATCAGATTCGCGGCATTCGCGGCTATTTCGATCTGGGGATCGAAGGCATCAAGCTGCTGCAGGGCAAGAAAGTCGCAATCTCCGTAACGCTAAATCGCATTTCCGCCCGCGAGCTCGCGCAACTCGATGAAGTGGCTCGCCAGGCCGGCGCGCACATCGAAACAAATATCCTCAGCCGCAGCCTCTCGTTCCTCAAAGACGCGGACTATGATTCGATGTGGCCGACGACCGGCGATGTCCCTGTAATTTCGAACTTCGTGCGCGATACGCTGAAGCGCCCCGCCTACGAAGTCGATTACATCACGAAATATTACAATCATGCGCCGCTCGAGGAACCACCCTGCGTCCTCGGCTACACGCAGGTTTTTGTGATGTCGAACGGCGACGTGCTCACCGGCTGCTATCCGCTAAAGCCCGTAGGCAATATCTTGCATGATAGTCTGGCAACTATCCTGGCTTCCGAGGCGTACGTCCGCCAAGCCGAAGCCATGGTCCGCCGCGAATGCCCCGGCTGCACTTGCGGCGTCGAGACGTCCCTCGCTGTGCAAAATGCCCTATCCAGCGCCTTCTTCGAGCTAAGCCGTCTGCAGCACCAAAACCGCGACGACTCAAAATCTCCCATCGCGTCGCCGCAACCTGGTTAGTTGGAATTAAGAGCGCCTCGCAGGTCTTCGGGGAAGTTTGTGAACAAAAGAAGTTGGCGGATGAGCCTGTAAGCCGGATTCTGTTGAGCGCTTGCGCGCCCCAGCGATCATTCCTCTAGGCCCCGAATCGCTCCGGGACTCCAGCAGCCTACCCGAGGGTCCTAACGGGCCGGGCCGGCCCTCCCCTCCTATTTGGCCTTGCTCCACGCGGGGTTTTCCGTGCCGCGAATGTTGCCATCCGCGCGGTGGGCTCTTACCCCACCTTTTCACCCTTACCGGCGGTACGGCCCAAACAGGCAGCTCGCAAGGTTTCCCTTTGAGCCGCCGCAGAGGCGCATCACACACCGGCGGTTTATTTTCTGTGGCACTGTCCGTAGCCAGATTCCCGGCATGCTGGCTTGCGCCTGCCTGCTGAGAGCGGCCCCCTGGCGTTACCAGGCGCGTTGCCCTTGGAATCGCTCGCCTTGCGGCCCGCGATTCCGGAGTCCGGACTTTCCTCCCGCGCTGCACTCTTGCGAGACAGCGCCAGCGATCGCCCAGCTCATCCGCCGATTTAATTATACGTGGGAATGGGCAAACTGAATGCCGGTAGAGAAAAAAAGCGTTAATCCTCGTTTCATTGATCCCTGGCACGCCCAGGTCCACTGCCGTTCGTCCCGCACCATAGCGAACAAAAAGCGAATCACAAACAATCGGGACACTAAAATATTCTTGGCAGGTCTAACCCCTTTAGAATCCGCAATCCGCTCTCAAACAATCGGGACACTCCCCGGGTACGCGAAATCCCGAAAATGCCGATTTTTTTGAATTTTTCACGCTGCCCTGGGCGAAGACACAGCGAAGAGATTTACTGGGTGATTTACTTGGTGTTGATCAGTTTCTCGAATCCCGCTTCATCTAAAATTGGCACGCCGAGCTCCTTCGCCTTGTCGAATTTTGAGCCGGGGTCAGCGCCTACCACGACGTAGCTCGTCTTCTTACTAACGGAAGAAATCACTTTGCCGCCGTGGGCTACCACTAGTTCGCCGGCTTCTTCGCGAGTGCGATTTGCTAGGCCGCCC
>Ga0210383_10005742_pt1 | contig 10868 bp, 2 predicted proteins | sample IncBWC14OmetaG_FD_160072 | JGI IMG/M metagenome (GOLD analysis project Ga0210383, IMG submission 160072) | Forest soil microbial communities from Barre Woods Harvard Forest LTER site, Petersham, Massachusetts, United States - Inc-BW-C-14-O ...
CGGGTTGAACAGGTGTCTTGGCCAGGATTTCCAGGACGCGCGTTACAAATTCGTTCAGGCTGGGCATCCCCATCAACAATTCGATTGGCAGCTTCAGAGATAAAGATTCTTCGAGCGAGTGTTGCAGTTCGAGCGCCAGGAGGGAATCGAGGCCGAGGTTGCTTAGCGATTCTTCGGGGTCCAGTTCCGGAGCGTCAAGCGCCATCACTTGCGCCAGGCTTTTCTGGACGTGCGCGAGCAGCATTGCCTGGCGGCGCGCCGGAGTTGCAGCGTGAACTTCCTGTAAGGACAGGCGCGGCCCCGATTGGCGAGCCGACTTTGCGGCGGCGGGACGGACTTTTTCCCGAATGAGGTCGGAAATAATGGCCGGAGGCTGCTGCCCGTTCAACGTGCGCGCCAGTTGCGCCCAGTCGACGGAAATCGCCACAGCCTGGGCCGGCCCGCTCTTTTCGAACAGGCGATCGAGCGCGGCAAGGGCTTGTTCCGGAGCGAGTGGATGCATCACGCGAGACGCAGGCCCACGGGAGCTCGACGCGCGAGCGGCCATGCCGACTTCGGCCCACGGTCCTCAGTTGATGGAGAGGCAGGGCAAGCCGTGGGAACGCCGATCGTGCGCCAGTCCGTCCAGGAATGCGTTGGCGGCGGCGTAATTCGCCTGGCCGGGCGATCCTAAGATGGAGGCCACGGATGAGAACACCACAAAAAAATCGAGCGGCAAATCACCCGTCAGCTTGTGAAGGTTCCATGCCCCAAGGACCTTGGGAGCGAGTACCCGGCGGAAACTCTCCGCGTCCAGATTCATGAGCAGGTGATCGTCAAGCACTCCAGCCGCATGAATGATTCCCCGGAGCGGCGGCATGGTGTCATGAATCTGGGACAGAGCTTGCGCCACTTCGCTTTCGTTCGAAATATCAGCCTGGATCGTCGTGACGGCAGCGCCTTTGGCGGCCAACTCTGTCACAACTTCCTGGGCTGCGATGGATGCTCCGCTCCGGCTTAAGAGGGCGAGGTGGCGGGCGCCTTTTTCGACCAGCCAGCGCGCCACCCTGAGCCCAAGGCCGCCGTGGCCTCCGGTGATCAGATATGTAGCGTCCGCTCGCGGGGCGGTAGACCGATCCGCGCTCTTCTTGGATTCCGCAAAGCTGAATGAAAGCACCACTTTGCCGATGTTTTTGCGCCGGGCCATATAACGAAACGCGTTCGCAGCGTCTTCCACAAGGAAAACGTTGTGGGGCAGCGGCTTGAGGCTGCCCTGCTTGAACATGGCCATCAATTCCATAAGCAGGGAGCGGACCAGCGCGGGCCGTTCGCGGCAAACCCGTTCCAGGTCGAGGGCGAAGTACGAAAGATTATTGCGAAACGGGAAGAGGCCCAGTGGTTTGTTCTGATAGATATCCGTCTTGCCAATTTCAACAAAGCGGCCATAGGCGGTGAGGATCGCAAGGCTGCGGGTGATGTATTCGCCGGGAAGCGAATTGAGAACCACATCGACGCCGCGGCCACCGGTCGCCTTCATGATTTCGTCTGCAAAAATAAGGGAGCGCGAGTCCAAAATGTGAGGCACGCGCATCGATTTCAGGTAGGCGCGCTTCTCCGGCGATCCCGCGGTGGCAAAGATTTCCGCGCCGGCGTGCTGGGCCAGTTGCACGGCCGCGAGTCCCACGCCTCCCGCGCCGGCGTGAATTAGAACGCGCTCTCCACGGGAAAGCTTCGCCAAGTGGTGGAGAGAATAATAGGCCGTGAGGAAGGCGATCGGAATCGTGGCTGCCTGCCCGAAACTGAACGCCGGCGGCTTGGCGACGACGGCGCGCGCGTCGGCTGTAGTGAAGGCGCTGAAGCTGCCGTTCGCCACGGCGAGGACTTCGTCGCCGACCTTGAGATCCGTCACACCGGAGCCAACTTCGGAAATCGTTCCTGCGCACTCCGCGCCAAAGGGAATTGGCCCGCCGGGATAAACGCCCGCGGCGTTCATGACATCACGGAAGTTCAAACCCGCGGCATTGACGCGTATTTCGACTTCGCCGGCTTCCGGCTTCGGGCGAATGGCTTTTCGCAAAATCAAGTTATCGAGATTTCCAGGGCGCGAAATATCCAGGCGAAACGATTCCGCTGCAGGAACTTCCAGGACGGCGCCGCTGGATGCTTTTGAGGCCCGAGGAATCAGCCGGGCGACGTAGCGGATTCCTTTCCGGAAGGCGACTTCGCGCTCGGTTCCAAGCTGCGAGAATTCCTGGGACAGTGCGGCGATTTCTTCGTCGCCGGCCTGGGGATCGAGATCGATTCGCGTGCAGCCCAGCTCGGCATGTTCGAGATCAAGCGACTTTGCAAGCCCCCACAGTGGGGTCTGGGCCAGCGCCACAGGCGCAGGCGCGTGTCCAACGGCTTGGGCCCCGCGCGTTACGATCCACAAGCGCCGCTTGGCGCCCTTGGAATTGCGCACCATAGACTGGATGAATTCCAGCGTACGAATCCAATGGCTCTGTGCCTCAAGAATGGCTTGCGGGCCGGCAGCGAAGTCGCACAGGTCCAGGCTCGAAAGATGAACGACATGGCCGCAGTCGATGGGGACGCTGAAGTCTCGAAGATCACTCGGAGTAGCGACGGTGCAGTTTTTGCCGCGCGAATGAAGTTGAGCCGCAAGAGATTGACCAACACCGCCGCGGTCGGCAAGGATGAACCAGGATTGCGGTTCCAAACCATTGGAATTTTGTGGAGGGTCCGGACGCTTCGCCGTCCAGGTCACGTCGTACAGCAAATCACCGGGATTCTCGCTGGCCTCGCGGCCGGTTTCTCCAGCAATGAGTTTCACTTTGAAACCGAGAATCTCGCAGGTTACGCAGCCATCTTCGTCCAGGAGCCGGATGTCCGCCACCAGGAACTCTGTCCCCAGTTCGCTTTCCGGGCGAAGGACACAGTGGCTAAAGAGGCGCGCGTTAGGTCGCGCCAAAAATCTGAGATTTGCGACCCCAACAGGAAGATAAGTCCATTTGCCGGCAGAGTGAGCTTCGTCGCCTGGTAGGGCAGCGGCGAGTACCTGCAGGCAGGAATCCAGCAACGCGGGATGAAGCACGCCGCCGGATTCTCCGTTGGTTTGAATTCCCGAAATTAAGGCCGTTGGAAGCCGCACTTCTCCCAACGATTCGCTCTCGCCGCACCACAACTGCTGAACGCCCTGGAAACTCGGCCCGTATTCCAAACCAACCTTTCTCAAGGATCCGTAAAGTTCCGCTGCCGTTTTGTGCAGAGGGCATCGGGTTCGGATTTCATCCAGGCTGTACTGTTCCTCAGCGCAGCGGACAAAATCGGCAACTTCCATACGCATGTCACCGGAAACATGCAAGGTCCAGGCAGCGTTCTCGTTGCCGCCCTCAAGGGATGCGTTGGAGCTGTAAATCTGGAAAGACGCGCTGCCGCTCGATGCCGGCGAGGCTACCAATTGCAGGGTGCGCGCTCCCGAGGTGGGAAGAATCAGCGCTTCCTGGAACGACACATTAGACAAAGCCGGCAAGCCTGGGCCCAGGATTTCCGCCGACGCCGCGCGGGCCATTTCAAGATATGCGGCGGCGGGAAGAACCGCGGAACCATGAACTTTGTGATCGTTTAAGTAACGATGGGTTTGTATTCCAATTTTGCTCTGGAACTGCGCCATCGGCAGCGCGGAGTTCACACGCTCCCCAAGCAGCGGGTGCACGGGCTTTGCCACTTTGTGAGGGCCAGACTCGCCTGGGGGATCTTCCCAGCAGCGCTCCCGTTCGAATGGATATGTCGGCAAAGGGACTTTCAACGGCTGGTAGGGTTCGTCGAAGGCCTTCCAATCCACGCTGGCGCCGCGGACGTACAACGAGGCCAGACTTGCGAGCATGCTCTGCCAGGCACTGCGATGGCTCTCAAGCGAGGAATACAGAACCGCCTTGGTTCGTGGATCACTGAAGGAACTGACACCGGAGAAGCTGCCGGAAGGCCCAACCTCAAGGAAGTGGTCGTAACCGAGCGCAGCGAGGGTTTCAATCCCTTCTTCCATTCGCAGATTCTGAACAAGATGACGCCGCCAATAGTTGGCGGCGGGGATTTCGCCTTCCGCCAATAACACCCCGTCGTGCCCGGACACAAAAGGCACACGAGGCAATTGGAATTTCATGGTTGCCGCGACGGTGTCAAACTGGTCGAGGAATCGTTCCGGTTGGCCGTCAGGTAGAGCCACTTGCAGGAGGCGGGCGCGTTCGGTGATGAGCTTGAGAGCGTCCTCGCAACTCAAAACACCGGAAATTGCGGCCGCTGCGAATTCGCCGATTCCCGCGCCCAGGACTGCGTCCGGTTCAATCCCCCAGGATTGCCACAATTCCGCGAGTGCGAACTCCAGGGCAAACAGGGCCGCGTCGCAGCGATCGGCGTTGTCACGCCCGGGAGAAAGAGCGGCCAGCAAAGGCTCGCCTGAATGCAAGGCTAGAGAATTGGCGCAGCGATCCAGGGCCGCACGGAAAATGGGCTGAGTGGCGTAAAGCTGGAATGCAGCGCAAGCATCGGAGCCACCTGCGCCAAATAGGAATGCAACGCGCGGGCCGTCTTTTCTTGACGAGTGTCCGACGTGCATTTCCGGCGCAGGGTTGTGCGCCGGTTGTCCCGCCGCAAAAGCCGCGAGGGTTTCGCGTAGCTGCTCCCTGCTTTCAACGACTACTGCCACACGGCGCGCAAAGTGCGATCTGCCGGCATTGGCACTGAAGCAGATGTTCAAGAGATCGTCTTCGGGATGCCTGGCCAGATGCTTTGCGAGGCCGCTAGCGAGATTCTTGAGCGCGACCTCGGTTCGGGCGGACAAAGTCAAGATATGACTGGGGCGGCTTGAGGCTCCTTCCGGCCTTGATCTTGACGGGGCTTCTTCCACAATGATGTGCGCGTTCGTGCCGCCGAATCCAAAACTGCTGATGCCAGCGAGACGCCTGGCGGCGCGGGGCCAGGGCTGCGGCTTGGTTGGAATTTCAATGCGCGTACCCGCAAGAGAGATCCGCGGATTGAGCCTGGTGAAATTCAACTGGCCGGGAATTTCATGGTGTTCCAGGCAGGTCAGCACCTTGGCCAGGCTGGCCATCCCGGAGGCGTTTTCCAGGTGACCGATATTGGCTTTCACGGCACCCATGAGGCAGGGTAAGTCCCCGGGCACGGATTTTCCCAGCACGCCCTTAATGGCTTCGACTTCGATGGGGTCGCCAATCGATGTACCCGTGCCATGAGCTTCGATAAACGTCAGGTCGCCCGGCGCAACTCCGGCTTGAGCCAGCGCTTCACGGATGACAGCCTGCTGCGCTGAAGCATTGGGGGCGGCGATGCCCGCTGTGCGTCCGTCCTGATTCACAGCGGAGCCTCGCACGAGGGCGAGGATGTGATCGCGATCGCGCAGGGCGTCGGAAAGGCGCTTGAGCACTACCGAACCGGCGCCATCGGCGCGAACGTAGCCGTCCGCCTTGGCGTCAAAAGTCTTGCAGCGTCCATCCGGGGCCATCATGCGGGCGTGCGAAAAGGCAATCGTGACTTCGGGAGAGAGGATGAGATTGACAGCGCCCGCAATGGCCAGGTCGACCTGCGCGCTGCGCAAGCTTTCGCAGGCCATGTGAATTGCGACCAGGGAGGATGAGCAAGCGGTGTCAATGGCGACGCTTGGCCCGCGCAGGTCGAGCAAGTAGGAGATGCGGTTTGCGGCGATGCTGTGCGCGTTGCCCGTTCCAAGATAAGCGTTGATGGTCTGGAAGTGATCTTTATAGTTAAGGATTACATTGGTATAGTCGAATCCACCTATCCCAACAAAAACGCCCGTTCTGGAGCCGGCCAGCATGTCCGGGGGCTGTCCGGCATTTTCCAGCGCTTCCCAGGTCACTTCCAGCAGCAGGCGTTGCTGAGGATCCATGGCCGCAGCTTCACGGGGGGAGATTCCGAAAAAATGCGGATCGAAACGATCGATGCCGGGGAGAAATCCGCCCCAGCGCGTGCTCATTTTCCCCGTGGTTCCCGGGAGAGGATCGTAGAACGCGTCCACATCCCATCGATCCCTCGGGATTTCCGTGATGGCGTCCACGCCATCACGCAGCAAAGTCCAAAATTCCTCGAGCCCCGCCGCGCCAGGGAACCTGCAACCGATGCCGACGATGGCAATCGGCTCGGCGCCGCCAATTTCAGGCCGATATTCCACTCGATGTTCACGATTTCCGTTGCTATGGGTGTTCCCGTTTCCATTGGCATTGCCGGCCAGGCGGTGTGAATAGGACTGCGTGCTGAGGTAATCCCACACCAGACCGCTGCGCGGCTGGATGGAGCCGTTTTCTTTTCCTCCGGGGCGGCCCTCGCGATCCCGCCATTCGTGGACTACTTCCAGCGTGCCGGCGAGAAACGCTTCGCGGCAGGCGTAGCGCTGAATTTTTCCGCTGGATGTCCGCGGAATGCTTCGCGGCGCGATCAGCACGACGGCTTCCGGATGAACTTCATGCGACTCCGTGAGCGCCCGCCGTATCGCGGCAAATACATCTTCTTGCGGGACGGCTTTGACATCGTTCACTTCTTGAACAACGATCAAACGCTCCGCTCCATCTTTGTCAATCGAGAACGCAGCGCCAGAAGAGGGTCGCAGCGCGCGGTGGCTGCGCTCGACAGTGTGCTCCAGGTCCTGGGGATAATGATTTGACCCGCGAATGATGATCAGATCTTTCAACCGCCCGGTAACAAAGAGCTGTCCTCGATCGAGAAATCCGAGGTCGCCGGTGCGAAGGAAAGGCCCTTCTCCCCCGGCTAAGTGCGCATCGAATGTCTTCGCGGTTTCCTCCGGCTTGCGCCAATAGCCCCGCGCCACGCTGGGACCCGAAACCCAAATTTCGCCCACACGATCCGCAGCACATACCAGAAAAGTTTCCGGATCCACGATCGCAACGCTGAGGTTCGGGGCGATCCCGCCGCAGCCGACCAAGACGCGCGCGCCAGCAGCGCCCTCCTTCGCCGGCCGGATCTGATTCCGGCGCAGGTCCTCCGCCAATACCGCTGGCGTGAAGGGTTTGCCGTCCTCGGAATGCCCTGAAACGATCAACGTAGCTTCCGCCAGACCGTACGCCGGCCGAAACACTTCACGCCGAAAGCCGCAGGAGCCAAACGCCTCGGAGAACTGAGCGAGCGTATCCGGCCGCACCGGCTCCGCCCCGCAGAGGGCAACTCGCACATTTGAAAGGTCGAGGGACGCGCGCTGTTCCGGGGGAATTTTTTGCGCGCAAAGTTCGTAGGCGAAATTGGGCGCGACCATGGCGGTCGCACGATACCGGGAAACCGCCGCCAGCCAGCGGATCGGGCTCTGCAAAAAGCTCGACGGCGGCATCACCGTCATTTCTCCGCCCGCATAAATTGGCTGGAGCAAGCCGCCGATCAAGCCCATGTCATGGAAATGCGGCAGCCAGCTGACGCCGATACTTCCCGCGGAAAACTGGAAAATCTCCCGCAAGCAGGCCAAGTTATGCAACAAATTCCCGTGCGTCACCATGACGCCGCGCGGCGCGGCAGTTGAGCCGGAGGTATATTGCAGGAAAGCCAGCGTTTCAAGGTCGGCGTGGGGATCGCGCCATTGCTCCGGGGAAACCGCGGGCATGTCGTCCGTCGGCAGCCACTGCAAATTCTTCAGTTCTGGAGCACGCTTGAACAAATCCTCCGATTGGCGCCCCAGCTTGGCCGACGTCAGAACGAAACGTGCTTCAGAATCCGCGGCTATGGCCAGAAGGCGCGGAAGTTGTCGATGAAGGCGGGCGGCGAAAACCGGTACGGCAACCACACCAGCGCACAGGCAGCCCCAAAATGCGGCGATGAAATCGAGGCCGCCGGTGTAAAAAAGCAGGGCGCGGTCTCCAGGCGCCGCCTGTGCCGCGAGCGCAGCCGCAATGGCGCGGGAGCGCGATTCCAAATCAGCGTACGTCAGGGTCGAGCTTTCATTTTCTCCGTCGGAAAGAAAACGGAAGGCGACGCGCGGACCATGCTCTGCCGCTCTTGCACGGAGCAGTTCGATCAGGTTCGCGAAGCGCGCCTCGCTATCGGATGAGAAAGTGGCCAAAGTACAGGTCTCCAGAGATCATTCTACCGCGCTGGTTCGGCATGCAACCCGGATCCAGCAACTTATTTTCTCTCCGATTCCCCAGACCTCTTCTGAGGATTCTTTTCCAGGGCATCGGGGGTGAAGAGCGCCGAGTCCACCCCTGTATTCATGTGGAACTCATCAATCGTCAAAACGGATTTTGTGCCCTCGAGCAGCGAGCGCATTTCGGTCTTCCGCGGGCCCCAAATTCCCGCTTCCTTCTTCAGCCCGCTGGCATGCAACTCGCGCACCTTGCGTCCGTCCTGGTCGTACATCTCGGCATGCAGGATGCAGGGTACATCCTGGGCCACCCAGTAATAAATGAATTTATATTGGGAACGTTCCGGGGTCAGGGGCGTGGCGACGATCTTGAAAGTCTTATGATTCTCGATATTATCTTCAGCCGGAAGTAGCTGGTATGCAAAATCATCAAGCGAACGCTCGGCGATGTCTTCGAAGGTGAAATCGCTGCCGGCGAAGCGCTCGGAGCGCTCCCGCGGCGACACGCTGCGCACGCGTTCGGTAGCGGGCGTGTAAATCCACTGCCGGTCGGTCAGGCCCGGCTGGTTAATGGAAAGCAGGGCGACACCGCGAAGCTCCGGCGGATCGGTAAAGCGAACCAGTGTCTTACCATTGCCAAAGGAGCCTATCCGGTTGAGCGTAAACCGCTTGCGCACGGTGCGGCCGTCCTTGTCTGTCACATCCAGCGTGGCCTTCAAAGTGACGTCGCGGCTGGTGTCCTGCTGGTAGACGCCGGCCATGATGGCCCTGGCGTCGCCTTCGGCGAAAAGGGGATGCGCGCCAGGCAGGCAAAGGACCAGGGCCAGCAGCGCCACGGTCCAACGCGTTCCCAGCCGGCATGGCTGAACTTTGGCTAGCCTATTCATAGCCGATGGCCTCGATTACCTGCATACACGCCGCATTCCGCGCAGGCCACCAGCCCGCTGCCAGTGACACCACCGTCACCACAGGGATGGAAATCAGAACAAATTCCCACGGAAAATAGAACGGCACTGAGTAGCCGGCCAACACTACCGATACGGTGTGAGACATGAACACAGTGTTCAGCATTCCGGCTATGCATCCCACAAACACCCCGACGATCGCCACCGCCACAGCCTCCAGCAGCACCAGTTTCCGGATTTGAGCGCGCAGGCCGCCGATTGCACGGACGATGCCAATCTCGCGCCGCCGCTCCGAAACGGAAATCAGCAGGGTGTTGACGATTCCGAGGACAGCGATGATTACGGCTACGACCAATTGCATGTAATTCAGCGTGAAAAATTGGTCCACCAGGCTGGAGATCCAGCGCTTGAACTCAGCATTCGTGTACACGAAGGCGTGAAAGGAGCCTGCGGTGAGACGCTCGACTTCGTGTTTCATCGCTACCTGGTCAACGCCAGGTTGGAGATCCACGTCTATGAAATCCACCGCGTCGTCACCCCAATATTTCTTATACAGAGCGCGGTCCATGAATACCGTGCCCTTTTCCGAACGGTAGTCGTCCAGAAAGCCGAGGATAGGCCGTTGCAGCGCCCCCGTCGGCGATTCGAGGGTCACCTGGCTGCCGATCTTCCCACCGAATCGCAAGGCAAAGTTTCTGGATACCAGTACCCCCTCACCTTTCGTCAGTTTGTCATAGACGGTCTTGGTGTCCGCGCCTTCAATGGCGCCCTGGGAGCGTTTCAGGAACCCGTCCATTTCGATGGCGATCACAGCGGCCGTGTCACCTCGATAGGGGATCGCGGTAAAGCGGACATTTTCGACCCGGTCCACTCCAGGGAGGGCGGCGATCTGGCGTCCCAAATCTTCTGTGAAATGGTAGCTCGTGGAACGCAACATGGCGGAAGTAGCGACGAAAATATCCGCGTTCAGCACCTGATTCATCCAGCGGTCAATCATGTTGCGGTAACTCTGGATGTAGGAAGCGGTGGAAAAAACAAACATCAGCCCAACCATCAGCGCGCCGACGGTGGCCGCGGACCGGCGCGGGGTCTGAATCATGGCGTCGACGGCCAACGCCCCTTCCGATCCTCCTAGCCAGCTGAGAAGCGGCCGCAGCGCGCGCGCTGCGTAGAGGACCAGCTTTGGAAGCACAATGGTCAGGCCCAGCAGGACAATCGTGGCGAACGCGAATTGAATGAGCAAGCCCAGGCGCGAAGGAGTGAAAAGGACAAGCATCGCGCCCGCGACGATCAGCAGGGCTCCTCCGCCCGTGCGTCTCCAACCCAGCACGGATTCGCGGTGCCGTGATTCGATATTGTGCAGCGCCAGCGCGGGATCCAGGCAGGCCGCGCCGCGAGCGGGATACCATGCGCCGATCATCGACGCGGCGACTCCCAGCACGAATGCGATGGCGCACTGGTCGAGGTGCAATCTGGCGGGTGCGGCCGTGGCTACCACTCCGTAGACTGCCGCGACCATGCCCCGCATCACCCGGTTTGCCGCTGAGGCGAGAAGAAATCCTCCGGCGATGCCGACCAGCGATCCGATCACTCCCATCAGCAGCGCTTCGGACAAAAACATGCGGGTGACGTTTCCCTGCTCCACGCCCACGGCGCGCAGGATGCCAATTTCCTTCCAGCGCTGGTTCACCGCGATCGTGAAGGAATTGAAGATGATATAGATGCCTACCAACAAGGCCACAAAACTGGTGATCAGTATCCCCACGCGCATGGCGGTGATGGCATTTTCCAGTGCCTGGCCGCGGACCTCCGGTCGATCCACTTCCACTCCGGGCGGGAGTTGCGCGCGCAATCGCTGCTGCACCACTTCC
>Ga0210383_10005744_pt1 | contig 10865 bp, 15 predicted proteins | sample IncBWC14OmetaG_FD_160072 | JGI IMG/M metagenome (GOLD analysis project Ga0210383, IMG submission 160072) | Forest soil microbial communities from Barre Woods Harvard Forest LTER site, Petersham, Massachusetts, United States - Inc-BW-C-14-O ...
TTGAATCTTGTCGGCATTTTTTCCGGCGAGATCGACGGTGATCTTCTGATCGTCGGTGCCTACAATGAGAATTTCGCCCGATCTGACGTGAAGATGGACGGGCACATTAGACGGGCAATCAAATTCCATATGAGGTTTCCCGATAATTCGACATCTGATTTGGTGGTGGCGTACAGGACCGGAACGAACAAGAGCAGCAGGGCGAGCGCCAGGGCAGAACGGTTCATAAGGACACCTCCCGTTGCATAATGATACGCGCACGATACAGGGAGAGTTCCGTGCGATTGGACGTGGGCTAGTTGCCGCGAACCTTGGGGAGGTTCCAGTGTTGCCAGACGCTGACCACGCGCAAGAGGAAGCAAACGGCACCTCCGGTGAATGCGGCGATGACGGGGCTCAGGCGTGTTTTACCAATAAGTATCATGACGATAGAACCAGAAAGGGCGGCGGTGGCGTAGACGTCCGCTTCGAGGACGCGGGGAGTGCGAGCGAGGAAGAGGTCGCGAATGGTGCCTCCCCCGACGGCCGTGACTGTGCCCAGCAGAACAGCGATGAAGGGATGAAGCTTGTGGAGCAGAGCTTTTTCTGTGCCTGCAATGGCGAAGAGGCTCAGGCCGCCGGCGTCCAGGACCATGATGAGATTCGCGGGGATGGCCAAGACGAAGTGATGAAGAGAGAAGACGATGGCGGCTCCGGAGAATGCGACGGCGGCGTAGCGCCAATTGCGGAGAGCGGCTGGTGGCACGTCGCCAATTAAAACGTCGCGGACAATGCCGCCTCCGAGCGCGGTGGCAAAGGCGAGAACCATTAGTCCGAGCAGATCGAGGTTGCCGGTGAGTCCGGCGGTAGCGCCTTCGACGGCGAAGAGCAGCGTGCCGGCCATGTCTGCGGCGAAAAGAATTCGATCACGCTCGAATTTCCACATTGTGCGGGGCCTCAAAGGAACGGACAGTGTACAGCGTGGCGGTTATATAGGAGAAGCCATCTCGTGAATGGATAAGCAGGGGAGAGAAGAACTGTCCTCAGGGGTTGAAGCCCAATTTTCTTGGCGCTAATGTCGGAGCTAAAGCTCCGCCCCCTAACCGAAGACCTAACCCAAGACCAGCCCAAGACCCACCCTCACACGCCGAGAGTGCGGCACGCCGCAGGGCAAATCTGCGACAATCGAAGAAAGAAAATGGTGACGCGGGAAGAAATCGAAAAAGCGGCAGAGATTGTTCGATCCGGCGGCCTGGTGGTGTTTCCCACCGAGACGGTGTACGGATTGGGCGCCAATGCGCTGGACCCGGCGGCGGTGAAAAAGATTTTCGCGTTGAAGGGACGGCCAGCGACTAGCCCACTGATTGTGCATGTAGCCGCCGAGGAACAAGCACGCGAGTTGGCCGCGGAATGGAGTGAGGAAGCGGAGGCGCTGGCGCGCGCATACTGGCCGGGGCCGCTGACATTGGTGGTGCCAAAGCGGGCGATGATCCCGGATGAAGTTACGGCGGGATTGCCGACTGTGGGACTGCGGGTGCCGCGGCATCCGGTGGCGATTGAGTTGTTGAGGACGGCGGGTGTGCCGATTGCGGCGCCTAGCGCAAATCGGTTTACACAGCTGTCGCCTACTACGGCGGAGCATGTGCGGCAGGCGTTTGGAGCCGAGACGCCGTTCCTGTTGGATGGCGGGCCTTGCGAGGTTGGGCTGGAATCCACGGTTGTGGCGGTGACGAAGGATGGATTGGAAGTGCTGCGGCCTGGGATGGCGTTTGTGGAGGATGCAGTTGCGGCGGCGGAGCCGGCGGAGTCGGCGCATCGATCACCGGGACAGCATAAGAAGCATTACGGTCCGCGCACTCGGGTGCTACTAGTTACGCAGGGGCGGCTGCCGGAGACGGGCTGCGGGGCGTATTTGTGGATTTCGCGCGAGGCGAGTGCGGCGGAGACGGTGCATATGCCGGGAGAACCGGAGGCTTATGCGGCGCAGCTTTATGGACGGCTGCATGAGCTGGACCGGCGCGGTCTGGATTGGATCGCGGTGGAGTTTCCGCCAGAGACGCGGGAGTGGGCGGCGATTCGCGACCGGTTGACGCGGGCGGCGTACTGAGAAGTGGTACTGTGTGGTTGCGTGATGTGGACGCTACTCAGATCGGGAGACGGGATACAATGCGGGGATTCGCAAAAACTTCGGGGGGAATGCCATGCAAAAATTGTCCTGGCCACGCACCGCGCTACTGTTTGGTTTGCTGGTCGCGGCAGCGATGCTTTTGTTTGGAATGAGGAGCCACGCGCGGGCGCAGAGCGGCCCGCTGGCCGATAGGCCTTTCGTCGTGGAGTATTACTACAAGACGAAATGGGGACACGCAGACGAGTTCGTCGCGCTGTTCAAGAAGAATCATTATCCGTTGTTGAAGAAAGAAATCGAGATGGGACGGCTGCTGAAAGTGTCGGTGGTGGCGCCGGTGTATCATACGACAGAGGATGGGCGGTGGGATTACCGGGTGACGATTGTGTTCAAGAATGCGTCGGTGGCGCATGACGGTTATGAATCCGCGACGTTGCTGAAGCAGATGTATCCGGATCAGGAGACATATAAAAAGGAAGAACAGCGGCGGTTTGAGATTCTGGATGCGCATTGGGATTTGCCGATTAAGGATGTGGATTTGGAGAAGTAGAGGATTTAGGTGGTGATGGCCGACAAGATGATTCTCAGTGTGGCCGGAGTGACTTTGTTCCGCTACGCTTGTTTTGGATTGAATCTTAGCGGAGTCCTCAGGGGCTGAAGCCCGCTCCTGCTGGGTACAAAATGTCGGAGCTGAAGCTCCGACCCCCTAAAGAAGAGAACCAAAGAGCTCCACCCTCATACACCGAGAGTAGGGCCCAAGGAAGGATTCCTCACTTTGCTGGACTTCGTTTGGAACAACTTGATTCGGATTGGTCAGAGAAACCCGCAGGGCTCGAAGACTCGCCCTGCGCTGCACCCTTGGGCTATAGGTTGTCGAGGAAGAACTGAGTTACGCGGTTGAAGACTACTTTGCGTGCTGGGGGATCGCTTACGCCGTGGCCGCGGCCGGGGGCGGCGATGACTTCTACGTAGATGCCGCGGTTGATGAGGTCGTTGATTAGGGTGAGAGTGTTGGAGTAGTGCACGTTGTCGTCGCCGGTGCCTTGGGCGATTAGCAATTTCCCTTTGAAACCTTCGACGTGGGTGATGGGAGACGATTCCTTGTATTCGGATTCGTGCTGCTGCGGCAGGCCCATGTAGCGTTCGGTGTAGATCGTGTCGTAGAAACGCCAATCGGTGACGGGTCCACCGGCAAAGCCTACTTTGAAGAGATCCGGCGCTTCGAACAGGGCGTGCAGGGTCATATGGCCGCCGTAGCTCCACCCCCAAATGCCGACGCGATGGGGATCGACCCAAGGTTGCTGTTGCAGCCAGGCAACGCCGTCGCGTTGATCGTTCAATTCCGGGATGCCGAAGTGGTAGTGGATGGATTCTTCGAAGACGTGGCCGCGTCCTGCGGAGCCGCGATTATCCAACGCGAAGATGATGTAACCCTTCTGCGCCATCATTTCGTGCCAGAGGAGATTGGGTCCAGTCCAGGCGTTTAGAACGACCTGGGCATGCGGACCGCCGTAGGTGTAGACGATGACCGGATATTTCTTGGCCGGATCGAAATTGGGCGGTTTGATCATGAAACAGTTGAGCAGGACGCCGTCACGGGCTTTCACGGTGGAAAATTCGACTGGGGAAAGGTGATATTGCGACAGTTCGTCCACTTTGTTTTCGTTGATGGTGGAGGCTTTTGTGCCGTCGATGCGATAGAGATCCTGGCGCGGTGGAGTCATGGCGTTGGAATACATGTCAACAAAAAGATCCGCGGTGGGCGAGAGATTCAACATGTGGAATCCGTCTTCTTTGGTGATGCGAGCGAAACCACTGCCATCAAAGGCGACGCGGTAGAGCTGGCGCTCGGTGGGAGACTTTTCGGTGGAAGTGAAGTAAACGAGGCCCTTTGCTTCGTCGACGGCTTCGACGTGATTGACTTCCCAATCGCCTTTTGTAAGCTGGGCGATTTCTTTTCCATCGAGGCCGTAAAGATAGAGATGGCGGTAGCCGGTGCGCTCGCTGGACCAGAGGAAGCGATTGTTGTCTTTAAAGAAATGCAAATCGTCGCTCATGTTGATCCAGTATTGATCTTTTTCGGTGAGCAACGTGGACGTTTTTCCCGTGGACGCGTCGGCAAGAAGCAGTTCGAGCACATTTTGATCGCGATTAAGGCGCTCAATAGCGAGGCGTCGCGAATCTGGCAGCCAGTTAACGCGCGGAAGATACATGTTGGTTTCCGTGCCGGTGTCCATCAGGCGGGGTTCACCGCCGCTGAGCGAGGCGACGAGAATGCGAACAGCGGGATTCTGGCCGCCGGCCACGGGATAACGCTGGAGCTCGGCATCGCCGGTGTAGGATTCGTAGTTGAGCAGAGAGAATTGCGAAACCTTGCTTTCATCCATTTCGAGGTAAGCGATCGCGGATGAATCCGGCGACCACCAGTAACCGGAATAGATATCCAACTCTTCGGAATAGACCCAATCGACTTCGCCTTTGCGGAGAACTTCGCTGCCGCCCGTGGTGACGGCGCGCTCTTTTCCATCGGTAGTGGAGACGATCCAGAGGTTGTGATCACGGATGAAGCTGACGTACTTGGAGTCCGGAGAGATTTTTATGTCCGAGAGATCTTCCTTGCCGGAGATGAGGACGCGGCCGGATTGCGACTTCAGATCGAACCACGCGATGGCGTTGGTGCCCTCAAATAGCAGCGCTTCGCTGTTGGGGGACCACTGATATTGCGAAGGGGCATGACGTCCGGCGCCAGTGGCTTGCGATTGTTTGCTGGGAGGAGCGGGGAAAATGTTGTCGAGTTTGTCCGCGGAGATCAAGACAGATCGTTCGCCGGAGGCAGCGTCGAGAGACCAAAGTTCGGTTTTTGCGTCTCTGCCTGAACCCTTGGCGTCTAGATAGGTGAGGCGCTTGCCGTCGGGAGACCAGGCGATGCCGCGGGTTAAGCGGCCGCTCAGGCTGGGTTGGGAGTAGATACGGTCGACGGTGAGCTGGCCGGGCTGCGCAGAGGTGGCGGCAGCCTGGTGGGCAGACGCAAGGGGTTGCAGGCTGATGAGGAATATTGCCAGCGCGGCGATGTGAAGTATCGGGCGAAATTGCATGAAGCCTCCAGTGGAATGGAACGACGGCACAATCGAATTCTTGCTTGAGTCTTAGGTTGAGATCCTTCGTCGCAAAAGGCGCTTCTCGAGATGACAACGTTTGGTGATTAACGACACCGGATAGTTTCGAGCAACAAATTAAATCACACCTCACAACTAATTGCCCCTAACCCGGCGGCCAGCGAAAATTGCGGCCGCCGAGAAGATGCAGGTGCAAGTGGAAGACGGACTGGCCAGCGCCGGAGCCGTTGTTGAGAACGGTGCGATAGCCAGAGAGAAGATTGCGTTCGGTGGCAAGTTTGGCGGCGACGAGCTGCAATTTACCGAGGAGGGCTTGATCTTCCAGGGAAGCATCGTGGAGCGCGGCAAAATGTTTGCGAGGACAGATGAGAATGTGCGTGGGCGATTGAGGCGAGATATCTTCGAAAGCGAAAATGTCATCGTCTTCGTATACGAGCTCCGAAGGGATTTTCTTGGCGCCGATTTTGCAGAACAGGCAGTTTTCGTCCATCAATTCACTCCTGCGGGCTTTACATCATCCAAGCGAAACACCAGAGTGGTGAAACCTTCTTTGTCGCGCAATTGCGCGGCGAGCTCTTTCGCGGCGTCTTCACCAGAAACTTTGCCGACGCGGAGGCGGTAGAACGCGCCATCGGGAGCATCATACTGCTGAATAAAGATGGGAGAGTAGGTGACGCTGAGGCGGTCCCGTAGTCGCTCCGCATTCGCGCGATCGCGGAAGGCACCGACCTGAACGGTGAAGAAGCCTTCGGTGAGCGCGGCGACATCGATGTTGCCGATGACTTCGAGACGCACGGGAACTACGCCGGGGCCGACGGAATCGATTTCGCGGGCAGCGGCCAGTGAAAGATCGATGATGCGATTGTCTACGAAAGGGCCGCGGTCAGTGATGCGAACTGTGGTGGTTTTTCCGTTGCTGAGATTGGTGACGCGAACCACGGTTTCGAAAGGTAGCGTGCGATGCGCGGCGGTGAGTTTGTACATATCATAGATTTCACCGTTGGAAGCGTGGCGGCCGTGGAAGGGATTGCCGTACCAGGAAGCGTTGCCTTCTTCGGTGTAGCCGACGGGAGCCGGAGCGGGCGGAGCTTTGGCGTGGCGCGGCGGGGGAACGTTGGTGGAATTCTTGGCGGTTTCGGAGGTGGAGTTCGGCGTGGGCAAGGGCTGTGCGGGAGGCGCGGCGGAAACCTGGCGTTTTCCAGCGCAGCCAACGGAGAAAAGTGTGATGGAGCCGGAAAGTGCGAGGAGCGATAGCCGGGAGCTCGTCACGATTTGGGCTGCTGGTTTTGGGAATTGCGGGCAGCGACGCGGGATTCCAGTTTGCGGGAAGCTTCCGCGAGTTTTTCAGAGACTTCGCGAAGGAATTGCGCGGTGCGCTTTTCGGTTTCGGGCGCGACTTCTTCTTCCACATATTTGCGGAGGCGGGTTAATTCTTCATCGAGACGGCGGCCGAGTTCTTCAAATTTGTCCATAATGTCCTGCGCCAGTAGGAAAGGCGCGATTCCGGTATTATAGGAACGCACGAAAGAGGCTGCAAGGAGGAGTGTTGGCCCTTCCCTATCAGTGGCAGATGCGCGCGGAGCGCTTGAAGAGAATGTTTGGCGGGATGTTCGGCAAAGGCGAGCGAAGGCCGCAGCTATGCCCGGCATGCGGAGCGCTTGTGGGCATCAGCGCGACGCGATGCCATGTGTGCGGCGCGAATTTGCGATTTGGGTTGGCGGCGTGGAGCAAGGGTCTGAGTGAATTTTTTGGCGGGCACGCACCGGTGACGACGGCGCTGTTGATCCTGAACGTGATCGTGTTTGCCGCGGAGATTATGGGAACGATGCACGCCGGGAAAATGGGCGGCCTGAGTATTTTGTGGGGCATGGATGGAGACACGTTGTACAGATTGGGGGCGTGCTACGGTCCTGCCATATTCGTTGGGCACGAGTGGTATCGCCTGGTGACCGCGATGTTTTTGCACGGCGGGCTGATCCACATTGGTTTCAACATGATTGTGTTGCTGGACATCGGGCCGATGGTGGAAGAGGTTTACGGCTCGGCACGCTATTTGTTTCTGTATCTGGTGATGGGTATCGCCGGTTACGTGCTGAGCGCGTTAGCTGGGCATTTTTCCGTTGGGGCCAGCGGGGCAATCCTGGGGATTATCGGTTTGCTGATTGCGATTACGACGAAGCGTGGTGGCACGCAAATGAAGGAACTGCGTTCGCGGTTGATTTCCTGGGTCGTTACGATTTTTGCGCTGGGATTTTTGGTCGGGGGATTGAGGACGGATAATTGGGCGCATTTTGGCGGGTTGGCGGCGGGATTTTTGTTGGGGAAAGTATTCGCGGATCGTTTGCCGGAGCCGGGGCGAGAGCGTACGCACGCGTATGCGTTGGGATGGCTTGCGGGAATTGTGATCATTGCGAGTTTTGCGTTGATGTTGTTGCATTATGCAAATCCGATTCCGGGGTGATCTCTCGGATCGTGAAATCAAAGGCGCTGGCACAAAAGCCAGCGGTACATGAAGAGAACGGCCGCCTCGGAAGGCGGGCCCTACAAAAACGGCGGCGACCAGAAAACCTCAGGAGCAGGAAAACCCAAGGGAGCGGAAAACCCGGGAGCCCATCCTAACAAACCCAGGGTGGGGCACCGAGTAATAGAAAATAATTCAGGAGGCGTGGAGGCGGCGGGCTACTACGAAGGCGTAATGGAAGCCGGAGACTACCACGAAGGCGGCGACCAGGTAGGAGAGATAGTGGATTAGTAGCGGGGCGCGGTCGTTGGGGTAGGCAGCAGCGAACACTACGAAAAAGACCAGGGCGATTTCGAATAGTGTGGTGGCTTTGCCGAGAAGGCTGGGAGGGAACGGCCGGTAGCCCTGGACGATGATGATGACGGCGGCGACCACGAGCAGAAGCACATCGCGACTAAGAACCATGATGGTAAGCCACCAGGCGATTTTCTTGCCCATGGCGAGGACGACGAAAGAAGAAGAGAGCAGCAATTTATCGGCGATGGGGTCAAGGTAGGCGCCGAGAGCGGATTTTTGATGCAGCCTGCGCGCCAGGAAGCCGTCGATGGCGTCAGTGAGCGCGACAAAGACCAACACGGCCAGAGCCCAGTGGTATTCCTCGTAGAAAACAAGAATCAAAAAAAACGGAAGAAAGCCGAGGCGCAAAATTGTGATTTGGTTGGGAACAGTCCAGATGCGGCCTTTCATTGGGGGACAGGATAGCGCAGATCAGGCGAACTGGGCGAGGTAATCGAAAAGAGTGCGGCCGATTTTGCGTTCGAAGATTTCGGCCATGCTGGGGATGGCGCCGGAAGGTTCGTCGAGAGAGATGCGCTCGACGCGGGTCATGGGAAAGAACACCGTGGGAAGCCCGATGCGTTCTGCATTGAGCTGATTGATTTCACTGACGAAATGATCGAAGGAGTTGAGATCGATGCCGCGAACGGTGGCGCCGCTGGGATTGATGTCGAGCAAAATGCCCCAGATCTTTTCCCTGGGAGAATGCAGACTTATGATGACGATGGAATTGGGATTCATGGATGACCTATCGTTGAACGTATTCAGTGTAACGCATGGCGAATGGTGATGGGCGAGCTTGAGAGAAAGAGTGACTAAGAAGAAACCGGCGTTTCGGAACATTTACTTATGCGCGGCCTCGTAGGCATGGTTCAGCCAGAAGAGCGCGTCGCGCAAGTCGGTGGTGGATGTGAGTTGGAAGGAAAACCAGCCTTTGCTGGTGGCTTTGGTGCTGGCGTCGAGGCGGGAATCGGATTGAGCGCGATTTCGCAAGGCGGGCGGCATGGGATTGAACTTGAAGACGATGGAAGAAGGGGAGTCAAAGCCACGTGTGCGGGGAAGCGCGGCGAAAACGGCTCGGCGGCGATAGAAAAAAGTGAAACCGAACATGGATTTGGTGGTGATGCCCGGCCAGGAACCTAGTTCCGATTGAAGCATGGCGGACCATTGCTTCATTTCTTCGGAGATGAGCGGGAATTTCGGGTGTGCTCGCGGTTTTGGCTTGGGCTTCCTTGCGGGCGGCTTGGATTTTTTCTTCATTGTCGTGTAATTCGAGCAGAGGATTAAGTCTGCTTCGTGCGAACAAGGGTGAGGTCCGCGAAATCCGTCCATTTCCCGGATTTGTCTTTGCTCTGCATGTGCCATTGCCAGCGGTGTGATTCCGGCAGCCAGCGAAACGTAGTGTGAAACGGGCCGTCTGGATATTCGAAGACTAGACGGATTTCGTTGCCGACTTGAGTGCCGTAACCGAGCGTCTCCGAGAAGCGACCACCGTAGACGTCATTCCAATGGACGACATAACGACCGCTGGCGTTGTCGTAGCCGATCATTATCATGGCTTCGTAGGGGACGGCGACGTTGGTGGCGGAATTTTGATCCTGCTCGTGGATACGGAGGAATTGATGATTCAAGACCCACTCAACTTCCACGAGGTGATTGGCGTTTCGGCCGAGGATTTTGCCGGTGAGGTTCCAGGTACCGGTCATGTTGTCGAGCAAGGAATCGCGGAAGACGTGAGTGGGGCCGTCGAGGTCTTGGCTTGCAGCGAAGCACGGCACCAGGAGAAGGGCAATGAGGAGAATATAGGGGAGACGCTGGAAAAAATTCATTACTGGCTCCCGTGGCGATGCGAAATGGAGGCCATTGTACAACTAGACGAGCATGAGGGCGGGACCGTTGGGCGGCACAAGGAGAGGGGGCTCAGTTAGGAACTGAACCTGTTCGATAGTGGCGTCTGGCGCGAGTTCGCGGAGGAAGAGGCCTTGCGGGGAGACGTCGATGAAGGCGAGTTCGGTGACGATGTGATCGACGACTTCAACGCCGGTGAGAGGGAGCGTACATTTTTTCAGGATTTTTGGTTTGAGGTCGCGGGTGGCGTGTTCCATGGCGATGTAGACGCGCTTGGCTCCGGCAACGAGATCCATGGCGCCGCCCATGCCTTTGATCATTTTGCCGGGGATGGCCCAATTGGCGAGAGTGCCCTTTTCGTCGACCTGTAGAGCCCCGAGGACGGTGAGGTCCACGTGGCCGCCGCGAATCATGGCGAAGGAATCGGCGGAAGAAAAATAAACGGTGCCGGGAATTTCGGTAACGGTTTCCTTGCCTGCGTTGATGAGGTCTGGATCGACTTCCGATTCGAGGGGATACGGGCCGACGCCGAGCATGCCGTTTTCGGATTGCAGGATGACGTCCATGCCGCGGGGGACGTAATTGGCGACGAGGGTGGGCATGCCGATGCCGAGGTTGACGTAGTAGCCGTCACGGAGTTCGAGAGCGATGCGGCGGGCGATGCGTTCGCGTTTTTGGTCGTCGGTTAGCGGCATGGATATCACTCCGTAGGGGGTTGGAGCTGCTTGGGAAGTTCGTTGACGTGCAAGGGGCAACGGGACACGGATTGCGTGAGCACTGTGCGATGTTTTTCCCCTCTGCGGTCCATGGCGGTGGATAAACGGAGAGTGCTTGGTCTCCCTGCAGTAAGGTAACCTCGGTTTCCCAACCGTCCCAATACATCTTTTTGTAATGCTGCTTCAAGCTTGGGCTCAGGGCCCAGACTAGGAACTGGCTGTAGCCCATGCCATTTATGGACTCCCATCGAATGGTATCGGGAGCGAAATAGAAAACTTCACCT
>Ga0210383_10005745_pt1 | contig 10865 bp, 8 predicted proteins | sample IncBWC14OmetaG_FD_160072 | JGI IMG/M metagenome (GOLD analysis project Ga0210383, IMG submission 160072) | Forest soil microbial communities from Barre Woods Harvard Forest LTER site, Petersham, Massachusetts, United States - Inc-BW-C-14-O ...
TACCAGCCGCTTTCGCCGGATGTCTCAAAAGGGAACTACGAAGCCATTCTCGCCGGTCCATGGGTCCTCCCACTTACAGTGATGTTTCAATCTGAAAAATGGAGCCGCATGTTACCAGCGCGTGCCCTTGCGAGGAAGGGCCGACTGCCCACCGCGCGATCGCCGAGCCGCGTCTAACACTTGAATTCGCTCATGCATCGGAGTAGCGTTTGCTTTGCTGAGGGGCTTTTTCGGCGCCCCGCCCTCGGAGAGCAGTAATGCGACACGGTGGTTTTCAGCTCGCCCTTTCCAGCAAGCAAGACGATAACCTCTACTAAATCTCTAATTGCAGCCCCTAGCGGGCGAGGAGGACGGTATGGCAACAGCTCTCGTGTCGATGGAACCCGGCGTTTCACGATTCGTCGCCGCCAAACACAGAATGCTTATCAACGGAAAATGGGTCGAAGCTGCTTCCGGCAGGACTTTTCCGACCTATGATCCCGCGACCGGTGAAGTACTCTCGAATATTGCAGAAGGCGATGTGCAGGATGTGAACCGCGCGGTGGCGGCCGCTCGCGCCGCTTTCGAATCTGGCCCGTGGGCCAAAATTTCGCCCTCCGAGCGCGGCCGTCTTGTGTGGAAGATTGGCGACCTTATCGAGAAATACTCCGAAGAGTTAGCCCAGCTTGAATCGCTCGATAATGGCAAGCCGCTCAAGGTGGCGCGCGCCGCTGACGTTCCTCTCGCTGCTGACCATTTCCGCTATTACGCCGGGTGGGCGACGAAAATCGAAGGCAATACGATCCCGCTCGGCCTCGCTCCCGCCGATAAATTTCACGCTTACACGCGCCGCGAGCCGGTCGGCGTGGTTGCCCAGATTATCCCGTGGAACTTCCCTCTGCTGATGGCTGCATGGAAACTTGCCCCAGCTCTGGCGATGGGTTGCACGGTGGTGCTCAAGCCCGCCGAGCAGACGCCTCTTTCGGCGCTGCGGCTGGGCGAAATCATCATGGAAGCCGGGATTCCCGAAGGCGTGGTCAATATCGTTCCCGGATATGGTGAGACGGCCGGCGCGGCGCTCGCAGCGCATCCCGATGTGGACAAAGTGGCCTTCACCGGCTCGACGGAAGTAGGCAAGCTTATCTTGAAAGCAGCCGCAGGCAATCTCAAGAAAGTCTCGCTCGAGCTGGGCGGCAAGTCTCCCAACATCGTTTTTGACGACGCCGATGTGGACAAGGCAATCGCCGGAGCCGCAGGAGCTATCTTTTTCAATCATGGCCAGTGTTGCTGTGCCGGTTCCCGGCTGTTCATTGAGAAGGGTATCTTCGACAAGGTGGTAGACGGCGTGGCGCAACAAGCCGAAAAGATTCGCGTGCGGCCGGGCTTCGATCCGGAATGCGATATGGGCCCGCTGGTTTCAGAGGAACAGATGAAGCGGGTCTGTGGCTACATGGACTCGGGCAAGCAAGAAGGTGCGAAGACGGTGGCGGGTGGAACTCGACTCGGCGATAAAGGTTACTTCGTCAAACCGACTGTTCTCGTGAATACCGACGACAAGATGAAAGTCGTACGCGAGGAAATCTTCGGGCCAGTCGTTACGGCAATGCCATTTAACGACGCAAGCGACGTGTTGCCGAAATCGAATGACTCGATCTACGGTCTCGCGGCGGGCATTTGGACGCGCGACATCAAGAAGGCGCACGCTCTGGCGGCGAAGCTTCGCGCTGGAACAGTGTGGATCAATTGCTACAACGTTTTCGACGCAGCGCTGCCGTTTGGCGGCTACAAACAGTCCGGTTGGGGCCGCGAAATGGGGCACGAAGTGCTCGAGAATTACACGGAAGTGAAGTCCGTTTGCGCCGCGCTTTAGTCGTCCGTCGCATTCGCATCGCCTGAACAGGCGCGTTAGGTGTGTCTAAGGCCGACCCCGCATTGCAGTCGGGTGATGGGCTCTTCGGCCAGTCATTTTTGCTCGGCCCCACTCCGCGAAATCTGCCTCTCGGGAGAGGGTGCGAGGATCTCGATGTGCCGATACGATTTCATGGTGAGCGAGAATGCGTCGGGCACATCTTTGTCCGAAAGTATCTTGTAGACGAACGTCGTGTGATCTTCCCAAGTAGGTTGATGAATTGGATCGGGCAGCGCGAATTTCCAGGTCTTGATATTGTCTTGTGTGTTCTTCACAAGCAGGGGTGGCCCGGATTCAATTTGTACGGAGGAAACACTACCATCCTGATCGACCGTAAACGACGCTACTACTTCGCCGGTAATTTGCGCGGTTTGCGCGATGCGTGGGTACATCGGCATTTGAGCTGAGACTAAATACAAGAGGCGCTTGTCCGGGGACGCCGCGGGGGATGACAAAAGTAACGCCAGTGTGATGAGGAGCGCCGCTGCTTTCATTTCTCGCCTCCACCCTCTTGCTTTGCTTTCTGCTCGCGAAGCTGCAGCTTCCAGCCGAGCACTCGCGCCTTATTCCCCGCTGCTTCCGCTTCGGGGACCATGCCTTTCCGCTGGTACGCGCGCGAGATAGCTGTCCACGCGAGAATGTCTTCCGGGTCGATTGTCAGGATCCGGCGCGCGGACTCAATCGTGCGGTCAAAATCTTCTTTGGCGTGATAGGCTTGCGCGAGCCCATGAAGCGCGTCGGCGAAAGCAGGATCCAATTCGATCGCGCGATTGTATTCCGCGATCGCATCATCGAGCTTTCCCTCGCCGAAAAGGTCGATGCCCGCGTAGTAGTGCTCCTCCGCTTGCTGCTTTGCCTCATCCACCATGCCGGAATTCTATCACCGCGAGGCGCGTCGCGCGGCCGTTGCATCGCGGACCCGATTCTTTCCGCAGCGCGGGGCATCGCTCGATGCTGAACGCTCTTCGCTATTACTGGATCATCGCAAAAGGCTATCGGCTGCGGCCGTGGCAGTCGCCCTACATCCAGTGGCGACTTGAAACCTTTTTTGGCGCCGCCGCCGCCAATCTTACCCCTGGCAGATTCTTCGCACTCCTATGGCGCGAGCGCGCTCGCATGGAGCGCTTTCTCGAATGGGTTGCTGTCCGTCGACGAGGGAATCAAGTATGATTGCGCCGCTCCGCGCATAACAACAGCTCTCGGGAGGTGCCTCATGCGTTCTTGCTTTGCCGTTGCCGCGCTCGCATTTGCCGTCAGCGCCACTCCGAACGCTTCGCACGCCCAGTCGTCGGAGGCTGCGGCTGTGGTTGACCCTACCGCGGAAGTCGCGCATCCCGTCCTCGAGCCGGCGCTGCATAAATCGCTGCCCGAGCAGTACATCTGGCTTGCCTCGCCATCCGGCACCGAAGGCAGGGACGATCAAGCCATCCCGCGCTTCTTCCGCTACCACTTTCGATTGGACAGCGCGCCGAAGGAGGCGACGCTCTATGTTGCAGGCCCCGATCAAATCCGCGCCTATCTCAACGGTGAGCTCGTCGCGCACGGCGATCACAGCGACGATACGAATACGAATCCGCAGGTTTTGATCGCAAATGTTCACGAGAATCTCAAAGCGGGTGACAACTGCATCGCCGTCGAGGCTACGGGCGGCTCGCCGCTCGCCGTGAAGATCGTTCTGGCCGCCGAAACCGTGGACGCGCCGCCTGTGGCGATGACGGGCCCGGGCTGGAAAGTCACTCTCGCATCTGCGGCGGGCTGGCAGAAGGCTGACTTCGACGATTCATTGTGGTCAACTGCGGCCACGCTAGGCAGCATCGAGCAGATGCTGGGCGATTTCCGTCGCTGGTACCTGGGCGCGAGCAATCTCGAAGCGAACTCCGACTCGGAAATGTATCGCTGGCCGGGTTACGACGGCATCTCGCCCTATCTCGCGCGAATGCCGCTTAGCGCGCAGAAAGTGATCGACGTCGCTGCTGGAAAGACCGAATTCAAGAATCTCTCTGCGCTGACTTCGCTTGCGAGCCACGACGAATTTGAAGTGGTGACGCCGGCGAGCGGCTCGAAAGATTCTGCCGCGAGCCTCGTGCTCGACTTCGGCAGAGAATCGGACGGTCGCATCGAGTTCGCTTCCGACTCGAAAGAACAAATGCGCGTTCGCATCCAGTACGGCGAATCACGCGAAGAAGCAATTAACAAACCTTATCTCGGCGTGAACGAGATCCTCATACCGCCTGGGGCGACTGTCTATGGCCCGAAGAGCGCCTTCCGCTATGCGCGCGTGGAGTTCGTTCCCAGCAAGACGCCAATGCGCTTCAAAGCGATCCGGCTCGATTACATCTTTTACCCCGTACAGTATCGCGGATCGTTTGAATCCTCCGACGCGCTGCTGAATCGCATCTGGAAAATCGGCGCGTACACTTCGCATCTCTGCATGCAGGATGCGATCTGGGACGCGCCCAAGCGCGATCGCCTGCCGTGGATGGGCGACCTCGACGTTTCCGGCGACGTGATTGACACTGCCTTTGCCGACCATTTCCTCATGCAAACCACTCTCGACCGCTTGAATCACGAAGCCGGCAACCCGATGCATCAGGAAGTCAACGGCATCCCCGGCTACTCGGCCTTCTGGGTGATGGGCGAGGCTGACTACTATCGCCACATCGGCGATGCGACTTACCTGCACTCGATTCACGACGACATCATCCGCCTGCTCGACTACATCGCGGGCGATCTCGACGCCGATCATCTCTTCGCGAATCCGCGCAAGGCGTGGCCATTCGTGGATTGGTCGCCCGAGATGCAGCACGATACGCCAGACACTCGCCGCGCCACGACCTTCGAGTTCTATCGGGCGTTTTCTGAGGGCGCGTGGATGCTTCGCGAGGCCGGCGATGCGGCCGCTGCCGATAAATATCAGGCCATCGCCGATTCCATTCGCCAGTCGGCGCAGCAGAAAATGCTCGAAGCGCAATCCGGCACGTTCGGCTCGCGCTGGCAGCCGAACGCCATGGCCATTTTCTCCGGCGTCGCGACTCCCCAGCAAACCGCGACGATCTGGAAGCAAGTCCTCTCGAAGCGCGACGGCTTCATGATTTCGCCTTACTACGATTTCTACGTGATCTCCGCTGCGGCTTCCGCGGGGCATCGCCGCGAAACGCTCGATTGGATCCGCCAGTATTGGGGCGGTATGGTCAACGAAGGCGCCACGAGCTTTTGGGAAGCTTACGACCCGGCCTGGCCGAAAGAGGATTACCACGCGAATCTCCAGGCCGACGATTCCAAGGGCTACTTCGTTAGCCTCTCGCATGGCTGGTCGAGCGGGCCCACGGCATGGCTTACGGAACAAATCCTCGGCATCCGTCCGACCGCCGCAGGCTACACGAAGACGACCATTCGGCCCGATCTCGCCGGCCTCGCTTGGGCGCGAGGCGCCGTGCAGGCTCCGAACGGTCAAATCAAAGTGGACTATCGCGCGCCCGCAAGTAAGACGGCCAAATTCGCCGTGCGCATCGAACTGCCGGGTGGCGTCGACGCGTCCGTTTCGATGCCTGTGTGTGGCGCCGACAAGTCGGTGAACGTCAACGGTGCAGCGATGAATGGCGACTTGGCAGAGGATGGGACCCGCATGGTCGTCCATCTCCCGAACGCCGGCAAATACACGCTCGAATCGAACTGTGCCGGCAAATAAATCTCTCGCCGGGCTGGGTGAGCACTGCAGGCGTATAATTAGCTCACGCGCGCCTTTTCTCGCGCTCGTCGTGTATGCAAGACCTGCAAATTCTCCAAAAGACTACCTCGCTCCACGAGGCGCGCTGGTGGGAGCCTGAAGCCAACAATAAAGTCCACTGCTACCTCTGCCCTCGGCATTGCCACATCGGTGCAGGGCAGGCTGGCTTCTGTTTTATCCGCGTCAACGAAGGCGGCAAGCTTTATAGTCTCGGCTACGCGTCTCCCGCGGCGCTGCAGATTGACCCCATCGAGAAGAAGCCGCTGAATCACTTCCTGCCCGGCACGCGCATATTCAGCATGGGCACGGCCGGTTGCAACATGGGCTGCTTCTTCTGCCAGAATTGGGACATTTCGAAGTCGCGTGCCGATCAAGTCCGCTCGCAGCACGTGCCGCCCGAAGACGTCGTCGCGCTCGCGATCCATCACGGCTGCCCTTCGATTGCGTTCACCTACAACGAGCCGACCATCTGGGGCGAATACGTGATTGACATCTGTCGCATGGCGCACGAGCGCGGCCTCAACACCGTGATGGTCTCGAACGGCTACATCACTCGCGAGGCGTTCCACGATATCTACGATCACGTGGATGCCGCGAACATCGATCTGAAGGCTTTCACCGAGAATTTCTATGGGCGGATCACACTGACGCACTTGCAGCCCGTTCTCGACACGCTCACGTGGCTGAAGAACGAAACGAACGTGTGGTTTGAGATCACGAATCTCATCATTCCGACGCTCAATGATTCGCTCGACGAGACGCGCCGCCTTGCTGATTGGGTGCTGGAGCATCTAGGCCCGGACATTCCGCTGCACTTTACGGCTTTTCATCCGGATTTCAAATTGCAGGATAAGCCGCGCACGCCGCCCGAGACGCTGCACGCCGCGCGCGCCGCCGCGATTGGCGTCGGCCTCCATTACGTCTACGAAGGCAATATTTACAGCGACGGCGCTCATACGTCTTGCCCCTCATGCCACACGATCCTCATCAAGCGCTCCTGGCATGACGTGCAGAAGAACGCACTCACGTCAGAGGGCCGCTGCCCGAAGTGCGGCCTTGCCGTTCCCGGGCGCTGGAGCAATCCACAGCGCCCCATGGCCGCTAACGCGAGATCCGAAGCCGAGTCTTTGGCCGGGCTGAAATATCCGGACTTGAACCTCTAGCGCCGGGCCAGGACAAATCCGCTCAGGTGCACCTCTCACGCGTATATACTCGCGTCAGCTATCGCTCCGGCAAATCCAGAGGAGGGAATCATGCGCTTGTTCATCACCTCAATGTGTCTGCTCATCCTTAGCGCCGTCTCGTACGCGCAAGACCAGCCAGCTTCGCCCGCCGGTAAGCAATCATCCACAGATTCCGTGAAAACTGTGCGAATCGGCGGCAACGTGATGCAGGCCAGTCTCGTAAAGCAAGTGACACCGGTCTATCCATCAGACGCCAAGGCCGCCAAGATCTCAGGTACCGTGGTGCTGCACGCGGTCATTGGTATTGACGGCAAGGTTGCGGACCTTACGCTGATTTCCGGACATCCGTTGCTGGCAACGGCGGCCATGGACGCCGTGCGCCAATGGGAATACAAGCCTACGCTGCTTAATGGCCAGCCAGTTCGCGTGGACACCACAGTCTCCGTCGTGTTCACACTGGGTGATAATCCAACGGAATCCTCGCCGACGCCCGCGGGCTCGGGCGAAGCGTCGGCCAATTCAGATTCGTCGGTGAAGACGGTTCCGTTGATCCACGTGCAGAGCGTCACAACCATTAACCCGCAGCTTCAAACCGACCTCGACCAGCTACTGGAGGTCATGCACTATCAGGAGAAGGCTACAGCCGGAATGCGCGCGATGATACCCACCATCCGGAAGCAAATAGAGGTTGCGTTCCCTGCCACACCGAACCACGACAAGATTCTTGATGACTTCTTCGATCAACTGCTGGCGCTCGCCAAGACCGATGAATTTAAGACCGCAATGGAAAAGGTGTACGCCAAATACCTCTCGGATGATGATGTCAAAGCGATGATCGAGTTTTATAAGACGCCCGCAGGGGAGCACTACAACCAATTCGGCGCCAACATCATTTCGGAATGTGGGCAGGCTGGCGAGACGATCGGGCAGAGCCATGCCATTGAGATCATGAAGAACTTGTGCAAAGAGTATCCCGAACTGCAGGGCACCGCAGACTTTTGCCCGGCGAACGCGAACCAGACGGGCCGGCTGGAGAATCGGCCGAACTCAAGTTCGGGTGGGATCTAACAGCAGCTGCGGGCTACAGAGCCTGCCAGAAATCCGTGGGCCCGGGCAGCGCGCTATCGCGCAGCGGCCGGAGGAAGTTCACGCCGACTTGCGCTTTGCCGTTCACGCGTTTGCCGACGTGCACCACCACGCACTCTCTCTCCGCGCGATTGCGCAAATTCGTCAGAAAGAGATGCTGCCCAGCCGCAACGAGACTCTCAACCGTCAGCAGGCAGCCATCGTCATTGATGTCGATCGTTTCACTCTTTTCGTGAAACGGCTGCTTCTCGGAATCCGATCCGTAGACAAGCACGGGCACAGGCTGCTTCCAACGCTTGCTCTTCCGCCGCTCCGCGCCGTCGCTCTTCGGGCGACCACTCGTTGCGTTTTGCGCTGAGGTCTTACGGCGCGCCTCCGCACTCTCCTTCACGCGTTCGCGCTCCCGCTCGATCATCGCGTCCCAAATGCGGCTCACGGCATCCTCCAGCGCTGCAAACATTGCTTCGGCACTTTCAGGATACCGCCTCTTGCCACACCGAGTAGAAATCCCCCATTGCAGCCTTTCCAATGGGTAAACGAGCCTTTCGTGTTCGCTTCCGGTGTCGCCTCGTCCCACAGCCGGACACTTGCCTCACGCGGTTTCTCGCTGACTCGCCCCATCTTCTTGCGCTCGAATGACTTGCTCGGGCTATCACTCTGCCAACGCTGGCACGAGAATTGCCACTATATCGCTCGGCGATATAGTCATACTGCGAGCGATAGATAGGGTCGCAGCGCGATATAGAGTGGGCAGGTATGCGCTGGAAGGGGACTTGATGACGAAACAGTCCGACGCGAAATCCGAAGCCTTCTTGCCGCTCACTCCGGCAATGTTTCACATTCTCCTCGCCCTCGCCGACGGGGAGAAGCATGGCTACGCCATTCTCAAGGAAGTCGCTCGCCGCACGGCCGACAAAGTTCGCCTCAGCGCCGGCACGCTCTACGGCAATCTCTCGCGGCTCGAAGGCGACGGCATGATCGCCGAATCCGCAAACCGCCCCGCAATTGGCCTCGATGACGAGCGCCGCCGCTACTATCGCCTCACGGATCTGGGCCGCTCAGTCGCCGTAGCCGAAGCGCGCCGAATGCAGGAAGCCGTGGAACAAGCGTTTGCCAAGAAGCTTTTTCGCAAGCCTGGACTAGCATGAGCCGCCAATCACACGTCAAAGATCCCGCATGAAACTCGCACCCAGGAGCCGACACCATGCCGAGCGATAAGCCGTCATTCTCGGAGCGATTGTTCAAGAATCTCGTGCGCGTTTTCCCGTTCGACTTCCAGACCGATCACGGCGGTGAAATGGCCGGCGTGTTTCACGATCAGCGCGTGGAAGCCGAGCACCGCGGCGGAGCCTTCGACTTTGTTCGGCTCTGGGCTGAGACGCTATCGGGCATTTTCCGCACCGCGCCCCGCGAGCACTGGGAAATCATGAAACAGGATTTCGCTTATTCCTTCCGCATGCTCCGCAAGAACTGGGGTTTCTCGCTTCTCGCGATACTCACTCTGACGCTCGGCATCGGCGCCAACACAGCGATTTTCAGCGTCGTGCACTCCGTGCTCCTGAGCCCGCTGCCCTATGCGCACGGTTCGCAACTGGTATTCGTCCGCGAGCAGGCTCTCAAGCAGGGCGTCGACGACATCAGCTTTTCCGTTCCCGAGATCAACGATTTCCGCCAGCAGAATCAGACGCTAGATGCTCTTGTGGAATATCACGCCATGGGCTTCACGCTCTTTGGCCACGGCGATCCCGATCGCGTCCGCACCGGAGTAGTCTCGTGGAACTACTTCGATACCTTCGGGGTCCGGCCCATCATGGGGCGTTCGTTTCAGGCCTCGGATGAAACGATCGGTGCTCCCGCCGTCTTGCTACTGAGCTACGACTACTGGCGCAATTCGTTCCACTCCGATCCGCAGATTGTCGGCAAGACATTTGAGATGAACGACCGCGTTCACACCGTGATTGGCGTTCTGCCTCCTGTTCCGCAATATCCGAACGAAAACGACGTGTACATGCCAACGTCGGCGTGCCCTTTCCGCGCTTCGAAGCGCATGATGGAAGGCCGCGACCATCGCATGATGGAAGTGTTCGGGCGCCTCAAACCAGGCGTCACTCTCGCCCAGGCGGGTGCCGACATGTCTACAATCGCCGGCCGCCTCCAGGCTGAGTATCCGCAGTTTTATCCGGCCGAAGCGGGCTACGGTACGGCGACCACGTCGCTGCGCTCTGAGCTGACAAAAGACGCGCAGCCGACGCTACTAATCCTGCTCGCCGCCGCAGGTTTTGTCCTTCTTATCGCTTGCGCTAACGTTGCCAATCTCACGCTCTCGCGCATGGCTCGCCGCGAACGCGAACTCGCCGTCCGCACCGCGCTGGGCGCCGGACGCACGCGCTTGCTGCGCCAGTTACTGACGGAAAGTTTCGTGCTCGCTTGTATCGGCGGCGGCCTGGGCTTGCTGCTCGCTTACGATAGCCTCGGCTTGCTCGCGAATTTCGCGGCGCGCCTCACTCCGCGCGCCCACGAGATCCGCTTGGATTCCGGCGTCCTTCTCTTCACGCTCTTCATCGCGCTAGGCACCAGCATTCTTTTCGGCACTCTTTCGGCCGTCTCGTCGCGCTCGAATCTCGGTTCCGGACTTCGAGAGGGAACTGCCGGGGCCGGCTCCAGCCATCGCCACAATTTGCTCCGCAGCGGCCTGATCGTCGCGCAGGTCGCCTTTTCCTTCATGCTGCTCATCGGCGCCGGCCTTCTGCTTCGCAGCCTCTACAACATGCTGCAAGTCAATCCCGGCTTCGTGCCGCAGCGCGTTCTCGCGATGAAGACAATGTTTAATTGGTCGAAATATGCCAAGCCCGAGGACCTCGAACTAGTCGCTCAGAAGATCATTGATCGCGCCAAGTCCGAGCCCGGCGTTCTTTCCGTCGCAATGGCGTCCGGTTATCCGCTCGAGCCCGAAGTAGTCGCGAGCGGTCCTGTCGCCGGC
>Ga0210383_10005747_pt1 | contig 10863 bp, 9 predicted proteins | sample IncBWC14OmetaG_FD_160072 | JGI IMG/M metagenome (GOLD analysis project Ga0210383, IMG submission 160072) | Forest soil microbial communities from Barre Woods Harvard Forest LTER site, Petersham, Massachusetts, United States - Inc-BW-C-14-O ...
GGCTCGCCAACGAAAACCCCCGCTCAAGCTTCGCTTGAACGGGGCACCCTCACGAATATCTTGCTGGCTCCGATGGGTTACCCAGGACACCCGCCGGAAAACTAAAGTACCCAAAGCGTCCCAAAGTGGGAATTGCCGGCGGAATCCTCTGTTGTCCCTGCTGAGACTCCCGGCAACTTCTCGCGGCCGTGGCGTTCGCCCTCAGGCCATACCGGACAGGTCACAAATTTCATTCTTGTTCACTTGTGATAAGGCGATGTCACGCTTGGCGTGCCCGGTTCGCCGTTAGAGAAACGTGCGGGTTGGTTGCGGTGTCTGAACCCTTAGGCAAGCCAACGTGATCACTGACATGCAGATCGCCTCACGGCCGAGGTATAATTTCATTCGCGGGCTTGCCCGCTGTAATTCTCTGGAGGCGCCTATGAAAACCAGTCCCATCGTATCCGCGGACAGGTCTGCCTCTATCTCGCAGTAAACCTGATCACAGCCTGTCCATTCCTTTATCCCGAACCAGCGCCACAGGTGTGCGCGCCTATGAGGAATCAAAGTGACTTTAATGGAATTGGGCTGGAATGCCGATTGGCAATGCGACTTTGAAGAGCACTCGCGCCAGGGATTTGTGCCGGCACGCGTTAGCAGCGTGATGAAGGGACACTTCCGGGTCTGGAGTGAAAGCGGAGATGCACTCACCAAACTCTCAGGGAAGCTGCTCTTTCGAGCCAGCTCCAAAAGCGACCTGCCCGCCGTGGGCGACTGGGTAGCCATCGGCCGCGGACCTGGCGATAGCGGCGGCGTCATTCATCATGTGCTGCCGCGACGCACGAAAATCTCGCGTAAGATCGCCGGTCGAGTTGTGGATGAACAAGTCATCGCGACGAACGTCGATAGCGTGTTTATCGTCAGCGCGCTGAATCAGGAATTCAACCTGCGCCGTCTGGAGCGCTATGTCGCGCTGGGGTGGGACAGCGGCGCTCAACCGGTGGTCCTGCTTAACAAGGCTGACCTCTGCGAAGAGGTGTCGGCGAGGGTTGCCGAAGCCGAATTCAGCGCCCCTGGAGTTCCGGTGCACGCGATTAGTGCGAGCGAAGGCGGCGGCTTTGATGCTTTGTTCGGCTATCTCAAGGCGGGTCGAACTGCGGCTTTCATCGGCTCGTCAGGAACAGGCAAGTCAACCATCATCAACCGCCTGCTGGGTAACGAAACCCAGTCCACTCGGCCTGTTCGCGAGCAGGATGATCGGGGGCGGCACAGTACTACGTCGCGGCAAATGTTTGTGCTGAGCTGCGGCGGGCTGGTGATCGATACTCCAGGCATGCGAGAGCTGCAACTATGGAACAGCGAGAGTGGCCTCGGCGCTGCGTTCAACGACTTCGACGAAATTGCTGGGCAGTGCCGTTATCGGGATTGCAGCCATCAGGCGGAGCCGGGATGCGCGGTTCGTACTGCTATTGAAAGCGGACTGCTCGATCCCGAGCGCGCGAAGAATTTTCTTAAGCTTCGGGCAGAACAGGCGTACCTCGAACGCAAAGTTGACGTTCGTGGAGCGCGGGAAGCGAAGAATCGCGCTCGACGGGCCTGTAAAGAGTTGCGTAAGACCCTTGCGTTCAAGAACCGGAGGTAATGCGCTCCCAACCTCAAATAGATTGGCGCCGGCACGGAGGGCAATCAACGCGACTCTTGGTGAAGGGAGCAGGTCAAAAGACCCACCCGACCAAAGGAAGGTCGGATGGGGCACCCTGCGGATACATCGGAGGCCCCGGGGCTAAAGCCCCAGATGTTTTGCATCCGAGGTCACCACGCTAAAGCGTGGTGCTTCCACCCAAGACGAAGTAGCCTTACGGCACGACTAAACAGGCTGCGGAAAAAGTCCAAAATGCTCACACCTCGCGGACTAAAGTCCGCTCGGCGAGTCAAATATAAAGGGCTTAGACGCTGACCTAAAGGTCAGCTCTACCAAAAACAGCTTTTTTCCGCAACCTGTAAAGTCGTGCCCTGACACAAAACGTCCTGAAAAAGAGATCCCAACCGCCGATAGAACTGCATCACTTCTTATCGGTGCTCGACGAGGGCCGTCCCGGCTCCTGCCCGGGATAGGCGTACACACCGCGACCGGCCTTGCGGCCCAGGCGTCCAGCCTTGACGTACTGCACCATGAGCGGCGCGGGACGGAATTTTTCGCCAAGCGATTTGTGCAGGTATTCGAGGATGTGCAGGCGCGTGTCCAAGCCGACAAGGTCCACCATCTCGAACGGGCCCATGGGATGATTGAGTCCCAGCTTGATGGCTTTGTCGATGTCTTCGGGTGAGGCGACGCCTTCCTGCAACATATAGAACGCTTCGTTGCCAATGAGCGCGTTGATGCGGCTGGTGACGAATCCGGGCGACTCTTTGATCACCACGACTTCTTTGCCCATGCGCTTGCCGACATCGACGGCGGCGACGAGTGTTTCATCGTCGGTTTCCAGCGCACGGACAATCTCCAGCAGCTTCATCTTGTGCACGGGATTGAAGAAGTGCATGCCAACGCATTTGGGCGCGCGGTAGGTGACAGAAGAAATTTCGGTAATGCTCAGTGACGAAGTGTTGGAGGCGATGATGGTTGTCGGGCGGCAAACTTTGTCGAGCAGAGTGAATATTTCCAGCTTCGATTCCATCTCTTCGGGGACAGCCTCGATCACCAGGTCTGCTTCGCGCGCTGCCTGTTCGACTGACGACGCATACTCCAAGCGCTTGAATGCCTCGTCGGCGTCGGCCTGGGTTACTTTGCCGAGTTCGACCGCCTTATCGAGGTTGGCACGGATCTCGGTTTCGGCCTTGCGCAATGTGGTCGGCAGAATGTCTTCCAGGATGGTGCGGTATCCGCCAAGAGCGGCGGCATGGGCGATTCCGCGGCCCATGATCCCGGCGCCAATGACGGCGATAGTGCGGACTTCGGGCATGCGCTTCTATGCTCCGCGTTCAAGCTGCGCAAGGATGGTGACGAAGTTGGGATCTGACTGGCGCATGTATTCCGCAAGCCGCTTTTTCTCCTCCTCCGAGAGGAGATGGATGCTCACGCTGACGCGGCGCAGGGTGGCTGCGATGTCATCAATGAAATTCATCATGCGGATTAATTCACCACTGGCAGGCATAAGAGTCCTTTCGATTACAGAAATGATAGAGAGAGACCGTCACGGTGGTCAGTTGAAGTGAATGACCAACTTGCTATTCTCGCTGGCGGTGGGAATTAAGTAAAGAAGGCTACCTACGGGACTCGGATTTCATATGCCGCTTACCCACCACTCCGCCCGCTGCGCGGGCTGCGTGGTGGGCTAGACTATTTTGCCCCTACGGGGCTCTCATCGCGCGCGGCCTGTTCCGCCTTATGATCCGAAGCGGACTGTACACAAACGTCTTCGACGAATGGTAAAAGGAGCGGCGTGGCGCGGTGAAGAAGCTGCGGAAAGAGCCGGAAAAGCGGATCCCTCGGCGACTAAAGTCGCCTCGGGATGACAAAAATAAAAGGGCTTAGACGCGGCGCTGAAGCGCCGCTCTACCCGAACTGAGCCTTCGCGCAACTTTTTCAGCAGCCTGTAAAGGCGTGCCCCTTCAAAACATCGCCGAAGCAATAATTTCCCCGCGGTCTGCAGTACTCTCACGCCGCAAAGTCGGATTGAATCGGCGAGACAGCAGGGGCGGCGGCGTTGGTTGGGACGGTCGCGGGGCAATCTCGGTCGGTCACTTCGGTGACTAACGCCAACTTTTCCGCCAATTCGGGTGTGAGCGCGCCGCTGTGCAGGCGCCACGACCAGTTGCCTCCCGGCTTACTCGGAATGTTCATGCGGGCGTCGCTATCCAGGCCGAGAATATCCTGCACCGGGATGACGGCGAGAGTCGCCACCGAAGCGAAAGCGGAGCGGATGAAGGCCCAGTTGATGCCGTCGTCGACCTCGCCGAAGTACACAGTCGCCCAAGCCTTCTCGCGTTCGCTGGCGCTGTTATTCCACCAGCCCACAGTCGTGTCGTTATCATGGGTCCCGGTGTAAACCACATAGTCGCGCGTGTACCGCTGTGGAAGATAAATGTGCGAGCCCTTGTCTCCGAAACCGAACTGCATGACCTTCATGCCGGGGATACCAAGCTTCTTGCGCAGCTCGACCACTTCTTTGGTGATGTAGCCCAGGTCCTCGGCAATGAAGGGCAGATCCTGGAGTTCATTCTTGAGGGCCTGGAATAGATCGTCATTGGGGCCGGGCGTCCAATGGCCGTTTTCCGCTGTCGGGTCTTCGGCGGGAATCTCCCAGCAGGCTTCGTATCCACGAAAGTGATCAAGACGAATAATGTCGCAGGTCTCGGTCGCCCAACGCATGCGGTCGATCCACCAGTCGTAGCCTCGGGCCTTCAAGGCGTCCCAGTTGTACAGGGGATTGCCCCATCGCTGGCCGGTCGCACTAAAGGCGTCTGGCGGCACACCGGCAACGACTTCTGGAGATAGATCTTCTTTCAGACGGAAAATGTCGGGATGGGTCCACACGTCGGCGCTGTCATAGCTGACAAAGATCGCGACGTCACCAATGATCTTGATTGCATGCAGGGCGCAATACGTGCGCAACGCTCTCCACTGTTCAAAAAACGCGAACTGGAGGAAACATTCGACCTCGATCAGGTCCTTCAATTCCTCGTTTAATTGCTCGAGGGCTTCTGGCTTCCGATGTGTAATTTCGGGAGGCCAAGCGCTCCACTCTTTATCGCCAAAGTGCTCGCGCAGCACAGCGAATAAAACATAGTCGTCCAGCCACTTCTTGTTCGCTTTGCAGAACGTCTGGTACCTATCGCGTGCGCTACCTTGAGCGGATTGGAGAAAGTTTCTCGCGGCCTCACGGAGTAACGGAAGCTTGTGGGCATGTACGACGTCAAAATCGACAGCGCTGTCGGGCTCGGGGGGATCCGAGATACGCGTTGGGTCGAGGTAGCCGCGCTCGACGAGCCGCTCGAGGCTGATCATCAGGACATTGCCTGCAAACGCAGATGTGCAGGAATAGGGAGAATTTCCATAGCCCGCCGGGCCGAACGGAAGAATTTGCCAAAGCGTCTGTTTGGCGGCGGCCAACCAGTCAACATATTCGTAGGCAGCCGGACCAAGATCGCCGATCCCGCCGCGGGAAGGCAGGGATGTAGGGTGCATCAGGATGCCAGACGATCGCTTGGTAAACATGGTTATCGATTCGACTCGAGCACATTCGTAACTTCCGCGTCCGCTCAGGCGATGAATTCACCACGGAGGCACGGAGGGCACGGAGGTCTTAGTTTCTTCAAGCTCCTCGGGAATCGAGCTGCAGAAAATCCAAATCTGCTTGAGCTGGAACTGAGCAGTACGGCAAACGAGCTAGCACAGAAATAACCCAAGCAGCGATTCACGCTGCCTGCACCTGCGCAGGACTAGCGAAAATTAGGACCCTTCTCCCAGGCGGCTCATGCGTTCCATTTCCTGCTTGTTGATTTTGATCTTGCCATCCTTTTCCAGTTTGTCGCGCAAGTTCTGCACGTAGAGACCTTCGAGCACTTGCCGCTTCTGGTCGAGCAGAGCTTCCTTGGCGCGGTCCCAATTCTGCTTGGCTTCGGCGGGTGTAGGCTCCTGCTTCTCCACTATGGCAAGCACGATGCCGGTGCCTTGGCTGCCTTGCATGGGGCTGCTGATTTCACCAACCGCCATGCCGAATGCGACGTTGGCCGCACCGCTCATAGCCCCTACGTCGGGAACCTGCGCAGTCGAATTCACTAAGTCGCTGGTCTTCACGGTGGCGTCGAGCTCCTTGGCGGCCTTCTTCAGATCGTGCTCGGCACGAGCGCGGTCCGAGAGTTCCTGAGTCTTCTGCGCCAGGAGCGCCTGAGCGCGCTGCGCCTTGAACTGATCTTCGACCTGGGCCTTGATTTGATCGAAGGTGGGGGTTTGCGGAGGCTGAATCTCGGTGACCTGATAGATCGCGTAGCCTTGCGGCGTCTGCGCCATTGCCGGCGGGTCGTTCTTCTTCGCCGAGAACAGGGCGTTGGACAACTCCTGGGCGGGACCCAACCCCGGCAGCGCATCGGCCTGCGCGATCAGGTCCGTGGTAGTTACGCTGAGGCCCTTTTCCGCGGCTGCCTTGTCGATGCCAGCCGAGCGGGCTGTGTTCTCAACGGAGTTCGCCAAGTTCTGCGCGACGGCGGCGGCCTTCTGCTGCTTGATGGCAGGCTCGATCTGCGGCTTCACTTCGTCGAGCGGCTTAACCCGGGCATTCTGTTTGTCTTCCACCAGAATGATGTGGAACCCATAGCTGGTGCGAACGACTCCTGTCATCTGGCCTTTAGGCGTGTTGAATGCCGCCTGCTCGAATTCGGGAACTGTGCGACCGCGTGTGATGGGAGGAAGCAAGCCACCTTGCTGCGCGCTACCCGGATCGTCGGAGTACTTCTTCGCTAAGTCGGCGAAGTTTGCCCCAGCCTTCAACTGCTTGTCTATGTCGTCGGCTTTTGCCTTCGCTGCGTCGACGGCCTTCGGATCGACTTTACCGTCGGGTCCCGGAGTCGGTGTCTTGATAAGGATGTGCCGGACAGTGACAGTCTCGGGAATGCGGAATTCGTCCTGATGCTGGTTGTAATACGCCTGCAAGTCAGCCTGGGTGACGGGGATCGAACCTGCAACTTGGCTGGTGTCGACTAAGATGTAGCGCGCTTTGCGCTTCTCGGGGATGGAATTCTGGTACTGCTGCTTGTTCTGGTCGTAAAACGCCTTCAGCTCAACGTCGGTGACTTTAACCTGTTGCTTCACATCGTCGAGGGTCAGCACGGCGTAGTCGAACTTTACTTTGGTGTCTTGCTTCTTGACCTGCTCTTCGACTTCTTTGTCGCTAACGGTTGCCGGCGCACTGATAGCCGAGAGCAACTTTTGCTGTGCGAGCTGGTCTTTCAGTTCCTTCTCGAATTGCGCCACGCTTAAGCCGAACTGGTTCTGCACGAAGTCTTCATATTGCTGCTGACCGATGAAGTTGCCACCCGGGAAGAACAGCTGGCCGAACTGGCCCTGGTGCAGGTAGTCCGCCAGTTCTTTATCGCTGACGCCGAGCCCCATGCGATCAGCTTCATAGGCAAGTGCGCCCTGGGTAATCATCCCATCGGCGGCGCGCTGCATCAAAAAGGGCATGAGGGTGGGTGGAACGTTGCCGCGGAACTGTTGGCGTCCGATCATGCGGGCGCGCTGTGCGACCTGTTGGAGGGTGATGTCGTCGGTGCCAACTTTGGCCACGACGCCGGCAGTGGTGACGCCGCCGCCGAAATAGTCGCCGAACAGGCCGCCAGGAACGAGGGTGATGACCATCATGACGCAGATGACCAGAAGAAGACCGCCCAAGATGATCTTTTTCATTGGGCCGGGGGTTTGCAGAAATCGAAGCATGCTTGTACTGGACTCCGGGAGTTGAATAACGGAAACCTTTATTATAGCCGAGTAATTCAGTTCTCTCGCGGATGTGGGCCTCGCGGGTAAAGGACAAGTACGCATGGGAAAATCGGGCGCGCAGCCGAGTGGTCGTGGGGCACCACTCGGGTGCGATTATTCCCCGAATAAGGGTGCGGCCTTCACCGAGTGGGCGGCTAGTGTGTTGTAATTACGGTAGATAGGTATGTCGAAATTGTCTCCAGGGGTGCGCGGCCGAATCATCGCCGCAAAGCGGCGCGTACGCGAGCTCACGATGATCGCCAAGGGCGTGGCCTCGACCGATCATCCGGTGCTGGCGCACATCATCCCGATTCGTCGCTGCAACCTCGCGTGCAAATACTGCAACGAATACGACGACTTTTCCAAGCCGATTCCGCTGGATGTGATGAAGAGCCGCATCGATCACCTGGCGCGATTGGGAACGACTGTCGTTACGCTGAGCGGCGGCGAGCCGATGCTGCATCCCGAGCTCGACGAGATCATCGCGCACATGCGGACCTATCCGATTATTGCGGGCATGATCACGAACGGCTACTTACTGACGGCGGATCGGATAAAGCGGCTCAATAAAGCGGGGCTTGATCATCTGCAGATCAGCATTGACAACGTCATGCCCGACGACGTGTCGAAGAAGTCGCTGAAAGTGCTCGACAAGAAGCTGCAGCTGCTGGCGGAACATGCCGACTTCCACGTGAATATCAACTCGGTGGTGGGCGGTGGCACGCGCAATCCTCACGACGCGCTGGTGGTGGGACGGCGGGCGGTGCAGCTGGGACTTACTTCGACCATCGGAATTATTCACGACGGTGAAGGGCAACTGCGGCCTTTGGGCGACGAAGAGCGCGAAGTTTTTCTGAAGATGAAGAAGCTGGAAAAGAAAAACTACTCGCGTCTGAATTGGTTTCAGAACAACATTGCGCATGGCCAGCCCAATCATTGGCGCTGCCGAGCGGGCGCGCGTTATGTGTATATTTGCGAGGACGGACTGGTGCATTACTGCTCGCAGCAACGCGGATATCCCGGCACGCCGCTGGAACACTACACGGTCAACGATATCCGGCGGGAGTTTTTGACGGAAAAAAGCTGCGCGCCGCACTGCACGGTTTCCTGTGTGCATCAGGTTTCTTACTTCGATTTTTGGCGGGCTCCGCAGACAAAGGCAACGCCGCGATCGCCCGTCGATCAAGGCCAACTGATTCAAATTGAGTAGGCGATTTCGGCGGCAGTGAGCTGCGACAATCGATCGTCGCTCGTCGGAAACTGAGCGAAACGTGCGGTACCTTGGGCTCAAATTCGGATGCTATAATGATGTTGCCCTTCTGAGGTTTCCCCACACAAGCGGGCGCGTAGCTCAACCGGCAGAGCAACTGACTCTTAATCAGTAGGTTGAAGGTTCGATTCCTTCCGCGCTCACCATCTTTTCAGTAAGTTAACTCGCTTTCCGCTCTGCTTGCGCTCCGTTTAATGCAAGATGCACAAGCGTGTTCACTGTAAGCACGAGGCTATGTTCACGCCGCTTCTCAAGAGTCGAGGTGAATGTTCTGACGGCCTCCCAGGCGGCCGCCTTGGTCGGATATTCCTGCTTGGTTCCGATTAACTTTGATCGACGGGTTGCACCGTCGTACCAAAGGTAATTCCAGGTTTTGCGACGCCTGTCAAAGCGCACAGACCCGGTCGTATGTCGCTGAACTCTCTTCATTGCTCTCTCCCGTGAGCAGAGTCAGCGGATGACAGACCGGGAATAGCATCTAGCTCCGGCCTGAGGAACCTCCAAACGCAACGCCGAATGCCTGAGAGTCTATGTGCGGGAATTTTTCCTTGGCGCGCCCACAGCAACACGGTGCGATGGTTGACGCGCAGATATTGGGCGGCCTCACGACCAGTGAGCCATTGCTTCCATGACATGTCCATCCCAGATGCCTCCCCGCACCCTAATTTATTAAGTCATTTGTCCTTAGGTACTTAGATAGAATCAATCAAAACGGTGTAATAACTACATTGTTTTCAGCAATTGTTGCAAAATGCGACATTCATTGATCATGTATATGAATGATTGCGCGCGCTCTTCGAGGGGGCAGTGTCAAGATCTTACGCCGCCCCATCCTGTTGATTGTATTTGACTTAGAAGCACAACACCCTCTGAGGTGCTGGCTTGCAGACATAACAACCAAGCTATTTACCTAAGCAGATACGGTTAGCTATATGACACCACTCGGCTTAATCGGGCCCATCCAGTCCGTCCAGGTATGCCCGGAAAGCTTTGGCTTGGTCCGACAACTCGGAATCAGGTGTACGTTCGTAATAGAATCTCGCCGTTTTTCGGTCCGGACGGCCGGATTAACCCATCGACCAGCAGCATAACGAGTGCGTCGTCAAGTTCTGGGTCTATCCTTTTGTAAACTTCTTTTTTCCGCGACCAAGCGCGGGCCGCTTTAGCGTTGATATAACTGCCGTCTTTATGTTTTGTGGACACTTTCCCTCCTCCTCACCACGACATTCAGATTCACATCCCAAATAGTCACCTCTCCGTCGTGTGCTGCCAGGATCGAAATCAGGCCGCAAGACAGCTCGGATTGTGATCCAGCTCCCCTTCGTTCCTAACTTCTGAACAAACCGTGATCCGTCTGAAAGTAACTTTGCGCGGTCGTCAACTCCCCAGAACAAGACCTCCGAGGAGTCAATGGTTGCACTTGTACGCATAGGGCGTTTTACGTCCAAGTGGCGGTGCCAATGCGGTTGCCGGATGCTGGCCGACTTTTCCGGGAGTAATCTCCCACATGCCGGTTTTTCGGCAACTTGCCAGAGGCATAGCCGATCCGACCGGGGGTGAATCAATGCATCCTCATTTACGGCTACTCAACATCCTCTCTTGACGTGATTGCTCTACGCGCAGAAGTGACGATCGATCATCTCTGCTCATGTTGACATCCGACCCGAGTGGTGCAACACTTTGGGTCGGATGCCTTCCAGACAAAATACCGATGCCCGTATCGCCCTGCTGCAGGGAACGCTGGACCTGCTCATTTTGAAGACTCTCGTGCTGGGGCCGCGCCATGGCCAAGGGGTGGCGCGGTTGATCCAGCGCAAATCGGAAGAGGTTTTCTTTGTCGATCATGGTTCGCTCTATCTGGCGCTGCAGCGGCTTGAAGACAAGAAATGGATCAGCGCCGAGTGGGGCGTGAGCGAGAACAACCGCAAGGCGCGTTTCTACTCGTTGACGGCGAAGGGTCGCGAGCAACTCGTCGAGAAGACGACTGAGTGGGAGCGGTTGACGAGGGCGATGGGGCTGATTCTGGGCGGGAGCACGGCGCCGGGTGGCGAGGAGGCTTAGAGATGTTCAAGCACAGGCGTAGCACAGAGGATTTCTCGGAGGAGATCAAGGCGCACCTGGAACTCGAAGCCGATGAACT
>Ga0210383_10005748_pt1 | contig 10862 bp, 11 predicted proteins | sample IncBWC14OmetaG_FD_160072 | JGI IMG/M metagenome (GOLD analysis project Ga0210383, IMG submission 160072) | Forest soil microbial communities from Barre Woods Harvard Forest LTER site, Petersham, Massachusetts, United States - Inc-BW-C-14-O ...
GACGGATTTTCGATCGAGGTATGCCCGGGTGCCTTCGAGAAGCGCGCTTTCGAAATGTAACAGTGCTTTGTAGATGAGTGATTGGTGGGCCCGCTAGGATTCGAACCTAGGACCAACGGATTATGAGAACGAGACGCGCAAGTCCACGAAAGAACCGTAACCCGTTTAACTTGAGAACAACCGGAGGGCTTCCGACATTTTCATTGTCTCCCTTCGGACATCAAGAGAGAGCTGCTCAAGGACACACGCATACCACTGGAGACGCGACTCGAAATATGGCGTTGTGATCCCACACGTCGTCTATCTGATTGTTCTTCGCCGGGGAGCGACCGCAAAGGTTCTTCGTTCGATGCTGGAATCGTAAGTTCTTGCGAATCGCCGCCAAACAAGTCGAACAGCGGACGGATCAGCGGCGCTTGTTTCCTTGGAGAGTCAAAAGGACCAAGAAATAACTGGAAGCAAAACGCGTAGTGTTATGCGTTCATCAAAAGCGGCATCAATAGAAAGCGCGCCGCAGTATTCTTCGATGAGTCTCCTCACTTGAGACAGCTCCTCGCTAAGCCTGGGTACCGTTACCCCGGCCGAAGCGCGAAACTTGATTTCCGTCACAATGTAGCTGAATTGGGTGTGTCTTCGTACTTCCGATAGGTGCAATTGCACGGATTGCCGCCCTTCGCCGATGGAGCTCAGGTTCAATGCGCACTCGATGAAGAAGTCAAAAAGCAAGGAAATATAACCGCCGGGAACCGGGCCGAAGTCCTCAGCGATTTCTATTCCTAACTCGAATCGGGCACCGATGACCGTGCGGGCATACTGCTCGAAGGTCTTTATATAGTGATGTATCTGAGCGGGTGTGACAATACCTGACAGGTTCTGAAGCTCCCCACACAAGACTTCAACGGATCGTCCACAGGGCTGAAGCTTGGTGCGGCGTGCGATATTCTCAATCACAGTGGACTCCTCCGGTAAAGGCCCGAACTTGACAGTAGGACGATGACTTGAAGCAACGCAATTGACGGTCCGATTCAGGACAAGCAGGAAAGGCGCAGGCGTTGGGATTAGCTGCGTTTAGCGACGATTATAAAACCAAAACGGGACGCGACTGGAGCGAAGTGAATCAAAGTGGGAATCTAACAAATAATGATGTACTTATACTAGTAGTAGTAATACACATCTGCGCAATACATGAATGGTAGTTACGCGCGTAACAGAACCGCTGATTAACTCTCGGGATGATCTGAGACCCGCCCACTATAACCTTCTCAAGTCCAAGACGATGTCAGCCGAAACGAAATTGAGATTGGAAACTAGTAGTAATTCTTCTCGAACTCATTTCACTCAGTAGTTCTCTCGAAAAATGTGGAACAAATGCTCCTGAGTGTTGCGGTTCTTCGTACGAACAACTGACCCTAGTAACAAAGGTATCTTTTAAAGCCTCGCAGTCAGAGTTATACCGAATGCTGGCCCGTCACGTGCACTGTTCATATTTGCATATTTCGGCAGCACATCAGGCCGCGAGCGACGCGCGGAATGGCTCCATCGCCGCGAGGAGTCTTGGGTGCCACAGGACCTGTACGCCGCTACAAGAGATTTAGATTTGGGAGAAAACGTACAGAAAATTGAGGCTCTCGTATCCGAAAAGCATATTTTTGCGGTGGAGCACATACGCCGGATGCGCGGCGGGACGCAGTCGCAGATGATGAGATGTTCGGATGGATACTACTATGTCGTGAAATTTCAGAATAACCCGCAGGGAAAGAGGTTTCTCACGAACGACTTGCTCGGAAGCTTGCTCGCAAAAGCACTGTGGCTTCCTGTAGCAGAGCCAGTGGTAGTAGAAGTATCGCGAGAAATTATTGCGAACACGGAAGCGATGGTAGTTCAACTAAGTTGCTGGCATAAGCCGCTCCAAGAAGGATTATGCTTCGGCTCTCGCCACCCGTTGGGGAAGAGCCGTCTCTCAAGCTCTATAACTCACCGCGTCGTCCACGATTTCTTGCCGTCAGAACAGATGCAGTCCATCAGGAATATTATGGACGTCGCTGGGATGCTCGTTTTCGACAAGTGGACATGCAATACGGACAATCGACAAACAATTTTCGTTAAGCTTAGAAAGATCTACAGAGTGATGATGATTGATCAGGGTTTTTGTTTCAACGGAGGGGAATGGAATTTTCCTGATTCACCCTACCGCTGCCTAAACCTGTATCAATCCGTTTACGAAAGAATGCCGAGCTTTGGCACGTTCGAGTTTTGGCTCGATCGCCTGGAGCGCGATATCGATCGAGACCTATTGGAGACCGTTGCCCACGAGATTCCCCCCGAATGGTACGACGACGATTCGGATCCCTTGAATCGACTCCTAGACTGGCTCGACCGCCGTCGGGGAGGTATTGCTGACTTAGTATGGGGAGTCTGGAAGATGACTCGAAAGTCATTCCCGAATCGGTTTTCCGTGTGCAATCGAAATACCACTGGATTTTCAAAAATGTCGGATCCGAACGCTTCAATAAATCCAGACAACTGGCGCGCCAAGGCCGCGGGTCTTAAGTAGTCCAACTGACCGACCCAATTGCTGGGTAGGCCTTAAGCCTTTGCGTGTTCGGGGGGCGATGAAGCCAATTCGATTCATTTGCGCCTTTCATCTTTCGGGCTGCTCCGACTATTGAACAATTACACTGAGCACCGAGCTGTGAGACAGTGATCCCGATGTCGCCGTAATCGTAAGATTGTAAGTTTCCGTCCGAACGGCGGGGACGTTTGTGTGGCCACAACCCGACAAGATAACTAACCCGGTGAGAATCCCGACGGCTCGCACACTAATGAGCTGCCGCGCCGCGAGTGCTTTCAGAGTCTGCCCGCGGCCTCTCAGATACCAGGTGAGAGCTAGCATTGCCAAGAAAACGGGATAGAAAAATCTCGAATTGAAATGCTTCGTCGCCGGAGGCCGTGTGGAGAACTGAGCCTGACTTATGAATGAAACGACTATGTCAGTTGGTATGGCGGTTGGAGTAATCGAGCTTGGCGCGACGGTGCACGTCGAATTCTTAGGGGCGCCACTGCAAGTAAATGTAATCAAACGCGAGTAAGAGCCCTGCTGTCCGGTATCTCAGTGAAACGTCGCTGTACCTCCCGGGGTAACGGTCATTACCGGCATAGTTACATCCACTGTGAAATCCTGACCCACTCCTTGTAATAGAACGTTTTGAGAGCTGTCTGGCGCGCCATCCGTCAGCAGCACTCTCGCCATCCGAACACTGCCTGCTGTCGGCGAAAACGTCATTGTGAGAGTGCAGGTGGCATTCGGTGCGAGCGGCGGGCCGCAGTCATTTGATTCTGTGAAATCGCCTGGATTCTGACCGCCCAGCGAAATGTCGGCGATCAAAAGATTCACGCTTCTAGTGTTTGTCAGCGTTACCAACTGCGACGGGCTGGTTGCGCGGGACACTTCTGAAGGAAACGTGGCGAGGTTCGATGAAAGGGTCGCGGCCGGCTGACTCAATTGTCCTGTGCCGCGAAGCAGCACGGACTGAGGACTATTCGGTGCGCTGCCGTTCACTTCCAGAGTCGCGGATTCCGAGACGACCTGCGAAGGTGAGAAGTTGATTTGAATCACGCAGGAGGCGTTCGGCGCGAGCGTTCCGATGCACGCGTTAGAGACCGGTTGAAATTAGGCACCTGCCTGCGCGATGCTAACGCCCGAGATATTCACGCCAGCTTGAGTGCCGTTCGTCAAAGTTACTGATTGCGAACCGGGTGTCGCACCCACTGTCACAGATCCGAAATTAACGATGGAAAGTGAGACGAGGAGGGCGGTCTGAAAAAACAGCAAACTGATTTCGGAATCTGCCGCTACGACGGCGAGCCCTTGATCTGAAGCGAAATTCCCGACCGGAAAAACCCAAAGGCGAAACAAGTCAAATCCAAACGGCTGCGCCGATTGGAACGTTCCGTTTCCGTTTCCAAGATAGAAATCGAGTGTATTGTTCTGGCCGTCAGTCGTTACTATGTCAAGTTTTCCGTCACCGTTGAAATCCCGGTCTCGACCCCAAAATCGATGCCAGCGCTGATGAACTGCGGAGACTGAAACGAACCGTCGCCATTACCTCTTAATAAGAATAGTCCATTGTCAATCGTCACAGCCACGACGTCGGCGTTGCCGTCGCGGTCGAAATCTGCAACGCCGATGGAAACCGGACTCAGCAACGGATACGATACCGAATTCTGAAACGTGCCATCGCCGTTGCCCAACAGAATTGAAACTTCAGATTCATTCGTGCTTACCAAATCAAGCCTCCCATCTTCATTGAAGTCCGCAATTTTGACTTGATCTATCGGGCCGAGGTTCCGACATCCTCTGAGTACACTGAAACATTCAAGAAAAGCGCCGATGTGAATACCGGGCAATCGGCGGCTTCCAACTCTTACCCCCATACCTGAAGCGACCATTGAACACCGATAACCTGCCTCTGCGCTTGTGGATAATCGGGTTGTCTTCGCTGGAAAACTCGGCTACGAAGTTAGAGAGGAACAATGAAAACTCCATCAAAGGTCGCGCTCGCTTTCTTTCTGCTAATTACGTGGCCGATGTTCACCAGAGCCGTGCGAGGACAGTCCCGGCAATTCGTGATCGAGACTGTCGGAAATTCGGCCAATACAATTCCAACTACGGACAATCCCTACGGTGGCGAGCCCTCCTGCACGTTGAGCACACCCTGTGAAAATCCACTTTTCACCACATTTGACACCAACGGGGCGGTACTGGCGGAACTCGGCGGCACCGGGAGCAGCAACGTGCTCGTCGCTACAAATAGCAATTGGAGTCTTGAAGGCGGGACATCCATCACATTGACAAATTGGTGTTCGTCGGCTCCTGTTGTGAAGGTAAACGATGATCTTCAGAACGTCGTTTGGACTTTTACCGGAACCTCGAATCCGTGCACGTCCGCACCAATTTCGGGTTCCTACACAGTTGCGAACGGCGTGCCGGAATCTGGACCTTTACAATTTCTCTTTTTGCGGATGCAAGCGGAAGTTGGAGCGGAACGTTTGACAACGTCAGTCCTCCGAGTTCTGGGCATTCGCAGGGCGGTAGCGGAAACGCCCCGCTGACCATCCTGGTGCACTCAGACTTCACCATGGACAAAACAGTAATACTTCCATGGTACTCTCGGTGCTTGCCAAACCCAGACTTCGTTTAGTTCCGCCGATCCCGCCGCTCTCAATAATGGAGTCATACCAGGGTCAGTCGCCAGCGTTGCGTCGGGAGACATTCTTTCCGTTGCTATGGCAAATTCTGAGAACACTCTCTGGCTGAATGCATCCGACATCGATACGAATGGAAACAAGATTACCGATGGCAGCCTCTTCATCACTGGATTTGTTGCGAGCGGGGCGTGCAGCGGGGTGTTTTTCTGGGATGCTCCATTCGCACGCGCGAAATCGGTCCGTCGCCCGCCAGTGCGAAAGAGGATGAGGTCGCTGCCACATCGAGAGCATCACGCCGAGCGTCTACGGCATCAGGATCGCGAGCATATTGAATCGTTGCGACATGATCGCGATTTCGTCAACTAGATGTCCTAACCCGCCCGGGGTGGACGTACCATCTCAGCAGGCCGTTTGGTTCAACTTCAGTTCGGAGCGCTTTTGGGCGTCGATGACTTGAAAAAGTTTGGAAGTATGCTTGAAAGTCATTCCCCAATCGGAAGTCTGAGCGCAAGTTGTCTGCCATTCGAACGCAATCACAGTTGTCAAATTCTGACTCCAAGAATCTGAAAACACACCCGCGAACCCGGACCGCCAGAATGCGTAGCTTAACGGATTGACTCGATAGCGGGAATGCATCAGAGTGGCTACCGTTATGAAGTGGCGAGTCGAGCGTTCAAGTGGGCCTACTGAACGCTCCTTGGACGCGGACTCAGTAAATTCTGCCGTGTTCGAAAGTATGTGCAAGAATGCCGCCCTGCTTGTAGATGCTGAGCGGCTTGCGAAACTCGGTAGTTGGGAGCGTGACCTCCCCGCCAAAGAAGAAATCTGGTCTCCCAACCTCTACGAAATGCTCGGATTCGACCGTGCAGTCAGAAGGGTTCCCGATACCATATTTTGGGATTTAGTTCTTCCAGACAACCACGAAATGGTTCGCACAATCCTTGAATGTGCATTAATGGACCGCCTTCTGAGCTACGAATATCAGTGCCGGTTTGCGCTTCCCAATAGCCGCGAGCACGTCTTTTTCACAAAAGGAAAGTTGGACTTCGATTCAGCCGATCGACTTGTCCGACGAATGGGCGTTACCCAAGACATAACCGTAGCAGTAGAAATGAACCGAGAGCTTGTCGAAAGTGATCGGTTGCTGCGCATAAGCGAGTCGGAGTTGCGCGCTCTTTCTGGTCGGCTTCCTCAATTAGAAGACTACGAGAAACGACCTGTGTCGCTGGCGCTTCATGAGAGAACTTCCCAAAGCATCGTAGGGATGCGCATGAGGATCGGCGCACTGGTGGGCGATGGATCGTTAGCTCCTTCAGTCGGCGTCGCTCTGATTGACTGTGAAAAAATCGCATCTGATGCGATCGAGGAGTTAGGCTCGCTTTCGCAAATCCTGTACCCGCCTTTGCTTGAGGACAGTCTGGGGCTCGCAATTAGGGGGTAGGTTTGCCGACTCGCTAGGATAAATGGTATCCACGTCAGTATCGAGATCAGTAAGAATCTAGAACGACTGCTGGCGCCATTCGAACGGGTGCTGTTTCGAATTGTTCAGGAATGTTTAACCAACATCGATCGTCACTCTGGCAGCCGGTGGGCTCGTATATGTTTGGAACGCGAGCGCGGTGCTGTCTCGCTACTCGTTGAAGACTATGGCAAGGGCCTCTCTAACCATCAGGATCGTGATCCAGATGCCAATCGTTGGAATTTCGGAATTCCAGTTATGCGAGAAAGGGTCCGGCAACTCCATGCGACTTTTCATCTCGAAAGCTCCATCGGAGGCGTCATCGTTCGCACCACGCTGCCGATTTCGCAAACAGCTCGCTGATCGAAGTGAAGTAGGTTTCTCCGCGAGCTCATATCCGTCTTAGTGAACTTCCAAGGCGGTACCCAGGAGAGACGAAAATGAATGTCACGGGTCAACCATACAAGGTTCTCCTTGTTGATGAGCAATCAATCGTGCGGCTAGGTCTGCGCAATTTGTTGGAAGCACGAGATGGCATCGGGGTTTGCGCTGAGGTCTCCAATGGCACTGAAGCCCCGGATCACATTAAGAAAACCAAACCGAACCTCGTTCTTCTCGACCTCACGATGCCCGAAATGAATGGCCTAGACACCGCCCGAGCCATTCGCGATGTTGCGCCCCAGACCGAAATTCTGATCCTCTCGATGCATTTCTCGGAAGAGATCGCGCGAGAAGCCAAACGACGCGGTGCTCGGTGGTACATCTTGAAATCCGACGCCATTTCGGAGCTGTTAACCGCTGTGGACCGAGTTCGTATAGGGGAGCAATATTTTACGAATCGACTCGCTTCCACGATGGCCAAGAGTTTTGCTGATATGAATCCTGAGAAATCTGAGGAATCTCTCCAATCCGGTAGTGGGCTGACTTCCCGCGAAGTAGAAGTGGTGCAGCTGCTGACTCGGGGTAGGAGCAGCAAAGAAGTGTCGACGGTGATGAGAGTATCAAAGCGCACTATGGGCAGCCATCGCGATCACATCATGCAAAAAATGCATTTCAGAAGCGTTAGTGAACTCGTGCGCTTCGCGATTCGCAACAACTTGGTTGAATCCTAAGCGGCAAACGTCTCAATTCTCCGTCTTCTCCCTCGCAGCCCCATTTTGAAAATGCGCAGTTCCAAATTAAAACCAGTCCCAAATCCATGCGCGATAAAGCTACTGTAATCAGTGTGAGCGGAAAAGTCGTGATGGCACTCAACCTGCGAACATCCTACACGTTATCTGCTCCTCGGACGAAATCGAGCGGCTCTCAACAACGAGCAGCGCAAGTCTGACATATCGATTCGAGGTTGATTCGAGCCTCTTCCGTAGAGCAGGTTCGGCGAATTCTAGTTCCTTCGACAAGTGGAGATGACGGGATGCCGCGGCAAGCTGAATTTATTCTGGCTCGTGCTCTGATCGCAATCTTGCTATCTACTTCGTCTGTCTTCGCACAAGTGAGTGCGCTGAAGGGTGACGGCGTAACTGATGATACGGTCGCCCTCAGTAATGCCATCGCAACTACTTGCGCCAAGGGCGGCAGCCTATGGCTACCCCCGCCCTCGGTCGCTTACAAGGTGACTCGAACTCTGCCAACCCCGGGACCTCAGTGCATGGGACTCCATGTAATAGGTGGCAATTCCGCTGGGCGCCAACAGCTTGACCAGTTTTCATTTGCGCCCATGGTGCCGATTCAAATGGACGCCCAATTTGCTGGTCCGATATTCGAACTCACTAGCTATATAACGCTCGAGAACTTGGACATCAAGGGTTACAACCAAGCCGTTTACATTAGGGACACCATTGATGTGAGTTTCCGAAACGTCTGCATGAGCGCAATTGGCAATACCGGAATGCGCGACAATACCCCCCTCAAAATAACGAACTCCTTTTGGATGTGGTTTAAGGGTGGCTGCTTGATGATAAACGGTAGCGGAACCACTCCGATCGTCATCATGTCCGGTGAAGAGTCCATGAACGGTGAGGCACCGCTCGATGGCCTAATCACGATTGAAGACGTCGTGGCGGCGGGCGGCGGCATGAAATATATTCAACGAGTAACTCAATGGGGTACTGCCGGGAACTTGGTTTTCCGCAACATCACCATTGAAGATATTCAGACCGATATTCTTTCGATGACAACTGAGAATGGGGCTCGCTTCGGCGAGTTTGAGGCCATAACTTTCGATCACGTGACGACAACGGATGGTGTCCCAGTAGCGGTCCTCTCGACTCATGATCCAAGTCTTACTGTAAAGGGATTGTTCCTTAATCAATCCACTGGTCAAAGTAGTGTCAAGGTACGCGGGAATGTCTTGGGGTTCTTTGATACCAACGGTACATTCGACTACATGAGTGGAAATTCGATTACTCTCGGCAACGTAACCATTGACTCCTCGGGAATAACCTTCGGCACGACCAAACTAGGTCTCGCGCCGAATGGGGTGCTCAGTGTCATGGTTCCGTTGTATCAGCCACCTTCCAATATTCGCGTAGCTCCTAGTACCCAGCCCGGTCTCCTCACGGGGACTCACAGCTATTTTGTGGTTGCCGTCGACGGAGTTGACGCAGCACAATACTCGGCGTTCTCTCCCGTTGTTGAGATCACACTATCCCAATCAGCAAGCGCAACTATCACCTGGACTCCGTCGCCATCAAATCCGGGCGGATACTACATTGTGAGAGATGGCCAGTACCAATCCTTCTATGTTCCGGGCGCCGGCTCTAATAGTTTCATCGATATCGGTGGCACTTCGTGCTGTTGGGGCGAAAGGCCTAATACTCCATCCCTTGTCATCCAGCCAGCGGCCACGCAAAAGTGAAGATCAGCAAAGTCTTCTATTGTGTGCCTGCTATCCTTCGAAGGCCGCTCGCTTCGCCTTAGGTTTGTGCGCGTTTTGCGGTCAATACGGATTGACGAGGCGCACTTCGAAGAGTTATAGAACCGTGTATCCGGGGAGATTGCTGGAAACGTGAAGGCGACTCGGTGATTTGACGGGCCTCGGACCGAACCGGGGCCGTGTACTGCGAAGTTCCGGCCCCTGCTAAATTTTAGATTAGCGAGGCGTTGGGACGGCACTCCCGCAGATCAATTCCTCTGCGGCATGGTCGCAACTGCCAGCTGTCAATCGAGAGCAATGCTCGAATTGGCAAGAACTGCCATCGCGTCACGAGCCTGGTTGCGCCGCGTCCCGACTTTGAACGATGCCGTGAAATGCGCGTCTGCCAGGCTCATTAAACCCCATGCTTGCGCGTGACCGGAGCTTCGATGATGAGCCTGCTCGACTAATGACTATGCGCTCAAATAGCACTTCGCCGTTCGCGTTAGGAAATCGAAGCGAACGAGAGAATTTCATAAAACGGCATCGCCCGTTTTTCAAGCGGTTTCCAAATCTCAAGGCAGCAATAGATGGTATTTTTTGCGGAAGGTTGTGAGTTCCGAGAAGGTTGATGTGATCGTATGTCTTCTCGGCCGAATGTGTGTCGACGACGTCATGCAGATGCTCGTCCTTATCGGAAATGGTTAAGGGGCTGGAGCCTTGAAGATCGTTCGCGATCTTTACGAAAAGGCGGTAATCGCCTCTTCTCTTCACAAGTATCCTGAAGGAACCGACGACTTTCTTGACTTCTTTTGGGTGAACCAACACCGGCTTTGAGAAGCGATCAAAAACATTTTTGGAGAGGGCAGCTTAAGCGGCTAGGATGTCGATGAAACGAAAAGGACGTACCAGCCGGTCCTTGACCGCTTCACCGTACCGGATTGCAAGAAATGCGGAACAACGCGTCTGACAAGTTCATGGAACAAGTTGGATTTCGTCTCTATGGCTCGCCCGCTCCCAACTTGGTCGTCCAGAATGAGCCGAAAGCCATCCGCCGCGAATGAACCGTAGGCCTCCCGGCCGACGTGAGCATTGCCGAAACCTGGACCTCCATTCAGGAAAACAATCGGCTCCGGTTTCACGGCGATTCCGGCGGGCGCATCGAATACCGAATAACCGATACGGGAACCGGTGGACAATTTCCAATTCCTCGTGTTGTTGTACGGCGGCGCTTCGGCCAACCGCAAGGGGTGGGGCCGGAGAATCATGAAGTAAAGTGCAGCGATAAATAGGGCGACTAGGGCTGCGGTCGAAGCCGCGTCGAAGCGACCGGGCTGCAAC
>Ga0210383_10005749_pt1 | contig 10862 bp, 7 predicted proteins | sample IncBWC14OmetaG_FD_160072 | JGI IMG/M metagenome (GOLD analysis project Ga0210383, IMG submission 160072) | Forest soil microbial communities from Barre Woods Harvard Forest LTER site, Petersham, Massachusetts, United States - Inc-BW-C-14-O ...
CGGCGAGAAGCCCGAGGATTACGTCATGGCCGCCGAAGAAATAGCCAGGGTCGCGGTGCTCATGGCGGCGCTGCCGCCCGAGGTAAATTTGTACGAGGCGACGATCTTGCCGAACCATGCGCGGTCTTTTATCGGCAGAGGCTGAGAACCGGGCGGGTCGCGCGCCGTTTCAGTTGGCAGCGTGTTTTATTTCAAGCCAGGCGCCCAATATCGCTTATCAGAGCGACCGGCGGATATGGCGTGGCCGTAGCCGTCTCCGGTCGCTTCAGGTCTGGGATGCTTCATCCGGCGCGACTCTTGAGCGTGCGGTCACTTCAAGCGCGGCGGCGTTTCTCATGCTTACCGATCGTGGCGCAGCGCTGCCGGATGGTAATCTTGAGCCCGAAGCCTTTCGAATCGGGTATGCGCAGGCACTACAGGAGGCCGAAGATATATGCTTGGCGTGGACTTCGTGAGGCGACACTGCCCTACACCCGTAACGGAACGCTGATAAGGCCCGAGGCTCGTTTGCACGACGATTTTCCGACGTTTCGCCGAGAGGATCTGCGCCTCGTTACCGGGTACGGGCAATACGCCGACGATCTTAATCTAGCGCATGCAGCGCACGCGGTAATGGTCCGGTCGCCGCATGCCCATGCCGCCATCGCCAGCATGGATGTTGCGAATGCGCTGGCCTGTCCCGGGGTGTTGGCGGTTCTCTCAGGCGCCGACGCGCTTGCCGACGGACTACAGACAATTCCGCATCCGACTGGCAGTTCGAAAGTCGGGTCTGACATACCGCTTGTCCACCGCGACGGGTCCGAGCGGGTAGTCACCCCACAGCGACCGCTGCCCGTCAACCGCGCACGCTTTGCAGGAGAAGCCGTCGTTATGGTCGTCGCGGAGACCGAAGCGCAGGCGAAGGACGCCGCCGAAGCGGTCGTGATCGACTGGGAGCCCCGTCCAGCTGTCACCCACGCAATAGATGCGCTCGGGGACGATGCAGCACAGCTGTGGGACCACGTCCCCGGCAATCGCACCCTCGAAGCGCACCTCGGCGACGAAGCGGCGACCAACGCGGCGTTCGCCCGCGCGGCCCACCGCGTTCGTCTGAATAGCTGGGTGCAGCGCGTCACCGGAGCGCACATGGAACCGCGCGCTGTCGTTGCCGCGTGGGACGAGATGAAAGAGCTCTACACAGTCCATGCTTCGCATGGGATCGGCGTCGTGCAATTGCGCGACGAATTGGCGGCCGTTCTCGCAGTGCCGCCGGAAAGCGTGCGGGTGATAGCTCCGCGGGACGTCGGCGGCAATTTCGGGACTCGCAACGCAACTTACCCCGAATTTGCATTGGCCGCGTGGGCCGCGCGGCGGGTGCGGCGGCCCGTCGTCTTCAAGGCGGAACGCACAGAGGCCTTTCTTTCGGATTTCCAGGGCCGAGATCTGCACATCGACGCAGAGCTTGCGCTCGACGTGGATGGAAATTTCCTCGCGCTGCGCTCGGTAAATACGGCGAACAACGGCGCCTACACCACCTCGTTCGTTCCCCTAAATAAAGGGGCGCAGCTGATGCCGAGCCTTTACCGCATTCCAGCAGCGCACGTGATCGCGCGCGCCGCCGTCACAAACACGCCGGCAACGATACCGTATCGGAGCGCCGGCCGTCCGGAAGCGATCTACGCGATAGAACGTCTCATCGATCTCACCGCACGGCAGTGCGGGTTCGAACGGCTCGCCTTGCGCCGCCGTAATTTGATCGGAACAACGGAGCAACCCTATCGCAATCCACTCGGCGTCATCTACGACAATGGCGACTATGAAGGCGTCATGCAGACAGCGCTCGACCTGTCCGATTGGGTCGGCTTCCCGGCGCGGCGCGAGGCGTCGCGCGCACGCGGCCTGTGCCGCGGAATTGCGATCGGAAACTATATCGAAACCACGAGTGGCGCCCCACGCGAGCGGGCCGAAATCCTGGTTCGTCCCGACAAAACGATCGAGGTGATCGTTGGAACGCAAAGCACCGGTCAGGGCCACGAAACGGCGTTTCCTCAGCTTGTCGCAGAATGGTTCGGCGTATCGCCTGCCGTGGTGGTATTGCGCACCGGCGACACCGCTTTCGTCAAGGCAGGCGGTGGCAGCCATTCGGGACGATCGCTGCGGCAGGCCAGCGTCGTGATGCATGAGGCCACGATCGACATAATTAACAAAGGTCGGCGGATCGCCGCTGTGCTGTTCGAAACCGATGTGGCCGACGTTATTTTTGCCGATGGCTACTTCCGTGTAACTGGGACCGACCGTGCGATCGACATCTTCCGGGTAGCTCGCGCCGCAACTGATGAAAGCGCGTTGCCCAATGAATTGAAGGGGCCGCTGGCTGCAATGTCCGATCAGACGCGGCCCGGTCTCGCATTTCCTTACGGCACTGCAGTCTGCGAACTGGAGGTCGATCCAGAAACTGGTGCGCTGGCCATCCAACGCTACACATCAGTGGACGACGTCGGCCGCGCGCTCAATCCAATGATCCTGCACGGACAGACCCATGGCGGAATCGCGCAAGGCATTGGGCAAGCGCTGTTCGAGCAATGTTGTTTCGATTCGGAATCGGGCCAGAACCTGTCGGCCTCGCTAATGGACTACGCGCTGCCGCGGGCGGCGGACTTGCCGTTCTTCACAACGGCGCTCAGCGAGGTGCCGGCCAACAGCCACCCGCTCGGCTTCCGCCCAGGGAGCGAAGGCGGAACAACCCCCGCGCTTGCGGTTACGATCAACGCCATCGTCGACGCGCTGGCCGAGTTCGGCGTAACGCATGTCGAAATGCCCGCGACGCCGTCCCGGATCTGGCAGGCCATTGCTACCGCGAAAGCACGGCCGGCGAGCGACGACCTGAGCCCAACAAATGCTGTTCCGACCAGGTCGTAGCTACGCACGAATCGACACAACAAGGTAAGAGACGACCATGGCCAAGGTGATCGACATCGAGCGGGTGTTTGACGACCAGAAAATCGGCGGCTTTCACATCAAGCTATTGCTGCTTTCCTTTCTGGTGTTGATGACCGACGGATTCGATCTTGGCGCTGCCGCCTATGCCGGACCGGGCATTCTCAAGGAATGGAACCTAAGCGGCGGGGAGCTCGGCGCGTTGTTCTCAAGTTCACTCGCCGCCGGCTTCGTCGGCCCGCCACTTTTTGGATTTCTGTCAGACAAATTCGGCCGTAAGCGCGTCATCGTTTGCGGCGCCTATTTCTTCGGCCTTTTCACATTGGCTGCAGTGCTGACCACTAGCCTCAGGGAGTTGATTGCCGTGCGTGTGCTTGCCGGTGTCGCCCTCGGAGGAATGCTGCCGATCGTCGTGACACTAAATAACGAATTCGCTCCGGCGCGCGTCCGCGCGACCCTGGTTGTGCTGATCTTCACGGGGGTCACTTTCGGAGGCGGGCTACCGGGCTTCGTTGCGGCGAAGCTTATGGGTGAGTACGGCTGGCGCAGTTTGTTTTGGATCGGGGGCATTGCCCCGATAGTCATCGCCTCGATTCTTGCGATTACGCTCCCGGAGTCGATCAAGTTTCTAGCTTTACACCCGCGGCGCCGCAACGAGCTGATCGCGCTGCTCAAGCGACTGCGCTCCGATCTCGTGATTGATCCCGACACCGAGTTTGTCATCAGCGGGGAAGAGAACCGTCCGCGCTTTTCGATGCCGGCCTTACTTGAAGGGCGGCTCGCGGTACTTACACCGCTCTTCTGGATTTCGAATTTTGTCGCCGTGATGAGTCTCTACTTCTTCAATCAGTGGATGCCGACGGTGCTCTCGGCCTCCGGCATCCCGGTAGCCCAGGCGGCGATCGCGACGACCCTCTTTCAATTCGGAGGAACGTTGGCGGGTCTTATCTCGATGCGTTTCCTTGATAAATACGGATTCATCCCGGTGCCCGTTCTCTTCGCCTGCTCGATACCAATCGCCGCCTGTATCGGCATTCCGAATCTTTCGCCCTATGTCCTTTTGGCGCTCCTATTTGGCGCCGGATTTTGCATTCTCGGGTTACAGTTCGGGAATATCGCGACCGAAGCAAATATCTATCCGACCTATATTCGGGCGTGGGGGGTTGGATCGAACTTCGCGATTGGGCGGATCGGCGGCGCCCTCGGGCCTTTGCTGGGCGGATTCGCGTTCGGCGCGAAACTACCAGCACAGCAGATATTTCTGATCGCGACGCTGCCTCTCATAGTCGGGCTGATCGCAACGTTGGTGATCATGCCGCTGTATCAGAGCCACATGCGGATACTGAGATCCGACCAGAAGCGGGAAGCGCACGAGCTTCCATCGCCGCGGGCGACCGGAGTTTGAATCATCTCGATAAGGGTGATTTCGCGGTGGCGTCCGGGCATTGTTCAAGGGGCGCGTCTGTCGCAGACAAGCGTGCCACGCTCGAGACCCGACGGATGTGCTTCACCGACTATCTTGTTGCACGGACTTCGGTTTACGCTTCGCCACCAAAAGCTGAAGTGCCGTACTGCAGGCTAAATGATCGTCTGGTTTGTTCGGCTTTCTTGAATTCATCGCGACCAGGTTCTAGTCCGGTTCGAACATCAGCAGGTGTGTGCCGTTGGAGAGCGGCGCCCAGAACGGCTTGACGCGAAGACCTATGTTCAACCGATCGCGGTCGCAATGAACGATATTGGCCATCACGTTGACTTGTTCATCCAGCGTGACGAGGCCGATCACAAACGGTTCATGACCCTGAAACGGCGGTCGTGCACGATAGGCGATGGTGTAGGAAAAAATCTCGCCCTTGCCGGAGACCTCCCGCCAATCAAGATTCCTGTGGCCGTCGTAGATGCTCGTGGCTCGCGGGAAGAATTGATACTTTCCGCTGCGCTTGTCGTATTGGACGATCAATCGTTTTTCCCGCGTAGCATCCCAATAGGCCTTAGAGAAACTGCGTGGCTTGGGCGGCTCCCGATGGATGCCAAGCGTGTCGTTTAAGCGAGCCACTACCTCACCTATGCGTTTGGGGTCAGGATCATCACGACGCTGCTACTCCAGTTGCGTCCGTATGGAATGCCGCCGATTCCCGTGACCATGGCATTTTTCATGTTTTTCACTTGCCGCTTGTTGCCCTCACCAAGGAGCTGCCGGACCGCCTCGACGAGATTGGTGCCGCCACCAGCGAGTCCGCATTGACCAGCTGAAATCTGTCCGCCGCCGGTGTTAAGCGGAAGGTCACCGGAATGGGTGAAATTGAGCTCGTTGATGAAACCACAGCCCTGACCGCGCTTGCAGAATCCGAGCATCTCCAGCTGAAGCATGATCGCGATAATGAAATCGTCATAGGGATGGAACGATGCGACGTCGGCCGGCTTGAGACCGGATTGGGCGAAGGCTCGTTGGCCGGCGACGTAGTGTCCGCTCTCGGTCGGGTCGACGATCGCTTCACCCGCACGGTAATTGGTGCGCTCGCCGTAGCCAATCGGTACGACAATTTTCGAGAATCCTCTTTTCTCCGCCTCCTTGCGGCCAGTCACGAGCAGCCCACTTGCGCCGTCGCAGACCATCACGCTGTCGAGCAATCGGATGGGGTCGGCAATCATGCGCGACTCGAGATAGTCGTCGACGCTGATCGGTTTGCGCAACTTCTCGACTGCAAGCTCATTAAGGATGGCGTGGCCGCGCTGCGCCACCGCGAGCTTTCCGAGTGACGTGTAGTCGAGGCCGAATTGATGCTCATAGCGCCGGCTGAGCAGACCGAAGGCCGCCGGGGGACCAATATATCCCAACGGCGCTGTCCACTCGCCTTGAAACGAGCGCGTGCGTTGGTTGTTTTCCGCGGCCTGAGAGTCGGCATATAGACACAACACTGTGCGGCACAGGCCAGCGTCGATCGCTGCCGCCGCGCGCGCGAGCGCACCAAGCGGCGAACAGCCGCCTATATCGACCGTCTGGCAGTGATCAACCTCCAGCGCAAGTTGGTCCGCCGTCGTTTGCGACCAAAAGCAATTGCCGGCGCCGGTCATGGAGGAGGACAGAATGAGTCCGTCGATCTCAGCTTTTTCGAAACCGGTCTTGTCGAGAAGGGTTTCAAGGATTTCGGCGCCGAGTTCCCAGATGTCACGGTCGCTTTTTTCGACAATCTTCGTCTCCGCGTAGCCCACGATCGCTGTGTCATGCAGTGCCATTCTTTTGCTCCAAGGACTATGTGCTGCCTGGTGCCGCGCGGGGCGCTGCCATTTGAAACTTCCATTTTGGAGTGGATGAGGTTCGTCGCCAGGACTTGCGGCATCGTTCCTCCTTCGCGTTAATGCCAGTCGCGCACCCGACTCGACGCATCACGCCTTCCCATCCGGGGCTTGAAGCGGGATCGCGCGCTTCTCAACAAAATCGCGCAACCGCTGCATTGATTCGGGCGGCCGTTGCATGGAGGAATTGAGATATTCCACAAATAGACCGTCGTCGTGCGACAAATCGTTGATCCGCGGCAGCACGTTCGTGATCTGCCAATTGGTCAGTGGCGTGTTCTGGGCGATGCGTGCGGCAAGTTCCTTCGCCTTTGCCAGAGCCTGACCCTGCTCGACCACGTAGCGCACGATGGTGAGCTTCTCAGCCTCGTCGACTGAGAGAAGACGGCCAGTCAGCATCATGTCCGCCATTACCGAATAGCCGACGATACGCTGAACTCGAACTGAACCGCCGCCGCCGACGAAAATCCCGCGTTGGCCTTCCGGAAGACCGAAGTAGGCTGTGCGATCGGCGACGCGGATATGGGCCGCTGCTGCGAGTTCAAAGCCACCGCCAACCACAGCGCCATGCAATGCGGCGACAAAAGGAATCGGGCCACGGGCGATAATGTCGAAAACGGTATGCCATGCGTGATCGCGTTTCTTGCGCGGCCGCGGCGTTGCGGGGTCAAGTTTTTCGAGTAGTTCCGCTAGATCAAGGCCGGCGGAGAAGTTAACGCCGTGGCCGACGATCACGCCTGCGTCGGCTTCGTCGCCGGCACGCACGACCGCGTCGCGCAATTGCAGAACGAGATCGTCGTTGATGGCATTGCGTTTTTCGGGGCGGTTCAGCCCGATGATCGCGACCGCGCCTTCCAGTTCGTAAGTGACGAGATTAGAAGACATGACTGACTTCCTTTGCAAGACAGTTGAATGGGTCCGGTGGCTCTCTCAAGCACCCTACCGCTACCGCGAAATTAGGAAGTGCTCCGCTCTCCGCCGCGAGTGACGATCAGGGCATCCAGCGCCGTGACGCCATGGCCGTCGGCGTGGACCATCAGCGGATTAACGTCGATCTCGATGATGTCAGGCCGTGCGCGCATCAGGCCCCCGAGCGCCGCAGCCCCAGCGGCCACTGCCTTGACGTCGACCGGTGGGGAATTACGAAAGCCTTGCAGTAGTTTCGCCGTCTTGAGTTTGCCGAGTTCCTCGATGATCTCGTCTTCGGTGAGATCCGGCGCCATCAGCCGCACGTCGCCAAGTGCCTCGACCCAGATGCCACCGAGCCCGAGCATCACGATCGGGCCCCAACGCGCGTCGCGTCGCGCGCCAACGACGAGTTCAAGGCCAGGCGGCGACATTGCTTCCACGAGTACGCCGTCGAGTTTGAGCCCCGGCTGCGCGCGCTCCACATTGGCATGCAACTCTGCCCAGATCCTGCGCACGGCATCGGCGCTGGCCACTCCAAGGGCGACACCCCCGGCCTCAGTCTTGTGCGCGAGCTTCCCGGATTGCGCCTTCATTGCGACGGGATAACCGACACGGTTGGCAATGCCGATCGCGGCGTCGACGCTGTGGGCAAGCTCTCCCGCGGGAATCCGCATGCCGAGAGCGGCGAGCACCTTCTTGCCGAGCCACTCCGGCTGCGCGCCCTGGCCAAGCTCCGGGATCGACACGGATCCGATGGCAGCGCCTTTGCGCTCCACTAATGCGGAATTGCGATTGCCGTAGCCGATAACTTTGCCCATCGCCCGAAGTGTTCGGTCGGACGAGCGCGACAATACAACGTTGTTTTTCTGCGCGATCGCGGTGAACTCGGGCGAGAGTGGAGACGCGTCCCCGAGGATTGCAAGTGCCACCGGCTTGTTGCTCGTCTTGGTCCCGGCGACGATGCCATCGATGTAGATGATTGAGTGGCGCGGGCTGGTGGCCGGAATCGAAATCACGAGACCGCCAACAGCCGGATCCCGCAGTAGCGCCTCGACGCAAATCTGCATGAGCTCCGGCTGCTGGATTGTCTGGGTCCCAAGATCGAGCGGATTCTTCGGTGGCAGGAATGCCGGCAAGATGGGCGTAAGGAAGTCTAGGGTCTCCTGTGACAGCGGCGGCAAACGCACACCGATGTCTTCACAAAAGTCGTGGGCGATGCCGCAGAATGCACCGGAAAAAGTGAGGACGCCGAGGTCTCCTTTCGACGGTTTCGGGAAGCGGGCTAGAAGCTCGCTCACATCCATCAGTTCGTCGAGTGTGTCGACAACGACGACACCCGCATGTTCGACGAGCGTACGCATGACCGCGTAATCGCCGGTCAAGGCGCCCGTATGCGAACGCGCAGCCTCTCTAGCCCTTGCTCCGCGGCCGGGATGCATCATCACGATCGGCTTGCTGCATCGCAATGCTTCGCGGGCGACGTCGATAAATTCCTGCGGACGCCGTATATCCTCAGCGTAGAGTGCAATGACCTGCGTAACAGGGTCTTCGAGCAGATACCGGATGAAATCCGTGAGACCAAGGCCAGCCTCGTTTCCGGTCGAAATCCAGCATGAGACTGGGATACCCCGCGCGTTTAATCCGCCTTGCAAATGGCTACCGAGGCCGCCGCTCTGCGCCACGATGGCAACGGCACCCCTCGTGTCATCCGGCAAACGAGGCGTGGGTTGTGCGGAAAAAAAGACCGCTGCAAACCCGTCTACAAAATTCATGTAGCCTAGGCAGTTCGGCCCGAGAAGAGCCAGCCCGCCGGCGCGCGCGATCTCGCCGATGCGCGCCTGCTCATCGGTGCCATCGCTGTTAACTTCGGCGAAGCCCGACGCAAAAATCACCGCGGCCTTTACCCCGCGCCGTACACAGCCTTCTATTGCTTCACGCACGGCGGCCGCCGGCAGCGTAAGTACGGCGAGATCGATGCCCTGCGGAAGGTCATCCACGCTCGCAAAGACCTGGCGGCCACTGATATCCGCCGTGCTGCGACCGACAAGATGAACAGGACCGAGGAACTTATTATTGTCTAGGAGTTCCAGAACCACACGACCGGCCGAACCCGGCTTGGCGGAAATGCCAACAATCGCGACATTCCGCGGACGCATGAGATAAGTGATGGCGGACGTTGACATGCGCGGCCGGTCAACCGAAGCGTTCGGTGTCATTTTGGCTAAGTCTCCATTCGATCATTGAGATTGCTCAACTACGTTCGCGCGCGCGTGGCATTCCTCGTGGTCACCAGCAAATCGACAATATCATTGGCTTCACGGATTGAATTCCCTTGGTTAAGAGTCAGATGGAATCCAAATGATTACCGCCGCCCTCCGATAAACGTTTGTCCGACGGGGCCCTGATCGGCCTAAAGATTTTTCCGCGGTCGCCCGCCATTTTGAACGCTTGAAGCACCCTCTCAGACCCCAACGGTGTGATAGCTTGCACGCGGCGCTGCGCCAAGGTCCGCAAAGCTAGTGGGCGAGCGCGGGGCACGCGCCGTCTTCCAGCGGCCTGAACGCCTTGTCGCCGGGGATCGTCGCCACGAGCTTCAAAAGGTCCCACTCACCCTTCGACTCGGCTGGCGACTTGATCTGCACGACGTAGACGTCGTGCACCATACGGCCGTCCGGCCGCAGTTTTCCGTTCGAAGTGAACGCGTCGTCGACCTTGGTCTCGCGCATCTTGGCGATGACGGTTTTCGGATCGTCCGAGTTGGTCGCCTGCACCGCCTTCAGGTAACTCCGCACGACCGAGTAGGTGCCGACTTGGAAGCTCCCCGGTGCAGTCTTGCGGCGCTCCAGAAACTTGGCGAAGAACGCCTTCGCCGCATCATCGCGATCAGGAAGCCATACCGAAACGAACATCATGCCCTGCGCCAACTCCAAACTCGCAGAACGGATGGTGGTAAGCGAGTCGACCCCGAACGGCACCACTTTCTGTTTCTCAGCGATGCCGAATTCACGTGCAGCCTTCACCGAGTTGATGGCATCATCGCCGCCATTGGCGAGTGCTACGACTTCAGCGCCCGACGCCTGCGCCTGCACCATATATGAGGAATAGTCGGTGGTGCCGAGGGGATGGCGCACCGAGCCCAAAACCTTGCCACCGTTCTTTTCGATGGCCGCGGTCGAGCCGTCCTGCAGCGCGCGGCCAAAGGTGTAGTCGACCGTGATGAAGAACCAGGTCTTGCCCAGCTGCGGGAGGGGTTGGCCAATGGACGCACCAAGCTGATAGGTATCGTAAACCCAGTGCACCAAATTGTCGGGCGCGCACGCCTTGCCGGTAAAATCCGCGGAGCCGGCGCTGGTCAGCAAGACCGCCTTATTGGCGGCTTTGGCCACCTCGAGCGTGGCAAACGCTACGCCCGAGTTGACCAGATCGGTTACAGCATCGACGCCTTCGAGATCGAACCAACGCCGGGCGATGCCCGCTCCGATCTCGGGCTTGTTCTGGTGATCTGCGGAGATGATCTCAATCGGCACACCGTTAATCTTGTAACCGAATTCCTCCGCAGCGATCTTGGCGGCTTCGACCGCGCCCATGCCGGCGCCCGCCTCGTAGGGCCCGGATAGATCGGTCAGTACGCCGATCTTGACCTTGCCGCCCGAAATTTCGGCTCGAGCCGTGGGAACGAGCAACAGGAACGCGCACAAAAAGCCGGCCACGTGGCGCATGGTCTCCTCCCTCTTTTTCTCTAT
>Ga0210383_10005750_pt1 | contig 10861 bp, 10 predicted proteins | sample IncBWC14OmetaG_FD_160072 | JGI IMG/M metagenome (GOLD analysis project Ga0210383, IMG submission 160072) | Forest soil microbial communities from Barre Woods Harvard Forest LTER site, Petersham, Massachusetts, United States - Inc-BW-C-14-O ...
CTGCGCGGAAACAGACCATGTACGCCAGCGTCTCCGCCAGCTTTGAGAAAGCTTTGGCGCAGGCCGACGAAGCGAGCAAACGGCTTGTTCAGGCTGAGGAACGGCGGGCGGTTTCTGCGGAGCGGGAGGCTCTGGAGGCGGTCAAGATGGTGAATGAGTTGAGAGAGCAGGTTAGTGGGCTTGGCGCCGAGTTGGCGGAGGCTAGAAAGCGGGCAAAGGAGAATATGGAGCCGTCGGTTGAGGAGGTTGAGAAGGTGAATGCATTGAGGGCGCGGGTGGCGGAGTTGGAGGGTGTAAATGCAACACTTGGACAGAGGGCACGAGGTTTGAAGAGACGGTATAAAGAGGGGGATTTGGTGAGTGTTGGATCTCAGACTGATCGTCTATTTTATGACTTGTGTGTTGTGCGTAGGACGACGACGAGAAGGATTTCGTGAACTCGCTTATCCAGATGACCCAGTCAATTCATGAGCAAGACATTGTGGCTAAAGGGAACGAGCTGCGGAGGGTATTTCTTCCACTCCGTTCCGAGGTTTGGTGTCTTACGGAAGAATTCTTCTTAGCGCGAGAATATGATCACGTCACTGCAGAATAAAATTGGCACGTTGGAATCGACACTTGCTCGGCTGTTGAAGGAGAAGGGAAAGGAGGCTGGCTCTGAGACCAAGTCCATGATCAATTTGGATTCGTGGATGTCGTCTAGTCCCGAAATTGAGGTTTCCCGGGCACCCGAGTCCGTTCAGGTATGGTTCAGCCTCACTATATTTGGGAAGCACTGATCGTGGTTTCAAGTCCACGAACGCCGCCTCCGTGACTTCTATACCCGCTATCTCTTCAGCGTCTCCAGATCCAATTATTGCTCCCGCTCCCGCACCTCCCCTTCGTCGTCACTCAGTTAAAGTCGTGAAGCAGTCGACAAACGCCAACCCAACGGCGTCATCTCCTTTTACATTTCCCGCCGCTGTCGCTCCGATCACTAAGTCTTTTGCTAAACTTGCCGCAGGGGACGATGACTCGGAAGATTCAGAGGACGATGTTGCTCTCTCCGAATCTCTGTCTATCGCGCTGGGAAAGAGGGATCGAATGTCCTCGCCGATGAGGACCGAAGATTCATCCAGACCAGCGAGGCGTTTGGCATGTCGTTTCCACCTTCTATCGTGGAATTATCTTGCTAACGGGTCCCATCTAGAGGGCTGCCGGAACTCGCAAGCCTGAACCTCAATTGGAGGCTGTTTTGCCGAAGAAGGTGAGGCATCCCTTCTTCTATGTTCATTGTCCGATAATATTTTTTAGACTACGGAGGGAGCCCTCAAGTCCAAATCACGAAAACGTCGATGAAGCAAGATCCTTTATCCAGGTAGCTATATTCTTTTGACTCCCAGCGCTCGGCATTGTCGACCTTGTATTGCATTGCATCACATGTGTTACTCTCAATGCCACCAAGTCTCACCTTGTCAGACATTGTGACTGTTTTCTTGTACACTTGAACATGTTTTCAATCCAATACTGTTACTCTTTGCATCAATTGTTTGGAGTCTTTCCCTCATGAAACAGATGTTTAGGAGAATAGAATTAGACTGGTAACCTATCTGCCTATTTGAAAGGCAAGCTTGTCGAAAGTCTGATGGGTACTGTACGTTTGATCACCCCAACATTATTGAAGGTGCCCAACACACTTCCTACCACATTCGTCCAGCCCGATCTGCGCAATCACCCCCAGCGCTTCAACCCTCCTCTCCCCATCCTCCTTCGCCGCCGCAGTGGCCTCAACTACTTTCTGCTGGGACTCGGACACACAACGCGTCAACTGCGAGTTGGTCGCCTCGAGCTCTGCGAGATGGGACTACAGCGCTGCCGATTCACGTCGCTGGAAATTGGAAATACATGCTGTTCAGTGGGTATATGCGTGAAAAAAGAAACCCAATAGTACACCAGCTCCGTCAAGTCCGCTTTGACCATCTTCGCCTCGTGTGTGCGGCGCATCATGATCTCGGTGTTGTCGACCTCATCCCTAGCATCTGCGTCGTTGGCTTCTATACCGTGGAATGAGGTGGAGGAGCGCGGCCTGGAATGCGAGCGTGAACTGGAGCGAGAGCGTGAAGGGGTTGGGGGAGGGAGCATTCCTGGGATTTTGATTCAGGAAGGTTATGTATATGCATGTGAGGAGGGGTGGGATTGGGAGCTGGAGTTGGATTGGGATGGGATTTTGGGAATGGGAATATAAATGGGAGAGGCGTTTGGAATATGGATGGGATTGAGGCTGGAGTGGGGAAGATTCTGGGGCTGAAGACAGACTGTCGTCCCGGATTGCTGTAATCAAAAAAGGAATTATGGTTTCCAACCGGTCAGCGTACAAGATGGTTCAAGATACCCGGCGCTTTGAGTCGAAGGAACGGCGACTTTCATGAGGCCGGTTGAAAAGCAGGGGTCGACGAGTTCATGACGGACGATCTGCTGTTTCGGTTTAATTAGACTAGAAAATGGAGAGGTCTGCGGTTTCCTGAAGCTATTTGGGGTAGAGTTCGACTCGTCCTGTACCCGGGTATGGACACCAGAGCTTGTGAATCTTCCAGGGCCTTCAGAGGTCGAATTGGGGCCAAATTCGAACGAAATGTCGGCTTGATTCCGCCGACTTTGGGGTAAGTGAGAATGGGTTCTGTGGATGAGGTTTTGAGGAAGAGGCATTTGAACGACTTGAGAGGGAAAAGGCATTGCAGAGTTGTGTTTGATGTTTCGGAGCTCAGTCAAGTACTAGTCCGATGAGAAGGATGCAAAATTTTCATGTATGATCATGAAAGTCTTCAGAGGGGGAAGGTCAGGTGACTTAGAACTGATTGAAGATCTTACGTAAGTTGATCGATAACGAACTCCAAACCTCACTCACAGGCTGGAAGCGACTCGAAGGCTCGGTCAAGTAACAGGTCAACGGTTAATCTTCGTCTCCCAGTATCAACTATGGTACTGAGATCGTCTCTCCAGAATGCCGTTCCATATCAACAACGTACACGCTCCACATGGTCAATTCAACGCTGTCGGTGGTAATCAGATCAGCAACTACTGGAATACTGGCAGTCGTGAGTGGTTCTCGTTCACATCTATGGTTATACCAGCATGACAACTTGAAATCAGGATCTGTTTTCGACATCTTAAAGGAACACAACGCAGACAACGCCGCTTACAATTCTCGTGAGCGCGAGTTGGAACATGCATTTACATGTCAAGAGGGTACTCGCAGGGATGTTATAGCAAAGATCTCGGCGTGGTCTAAGGTGGAAAATGGGCCGCCAATATGCTGGCTTCGGGGGCCTGCTGGTTCAGGAAAGTCGACAGTCGCACATACCATCGCAGCCCAATGCGACCATAATCAGAGGCTCGCTTTCAGTTTTTTTTTCTCGAGGGGCAAACTCGATCGCAGCGAAACAACGAAATTCATCCCCACATTCGCCTATCAGCTTGCCAAGTTCTTTCCGGCCATACAAACGTCGATGCAGCAGGCTCTCGCGCACGATCCGTCTATTCTCTCCCAGCGTCTCGGTGATCAGATCAAGAAACTGATTATCTATCCTGTCGTGATTATGACAGAACCTGTCGCTCCAATGATCGTCGTTATCGATGGACTTGACGAATGCGGCGAGAAAGACTCCCTGCAGGAGCTCGTTCGGCTGCTTGTTGATTCTACAACCAGTGTCCTTTTCGATTTCTTTTTACGAGCCGACCCGAGCCTCATATTGAGCGGACGTTTGAATCTCCCTCGACCAAATGCAAGGCATATTTTCTTTCTCTTTCGGATTTTAGTGCCACCGACGATATTCGCAGTTACTTGCGGCTCCACCTCTCGGAAATACGTGAAAAGGAACCTCAACTTATGCGAGATGTGCCGAAGCCTTGGCCGTCACAACGAGACCTCGAAATACTGGTCGAACAATCAGAGGGTTTATTCATCTATGTGTCCACACTTGTCGGGTTCATTGGTGACGGAAACGGTCTCCCCCAAAACAAGCTACAGGTCGCTATGAAGGTGCACAAAGGTGTTGATCCCCTCTATGACCACGTTCTATCTGAGGCTCGAAAGTATGACAACTTTGAACAAGTCATTGGTGCCATTGTATATCTTCGTCGCCCTCTCACAATCAGTGAACTTGGATGGCTCCTGCAGCTAGAATCCAGCTCCATCCGATTAGCACTGCGTGGATGCCAATCTATTTTCACAATACCTGGTGTTGATTCTGATTCTGTTCGACCATATCATGCATCCTTGCGAGACTTTCTCACAGATGGCAACCGAGCAAAGAGTCATTTTCTTCATCCAATGAAGCATCATGCCTTCATTTTGGTTGACTGCTTAAAGTCAATGGCCATAAACCTGGAGAACAGTGGTGAAGGTGATGTTGATTTAGAATATGCTCATCAAAACTGGTGCCACCACTTTTCATTGGCACTCTTGCATCATGGGGAAATGGGTGTGATTGAATCCAAGCTCAGTGATATCGAGATGTTCATGAGGAAGTTGAAGAAGCAGTGGTTGAAGCTTTGGATATACAGACTTGCAGACTTTGATACTGTTAGTCATGTCTGTGAAGATTTTAATTCTGTGCTTGCTAAAATGATGGTGTGTCTTATGTTCTCAGAATTTGGGAGTGCTTACTGATGAATGCTGAGCAAAGGTATTATCTGCTCAATGGAAAGCTCTTGCAAGAATCATGAAGCAGATCCAGAAGGTGCTGGAGGTATGTGAATATTGGACTGATCTAATACATCATTGCTGACTTGTTGGCTCAACTCAGAATGTATGTATGGTCTTGGATGACGATCCAACATGAACTAATCAATCTGCAACTTTTAATTTATGCCAGCTGGTTTGTAGTCATCTGTTTTAGAAATGTTCTCTGACTGACAAATATTTGCCTGGCAACCAGAGAGTGAGTTATTATGTTTCATTGACACAAGATATTCAGCTGATAAATGTGTGATTATTGCTTGCCTCCAGAAGGTATGTGGTGGTAATTGTGAGTAATGAGACATTTTGCTAATGCACATGTTACATTTGCATGCTTAGAAAGTAAGTAATTCTGGTTGACATATGCAGGCCCTCTTGCTGATGGTCTTGTGGCTTTTACCTGTTTGTAGATGGTAAGTGATTCTGGTTGACATGTGCAGGCCCTCTTGCTGATGGTCTTGTGGCATTTGCTTGATCTCAGAAAGTAAGTAATTCTGGTTGACATGTGCAGGGCCTTTTTCTAATGGTCTTGTGGCATTTACCTGCTCATAGACAGTAAGTAATTCTGGTTGACATGTGCAGGCCCTTTTTCTAATGGTCTTATGACATTTACCTGCTTGTAGAGAGTATGTGATTCTGGTTGACATGTGCAGGCCCTTTTTCTGATGGTTTTATGGTATTTACGTGCTCATAGAGAGTAAGTAATTCTGGTTGACATGTGCAGGCCCTTTTGCTGATGGTCTTGTGGCATTTGCATGCATGATGCTTGTAGAATGTAAGTGATTCTGGTTGACATGTGCAGAGCCTCTTGCTGATGGCCATGTGGCATTTGCATGCTTGTAGAAAGTATGTGATTCTGGTTGACATGTGCAGGCCCTCTTGCTGATGGTCTTGTGGCTTTTACCTGTTTGTAGATGGTAAGTGATTCTGGTTGACATGTGCAGGCCCTTGTTCTGATGGTCTTGTGGCATTTGCATGCTTATAGAAAGTAAGTAATTCTGGTTGACATGTGTCATGTGCAGACCCTCTTGCTGATGGCCTTGTGGCATTTACCTGCTTGTAGGTAGTAAGTAATTCTGGTTGACATGTGCAGGCCCTTTTGCTAATGGTCTTGTGGCATTTGCACGCTTATAGGGAGTAAGTGATTCTGGTTGACATGTGCAGGTCTTGCTGATGGTCTTGTGGCATTTGCTTGATCTCAGTATGTAAGTAATTCTGGTTGACATGTGCAAGCCCTTTTGCTGATGTTCTTGTGGCATTTGCTTGATCTCAGTATGTAAGTAATTCTGGTTGACATGTGCAGGCCCTCTTGCTGATGATCTTGTGGCATTTGTCTGCTCTCAGTATGTAAGTGATTTTGGTTGACATGTGCAGGCCCTCTTGCTGATGGTCTTGTTGCATACTTGTAGGAAGTAAGTGATCCTGGTTGACATGTGCAGGCCTTTTTGCTGATGGTCTTGTGGCATTTGCATGCATGATGCTTGTAGAATGTAAGTGATTCTGGTTGACATTTGCAGACCCTCTTGTTAATGGCCATGTGGCATTTGCATGCTTGTAGAAAGTATGTGATTCTGGTTGACATGTGCAAGCCTTTTTGCTGATGGTCTTGTGGCATTTGCTTGATCTCAGTATGTAAGTTATTCTGGTTGACATGTGTAGCCCCTCTTGCTGATGGTCTTGTGGCATTTTCCTGGCTATAAGATTGTGAGTTGGTCTGTTTGCCATGTGCAAGACTGTTAATGATATATCTGTGCACCAGGGAGTATGTAACATGTTTAATGTATCTGAACCTGATTATTGATGCAGTTGCTGCTCAATTCATTTGCAGACAGTATGTCACTACATTTCATCATCACAATATCATTCTGATTCACCATAATTCTTGGTTTTTTGAAGTGGGTATGTTTAACAAATTTTCTTTTCATATTCCATCAATTCAATTTTGAGCTCTTTATCTATCTCAGATAGTGAGCCATCTCATTTCATTGTTTGTGATGCAGCTAACTGTTCTGTTTTATTCATTTTCAGAATGTAAGAGACATCATGTCCTTTCTTCATAATTGTGTTGGTTCATAGTAATTCCTGATGGCAATTAATTTAGTTTGTAGGTTGTTGCCCATATGCAATATTCTCTGAATTTTATGCTTATAACTTGTTAACAATACCTGTTTTGCAGGTGGTATGTGATTCCATATATACATGTCTGTCATAGCACTGACAGCCTTTTGTCCTTTTGTCAAGGATGTATGTATTCTTCTGTTGATCATGTGTGGACTTTGTTAATGGTTTACAATTGACTTGTATTCAGCATGTATGTTACTTTCTCTACACTCTTCACACTAACATTAAGACAACTTTGCTCTTTGCAGTTTGTGAGTCATTCCTGCTCTCATAGTAACATCTTGGCCTCATGGCTGCCTTGAATTATCAGTTTGTATGTAATATCATTTGATATTGAAATGTTCATCAATACTAATTGGCACCATTCTCACATTAGAAGGCATGTTCTTTCCTTGTTGCTGTTGCACAGCACCCTTCATCCTTTCTATTTTACAGCATAGTCACTCACAATCTGGGTTTGCTGTGGTCAAATCACATGCTTTATCTTTGTTTAAGAAGTTGGTCATTTTTCATTTATTTCTCTGCCATCATTTCTTATATGGTCATTTTTAAGATTGACTTTCAACAACTAGAGGAAGCTCTTTCCAGTTATCTTGATATTTGTCAGATCACAGTCTGGATATTGACCTTGAATAGTGATTTAACATTTGTGTTCCAATTGCTATATTGCTTCTTGCTTTTGAATGCATGATGTATTGAATTTCTTTAGGCTTTGTATGTGATAGCTTTGTTTTTTCTGAAATCCCAAAATGGAAATAAGTGATTCTACAACTTGGATGCATCGAACATAGTGCTACTAGCCTATATTGTCTTGTACATCTCTTAAGACCATGAAGAGATATAACAATGTCAAAAAATAATGCAAGTCAACCAGCAAAGTTCATCAAGATACATGTTGGGTTCTCCAGGCTCCCTTGTATATATATATCAATAATCATGTATTCCTGTAAGGACTGCTTTTGTGAGTATATTGGGCCCAGTGAGAACTGAGGGTGGTTTGTTGACAGCTCCAAACTCTGCTTTTCCAATGAAATAGATTAGCATGGAAGATTTGGCAGATAGCAAGTTCATCCCAGTTTATGTAAGATATTTGCAGGCAACCTAGCAAGCAGCCATTTTGATCTGACAGAACATTTACTCCACACTAATGTGGGAGTCAGGGACTGTTGTAAACCTGAAACCTTAAAATGTCAACCAACCAGGCAGAAGAACCCTTGGTGTACCAATTTGGGTTGGTAAGCTACTTCCACACCATGTCAACACCACATTCCAATACCTCTTTCAAGTCCCAGCCAAGCTATCCACTAGCTGCAGAGGCACAGAAGCTTGCACTTGGATAAACCCCAGGTCTCAGACAAACATTGTCCTCACCTTACAAAGTTTGTATCAACCTCAAGAGCTTTGGCAACCATCCACTTATTACAACACATCTGGTGAAAGCTGAAGTATGTGTGATATTCATGCCACAATCTCTGATCACTTTATTTACCCATGCTCCTCTTCACCCATCCTTCTCCCCCTTTCTTACAAATAATACCTCCAACCCTCAGCCTAATTGAAGGTGACTGGGACTGCCAAAACTGCCTCAAAGTCTACAGCAGTCTCCACCTATTCAAATATATTAAAAATGAAAAATGCAGTGGTGAGCTTTTCCTCAATGCCCTATCCACTTTCGCTGCATCTGAGCTTCTGTCATACAATGATTTCATTGTGCTAACTTGTTGATGATGAGACACAGTAGTAGAAAGTGAGACATATTAGTAGAAAGCTGAGAATATATAAAATAAATCCTCAAACCAATAAACCACCACCAAAATCTCAAAGGTGTAAAGGCAAGAGTAAGTCAAAAGAATCCCTAAGATCAGTTCTGAAAGACTAGAACTGGGGACAAACAAGGGATGCACCAAGTGACAGAGGGTGAAACAAAGCTAGATTGCGGATCACAAGATCACACAGTCTAAAATGTGGTCAGAATGATGTCTGAGACAAGGACAATGTCAAGACTAAGTTTCAAAGATACAAAGACAATGATAAAAAATCTGAGAACACAAGAAATAAATCTGAGACAAGTGGGAGAACTTGATTCCTTGGTTTTGTGCTAAGTACATGGGTTTTTATGTGAAAAGGATGGAAAAAGGGGAAATAAGACAAAACTAAAAGGGATAAGCGAGAATCTTATAAATCAAGGAAATATACAATCCATGTGAATGAAAAGTAGTTAAATTAAATTAAAAGGTTTAGAATGAGGTACAATTGCTGAAACAACAACAATATGTCATAGAAACAATATCCAATGTACAAATAATAATTTTGATGTGATTGGACACTTCAGTGATACATCTGTGTAGTGTGCAAGTATGAAGTGTTGATCAATGAAGACTGGAGGGGGAACACAAACAAAGACTTAGATGTGTGTGCAAGTGCATTGAGAAAGATATCTAACACAGCCTACTTGATCTGAAGGCTTTGCAATGTCACACAATGTTGATAAACATAGTCCATAGTATGTGTTAGAATGTGCAATTGTAATGACTGTTACAATCATGTGACCTGTTACAGAGACAATACCCAATCATGCCTGTCACTCCCAATGCCACAATCCAATCCTGCTCAATCATGTGACCTTGCCCTGTCACATCCCTGAGTCCATACACACCCTGATCCATGCCCCGACCCCAATATGCTGTGCTGCATTCTTGTGGTGCACTCCAACAAACATGTGTTCCCACTTTTGTGCATATGTAGCCCCCATATGGAATTATATTCATTCCTTTACTTACCTTGTATTATCTCCACTCTGATCCTATGCCCCCATGCTTCCCCCTCACTATATGTTCCCCTCCATATGCCTTATGCTCACTTTCCCCAATGGTTGTTAAGTGGACCTGGATCATTCACTAACTGGTTGCTGACAAAGCTGTTGATACTTGTTTGAATCGTTCACTAGCCAGTTGCTGACACCAGCACTCTGAAATTTGAGAACACATTAGTGCAAGAGGTGCAACCTTCATAGGTTGAAGCCAAAGTTCTCTCATTGTGCTAAGTCTTCTTGTCTTGTTCATTCATCAGACCCTTATCATGTGATCAGGCCTGGTGTGTGCTTATGGTCTTTCCCTCCCTGGTTTAGAGCATAACAGCAATATGGAACAACATAATGGAAATGGGGTAAATGTGGAGGACAATGATGTGGGAGTATCAGACAATGAGGGATACTTGTAAGATCATGCTTACATCATACTTACTTACATAATCACAGTTCCGTTCCTTTCCTTACTTCTTGACCATCACTTTCTACTAGAGATCTCGCTTATACAAATACACTATCGTCTCATTAATTGTCTGATCTGACATAAGAGTGTTCTCTTACACTTTTTTTTAATGCGTATGATATTGTGAGTTCCACTCTAATCTTATACTTGAGCATTAACATTTGGTCATTATATGCACGTTGGGCAACTCACCTAACAATTCTGACACTGGTATGACTTTATATGTATGAGCCAATTGCAAAGCGATCTTGGGAATTCCGAGATTGTAGTGCTGTCCAAATTAACTACTGTTAAACACTCCATGTCCGAAACTGATAACCATTCCATAACATTAGCCGTATCTGAACTGGCCAAGACAAGATCTAAAGGCAAAGCCATTTCATTGCCAACAAGTTCCTCACCATTACTGAGCTCCTTGCCATTACCAAATACATCACCGTCACCCGAACCAGAACGACCTGTTGCCATACCTCGCAAAAACTCCGAAGACTCAGACTCATCATCTGACTTCTCATTTACTGTCCCTATGTCGTTGAAATCAAATGCCGAAGTCATGCATTCATCTTCCAACAAACCGCCTGTGCTCACGATGGGTGCTGTCTCCTGGGAAGTCTTGTGACAGTTTGAAAATGCTTGCCATTCCTATTTCCATAACAAAGAGGGGCTAGAGCCAAAGGACTATGTTGCTTGTGTGGCAGGTGGTCTACAAGATCCTTTGATTGCAGACTGGTACTGGACGAGCCAGGTGATGTTG
>Ga0210383_10005752_pt1 | contig 10859 bp, 10 predicted proteins | sample IncBWC14OmetaG_FD_160072 | JGI IMG/M metagenome (GOLD analysis project Ga0210383, IMG submission 160072) | Forest soil microbial communities from Barre Woods Harvard Forest LTER site, Petersham, Massachusetts, United States - Inc-BW-C-14-O ...
GCCCGCAGATCTCCGGGTGTCCGTCATGGTCTTTTCTTCCCTTTTGCTGGAGATGTCGCGCTCGCGGTGGCTACGTAAGCCATGTGCTCGTCTGCGTCGGCCGGCAAACCGAGCTCGAACTTCAATTTCATCTTCGGCAATGGATTCGGCCATGGATTGGGCCACGGACGTTTTCTCGTCTCGGCCGCGCTATCAGACGCTCGTACAGACGCCCTTTTAGACGATCGTACAGACGCCGCCGAGCCCGACAACAACTCGCCCAACTCCTGTTCGAAACTTGCGGGATCGAGCGCCCGTTCACCCAACGTATTCGCGCCGCGCTCTACCACGGGCAGCCACAAGTGGCCTTCCGAAAGCGAAACGTCAACAAACAGGCTCGCGGATCGGGTTCCCAATTCGCGCGCGAGGTGAAATCCGCTGCCGTCGATGAGATATTCCGCCGCCAGGATCACTTCGAATTGCAGCGTGCGAAGGACGGTTCGCGCTTCCGCAAACGTCTCCACCGAGTAAGAACCCCATCCGTTGCGGGCAAGCCTTTCAAGAAGTGCGCTTAGGTGCGGTCCAGCGGAGCCGACAGCGAGGATACGAACAGCTTTTGCGGGCATAGTGCCCCCCTGCAGGATCCCGGTCCTGAGCCTACTTTCATCTCGTTCGAGGGATGCGAAGTGTAGCGGCCTTGTGAGGTCGGATACGACGACCGAGCGACGTCTCACCATCCTGCCGAAACCCCGCACAGTCGGTTATCTGGGCGTGCGGAGGCACGATTACTGTGCGTGGCTCCGGCAAGATAGCTGTTCCAGTTAGCAGATCCCGATTAGCTTATCGGGTCTGGGCGCTTGGAACATTAGAGACGCTCCCCTTCCAGCTAGACGCTCAAAGTAGGCTTCGTGCAGAGCAAATACAATTCGGAACAATACCCATTTTGGGAATGAGGACTTCTACGCACTATTTTGCGGTACTCTTGTGCACAATTCTCTTGACACGTTATTAACTCACAAGTAATCTCCGCGTTCATATCGTTACCATGAACCCCGTCCCGGCATCGCGCTAGCCCCCGTCCTGGGAGGCGTGCAGCGGCTGACGCCAAAGCGAATGGTTCTGCAGTGTTCTTTTCGCTTCGAAATGGAGAAATGGCGCAGCGCAAGGAAAACTCGAAGAAGCTACGGCAGCGCACGGCTCAGTCGAAGCCAGATCGTGATTCATTGAAAACGCAATCCTCCATTCCATCGTCACACAGGCAGCAATCTCATTCACACACCCGTTCGCGACGAAAGCGTTTCCAGTTGGCTCACGGCCAAACACCCGCCCGTCAAGCGATCGCAGATCTACTCGCGCGCACACAGGAAATTGCCAATGTGGGGAGCTGGGAATATGACACCGCCGAAAAGACGTTCCTGTGGTCTGACCATATGTTCCGCATGCTCGGCCTTGAGCCCACTACCGAGCCAATTTCGCTCTCGCTCGCGTGCAGCCACTTTCACCCCGATGATCGCGCACGCGTGTGGAATGACGTTGCTGCCCTGCTGGAAACGGGGCAGCCGATCGAGAACGAAGTTCGTTTCATCTCAGCGGATGGAAGAGTGCGCATCTTTTTTTCGCGGGCGATTCCAATTGCTGACCAAGCCGGGAAAGTTGTTCTGATCCGGGGAATCTCGCAGGACGTCACAAGCCGCAAAGAGGCCGACGAAAAACTCCGCAAAAGCGAAGCGCTTCTGGCGCAAGCCGAGCAGATCGCCAATCTAGGCAGCTGGGAGGTTGATGCGGACGGCTCTCGCGTTACCTGGTCAGACAATCTTTATCGCATCTTTCAAAGGGAGAATAGCGGGCACCCGCTTTTGCTCGCAGACTTGTGGAAACAAGGCAGCCCTGAGAATGTCGAGCTTCCGAAACACCATTTGAACCTCGCGTTAACGCAGGGTGTAGCGTATGAACATGAAGTTTTATACCCGCTGCCAAACGGCCAGATTCGCACTCTTTTTTCGCGCGGCCTTCCCATCCGGAGAACAGATGGAACCATTTCTCGAGTCGTAGGAATTACGCAGGATGTAACCCAGCAGCGAGAGGCGCAGAAAACGCGCCGCGAGACCGAAGAGCACTATCGCTTTCTCGTCAACAGCCTCAAGGACTACGCGATCTTCACGCTCGATTGCGACGGGTATGTTACGAGTTGGAACCGCGGCGCCGAGATGATTCACGGATATAAACCAGAAGAGATTCTCGGGCAACACTGCTCTCGTTTCTTTACTCCAGAAGACGTCGCCAGCGAAAAACCGATTCGCGAGCTGCAGCAGGCGCTCAGCAATGGACGATATGAGGACGAAGCTTTTCGGGTTCGCAAGGACGGCTCTCTCTTCTGGGCGAACGTTGTCCTCACCCCCATTCGTGACGATGACGGAAATTTGAAGGGGTTCGCGAAAATCACGCGCGACACCACCGAGAAGCGAAGAGCCGAAGAGGAGATTCGGAAGCGCCAGGCGCTGCTTCTTGAGGCGGAAGTACTCGCGAATATGGGCAGCTGGGAAATCGATACCGCAGCAAGCACCATCACCTGGTCCGATCAGTTTTTCCGAATTCTCGACGTCGAACCTCCTCCGCGGCCCGCGCCGCTCGACGATTTCTGGAAGCTCGTCAAGTGGGAGGATCTCGAGGAATCGAGCGAGGCCGTGGCGAAAGCGATACAGAATTGCCAGAGGTTTGATCACATCGCGAGTTACAAATCTCCCTCTGGCCAGGATCGCATTCTTCATTCGCGCGGAATTCCAATCACCGACGCCCTCGGTCACACCGTTCGCCTGATCGGAACGACCCAGGACATTACCGAGCGAAAACTGGTGGAAGAAAAACTGCGCAAAAGCGAAGCGCTTCTGGCCCGCGCCGAGACTCTAGCCAATCTGGGAAGCTGGGAACTCGACTTGAGGACGGGTGAGGTCAGCTGGTCCGCGCAGCTTTTTCGCATTCTCGGTGTTGACCCGGAGCAGACTCCTCCGAACCTCGATTTATTCTCAGAGCTTACGAAGCTGGGCAATCGCGAGACGATTCTGCACGAAAGCCGCAATGCGCCGGAAGTGCCCTTTCAAGCGGAAGTTCGCTGGCGGCTTCCAGACGGGACCGTAAAAATTCTTTACTCCCGGGCTTTGCCGGCCTACAGCGACTCGGGAGAACCACTCCGGCTGATCGGCACCACGGAAGACATCACCGAACGCCGTCATCATGAAGACATCTTGCGGAGGCTTTCTCAGCAACTGCTCAACGTGCGTGACGAGGAGCAAAGGCGTGTGGCGCGGGATCTGCATGAAAGCGTCGTCCAAAGCATGGCCGCGATGAAAATGCTGCTCGGCCTCGTGGGCGACTCCGTACCAACTTCCGACGAGCGCGCCCGAAAATTACTACACTCGGCCACCCAGCTCACCGATGAAACGATCAGCCACGTTCGCACGATTTCGCACTTGCTCCACCCTCCGCTGCTCGACGAGGCGGGCTTGTATCCTGCGCTTCGCTGGTACGCGCGCGGCTTTGCAGAGCGCAGCGGCATCTCCACGAAAGTGGAGATGGACGAGAATTTCGGCCGGTTGCCCCAGGAGACCGAACTCGCCATTTTTAGAATCGTGCAGGAAGCGTTGACCAACATTCACCGGCACTCGGGCAGCCAGGACGCGACGATCCGCATTTTCCGCGAATTCCAAACAGCTCGAGTGGAAATCGAAGATCACGGACGAGGCATGGCGCTTCCCTCCGCCGCCGCACCGAAGGAAGTGCAACTCGGTGTGGGAACCGCTGGAATGCGCGAGCGCGTGATTCAGTTGAATGGAACTTTTGAAATCAAAAGTGAACCAGGCAGAGGCACCACCGTTTGCGCGGCTTTGCCTTTGCCGCGGGCCGAGCGTGAGCTCTCCGGCAGCCCGCAGGAGAATTCCAGATGACAGCTACACATTCGCACTCGCACGCGCCTTCGCATTCCACGTCGCATTCAACTTCGCACTCGGCCTCGAATACGGCAACACAACCGACGCCGTACAAAATTCTCGTCGTCGATGACCATGCCGTGGTTCGCCAGGGATTGCGCACGCTTCTCGAAACGCAGTCGGGTGTGGAGGTAAGCGCCGAAGCGTCCAACGGAATTGAAGCGCTCGATGTCGTCAAGAAGTCGAAACCGGATCTGGTGGTGCTGGATCTGACGATGCCCGAAATGAATGGCCTCGACGCGGCGCGCGCGATTCGCGATGTCGCTCCGCAGACTGAAATCCTGATTCTCTCGATGCATTTCTCGGAAGAAATCGCACGAGAGGTTTTGCGCTGCGGCGCGCGCGGTTATCTTCTGAAGTCGGACGCCAACACGGAGCTCGTCACGGCCGTACATCGCGTACGCCGCGGCGAACAATACTTCACCAGCCGCCTTTCGGCCACCATGGCAGAGAATTTCGCTCACAGCCGCGGCAATGGAACGGAAGAAACTCCGCTCGCCGGAACGCCGCTTACTCCTCGCGAAGTGGAGATCGTGCAATTACTCGCAGAAGGCAAAAGCAACAAGGAGGCAGCTGCAGCGCTCGGCGTATCGACGCGCACCATCGAGAGCCACCGCAATCACATCATGCACAAAATGAATTTTGAAAGTTTCAGCGACCTCGTGCGCTTCGCCATCCGCAAAAGCCTGGTAGAACCGTAATTCATTCCGGCGGGCGACCAGCCTCACAGGCTGGGACACAAATAACATCCCGTAGGGGCATGGCACGCCGTGCCCTAGTACGCACGATCTCAGATTCAACGAATGCGTGAAATAACCCAGGCCCAACAAAACGTGAGGCTCGGGAACCTGCTTGCCTTTGCATATGCGCCGCGCCGCACATCATGGCGCAAAGGGCACGGCATGCCGTGCCCCTACTGATCCGTTTGCGCGGTACACATCGGTTTGCATGCGACGGATCGGCGCGCGCCACGAAATGGCTTGCGCGCCGCGGCCCAATTAAGCCACCGCCAAACACACCACTGCCTCGAGGCCAAAACTTCGGCCCGAGGCACGGTGTGAATTTTACGTGGGAAACGAACTAGCTGGCGGCTGCGACGGCTGCTACTTTTTTCACCGTCTTGCGGCGGCCGCGACGGCGCGTAGGAGGCTGAGCTGGGGGTTCGCCGATCAATTCGGCAGTCCAAATCGAGGTAACAAACTTTTTCACGCCGTGATTATCGAAATCAATCGTCGTCCGGTCGTTATTCGACTCCGTAACGACGCCCATCCCGTACTGCTCGTGCTTGATCGCCTGCCCTTCGACTAATGTCTGCACATTTCCTCCTTCTTGAATTAAGACAAGAACCGCTCAACGAATGAAATCCAGCCCCGCTTGCGATGTATTGCCCGATGAAGATTCCAGACTCTCGCCGAGCGATTTCCCCGTTTATCGAGTTCAGTATCCGCTCGCTGCGTCGAAGTCACCCGAAAAGGGGCGGGGCTGGCCGCCCCCTTGGGCCAAAAATTTGAAACCGCCACGCGTTCTAGACGGGTTTAGAGGGCGGTAACGCTCTCTGCCTGCAGACCTTTCGGTCCCTGCTTCACTTCGAATTCAACCGCCTGCCCTTCGTTCAGGGACTTGTACCCCTCGGACTGAATCGCCGAGAAGTGCACGAAAACGTCCTCGCCCGACTGGCGCTGGATGAACCCATAACCCTTGGCCGCATTAAACCACTTGACTGTACCTTGCTCTCTCGCCACGATCCCCACTCCTAATTGATTCATAGGAAAGCCCTTAGCAGCGAGAGCCTTCCAGAAAGCTATTTGAGCTTTGCTTCCTCTACCCCGTCACAAAAAAAGGCCGCAGGGCTATGCCCAGCAGCCTCTCCGTACGCGTTAAAAGGAACTCAAGAGCATCAAACGCAAAGACATTATACCACATAAGGGCTGCCTCTACAACGCCTCCTAGAGGCCCTTTCGGATGATGCGCGTCAGCCTGAACGCCTCCCGCGCTCCACGTCACAGCCCGTTCGCTGGTACTTTCGAAGCAATTGAACGCGCGACATACAGCGACATATCCCCACCGTCAGACCATGTCGCTTGCGACGTGCCGCAGCGACCCCCTACATTGCGACTGAGGAGCCGAAGTTCACGTTTTCATCGATGCCAGTTCGAGGAGTGCAGCTTTCCAATGTCGGGAGAATTCATCGCGCAGCGTCGTACGCCACGGTCCTCGCCATTACTACCTTGTGTTCGCTCTGCGGATGCGCAGTTCGCACTCCGGAGCAACAAACTAAACACGACGATATTCACTACAGTTCCGCGCTAAGCGCATATCTAACCGACCTCAGACCGGGTATGACGAGGAAAGCGATCGAAGATTATCTTCATACCAGGAACATTAAGTTTATGCGGGCGTGCTGTGCCGTTACGATGCTTACCTCTAACAATCACTACGCTCCTCCCGAAGACGCCTCTGATGACTGGATCCCACTTCGCGATGAAACGCGACCTTGGCCGTGCGGCACGGCAGATGTTTACGTTACATTCGAGTTCAGGCGCCAGCAGCCGTCCAGCGGCTCCGGACAATGGACAGCCGATGAAACGGACACTCTCAAAGCCATCCACATATTGAAGACGTACGACTGTCTCTGAGCCTGTAACGATCAGACCCCCTTTGATCCTAGGCCACTCCGCATCGCTCGTTCCGTGCTCCCTCGTGCGGTACAGAGTAAGTTCGAAGGTCTAGTGCGACGAGTCTCCATACTTCACCGAGCAGCCGTAAGGCCGCGTCGCCGCGGTCGCCACTTCTTTTCCCGCCATCGCCGCATCAAGCGCGAGACTCACGTAGTTCGTCGCGACTGGAATATCGGCGAGGTCGGTCGTCGGCTTATCGTCAATCGCGCCGTCGTAGATCACCACGCCCTGCGGATTGATCACCACCATCTGAGGCGACGTCTTCGCGTCGTAGAGATGGCCGATCTCGCCGGTGGGATCGAGTAACGCGGCTGTAGGCGCGGCCTGCTCCTTCGCGAGATACTCGTTCTCTTCGCTCGCGCTTACGAAACCCTGCTTGCCCGGCGCCGAAGACAGGATCGTGAACCAAACGACACCGCGCCCGGTCCACTGCTTTTGCAGCCGTTGCATGTTGCCGCTGTTGTAATGCTTCCCGACGTACGGGCACCCGTTGTTGTGCCACTCGAGCACTACAAATTTGCCGCGATAGTCGGAGAGGCGGTAGGTCTTGCCGTTGCTTGCTGTGCCGGTGAATCCAGGCGCCGGTTCGCCCACTTTTGCGGCCGACATCAGGATCGGAGCTGCGCATAAGAGCAGAACTGTAACAAGCGTCGGATAGAGTTTTGAGTGTTTCATTTTTGCGTAACCTCCTTCGATGATTCTGAAGACTGTGTGGAACGAATTTCGTTGCCGCTGGAATTTTTTGCCGCGCCTGGCTTTCCGACCGGCACATCGATCGAGTAAGCCTTATCGGCCGAAAGTACAAGTACGCCCTGCAGGCGCTCGATCGGCTTGAGAAGTTGATCCGACTTCGTCAATTTCAGGCGGAAGCCAGTCGACGTCGGTACGATGTCCTGCGGCCCCGCATTTTTGATCTGCGATTCTGCAAGCGGGAAGAAACTCGCTTGTGTGATTTGGTGACCGACCTCCGCAACCAGCTCGAACGAATCCTTCCCGTCGATCACGCGGAATCTCCAGCTTGCCGGCGCCGGACGCGGCATCGACTTTCGAGCCGCTGCAAACAGAGCGGAAGTTTCTCTCTCCGGAACAGGCTGCGACGGTTTCACTGGCAGACTCACCGACACTTCCGCTTTTCCCGGGATGCACATTTCGCGGCAGACGAGCACTTTCACTTCCGCACCTACGCGCGCCTCCTTCTGAGCCGCAAACCCCGCGTCGACGCGAACGGGAACGATCAGCATCACATCGTCCTCATAGCCGAAATCCACAATGCTCGGCGTCCCCAGGCGGCGCGGCGTGGGCCATTCGATCGCCCCTACGCTCACTCCCTTCGGTAGATCCCATTTCACGCGAGGCGGCTCGCCCGAATCGCCAGGATTCACCCAATAAATGTGCCAGCCCCTCTCGAGTTGAAAGTGCAGTCCAAGATAGAGCGGGCGTCCCGCCGCGATCGATTGAATCTCCGAAATTAGCTCTACTGTACCGTGCGGGATCGGCGTGCCTGCCGCGCGCGATTCCGTAGCGCACAATACCACCGCGGCTCCAAACATAAGAAACCGTAAGAAATCGGAAATTGGCTTGAACACTTGCACCTGAAATGTGAAACTCCATCGCCCTGCGTTCTCAATCATCTGACGAAGCAGACCAGCGAATGGTTTCCCTTTGACGAACACAGGCTTCGTGCGGATTCGGTAGCACAGGCTTCAGCCTGTGAACGCGAACGTCGCCCACGAAACGGGTCTTGATTCAATTCCGTGGTCATGTTGCAGCAAAATCGTGCTGCGGGCGCCAACAAGCCTCACAGGCTGAATGTTTACCCGCCGCGGCGCGCCTGTGCTACTGAACGGCGTCTACAGCGAGGAAACTTTTGCAGATAGCACCTTCGTATCAAGCGCGAACGCGTCAGCGAGCAGTTCGTCGGACCGCCGTCGATCATCATGATCGTAGATAAGCGAAGTGACCATGATCTCATCGACGCCAGCGCGGTCTGCGAGAGACGCAAGCCGCTCGCGAACAGTTTTTGGCGAACCGATGAATACTCGATCGCGATTCAGGGCAATCAACTGGCGTTCTTCGGGCGTGTAGTCATAATCGGTGGCGTCTTTGATGCTCGGAAGCCTGCCGAGCCTTCCCTGCCGCAGCCGCAGCAAGGCCAATTCCACAGGGCGCGCTATCTCCGCTGCCCGCTCGTCCGTCTCCGCGCACACCACCGAAACACCGATTAGCGCTTTCGGCGCGGCACAATATTTTGACGGCCGGAAATTGTCGAGATACAGGCGCAGTGCCGCAACAGCTGGTGAGGGCTGAATGTGGTGCGCGAACGCGAAACCCAAACCCAACTTTGCGGCAAGCTGCGCGCTGAAATCGCTCGAACCAAGCAGCCATATCTCGGGCGTCCCCACGTCCGATGGCATTGCGGTTACATTGCGAAATGGATGCTCGTTCGGAAAATCATCCGACAGAAAACCAAGAAGCTCAGAAAGCTGCTGCGGAAAATCGTCCGCGTAGACAGCCTGGCGCGAGCGCCGAAGCGCGAGCGCCGTCACCGTGTCGGTTCCCGGCGCGCGTCCGAGGCCCAAATCGATTCGCCCCGGATGCAGCGCTTCGAGCACGCGAAACTGCTCCGCCACGCTGAGCGGCGCGTGATTCGGCAGCATCACGCCGCCCGATCCCACGCGAATTCGCTTCGTCGCATTCGCCACGTGGCCAATCATCAGCGGCGGAACGGAACTTGCTATGAGTTTCGTGTTGTGATGTTCAGCGAGCCAGTAGCGCGTGTACCCAAGCTCGTCGGCGAGCTGCGCGAGATCCACGGTGTTGCGCAATGCTTGCGCGCTCGTCGAGCCAACGGATACCGGCGAGAGGTCCAGCACGGAGAGGCGATATTGTTTTGGCGCGATGATTTGGTTCATACCACTAGATTGGATGAGCGGCGCCGCCAGAATGATTCGGAAGAACCGCGCGACGGGAATGTTTCGGAAGATGATTCGGACGATCGCTGCGCAATATCAACTTCGCACCACGCAACGCATCGCGCGCGCCCCCGCGGGCTGCCGCCAGCCTCACAGGCTGAAGCCTGTGCTACCGGGCGGTCGCGATGCGGGTTTAGTAGCACAGGCTTCAGCCTGTGCCTCTCGCTGTCGCCCGCAACGCAGCAAGCACATCCGCGACGGGCGCATTGTCGCCAAACGTCTCGCTGATGTGCACGAAACGATCCACATTCCCAGGCCCAAAAACAAAACTCGCGCCGAGCTGAAACGGATTCTCGCCCAGTTTATGCTGGTGGTGTCCCGCCGCATTGGCGCGTTTTCGGGCGACGGCATTCTCGCGTCGCAACAGATGAAGCAGCGAGGCCTTCTTCAGTTCAGCCGCGCGATAGGCTTCCATCTTCGCATCCACGAGCAGCGGGAACGTGATGCCCGTCTCTTCGCGGAAAATCCGCGCATAGCGCATATCACCAAGCCCGATCGCCGCCAGATTCGCGCCGCGCGCCTTGATTTCCTGCTCGTGCTCGCGCAACTGCGCGACGTGCTCGCGGCAGAACACTCAGCCGTAATGGCGCAGAAACACGATCACCGCCGGGCGATCCGCCCAGAGCGAGCCAAGCCGCACGGGCCGCTCGCTCGTGTCGGACCCGATGGGCGTATCCGGCAGAACGATCGCAGATAGTTTCGAGCTGAAACTCTCGCCCACGCTGTGTCTCGCCTTTCGACCGCTCGCCTCGATTGTGTACCTCGCGGCTTGAAAGCTATGCCGGCAGAGCGTAGTGGCCGTAAAACACTTTTTGCAAAAGGACGCCGCCCAAGATCGCGATCGAGATGCTCAATAGCGTGCCAATCAGAAAGTACTCCGCGAATTGATCGTTCTTGAACTCCGGATAACGCGCGATCGATTTCGCCGCGATGATCAGTCCCACCGTCGCGGGCGAATGCAATAGCAGCGCTGTCAGCACCAGAAACCGTTCGAGCCACCCGATGTACATCCCCGCATGAACAAGTTCGGAACGCGATTCTCGCGTGTGCACGTGCAGCATGAGCGGGCGCGTCATCGACCGAATGAGATACCCGCCCGCAAACATCACAGCCACATAGACCGTCAGCGCCAGTAGAATCCGATTGCCCGCCCCGCGAATCGCATCGACCCCCGCCAGCAACTCGCTGAGCGGCACGGTCCCCACAATCATCCACGCCGCGATTGCCACCGTGGCCGCATGGAAGAT
>Ga0210383_10005754_pt1 | contig 10856 bp, 12 predicted proteins | sample IncBWC14OmetaG_FD_160072 | JGI IMG/M metagenome (GOLD analysis project Ga0210383, IMG submission 160072) | Forest soil microbial communities from Barre Woods Harvard Forest LTER site, Petersham, Massachusetts, United States - Inc-BW-C-14-O ...
AGTTTCGTCACAATGTTCCAAGTAATCTTCGTCTTGTCCTTGGTGACATCGGTCGCGATTGCAAGGCTTGTCCCCATTCCCGCGGCAGATTTACAAGTAAACATAAACTCCAATGTCCAACTGATAGGTCAGTTAACTCTTTGCGACTTCGTTCACCTGCATTTATTGACAAGTAGTGCAGGCTGCAGCGTGAGGCAAGCCTTATGCAAATTGCATGCTGGTGCACTTTGACCTGTTTCTATCATGTACAGATATGATTGCGATTCGGACGATGCAGACTTGGATTCTCGCAGCCGGCAAACAAGCACTCAAATGAGAGCAGGCGCCATCAAAAGAGCGGCGACCACCACCATTGTGTACACCAACACGATAACTCAAGAAAATACCGAAACAATTCCAGTCACTGAAACGGCACAAGTTGCCAATACGAATACATTTGCGGTCACTGACACCGCAGACATAACTGACACCGGCACAGTCGATGTAACTGTAACCACAACAGCAATTGCCACTACCACACTCTTCTCGACGCTGCCAACATCTACACCTATAACTACAACTACTCCGCCAAAATCTACCCAGCAAACAACGACTAGTGCTGGAGCTTCAACGTCTCCGTCACCCTTATCCGGCAACTCGAATCATTGCGCTCCCTCGTTTATAATAATTTTCACTGCCGGGATTATCTCCAGCCTCTTGGTCTTGGTGTGTGAGTATTTCCACCACTCTTCTTGATCTGGGAATACAATTATAACCCTCTTAACTTCACGATTAGAGATGTTTGTGATTTGCCTCGCCAGGCTATCCCTCGGATGGAATATTAGTGTGGTGGCGATCCGCCTTGCTCATATATGTTGTTTTGTCGTTACCGATCGAAGGCCACGATATTCAGGATAGTGTACTTTTAGTTCTTTTGGGGTGTACAACGCTTTAAAGTTATGTAACTTATGTTCTAACTATCTGCAACTGATGAGAATATTAAAATCAGGCCAAATAGTTCGGCCTTCCGCCTCAAGAGCTGCCATTTCCCACTCCCTCGCACATTTTGGTGGTGCCTTAGATGACAGGCACTTCACACAAGTAACTAACATCAACAACACCAAACGACTCATCCCACACAGGACTAGGAACACCGTTTTATCTTTCCTGCGTGCGCGGGAGCTGTTCAGGAAGGCATAAAGACGGGCAAATTCAATGGAGAGCATCTCCGATCAGAAAACCAGATGAACATAAGGTTCTGTAAGGTGTTAGTATTGTCTCGTCTGAGGATCTAGGGTTGACTTAGGGTCAGTTGAGGCCATTTCCGCATCTATCGACACCAAATGCGAGGCTCATCTATGATCTAGATAAGGCTCACTAGCGCTTACTCACCAAATGCGACAGGACCCAGATCCCATATATAATGGCGGCCATTACTCCGTTGGCCACCATCCCTCCGTTCCATCACCATGCTCCAAGTAATCCTTTTCATGTCCTTCATATCGTTGGTAGTGATTGCAAGTATTGACCCTTTTTCGGAGACACTTTTACAAGGAAATTCCCCTGCCTTCAATTTTGACAACGCCTCCAGGCCTCTCGAGATTTTTGGGTTCAGTCGTATACCACGAAATTTAGTCGCACGAGCCTGCAGCCCGTCGGGATATTTGCCCTGCGCGGATACTAACTATTGCTGTCCAGCGGGCAGTGTTTGCTGTGTTATAAATGATGTTGTGGTTGGTTAGTTGATTCTTTGCTATATTCGCCAGCTTGCGACAAAAGTTACTAATGAGTGGTACAGGTTGTTGTGGGGACGGGCAAGGCACCTGTTTATAATTTTCTTATTCGCTCACTCTGAACTGGCCATATCGTGTACAGATTTGATTGCAATTTCGACAACGGTTTTCAAGGTTGCACAACGTGCACTTGCCCTCCGGTGGTCGTCTCAGCCACAGTATTGGTTACTCAAGTTATCGATGACTTTGTTACCAACACAGTCGTGGTCACTGAAGTCACAAACGTCGACACCACTGACACATCTGTGGTCACTAATACCGAAGAAGTCGACGTCACCGACACATTTGTGGTCACTGTAGCATCTACAGTAACTGCTATTTCCATAATTTCACCGTCACCAGCCTCTATTTCTGCAGCGGAGCGCATGGGGCCGGTTTTGAGTACTTCGTTGCCCCAGTCCAGTAACTCCGCTAACCGCACTCTCCCTTGGCTTGTGACATTTTTCGCGGTTGGGATTATCTCTGGTCTTTTGGTCATTGCCACCTGTGAGGACTTCCACAGCCATTCTGGACCTGGTGACGTCGTTGTGACACTCTCAATTTTATGACCACAGGAGCTACGTTTTGCCTCTTCAGCTCAACTTTGATGGAATCTTAGCGTGGTAGATCTTTCGAACCCTAACACGGATGGAGTCGGGTGTGCAAGTGCCCTGCAAGTTTCGAGTAGTGTACTTTGTTGTCGTTTCCATTTGCCGCACGGTGGGGAAAAGGAAAAATGACCTGTAATTGTACAATTCTTGTCCTAGTATCCAAAGCTCTTGATAAAGTTGTAATCTAATTACGTAGTTTGCTGCTTTCTATTGGCTTTCTGCATGACTTTCTGGAAACTTCGAGTGAGGATGCAGCATCATCCGAATGCGCTCGATCTCGAGTTCTGTTACCCAAACCCATGGCAAGTAATTTCAACATTTCCAACACATACTATATAGGGTAGAACACAGTAGGCAGAATCTGCCGATTTTGAAACCAACATCGAAACCAAAATTCGTTTTTTTAGTCACAATTCAACTTTGATCGCAAGGATTTTGGTTTCAAAATCGGCCGATTCTGTCTACTGTGTTCTACCCTTATATTTCCATCACTTCGTGCATCAAAATCTACTCGTACCCAAACTTCCAGCCCGGACCGTACCACTTTCCGTAGACAGGGCCACATTGTTGGTCCTCTCTAACCTCCTTCTCCCAATATAACTCCTCACGGCTAACTGTCCTTCCAGCATCACAATCTAACAGCGTTCCATCAGGCAATAGTATACTGTCGTATTGATATATTATTGGATTGATCAATGAGAGTCGGGCTTTTGAAGCATGAGGTGTACTGACATTCAACTGACATTCGCTTTCTCTCGTCATTGAGGCGATATGGGATTCCGGTTGGCAACCACGTCAGTTATGTTGGGACATTTGGCGGGGGTTAGGGTCACCTATCTGACCGAGTCTAAACTGAGAGTTGTGATTTTTGGCAGGGAAAATACCAGTCCTAACTCGGATCCTGTTTATTTCTCCATCACGTGCTGCCCCTCATACAGTGCGAGCTAATATTGATATGGTTATATTGTTGGGACTGCAGCACCGATTATGATGGGTATTATCAATATATATATAACATTTGCATTACCCTACGAATCATTTTGTTTACGTACATGCAGGACCAGGAGTGAAAAACAAGAAAATGTGACAACAGTTCACGGTTACGGGTCTACGCCTCCATCCAGAGGTTCAAGAACATTCCACAAATAGACTCTCCTTCACCGTGTCCTCGGCGGCAACTCCTCGCGTGCTCCCTCCAGCACAGCTCCTTCTGCAGTGCTCCTTTCCTTCTCTCTCTCCGGCTTGTCTTCTGGGTCAACAACAGGTGGGAACCAATGGCCCGATGTTGGATTTCGCACCTATCGTCATCGGGGGCGATGGCAACTTAGAAGTTAGAACCTGTATCGTCCGCCAAATTGTCGTCCGCGGCGAGAACCCTGGGACGAAGGTACGAGTGGATCGTAGGCAGTGGGAAGGCACATGGAGTGGGTTTTCTTGGGGATCTGGGTGGAGGGGTTAGTCGTATTGGTTTGGGCCCTTGGGTAGGTGGGGTCGGGTAGCGCGGTGACGGTTTTATCCTCCTCACCCTCTGTAAATCCGAAAACTGCATCGTCATGGGTGTGATTCTCATTCTCCGAACCGTTGAATCGCCTGTCAAATCCCGTTCACGATCACATTCACGTCCTCAAACCCACCAACAACCTCAAGGGCATGACTATGGCCCGTCGGAGAGCTGGGGCGACGACTTTGCCTAAGCCCTATAGCGTGCCCACCACGACACGGCACCTAATTCCTCAGCCACCAAACGCACGTAGCTTATGTCTCGTGTGGCCATGAATGGCATTCCCGTTCTTTTGTCTCCATACAGGGGGATCCGGTATATCTTCGAATTGGTCGTCCCAGTTCTCCATTATGGTCGTTGTGGTCGCTGCCGAGTACAGGAGCGTTGTTTAACGGCCCTGGTTCTACTCAGTCCGCGAGCGGCGCTGTGGTGGTGGCAAGGTATGGGTATGTATTTTTTTAAACGGTGGTCGTAGAGAATCGTGTTCCTTGAAGTTGGTTGTTCTGTGTGTAGCCATGCTGTCCCTGTGACCCTATCCTGGCTGAAATGCGAAGTGGCAGGGGGTGAAGGTCCAATATCAACATGCGCGTTTGGTTTGGCGTTGTCATGGTTGGTATTGCTGTTCTGTTGGAATTCAAAGCTGTCCCAATTTTAGACGGTACAAGCATGAGAGCTCGGAGCGCAAGTCACAATCGGCGGTCATGTTTGTCAACATCAACCATTGCCAAACAAGCCGTTGCCAGATAAGTCATTTTTGACTCGGTCACTCAGACAACACCATTGAGCACCATTTTCAACTGAGCTCGACGACGATCATGAAGATCGTTGCGAAGATGTTGATATATCAGCGCGAGCTCGTTCTGGCGGACGACGACATGGGGGTGGTTGGGGCACACAAGGTCAAGAACTCTTTTCGAGGGCGAGTAAGGCCTGTAGTAGTGCGCGAGGCCATGACGATAATGACTATTATACAGGTTCAATTATCCTTGAACACGCATTACCCACCTTCAATGGACGCCATTTCCACCCTACCATCAATATACCACTTTCTGTGTAGTCCCATTCAGCCATTAATTCTCACGGAATGCAATTCCCCCCCCGATTCCCGAGGATAGGTTCATCGAGAGGGGTAGGGTTAGGATGCACATGGCGTGAAACACACAACCAGGTCCTTCAACACGGAAACTCCAGAACAACCAAATGGCTCAATGGGTTTGAAGCACAGCTGACAGATGTCCAATGTTAATTATGATTTCTTCGTGCATGTTTTGCTGATGCTACACAAGGAGATCGTTGAGGAGCGAATTGCCATTTCTGATGAATTCTGGGAGGGCCTTGAGGCTTGAGCTACAGTTATATCCAATGTATCTCAGACTTTGGTCCTCACTATTATGAATTTATGTTCGGAACCTGACTGTTATATGACTTTTTGTGTTTCCATTACATTACTTTAAATTTATCTAAGATATGCAGCTACGTTTTCCGAAACAGAAAGGGCTCCATTATACATTGAGCCGATAAACACTGGTGGATGTCGTTGGAAGTCTCTGCCTTTTTCATGCTGGATGTAGCGGAAAGTGGGTGGAATCCGATAAACTCCAGTGGATGCCATTGGAAGTCTGTGCCGTTTTTGTGTTGGAGGTTGCTGGAAGTGGGCGGAATTCAGTTGGAAGTCTGTGCCATTTTCGTGTTGGATATGGCAGGAAGTGGGGGGAATTTGGAAAACTCCGGTGGATACACTGTTGGAAGTCAGTGCCGTTTCCGTGTTGGATAGCACTGCAAGAAAAAAGAAGACTCATTGAACAAAGTAAAAACAGGAGAACATGTATGACGCACTATTCGCCCACTGCCCGATCCCACCCCGACTCTCGTCCTTCCTACCCACGTTACGCATGATCACACCTGCCCAATACTGAATCTCCGGCGGTAGCCTCGTGGCGGATTAGCCATCTCAGTCCCGGTAGAACTAGGTCGGAAAGTAAACCTCTCCATGAGCGAAAACACGTTCGTATGTCTCGTCGCCGTCGATGACGACAATGTAGCAACAGTAGACGTAGGAGGCCCTAAAACGGTAGTCGCTGAGGATGGTGAAGTACTAGGTGTAGCCAGCTTCTCCTTCTCCTTCTCACGTCCACTGAGAGCTCTGAAAAATCCATGAGCTTCTTTGATGAGCGTGTTATTCGCCCCGCTTTTTCATTCATCGCCGAAATAGGCGTCGTGACACCCCCACCACCTCTCCCGGGTAAATTCACACTCGCAGGATGGAACGTCGTCCCGGGTTTATAAACCGCCTGCCTCGCATGCGGGTACTCACTCAGATAGGCTAAAAGTTGGTAAACTCAGTAGCACGTTTTCGTCCTTGTACGGTCCTGAGTCATTTTCGCCTCTGTGATGATGGTGATGATGATGAGCGCGTGTTGTGGTTCTTGTCGGTGTAGTGGCCGTGTTGTCTCGTGTGCGTTGAGCTGTGTGAGCAGCTACGATCGTCCCAGCTCGTCCCAGGACCACAGGTCCTGGTAAATTCATAGTGACTTGTCGTGGAGTAACATTCCCCGTCCTGCCTCTCCCATCTTCTCCCATACCTCTCCTCCCACCACCTTCATCTACGATAGCACCAGGTGCATCAGGTGGAGCACCCATCGCAAAATCATCATTCGTCTCTAAACTCACAATCCCATCTTCGACGCCTGCACCGTCCCCTCCAATGACGCGTTGATGATGATATAAGCATCCGCATTCACCTCTAACGGTTCGTCGTGCGACCGTCCGAGACGATCCCGACGGCTCGTCGAGCTCTAGCTGACAGATGTCTAGAGCGCGGTTCAGGTGATGGAGATGCCTCAGAGGCTCTACCTGTTCTGTTCATATCGACATCCCCATCTCCATCGTCATCGGTTTACGTATCAGGTCGTGAGTTGTCGTGTTGTCCCCCTCCATGTCTCCTTCGGGCATTGTTCATTGACATTTGGTCCCACGTCGTACGACTGATCAAATTGCCACCGCGATCTCGTCCAGGGACGACAATGGTGCCTGTAGGTGTGTTGGATCGAATGGGAGTGGCGGCTGTAAATGTGTCTGTAGACATGTCGGCATCAGAGGCGTTGTCGGCGGATATGGAAACTGAGGATGAGGGAGGGTCGAAGGTGGACATGATGCTCGTACTAGGTTCAGATATATCGATCATGGGGTCGTTCTATGAATGATATACCATGTTAAGCGCCCACAAAAAGAATAAAAATGATAGAGACATACCTCTGACGCATAAACTACACCACTAAAGCTGTCCACTTGAATCTGCCTCTGAAGCGCCCTCAACAACTCCGCAGCTTGCTCTCTCTCCCTCTGCGCGGCAGCCGCCTGGCGTCTAGCAAGCCTCTGTTGCCTAGTTTCCCTCGGCATCCCTGTGGCACTAGAACTAGGGCCAACAGCGAACACTTTACCCGCTAACCACGCTTCCAAGATGCAGCCCACCACATCCAACGTGCCAGCTCTAACGAATCTGCTCCTGATCGGTTCGCTCTTATCGAAGGAACTCGGGTTCAGAGTGGGAACTAGATTGCGTGGTTTCGAGTTTGGCGGCGATAGACCGAAGAGGATGGCTGGGTTTTCCGTGGAGGCGGACATATACAGAAATCGTGTAAGAGACGGACAAGACGTTCGAGACCGCCGTCCATAGGAGGGCTGTACTGGAGAGCACGAATGTAGTGTCTCTTGAAGTTGGTGAAGGTCGGAGTAGCTGGGTATGGAATATGCTCGATATGTTTAGGGAATGAATAGTCCTGAGTTTATAATACGTGGGTTATTCTCGATACCAGACGTTATAATGGAAGACTCACGAGTAAGGGATGTACTTCCAACTAAGAAAATGCAGCCTGGGCGGCAGACTCGAACTTATTTAAATACGTGCATCATTGATTCAACTTGAAAAAGCTGTGTACCACAGTGCGGATGACTTGTTTTGACTTGTTGACTTGTTGTTGTACTACCACTTAGTACTCGCTACCGGCAACCAAAAACGATTGCCTCGATATTGCTGAATCTTTCCATGTCCTCATCCTCGATGGTGTAGGGTCTTCCCTGGAACAAGTCGACATTGTCCTTGAGGAAGATGACAGAACAACCTTGACCGTGACTTGGATAGGAAATGGTATGCGAATATACGGTCATAATCAACATCGGTCTTTCAATATGGATCTGAGTTACGAGGACCTCCGTGCTATGATCAGTCTAGTCAAGGGTAGAAACGTGCCGCTTTTTTTGATTGTCGAAGAGGCATTCGAAATGAAGCAGTTTGGGAGAATTCATCATCTTAGTGAGTGATATCAGTCCCGCCATTAATTCTTCTCTCATATCTACCCCAGAGATCTTACAAGCACCTGTCACTACGCATAGCGCTCGCAGGTCCCGCCGCCAAGCACCATGGACAGGACCAGTGAGCGTCGTCATTTTTTTGCATCTTGCGACATGGCACTCATCTTGATTTCAGAAGGTATTTGGCTTTCTAAAGTAGCATCGCCGTCCCATTAATCAATGCAGGCAGTCCTCGAAAAGCCTGGGATAACACCTACAGCGGCGGGCACCATATACTTATGCTCAACAACATCTGCGCCTTGAAAAACAGAACCTTACGGATGCCAAATGTCCATTATACGGAGCTCTGACTACGGCAACTCACGCGTGGTTCATGAACAGGCGAAATTGGTTTTCACAATTGAATTCAATTTTCGTCCCAATGCTGATGCACAAGGTATGCATTTTCCCCCTAGATCCCATCATAGGGTTTGAGCCATGCCTCAGGTTTCGCATTTCCTCCGGCTGACCATACGCTCCGGAATTGCCTAGCGTGTTCCCTTGACCTGAGCACGGTCACCCAAAGGCATCTGAAAATCTTCACGTCTTTTTTTCAAGGTGCTCAAGATGAGTTGCGCCAGCGATAGGCGAGTTTTCACAGATTCTCATATGTTGACGGTTTGGTGGTCGCAGCATCTGGTTGGTGTTCGGGATATGCTCTATTCGCGTGCTGCCCAGGATGCCGAGAAGGATGTAACTATACAGGTGCGTCTTGAGTGTGTTAGGGAAATACGTTGTAACGATGCTCGCAGGAGGATGATCTCTGAACCACATATCAAGAACACGTCAATGACTCAAGGAGAAAGCCACTACCTCGTCTACGTCATCAGAGGCGGACCTCCTCGTTGTGAGGGAACTCGTGCTGCAAAAAAAAGGCCACATCTGTATTGGATGATCTACTCAGAATCCTCCGAAGGAAGAGTGACCGGGACCCTTCTCACACGATTGTGGTTGTGATGTATTTTGACGAGGCTCACTCTGACAGCATCGAAACCACATGGAGAGCGAGAAAAGACTCTTAGGTGTTGTATGCTCAGTCCTAAACTCGTTTTTGCTGTATCCTGTGTTTGTCATATTCCTCTTGACAAGCACCGACTTGGCTGAACTTGCTGGTCCCCGAAACCTGACGAAGTCTGCTCGCATTTGCGCAAGGATTCATCTTCCAATCACCGACCGTTCGATTGCTATCCTACTCGATGTCGCTCAAGGATACTGCTAACGTGGAATATATGGCTCAATTTGGGAGACCCTTGTAAGCGATTCATCCTTCCTGATTCAATCGTTCTGATTCTCGAACAGATTCTGGGCCATGATTCGGGTGATAGTGTGAAGAAGATCCAAGTAATGGAATTGGCCGTCCTACCACTCCCACTGGCGCAAATTAACGATATACAGCCGACACTCCCTTAAACGTTATCGTCCCAAAGTTCGGAAAACATCACCATGAACGTGTCGGTCATCCACGATGCAGTCTTTGCCTACGGTTGTGCCTCAGCCATGCACCGTGGAATCGGCAAGGAGCAAATGGCAGGGATTGCCCTCTTGCAGCACTCTCGTGATTTCCATGGAGAGCACGCCCGACAACTTACAAGACGCGGCTTCGATTGCGGTTGTCCGGAAGATGAAACGGTTTTGGAGTAGTGGTGAGGATTTTTATCATTGGATCGAGTGTTCTCGGCTTCGCAGTGGAACAGCCTAGTCTGTTGAAGCGTTTTCCTGGCTGAGCAGGTACAGGAAGGCGAATTACCCTAGACCTCGTGACCTTCGCCAGCTCCTTACATCATATGTAAAATGCTGAATATGAAAATTCCTCCCTTTCAAAACAAACTATTGAAGATATTAAGCAGTCGTGAATAGGCTTGGAAAAAATGTGCTTAAGGTGACCAACACTTATAGAAGTGGATTGGTTTTGGAAGCGGTGTTCGTCTCGATGATCATAGCGTCCCGGTGCCACAAACCCAAATAGCACCGAGCCTCTAGTGATATTAGTTGCGTGTCGCGCGCAACACGCCAGCTCAAGTTTGGAGTTTTATACCTAATATTATTCTTTTCACGGGTCTCCTCGCCTACAAATGTTCCCTCATATACATCCAATCAACTATTACAGGCGAAGCTTGGGAAACAGACAACGCGCAATATCCTGCTATGAGATATAAATATATAAATATGTGCTACGTGTGACGCGTCCATGTACATATATGTGCGGACAAGAGGTTGCCTAATCAACCAAAATATCCTTAAATATGACTGTAACATCAAATGATATCCACCTTCCTCTTGCCCGAGGTACCACGGTGCCAGTCCATACTACTTCTCATAGTGGATAACGTCTGGAACTAGGTAGAGTAGGTACTAGTCCTTGCAGCTCTATATTATGTGTAGTTGGATATGTCACATTGAAATCCGGCTTGACGTCTGGAACGAATCCTTTCTGATCGTCGAGAGCGAAATATTCGCCATACTCCGACGAAGGAGGCCCATTTCGCGACTTACGTCGGCGGCAAGTAAGGAAACGGACCCACGTCAAATTGATGAACCATGGGCCTATCTTAGGTATGAGCGGTAGCGTTTGGAGCACAGGCGGTACGGCCACGAATATGGCAAGCAGCTGGGAGCATTAGTAGATGGGGATCAGTCACGGGC
>Ga0210383_10005757_pt1 | contig 10852 bp, 9 predicted proteins | sample IncBWC14OmetaG_FD_160072 | JGI IMG/M metagenome (GOLD analysis project Ga0210383, IMG submission 160072) | Forest soil microbial communities from Barre Woods Harvard Forest LTER site, Petersham, Massachusetts, United States - Inc-BW-C-14-O ...
ATTGCCTTGTGGCGCTCCATTGCTTCATCGCCGGTTCAATCAAATGGAAATCCGTGATGCCGGCGACGAATTGTGGATACCTCCATTTGCGCCGGCGCAATTCCCACGCGACGTAAAGCCAGAAATAATAATCGTCGGGTGGAAAATCGCGCCAGAGATCCAGTGGTTTCCAGCAGTTGTAAGCGTTGCCACGGCCGGCCATCAAGCCTAAGTCGGTTTCCGTTAGCTTGCGGACGCGTGCATTGGCAAAAGACGTTTGCACCTGCCGGACGAATCTGGCTTCGTCGTCCCGAAATTGGCGCCCGATATTTTCAATGAGTTTGTCGCACAGCCGGGAGCCCGGTGGTATGTTTACCTGGGCAAGCGCGCGCGGTGGTCTTTTTACCTGGGCTAGCGTTCCTCTAAACTTCTGCCAGCGTTTTCGGGCTGCGGCCGCAATCCGCGCCCGTGCCGAGGCGGACAATTTTCTGTTGGCCGCCTCGTGCTTTTCCGATTCGAGCATCCAGCATCCACCTAAGCCTGCAGCTAATTGTGCCATCCCCCGATACCCATGTCACGTCCCGTTGCATCAGTGGCTATAGCCCCGTTCAATCTTTCACTCAATGCGAAGCCAGCAGAGTTCCTAAAGATCGAATTTGAGGTTTACCCCACGCCAAGCCCGGCCGAAACGCCCGTGACGAGGATGCGTTTACCGTGCAGATTCACGCCGGACAAAACTTCCTCTGTTGTTGAGGTCGCCACAAATACGTCCAACATGGTCTCGCTCCTTATGCCGCCGGTTAGAATTCCGTACGTACCAATCCGATATTTGACGAACGGCTACGACTTCGGTAAAACGGAGAGTGTCTCCGAGTGATTAGATAATCGGAGGCTGTCTCCGGTTACACGGTTTTTTTTCGTATGCCCAAGAAGCGTTGCCAATCTGCTCAGCGGAAGCCCCGCACGGATGCGCAACGCAATCGCGAGCGCATTCTGGAAGTGGCGAAGGAGGCGTTCGCCCGGTCAGGCGCAAGCACCAGCTTGGACGACATCGCCAAGCCGGCCGGTGTTGGAGCGGGAACTTGTGTCGTCACTTTCCTACGCGGGATGCCCTTCTCGAGGTGGCGTATCGGACTGAGGTTGAAAAGCTAGCCGCAGCAAAGCGGAAGTTCGCTCAAACCGTGCCCCCGATTGAAGCGTTGCGAGCATGGATGTTGTTGTTCGTTGACTACACCGTGAACCTTGGCTTTTGCGTAGCTCGTGATCTGCGCCCTCGCGCACCGCGGCTAGGCACATTGCGGCTGTACGTTGCGCAACGCTCGGGCTGATCAGGCAATGGAAAATCGACGAGAACACGGGGGACTTCGATGCAAGCATCAGGTGGAACCGGAACTGCGGAACGGGAGCGATGGAACACCGTAGAAGAATTATGCGACCGCCACCTGGGCGGGCGCCCGTCCGAAACCGCACTTCAAGCGCTCAGGAACGCGGAACAGCAACGGCCGGAAGTGCGCGATTTCCTGGAGCGCGCGTTTCGGCTCATGGCACTCTCGAAGTTCGATCCGCGCGATTTTTCACCCTTCGTGGCACGCTTCTTCACAGTGATAGCCCCGGGCATTTTGCCTGGCGCCTGGGGAGGAATCGTGCCGCCCTTCACGCTCCCGGGGCGGCATCGGAAAATCGATGCCTATTTGCGCTCGAATGAATGGGCGAACTTCGAGCCAGGGACGGTCTTGTTGGATGTGGGATGCGGGTTTCCTCCTCAGACTTGCATTGAGGCGGCGGAGGCGTTTCCGGAATGGCGAATCGTTGGCGCGGATCCGACTTTTGAACAATATCTCCTGTACGACGAACGCGAGAACTATGCATGTCTCGACCGGACGGGAAGAGTGCGATATTTTCAAGCCAGCCGCCCGGAAGAGTTTCTTCGCCTGTACTCCGATCGGGACGCTACGATTCAGCATTTTTCGCAGGCGTTCGCGCAACTGCTCCCCAGTCTTCCCACCGATGAGGGAACACTATCCACTGCGGAACAGGACGGCAGGCGTCTGGTGCGCCATCCTTTGAGTGCCTACGAGCGCTCCAACCTCACATTCGTTCAGGGGGGATTTGGATCAAGCGACTTGCCGGAAGCGGGAGTCGTGCGCAGTTTCAACGTGCTCATCTACTACGACGCGGATTTTCGCCGGGAGGCGGAAGAATGGGTGGCGCAGGTTCTGCGCCCCGGAGGACTGTTCGTTTGCGGCCGGGACGACTCGGAATCGCTAAATGCTCACTATTCGGTGTACCGCAGCGAGGGCGGTCGACTGGTGGAGAAGGAATTTGCGTTCGGCGTAGAAACAGTCCGTCATTCCGTCTGGTTTGCCCTGCACGATGGCGAGCGGGAGACTTGGCGGCTTGCGGAACTGTTGGGAATCCTGCGGTCCGATCGAGAGTTTCTGCGCGATTACGACGCCAGGTTGGACGCTCTGTTGGCAGAAAACAGGATAGCTGTTCGCGATGAGAACGGACATCTCGCCGAGCCGCCCGACCCCATCGAGGCGGCGCGGGCGCTTCCGGTTTACCACGAGATCGCGCGTGAGATCGAGGCGGAGTTCGGCGATCGGGCTGTATCCGTGCTTCAGCGAGCGGGCCTGCATGCGTGGCGAAATCCGGTGGGACACATCGCCGTCGGCGCCTGACAGGCGTGGTCGTTCTGGACGCCGCTGAGTTGGCCGGTAACGCCGATTTTAACGGGTTGAGCATGTTCCGCCGATTTCGTTCCACATGCCATCCGGTCGATGGACCATCAGAGAATTGCACTGGAAATTGTCTTTCTGTGCTTTTCGATTTATTGCGGATTTTCGCCCAGCTGGTCTCTCTATGAGAACGGTCGCCTTCCAGGGCGTTTAATATTCGCTGTCGCAGCGAAGCAATCGTCCCATTCTGACTAGACTTTCCGCTGTTGTAGTATCGATTGTGGACATCCTTCTATGTGCTGTCGCGATCAAACGGCAGTGGACCATCTTCACAACTGATCCTGATTTTTCAAACTACGCAAAAGTGCTTCCGCTGCGTATCCGCGCGCCCGAAGATAGTGATTATGATCCAAGAATTTTCTTGACAGATTTTTGAGCCATAGCCATTCTATGCCTATGGGTGATATGCCTAAGATCGGTATGCCTTCGGGCGCCCTGGTTCTCCTCGTCTTGCGGGTGCTGCGCTCCGGTCCTTTTCATGGTTACGCGATGGCGCAGCGAATTCATACACTCTCGTCCGAAGTGCTGCACGTGGAGGAGGGCTCACTCTATCCGGCGCTCCAGAAAATGCTGCTGAAAGGCTGGGTCCGGGCTGAGTGGGGGATTTCTGAAACCAATCGCAAGGTTCGCTTCTATCGACTGACGCCGGACGGGCGCAAGCAGTTGGAAGAGGAGCTTTCCGACTACAACCGTGTAACCGAAGCAATTCAAAACGTATTGCGTACTGCCTAGATGGAGACCGGTATGGGTGAACTCTTCCGCCGTCTACGCTATCTACTTCGCCGTCACCAGCTCGATCAGGAGCTGGAGGACGATATGGACTTTCACCGCGAGATGATGGCGCGTGATGGGCGAAGAAACTTTGGCAATACCCTTCGGCTGCGTGAAGATGCGCGCGAGGCATGGGGCTGGACCTGGATCGATCGTTGTGAGCAGGATCTGCGCTATGCTTCGCGGACGCTGATGCGGTCGCCAGGCTTCACGACGACGGCTATTCTGGTGCTTGCGATTGGCATTGGCGTGAACGCCACGGCGTTCAGCCTCTTCAACATGGTTGCGCTCAAACCACTGCCAGTGCGCGACCCTGATTCTCTTCTACAGCTGCAGCGGCGGTCCCCGGAAATCATCGAAGGCGAGATGCCCTATCCATCCGTGGTCTTCTATCGCGAACATGCGAAGACGCTGTCAGCGGTGATGGCGGTCATGGGGGTTCCACCAATGAATATGGAAAGCAGTGCGGAGCCCGTGCATACCAGCTTTGCTTCGGAAAATTACTTCGACGAATTAGGAACCCAGGCCGCCTTGGGCCGGCTCTTCGACCCGGTACGGGAGAACAAGCCGGATGCGTCTCCAGTCGTCGTGTTGAGTTATGGTCTGTGGCGGAGGCGCTTCGGTGCTGATCCGTCGGTCCTAGGGCGAACGATTCATTTGAACAAAAAGCCGGCCACGGTGATCGGTATCACGCCGTACACCTTTGCCAGCCTTGGCGGCCAGACTCCCGACCTTTGGCTCCCGCTGGCGCAACAGCCCTACTTTATTGAAGGGAGTAAGGTCCTTACGGATAGCTCCGCTGCGAGCGTGCGCATGTGGGCGCGACGGGCGACGGGCGTCACCGCAAAGATGGTGGAGCAGGAGCTGCTGACGCTGACCAATGAGCTACGCAGGCAACATCCCAAAGAGATCTGGGACAACGAATACATCCATAGCGATCCGGGCGGACACCTGCAGGTGATGCAGCCGGAGATGTATCAGGTGGCGGCGATGGTTGCCGTGCTGACCCTGCTGATTCTCGCGGTGGCGTGCGGCAATCTGGGAGGACTGTTGCTGGCGCGTGGTGTCACACGCGAACACGAGATCAGGATTCGGGTGGCAATTGGCGCGAGTAGGCAGCGCATCTTCCGCCAGTTGTTCACGGAGAGTCTGCTGTTGGCCTCCCTCGGTTCGATCAGCGGAGCAGCGATCAGCTACGCGGTGCTACGCGTGACGCTTGACTTGTTCGATGCTCCGAAGTGGCTGAACCCCGGGCCGGATTGGCGGGTTCTGATTTTCTTGGTGGGCATGGCGTTTGCAGCTGCGATCTTCTTTGGACTGACGCCGGCCCTGCAGATCGCCCGACAGCGGCAGAAGAAACCGATCGCGCGGCAGGTGCTGGTTGGCGCGCAGGTGGCGGCCAGTTGCGTGTTGCTCATTGTGGCCGGGCTGCTGGTCCGGGCAATGCACCACACGCTCTATACCTCGCCCGGTTTCGGGTATGAGCAGGTCTTCTCGATTGATCCGCAACTGGGGCAGCACGGCTACGCGCCAAACTCTGCCGAAGCGTACCTGAATCAGATGGAGAGTCGATTGGGCGGCGCTCCGGGCGTGACCTCCGTGTCGCTCGTCAAGATGCCGCCTATGGGTCACGTGGTCGCGCGCATAGACGTTGAAATCAATGGAAATTCTGTGGCCATTTATCCGAACTGGGTCGCGGGGGACTTCTTTCAGACCATGAACATTGCACTCTTGCTTGGGCGCACACTGCTGCCGGGAGAGAAAAACGCGGTGGTCATCAGTGAATCGCTGGCCCGCAGGCGATGGCCGGGGCAGAATCCAATCGGTAAGCAGTTGGTGACCGACAAGTCCGCAAGCAGCGCAAGCGACACGGTAGTGGGCGTAGTAGGAGACGCTCGCTTGAATGCCCTTAACGATGACGACGCGGTTGAAGAATATTGGTCTGCACAAGCAGACGATATGCCGAGTATGTCGATGGTTGTGAAGATGTCTGGCCCGCCGGAGAGCTTCACTCCTGTGGCGAAAGCCATCGCCGAAAGCCTGGATCCGAAGATATTCCCTGAAATTCGTCCGCTCAAGAGTCTGTTTCGCGAGAATGTATCAAAAGTGGAGCAGATCGCCACGGTTGTGAGCTTGATCGGAATTGTCGCAGGGCTGCTGGCAGGCGTGGGCATTGTGGGACTTGTGGCCTACTCCGTATCGCAAAGGACCAAGGAGATTGCTATACGGCTGGCACTCGGCGCGGAGCGGGCACAGGTGCTGGCCGTTGTGCTGCGCCAGTTCCAATCGCCCATATTAGTTGGATTGCTTGCGGGTGTTGGTGTGGCGGCCGGTGCATCCAAGGTGCTGCGAAAAGTCCTGTATGGGGTAAGCAATCTTGATCCGGCGAGTTACGCGGGAGCGATTGTGATTCTGGTTGGAATCGTGGGACTCGCGGCGCTGCTTCCCGCGAGGCGCGTGTTGCAACTGAACTTGGCGAAGATTCTTCACTATGAGTAGAGAACCGGTGAATTCTGAGGACACAGGTCTAGTCGTGCCGATTGGAGTCTGCACAGCTTCCGCGCGTTGCCGCCGGCGGTTTTTGAGCGGTCTGAATCGCTGATGGCGGCGTGATCGATCCAATTGGCTGCCAGAGCCATATCCTCAAAAGGGTAGTCAACAGAGTACAGCATGCGGTCAGCACCGACCTCAAGCATCACTTCCGTCAGTGTCTGAGTGCGGAAATTGTCCCTGGTAGCGACGTAGAAGTTCTCTCGCAGATCTTGGCCGATGGGCGCTTCGCCTTCGGCCGAGAGGCCAGCGTCCTCGATATCCGCCAAATGCTGCAGGGCAGCCCTTCCCCGAAATGGCACCAAACGTCGTGCTGATGCGAGAGCGCCCCGCATCCACCCCGTCCATCGTGAAGTGTACTCGCCAGCGAAATGAATTTCGTCCCTCCGGCCTGGCTTTGCTAGATACCACTTCCACGTCGCGCACCCGCGGTGGAGGAAGACCTTGACTTTTTTTGGAGGCAGGCTATTGTCGGCGTTCCGGGATTTCGTGCAACAACGAATCGGGGAGAATGGGATGAAGCAAATGATGCGCAAGTGGTCTGGGCTTGGAATGGTGAGTTTCCTGTGCGCGAGTTTTTTAGCAGCTACGGTGGCGTCCGGCCAGGCGCAAAAACCCACGAGCAAGACGTACGTGCTCGAGGCCGCGCGCATGTTTGACGGGAAGAGCGATTCGCTGGTGAAGCCCGGGCTCGTGGTGGTAACGGACGGGAAAATTGCGGGCGTGGGCGCTGGGGCGGCCATTCCCGCCGGCGCGGAGGTCATCGACTTTGGAGATGCAACCCTGCTCCCGGGATTTATCGACGCGCACACGCACCTGACGATGATGCACAGCGACGACTACAAACAAAGCGCGTTGGATGCGCTCCAGAAAACGATTGCCGAGCGGGCGCTCGACGCTAGCGCAAACGCGCGGGTCACCCTGATGGCGGGCATCACGACAGTCCGGGACGTGGGTTCATCGGATTATTTGGACGTTGGTCTGCGGAATGCGATTCGCGATCGTGTCGTGCCCGGTCCCCGCATGCTGGTTACCGTACACGCACTGGGAGCCACCGGTGGGCATTGCGACGATGAGGACGGCTTTCGCGCGGGACTTTTCGGGCACGAGTCCGGACCACTCGACGGCGTGATCAACGGGCCGGAGCAAGCGAGATATGCAGTGAGACTCGACCACAAGTACGGAGCCGACATGATCAAAGTGTGCGCCACGGGCGGTGTGCTTTCGCTCACGGACGATGTGGACACGCCGCAACTCACACAAGACGAATTGAACGCCATCGTGGATGAAGCCCACGCCTTACGGCGCAAGACGGCCGCACACGCCCACGGCGCGGAAGGTGCAAAACGCGCCATTCGCGCGGGCATCGATTCGATCGAACACGGCACGTTTCTCGACGACGAGGCGCTGGACATGATGAAGCAGCGCGGAACGTACCTCGTGCCGACGCTCATGGCTTCGCATGGCATCCAGGAGCAAATCGACAAGGGAACCTATATTCCGCCGCCGATTTTGGCCAAGGCGAAAGCCGCGATTGCGTCTGTGCATCAAACGTTTCAGAAAGCGCTGGCGAAGGGCGTCAAGATCGGTATGGGAACCGATGCCGCTGTGTATGCGCACGGCCGCAACACGGAAGAGTTTTTCCAGATGGTGGACTTGGGCATGAAGGCGATCGACGCGTTGAGAGCCGGGACTTCCGCGGACGCGGATTTGCTCGGCTTGGCGGACAAAATCGGAACGCTGGAGGCGGGCAAACTGGCAGATGTGGTGGCAGTGCCGGGCGATCCGCTGGAGAATATCCGGCAAACCGAACACGTCTTTTTTGTGATGAAAGAAGGCGTGATCTACAAGAATGATCGTGGGACGGCGGCGCACTGAGCGTCACAGAAGGCTTTGCTGATTCCACGAACAAAGGGACTTCCATGGATGATCTTCCGAGCACCATTTCCTCGGACTTTGCAGGCTACTACAAATACATTGCGGCGCAAGCGCACAAGTGGGTTGACCCGCTGACGCAGGACCAGTTCTGGCACAATCCGTTTGCGTTCGGAAACAGCGCCGGGCACTTGATCCTGCACATGACGGGCAACCTGAATTATTACATCGGTACGCAGGTTGCGGAGACAGGTTACATTCGCAACCGTGACCGCGAATTCACGGAAACAGAAAAGCCAGACAAAGCGAAAGTAATGCATGCTTTCGACCAGACCGTTGCTGTGGTCGTGGCGACGATTCAAAAACAAAAGCCCGACGATTGGACAGCGCCTTATTCCGGCGAGCGCGAACCCGAAGCTGCCGAGCGATTCATGATTTTTCTGCGATGCGCGGGGCATGCCTATCATCATGTGGGGCAGCTTATTTTCCTGAGCAAAGAACTGACGAGAAAAGCATCGCCGCGACCCGCTTCTGCCTGAGAAGCGTCACCGGAAGACACGCCGACAGGGAGAACCTGGGGCCCTTGTGGAGCACAGGGGATCTCGAAGAGCAGGGCCACCTTGTCGATCTCTCTCCGGACTTGCGGCCGTGATCGCTGCGCCCGGTCTGCATGGCTGGCGTGGGTATCTCGCGCTGACGCTGATTGGCTCGGCTAACCATCGGATCGGTGCGCTGGTCGCAGAAAAACTGAGTGATCGAGCGCCGACGGAGATTCGGCCGGGGCGCCAGAGAACAAATGAGCAAGACTCCAACGACAGGCGCTACGTTTCGAGTTTGAAACGCGTCGAGGCGAGACGGTAGAGGCGGCGCCAGAGCGTGCGATTGATGAACACGACGATGCCGGCCATAATCAGCGTGGAAGCCAGCAAGATATCGAAGCGGCCCGCGTCGCTGGCGCTGCTGATGGCGCTGCCGAGTCCAATGGTCGATACAATACGCCCTTGAAAGTGAAAATACTCCGCGATGATGCTGGCGTTCCAGGCGTTGCCGGAGGCGGTGACCATCCCGGTGACCAGATAAGGAAAAATTCCCGGCAAAATTAAATAGCGCCAGCGATCCCAAGAGCCGAAGCGGAAAATGCTGGAGGCTTCCTTGAGGTCCGTGGGAATGGCCATGGCCCCGGCGATGACATTGAAGAGGATATACCACTGTGTTCCGAGAAGCATGACGAGCATGGCGGCAAGTTCGAGACCACCGCGAAATCTAATCAAGAATAGAAGAATGACGGGAAAAAGCGCGGTGGCGGGTATGGAAGCGGCGATCTGCGCGAGCGGCTGAGCGATGCGCGCGAGGCGCGGGCTGAAGCCGATGGCTACACCAACGGGAACGGTCCAGAGAGCGCCGAGGAGAAGCGCGGCATTGACACGAAGAAGCGTGAAGCCGGCGCTGCGCAGGAGTGTGAAATAGTCCGCGCGGCTTAGGTCCGATAGTTCGCGAGCCGCGTGAAAGACGGCGAACGCGACGCCGACGAGAATCGCAACGGCGAGAACGATGAGAAGCGAACGGCGAGTGTTTTGACGTTTTGGTACGGTGAACGACTCCGCGGCGCGGCGGGCGCCGACCGCAACATTGACGGTGATCCAATCGATGACCGGGCGCACGGCCAGGCGGTACAAGCGAATCACGAAAGAAGCACGTCCGAGAAGACTGAGCAGATTGTGCGTGGCCGATCGGGCGCTCTCAACTTGCTCAAACTTGAATTTATCCGCCCAGGCGATGACCGGGCGCCAGATCAACTGATCGAGCAGCACAATGACGGTAACCATGGCGGCGAGGCCCCACAGAATGGCGCGTGTATTGCCGTGGCTCGCGGCAGTTTGGAGAAAAGAACCAAGCCCCGGCAAGCGGAAATCGCGATTGCCGAGGACAACATCTCGCAAGCCATGAGGAAGAACCATCCGCCAGCGACGGACATCATCGAGTTCCAGACGAGGCCGATGGTGGAGTATGGCAAATCGAGTTCGACAAACCTTTGCCAGCGGCCGAAGCGGTAAATAATGGCGGCTTCTCTGAGTTCACGGGGAATACCCTTCAGCGAGGAGTAAAAACTGAAAGCGATGTTCCAGACCTGGCCGGTGAAGATGAGAATGATGGAACCGAGTTCGATGCCCAGCTGGCTGTGTGGAAAAAGCGCGACCATGGCCAGCATGACGCCCGGAAGAAAACTAAGGACCGGGATGGATTGCAGAATATCGAGAAGCGGCACGAGAACGATTTCGGCGCGTTTGGAACGGGCTGCAAGATAGCCGTACGCGAGCGCGAAGGCCAAACTCAACGCGTATGCGACCCCGATACGCACGACCGAATAGAGCGCGTAGAGAGGGAGCGCGCGCGGGCTCTGAGAAATGTCGGCCTGGGCGGGGACTGGCCCAAGCCAGGTGTGGCCTATGGCGTAAACGCCGTAGATGCCGGCGAAGACGAAAAGAAAAACACTGATATCGATCAGAAAAGACCAGGTCCAGCGCGAACCAGCAGGCCGCCGGATCGCCGGCGGGATGAGCGTTACGCGCTGAGTGGCGATAGTGGGTGAAGGCACGTGGAGGTTAGGCCTCGGTGAGCGTCAGCTTGCCCGTAGCGGCATCGTAATCGAAAATCTCCGCGTAGCGTCCCCATTGAATGGCGGTTTCGAGCTGGCGGCGAGATTCATCCTCGCTGAAATGTTCGTCCAGGAGATCGCGGAAGAATTCGTCGGAGAGCGTGCGATTCGATTTTACCTTAAGGGCATTTTGCATCTGCGCAAGCAGAGGAACATTGGCGAGCGCCGCCTTGCGAAAGATCGCTTTGCGCGCCTGGATGTCCGCTTGCGCGTAGGCCTGCCCTTCTGGAGTAATTATGGTGTCGCCCTCTTCGAGGCGGAGCATGCCGAGGAGGACGGCGGT
>Ga0210383_10005758_pt1 | contig 10852 bp, 12 predicted proteins | sample IncBWC14OmetaG_FD_160072 | JGI IMG/M metagenome (GOLD analysis project Ga0210383, IMG submission 160072) | Forest soil microbial communities from Barre Woods Harvard Forest LTER site, Petersham, Massachusetts, United States - Inc-BW-C-14-O ...
TGAGACTAGCCGCCCCCTCTGCGCCGTTCCGCAACTCATCATCGGCTCCAAGCCCATCGATGAGGGGCACTATATCTTTTCTGCCGAAGAGCGCGAAAAATTCCTGCGCAGAGAACCGGACGCAAGGAAGTTTATGCATCCGTTCATCGGGACGGACGAATTTCTCTATAGTCTTGAGCGCTGGATACTCTATCTCGATGACGCCACTCCCACTGATATTCGTTCCATGCCGGCAGTAAAGGAACGGATCTCCGCCGTGCGAGAATTCCGGAAGAAAAGCAAGAGTCCCGGAACTCGCAAGCTCGCCGAGACGCCCACCCGGTTTCATGTGACCGTTGTGCCCGATCGCTCGTTTCTCGTCGTTCCCGAAGTGAGCTCGGAGAAGCGCGATTACGTTCCGATTGGCTGGCTCAAACCACCCACAATTCCGAGCAATCTGGTACGAGTCATGCTTGACGCAGACCTCTGGCATTTTGGCGTCCTGACCTCCGCCATGCATATGGCTTGGTTGCGCCAGATTGGCGGCCGCCTTGAGAGCCGCTATCGCTATTCAATCGGAATAGTCTACAATTCGTTCCCCTGGCCGCAATCAACGGACAAGCAGCGCACCAACATTCGCGCGCTCGCGCAAGCCGTTCTGGACGCCCGCGCGAGTTGCCCTAACTCTACTCTCGCCGATCTCTATGATGTCGACGCGATGCCGCCAAAACTTCGAAAGGCTCACGGCGCTTTGGATGACGCTGTGGACAGGCTTTATCGCTCGACTGCCTTTATTGGAGATCGTGATCGGGCGGAACATCTTTTCGGACTGTACGAAAGTCTCGTTGCGCCTCTCATTGTCGCGGCTTCTCAATCGACAAAACCGCGATCAGGCGGGCGTAAGAAGAGAAAAGCTACAATATAAGGCTCTCTGGCGCAGGCGACGCCATCCCCACGTCCATTGGATTTGCTCGTGAACGCACTGATCAGAAACCTAGAGTTTCGCGTAGTTATGGCGACTTTTGATGTTGGTGTTCAGAAAAATACCCTTTGAATCTGCTCGCTTAAAATCCTCAAATTCCCACTCTTCAACATCATAATAGACGTAAGTCTCCCCCGATTTTATGAACCTGACATGCAGTTCCCGACTGGCTGAATCGTAACCTATCGCTTCTATTGTGGAAGAATCCACAAAGATCATCTCAGGCATCGTTTCCCTCCGCATTCTGTCCAGGGACCTGTTGAGCGTCGCTAGAAGTCGATTGCGCCCGCCAATTTTTGAGTGCCTGCGTATAAATATCTGCAGCCGGTCGATCGGACGCTTGCCAAGCCTCGGGGAGCTTCGGATCATCCCCTATTGGCTTTTTCTTAGCCTTGTGCACCCGGACGCGAGAAGGAATCGCCATCGCCTCGCCGAGGAACAATCCTTCTCCCGTTCGAAGGGACGGTAGTAGATCTGCAAGACCGCCGAGGTCATCGGGCAAAGCCGCCAGTATTTTCGACCGGTCCGCCGTGTTTGTGGTTCGCAAGGCTATCATCGACCCGCATTGACTCAGCACTGCGCTATCGATCTCAGAGGGCCTTTGCGTCACCAACATCAGACCGACACCATATTTGCGGCCTTCTTTTGCGATCGTTGAGAGTGTCCGGTGAGCCGGAGTATCGCCTCCCTCAGGGAGAAACCGATGGGCCTCGTCGATAACGATCAAAAGAGGCTGCTGCCGGCCTCCGACTGGGAGTTCCTGAGCCCAAAAGAGCATGTCATACACCACGCGGAGCATCGTCCCCACGATTGTTGATAGGATTTCCGCAGGAAGGCCGGACACATCGAATACAGTCACTTGGCGCTCGTGCCCAACCCAATCGCGAACAAGGCTGTCGAGATCCGATGTTATGCTACCGTCAAGGGCGGGTTCGTAGCCGCCGCCAGGCCGAAACAGGAAGGCAAACCGCCCGTCTCGCAATCTCGTTCTCATCAAATCCAGTTGTCGTTCGATATTTCGTTTGCGCTGGTTCTTGTAAGGGGCTTGGTTGTACGGGCTCGCGATGGGATATCTGTCCGGCGTCATCGTGTCGGCACAGCCTGTCCTTTCCGCTGGATATGCCTCTTCCTCTTTTTGGTTCGCTCCGGTAGTGCGAAACGTTTTGCGCTCTACTTGGTCCAATTCATACCACAAGCGCTTAATGCTGAAGGGCACAGGAATGTCAGCAGTTAAAGTCTCCTCTGGCGGTTGCGTTTTCAACAATGCGGCTGACGAGGTCTTTAGATCTAAAACCTGTTCGCGGACCGCCGCCTCGTGATTGGGTTGTAAGCCTCCCAGCGTCATCAATTGCAATTCGTCGAATGGAAGCGCCCAGAAAGGCACCCGGAGTGGTTTTTCGCCGGCTTCTTCATTTGGCCTAAGCCGAAAAACATGCGCTTTGTCTCCGAGAGCGCTCGAATACTCTCCGTGAGGATCGATCACGATCACACGAGCAGACGGAAACTCCTCGCTAGCAATCGAATTGAGAAGAACACTGACAAGATTTGATTTGCCAGCACCTGTCGATCCTACGACAGCACAATGCCGACTCACCAAGCCAGCCACATTCAGATCGGCAGAAATCCCGGACGCCGCCGCGATTGTGCCAACGGGTACAGTACCCTTCCTCGATCTTGCCCATCCGTAGATGACTTGTAGATCGTCATTTGTGACGATGTGAACCTCATCGCCAACGGTTGGATATTGGCCGACGCCCCGCTCAAATTGCGCTCCGATGGATTCGCCGAATAGGGCTATCGTCATCCACCTATATCCCGCTAATCGGTCGGAGGCGGGAGCTTCAAGCGCCCCACCGCGCGCCCCATCTTCGGTATTTGGAGGAGCCGCGTCAGCCCCGACCTGCGTGCAAACAGCGTAAAGCTGAGTATAGCCGAGGGGGATTCTGAAGAATGCTCCTATCTGACCTACCCGGTACGATTCCCCGTGGACCATCACAAGAGTTGTGGGCATATCCTCGCGCAGGCGGACGCGAACGATCCCGCCGCTAACGGAGGCAACCTGTCCAATAAATGTCGGATCCGTGATCGCCACCTAATGCTCCTTAGTGGTCATCCATCGAACGCAAGAATGCGCAAAATTTTTCAAAGTCGCCCAGTCTCATCTGACCGGTCTTAGGTTGTGCGCCTTCTCCCGCAACAGGGTCCCATTCAAACACGATCTCAACAAATGGTGCGGGCTGTTCGAGCCTCCATTCGGCACGACGCCCTCCGATTACTCCAGTCTTCGGACAAATCACGATGAGGTTGCGCTGCCTTTGACCACGCCCCAGCAGGTCGTGGCCATCAGGAATCTCCCCAAACTGCAGTGAATAAACATGCGTTCGAGGTCTATTCTCGATCGCCGAAAAGATCACGTTGTTTATATGCTCGTCGCTAAAACTAAACCCACACGTCACAAGAAGTGCATCGTCCTGGTCAAGAAATCGCGCAAGTCGGTCCATGAACGCTGCATACGGTTGTTGGCGGGATTCATCATATTTTTGAAAAGATGGAAGGATCATCTCACCCGAGTCGTCGGGCTCCCCGCGAACAATTCTTAGGCGACCATCACTATTTTCGCGCCGCCATGTAACGGATCCGTGCATCTTCCAAAGCCGAACCCAGTTGGCCCCGGGTGCACACTCGATCCTTCGCAGGCTATCGGGTAGAAAGAACGGTCTGTAACTTCCCACGAAGCCGTCAAACAACGGAATTCGTTCGGTTTCAAGAGCCATTTCGAGAAGAACATCATAATTAAGAGTAAAAATCTCGACCGGAAACTGCCGCGAAGTCTTTGCCAGCCAACGGGCCATTAACCGATGTGGGGTTTCTTCGGGAATTAGACTTTTCGCCGGATTCGCAATTTTTGCTATCGCGCGTCTGACGCTTTCTTCAAACGTAGCAATGCCGCTTCTACCAAGCCCTAAAAGTTCGTCGTCTGTGCCCATTGCCCCCAGCATCATTCGGAGCCGTGACAGAATCTCCTCAATCTGTGCCGCTCGCCCGGCAGCCGAGCATTGCTCCACGACCTTGAGCCAAGCTTTAGAATACGGTTCCCCGAGCTTCGAAACTTCTTGCTGGCACATCTCGGTTAGGCCCGCAACCGCGGGCACCAGGGGTTTGCCTGCCGTGGGACCGGTACCTGCCGTTTTTACCGAACACGACGTGCCAGCCCCGAAAAGAAATGCGATCGGCTTATCATGGCGCGCCAAATGATCGCGCAGATCCGCGACGGTCTTGTATGCATCATGCAGTGACATCGGGTTCGAACCTTTCCGCCGGAAGGACTGGCAACCTCTTTATGGCATCGAGCAGCACTCGGGTTGCACGACAATCGTCTTCGTTGTAGACAAGAATTTGTTGACGAATGCTGGGGGCACGTTGCTTGACCCACCGATCGAACCACTCGATCGACGCAGCCCCGGAAGGATGCGTGTCATGCCAATCAAAACCGAGATATTTCGCTAGAGTCTTAATCGAGAAATCACGTGTCGGCCACTCCGTACACTTGAGAACGACATCAAAATACAGGTCGACTGCCCGTGCCGGATCGAAAATCGCTTCGAGTTCAGCCTCCGAGCAGACATGGGAATACTTCTTTTGGAGCTTTCGATAAATTGTCCGTTCGTATTTAGAGTAATAGTAGACCGCGCATGGCTGAGACGCTTCCATGTACCGAACAGCCTTCGCAAAGGCTGCTTCTTCAGCCTCAGGCGTGGCGTCGTCTGCAAAAAAGGAAACGAATTGTTCGCTGCCGCTGTCACCGGCCAGACGCTCGACAAAACCGTGTAAATAGCAAATGTCCCGCATGGGATCGACCTCAATATCAAAGAACAACTCGCGTTCGAAGGAGGGAAACTCAAAAGGCTGTCGGAGGTAAGGTTTGCCCGCACCATCAGACAGCAGCCTTGCGCGTGACTGAAATTTAAGGAGCGTCGAAGGCCCGACACCGGCGAAGATTGTTTTTTGCCCCCTGATGAAAGTCGTAGCGTCAGCTTCAGCAAGCTCGTGAATGGAATGAATAGAATCGACCATTGCATCGCGCTTCGACCGACCCAGCTCCGGGATAAGAGTGAGATCGTTTGTGGCTTCTAGTGTCTTAATGCACGCGGTGTACCACACACAATTCTTGCAAAGCCCTGAAGCATACGCCGGCAATGTTTTTTCCGCCTCGGCAATGATCGCCCGCGCTTGGCGAAGGCACTCCTCGTAGTAGTCCCACAGAGGCTGAGGCTTACCGGCGGTCGCGGACGCCGTAAAATCGTATAGAACCTCCTTGCTGTGAACATCTAAAATGAAAGCTCGTCGTCCCGAGGAACGCCCCAATCTTTCGAGGACATCTGTATATAAGGCGAGTTGCACGGCATAATGTTTTTTCGGTTTCCCCTCGCTCTCGTCACCCGCCCCCTCCTCCCCGGCACCTGATTTAATGTCGCCTGCGATATATCCTGATCCATCTCGACGTAGCAGATCCGGCTCGCCAAGCAGGTCGCCATAGCTCACACGTCCGCCATAGATCAGTGCTTCCTCATTATTCATTGCCGCTATGGTTTGCTCTTCCTTTTCGGCCCCATGAAAGCCCGAAAGATCAACAAACGCATCACTTATCTTTGAAACAACTTCATCCTCGTGCGCTGTCCCGCGTTCCCAAAGTAGCTGTACAAATGGGCTAGGCTGGTCCCGCTCTTTAGAATCTCCAAAGAGATCCATCGAGACGCGGTGCGGACAGGCCACCAAGTCATAAAGCATTGAAGCCGAGATCGTCACAATGAACCCGAGTTTATATCCAAGGCTAGCATTTATACTAGTAAACACCGGTCAAGACAATTGCAGCACGATGAGGAGCCGTCCAGCGGCCGACACATAAATACTGGCGTGATAAGGGCTAATTGACAAGTGACAATTATTACTTTACACTGAGCTCGATGATTAGGAGCATTAAGCATCGAGGCCTAAAACGCCTCTATGAGCGCGGCGACCGCAGCGGGATACGGTCCGACCTCTTAGATACGGTCGAGCGAATTCTTACCGTTCTCGACGCTGCCGCGACGCCGCAGGCTTTAGATCTGCCCCGCTATCGTCTGCACCCGCTCAAAGGCGATATGAAAGGCTTGTGGTCTGTAACCGTGCGGGCCAATTGGCGGATCGTGTTTCGCTTTGAAGGAAACGACGCGTTTGACGTTGAACTGATCGACTACCACTAGAAGGGAGAAAAGATATGTCCATGAAAAACCCCGCGCATCCCGGACTCATTGTCCGCCATGATTGCCTTGAGCCTTTGAATTTGTCCGTAACCGCGGCTGCCAAAATTCTCGGTGTCACCCGGCAGGCTCTCAATAACGTGGTGAACGGCAAGTCCGGCATCAGCCCTGAAATGGCCATAAGGCTATCGAAGGCCTTTGGCAGCACGCCGGAGACCTGGCTGCAGATGCAGCTCGCCTACGACCTTGCTGCTGCCCGTAAAGAGGAGAACAAAATCAAAGTCCGCCGTCAGCACCTCGTGGAACTGCACGCATAGGATCGTCATCTTCGGCGTGGAGAGAAAAAAGCGAGAAAGTTGGTCGTCGGCTTGCCATCCGCGCCACGAAATTTAACCCCAGCCGACGGCGACTTTCGTGCAGTGAGAAAAAACACAGCGTGGGAATCTCGGTGCCCAGGAAGAAACGAGGGGCCATTGAGGGGCCAATAAGGATTCCTTTGCGTTCCCTATCGTTCCTTTTCGATGCCTTACGATTCCCCAGCATTCCTTCTAACTCCTTGAAACTCCGCGCGGCAGTGTTTTCGATCCCCACCGCCCCTACCAGTTTTCTCATTCCATAAAAAGAACTTGCCACTTTCACGAATCTGACCCTACTAGGGATACGCAATAGCGTTCGCTATTCGAGAGCTTCCCCTGTTCGATTACCAATATGCTGAGTCTAGGACGGAGTCAGCCCAGAGAGCAGAGTGTGCATAAGTGCACAGACAGCCGATTTTAAGTCAACGGAGACTTGTTGGTAAGGAGACTCCAATGATGGCCCGGGCAGGTGTTTGGAAGCGAAGGCGTGAAGATCTCAAGAATAGAAGAACCCCGCTATTCAGGAGATATGAGAAGAGTCCTAACGATCTTCGTCTCGCGTTGGAGATTAAGATTATCGACGATCAAATCGCGGAGTGTACTCAACAGATGGAACGAGAAAATCGAGGGCTGGAGCCAGTGCGGGGAAATCCAAGCCTAGCTTAGGAGAGCATAGTGAAGTTTGGAAGCGCCGCGCTTCAAAACTTACTTAAACTAACAATGGCAGGCATGCCGCGAAGGGGTTCCCACAGTGAAGAACTTAAATTGAAGAGTAACTCCTGCGGGCTCCGAAGGGTAGTGCCGGATTTGCCCCGTTAGTAAGATTCTCCGGGGCGTAAAGCGATGATAGGCGCAGATTTCCGTGTTGGTTTTGAATCTGAATCTTTCATTGTCATGCGCGGCGAGATTGATGGCCAGGAGAGCAAACTAACTTAAGAACTCCGAGTCACGCCACCGACGGTTCCATTGTCGTTCAATTGTTTTGACTTCCCACCGAGGTGGAAAGTCTACCTCCGTAGAAACGTTCTCAATCTGTCTTTCCCACTCCCTGGAAAAGTCTCGCAAAATTGTACAAAACAGAACAGCACGCGAGATTGTATAAAAGGGGACAGCGCGGCTCCTCGAGAGTACCAATAATGTGGTACTGCACACTGAGCACGGGCGAATCGTTGCTCGAACGGCAGGCGGGCTGTTTAGTGAACTATGCGAACCGCCGGAGTTTCAGGATCCGCCGCAGTGAGGCAGCTGCTGCATGGTACGGGTTCAGGCTTTCCAACAAGGTAGAACTGGTGGGAAGCATGGGGCTACGGGAACAACGCATAGGAGCAAAAAGTTGTCAAAATCTCCAGGGCACGCACGCACTGTAAAAGTATTTATCGCTGACGGCAGTCAACTGAGCTGCCAATTGATAGCGGGCGCCGTACGGCGTGGTCGCTACCGGACCCGCGTGGTCGGCTACGCGACTGACGCGGCGGGAATTCGCGAAGGACTCGAAGAGAGCGATGCGGACGTCGCGGTGATTGGTGCTCGCTTAGATAACGAGGACCGCGCTGGTTTTGATGTGACGCGGGAAATAATTGCTTCGCGCTCCAAACCCAGCGTCATCATAATACTCGATTCCAACAAGCCTACGATGGTAGTGGAAGCATTCCGGGCAGGGGCAAGCGGGATATTTTCCAGGGACCAATCGTCTGAATTGTTGTGCAAGTGCATCCACGCAGTGCACAAGGGGCAAGTGTGGGCGAGCAGCAAGGAATTGCATTTCGTGATTGATGCCTTGGGCCCGGCTCTGCAAGCCAAATCGATTTCTCTGCGAGCAACGGGCTTGCTCACAAAAAGGGAAGAAGGCGTTGTCCATTTGGTAGCCGAAGGCATGACCAATCGTGATATTTCACAAGAACTAAAACTGAGTGAACATACGGTCCGGAATTATTTGTTCAGAATCTTCAACAAAGTGGGAACTTCGAATCGACTGGAGCTGGCTCTTTACGCGATCGATCGAAGAGAAGGCCTTGAGCAGCAGAATACGGTGGCCGCTCTGGAGGCTTCGGTCGTGGGCACAGATCAAGCCGTTTCCTCAAGGAGAGCCTGATCAATACGCCCCGTTGAACGTCTTTCCTTTACTCGCCCCCACCGATCCCTACCCATCGCTAGCACTGAATTTCGACAAACGGTCCAGGATGTTTCAAGGCTCGTAATTATCGCGCTGGTCAAAACCTCATTGCACCTCCCATCCCCAAGTGGAAAACGAATCCATCTCAGCGAATGCACCTTTATTGAGCGTTGGTGCGATCAAGCCAATCGTCCGAAGAGCGGGCATTGCCTATTCTCGGGTCCTGTGCAGCGCCGTGCGCTTGTATGTGCAAAATTGCACGATGTACGTTTGTACCTAGCAATGTCGGGACTGCGTCTCAAGACGTTCCAAGCAAAGCGTTAGTGACTTTCCTTCTCTTGTCCGTTCCCACTGACCTAGCTAGTGTGCAACTTGAGAGAGTGGTGGGGGTGCTTGTTGAATCTTGGATGTCCAACGAGAAAGACACTCCGGTTCCTGTTGCAAACAGGAGTCACATTCTGGTGGACGAATGGGAGTGGGGAGCAGCGGAAGGGTGAAGGCCGCAGCCGCGACGTGAGTGAGCATGGCGCGTTTGTGTTTGCGCCGAACGGTCCGCCGGTGGGTGCGAGCGTCATTCTCAAGATTGATCTAGAGGGAATCCCCGATGAAATCGGACGCCTTCCGGTTGAGGTGCATGGTGAAGTCCTTCGGGTAGAGCAATGCCCCGCTGAGAGGGGAATGCTAACGGGTGGGTTTGCAGTTCAATATTGAGGAGGTTATCGCTAAAGAGATAGCGAGCGATCTCCCAGAGTCTGGCAGACGGAATCTGCCAAAGATATTGCGGACGGCGACAAGCGAAGTAGGATCTTCAGGGCTGAAGTCGACCGTAAGGTGAATGTAATTAATGGCTTACAGGATCTTGGCCTGTAAGCCACAGAGCGGAGCTCTATGCTTTTTGGGTACATGGACGGGGTGGCTGGTCAAGTGTGTGACTCTTCTTGGTATGCGGTTTACACCCGACATCAGCATGAAAAGATGGTGCATCAGGTGCTCACCAGCAAGGGATTTGACAGCTTTCTTCCGCTTTACGCAACTACTCACAATTGGAAGGACCGGACCAAAGCACTTACGCTGCCGCTGTTTCCTTGCTACGTGTTTTTGAAAGGCGGTATTGAGCGGCGGCTTCAGATCCTCACAACGCCAGGCATTTATGGCTTGGTGTCCACTGCGGGCCAGCCGGCAGCGATTCCAGATATAGAGATTGAAGCGATTCGCCGAGTCGTCGATAGCGGCGCGCGCGTGGAAGCGCATCCTTACCTTAAATGCGGAAACTGGGTGAGGGTCAAGTGCGGGCCCCTCGCGGGAATCGAAGGGATATTGGTGCGGAAGAAGAATCTTTCGCGCCTGGTGTTGTCCGTGGAGCTCTTGGGGACGGCAGCTGCCATCGAAGTGGCGGCGTTCCAGGTTGAGGTCATAAACGCACCGCAAGGAAGAGATTCCAACATCGGACATGGAGCCGATTTGCGGCACACCAGGAACCCTGAAGCAATCGCCCTCGAGTAAAGGATGAGGTGCCAGGGACGGAGAACATTGCGCTCTTGGGAGCGATCATCGTAACGGCACTGGTTGTCCGGAGTGCGGCGAATTCAATGCGAGACTTGCAGGAGAATATGTCATGAAAAAGTGGTGGTATGTGACGGCGGCAATATCGCTGGTGTCGTTTTCGATTTCCGCGCGGGCGCAAGGACAGGCGCGAAAGGACATCAAGAGCGAAAGCGCACAAATCCTGAGCGCGGTGGACATCAAATCCCAGCCGGTGAAAGCAGCAACGGATGACCCGAATTACTCCATCGCTCCCGAGGACGTCCTCACCATCGACGTGTGGAAAGAGCCAGAGATCTCGAGGACTGTGCCGGTGCGAAGAGACGGCAAGATTTCACTGCCATTGTTAAACGACTTGCAGGCCGCGGGTTTAACGCCCACACAGCTAGGCGCCGAGATCGTGGAGAAGCTGCGCGCGACAATTGTGCATCCGCAAGTAACTGTGATCGTGGCGCAGATGAGTAGCCTGCGGATTTATATCCTGGGTCAAGTAACTCGGGGAGGAGCTTATCCCCTGGTGCCAGACATGACCGTGATGCAGGCCCTTTCGGTTGCTGGCGGGTTTACACCTTACGCGAACGTGAAAAAAATCCACGTCATTCGCAGCGAAAATGGCACGGAAAAAATGTTTCCCCTCAAC
>Ga0210383_10005759_pt1 | contig 10851 bp, 10 predicted proteins | sample IncBWC14OmetaG_FD_160072 | JGI IMG/M metagenome (GOLD analysis project Ga0210383, IMG submission 160072) | Forest soil microbial communities from Barre Woods Harvard Forest LTER site, Petersham, Massachusetts, United States - Inc-BW-C-14-O ...
GTCGGGGTGGGCATGGGCGGCCCGCCGGTTTCCGTCCAGACCGTCCGGCGAGCCGACGAACTGGCCTTCCCGCTGATATCGGTGCCCTACAGCGTGCCGTTCACGGCGGTCGTCCGGGCCGTCGCCGACGCCAACGGCCGCGAGGAGGCCCGCCTGCTCGGCCGGGTGGCCCGGCTGTACGAGCTGCTGCGGACGTCGGTCATCGCCGGCCGCCCCGGATCGGAGATGTTCCGTCGGCTCGGCGAGGAACTCGGCGTCCGGCTGTACCTGGTCGACCCGGAGACCGGGCTGTCGCTATTCGGCGACACGGAAACCACGTCGTTCGCCGCGGCGCTGGTCGCCAGCTACGCGGCCCACGGGAACGCGATACCCGGCGTCCTCCGCCTGACCAGGACGCAGGATGCGCCGGGCGATCCCGCCGCGCTGGCCGTCGAGGTGCCCGGCGCTCAGCCGAGCGTCCTGATCGCCGAGCCGGTCGACGGTGAGCTGCCCAGCCTGGTCCTGCTCCATCACATCGCGACCGGCGGAGCGCTGGAGCTGGCCCAGCTCGCGGCGGTGCAGGAACGGCAGCGCAGGCTGGGCGCCGATCTGCTGAGCCAGCTGCTTGACCGCGGGATCGACCCGCGCCTGGCCCAGTCCCTGGTCACCGAGGCCGGCCTGGACCCGGCCGCCAGCGTGCTGGCCGTCGCCCGGGCCGAGACCGACCAGGACTGTGCCGACCTGCACCGCAAGCTGGCCCGCTCGCACCTGCCGCACCTGCTGCTGGACCGCGATCACCTGCTCTACGTCGTGCTCCCCGAGGCGGCGCTGGACGGTCACCTGGCGTCCGCGCTCGCCGAATCGGCACGCATTGGCAGCAGCGCCCGGCTGGCCACGGCGGCCCGCCTGCCCGAAGCCGTGCAAGAAGCCCGGTGGGCGCTCGGCGCGGCCGAGGCGGAGAACCGGGCGCTGGTCCGGTACGGGGACCAGACCGCCCTGCTGCTGCCCAGGAGCGTGACCGAGGCCCAGGCCCTGGTGTCCCGGATCCTCGGCCCGCTGGTCACCAACGACGCCGAGCACGGCACCGCCTACGTCGATACGCTCCGGGTCATACTGCAGCACAACCGGTCGTGGCAGCTGGCCGCCGCGGAACTGCACATCCACAAGCAGACGCTGGGCTACCGCATCCGGAAGATCGAGCAGCTCACCGGGCGCGGCCTGACCAGGACCGAGCACCTGGCCGAATGGTGGTTCGCGCTGCGAGCCCATGACCTGCTCACCGGCCGGATCCCAGGCTGACCCGACTTTAATCAAAATCTTTTTCTGCCGAACGAAGCGTGGTTCGTCCTCCGGTCCCGGGTCCGGGCACCCCACCCGGATTCGACATAGGTAAACGTGGTACGGTTCTTTCATAGGTTCACGAAAGGTCCGGCCGAGAAGCACATCGTTCCCCGGCGGATCCGAGAAGCCCTCGAGGAGGCACCCCATGCCCGCAACCCCACCCGCCCCGCTCTCCTATGACGTCTTCGTGTCGGACGGGCCCCCACGAGCCGGTGATGAGCGCATGCCGGACGGCTCCCCGCTGGTGTGGTCGCCGCTGTCGTCCACGCTGATCTCCGGGGCGCAGGACGCCGTTCTGGTCGACCCGCCGTTTACTCGCACGCAGACCGAGCGCGTCGGCGACTGGGTCGAGAAGTCCGGCCGACGCCTGACCCACATCTACGTCACTCACGGGCACGGCGACCACTGGTTCGGCACCGGGGAACTGGTCAAGCGCTTCCCGGGCGTCACCGTCTACGCCACCGCGGGCACGATCGAGGTCATGCGCCAGCAGGCGGGCCAGGGGCGTGAGCAGCTATGGGACCGCATCTTCCCCGGCCAGATCCCCGAGACCCCGGTGCTCGCCCAGCCCATTCCCGCCCAGGGATTCCTGCTGGAGGCAAACCCGGTCGTGGCCGTCGAGACCGGGCACAGCGACACCGACCACACCACGGTGCTGCACGTGCCCTCCATCGGCCTGGTCGCCGCCGGCGACGTCGCGTACAACGGCGTGCACCAGTACATCCTCGAAGGCGGTCACGGCGGCCTGCAACAATGGCTCCGCGCCATCGACCGGGTCGCCGACCTGCACCCGCGCGCCGTCGTCGCCGGCCACAAGAACAAAACCCGGCCCGATAACCCGGCCATCCTGGCCGAAACCCGGCAGTATCTGCAGGATGTTATCCGGTTGCTCGACGACAAGCCCACCGCCCGGGAGTTCTTCGACCAGATGATCGCGCTCTACCCCGACCGGCTCAACCCGAGCCCGGTCTGGTACGGGGCACTCGGGCTGCTGGGTGGATGACCCAGCGGCGGCCCAGCACCCAAACGTGAGGCCCGAGGAGGTGATGCCTATGCCATGGTCCGCGACGAGCCGCTACGGCCTGGCTCCTGCTCCAGGTGCCCTGGGCCTGGCCCAGGATCTGCTCAACACCGCCCCGGCCGGGCACAAGCCTGACCTTCTCGCGGACCTCGCCAGCGCCCGGACGTGGGTGAGCGAGGCCACCGCGCAGTGGTCCGCGGCCACCGGACTGCCCGTCCCCGAGGTGGTGCTGGACGCCGGCGATCTTCACCTGCTGCGGGCCTTCCGCGACGACCTGCGCGAGGTGATCGCCAAAGAACACGATGGCGCGCCGGACACCGGGCCCGCGGCGCCGGACACCGGGCCTGGGGCGCCGGTGCTGTACACCGCCGCCGCCGCGCTCCAGCTCGGAGCGGACGGATCCGTCCGCCTCCACCCGCAGGAGACCGGCCCGCAGGCCCTGGTCATGCTGGTCCTCGCGGCGCTCTTCGAGGACCAGCAGGCCGGCACCGGGCGCCGCCTCAAGACCTGCCGCAACCCCCGCTGCCAGGTCGCCTTCTACGACCGCTCGCGTAACGCCAGCGGGGTCTGGCACTCCGTCCGCGTCTGCGGCAACGCGATCAACCTGCGCGCCCACCGCGAGCGCCGGCGCAGTCAGGACCAACCCTGACCAGATGGTGCACAACGCCTGCGAATAACGTGGAGACCGACATCCGGGTCGGGGCGAACCTTCGCATCTCAAGAGCCAGCGCCCAGCCCCAGATCCCAGCAAAGTAGAGGTAGAAGAGATGTCCGAGCAGGCCAACGTCGCCGCCCCGGCCACCGCCGGGGACATCATGCGCTCGCCGCTGACCACGGTGGAACAGAACGACCACGTGGCTGCGGCCGCCTACCTGATGAAGCACGCGGGCGCGACCGCCGTCACGGTCCTGGACCCCCGGACCACGCAGCCGGTCGGCATCATTACCGAGGCGGACGTTGCCCACGCGGTCGCCGACGGGAAGGACGTGAACACGACCCGGATCTTTGAACTGATGACCGTTCGCCCGACCGTCATCAACACCACGACCAGCGTCCGTGACGCGGCGGAGGTCATGACGCGCGGCCACTTCCGGCACCTGCCGGTCATCCACGACGGTGGCCTGGTCGGCATCGTCGACATTACCGACGTGTGCGTCGCATTGCTCGAAGCCGAGGTTCCCCAGCCGCCCGCCGGCACGGTCCCGTCAGATTAGTCCTCCCCGCAGCGCCGAAACGGGAAGCCTGCGGTGATTCGGCGCCGGTGCGGTGGTGCCTGCGGGTGCGGTGATGCGCCAGCGGCCCGCGGTGCACTTGGTCCCAGGCTGCGCGTCCCGGGTTCCGCGGCCGGGGGAGTTACCCGCGCGCCGCGGCCAGCTCCTGCAGGCGCCGCCGCGCCACCTTGCCGGTCGGGCCGACCGGAAGCTCCGGCACCAGGTGGAACGCGGCGGGCCGCTTGGGCCGGGGCAACGCCGCCTCGCAGGCCTCGCGCAGCGCGTCCTCGAGCGGCTGGCCCGGATCCGGCCCGGCCGGCACTACGTAGGCCACCGGGCGCTCGCCGAGCACCTCGTCGCGGGCCGCGACCACGGCGGCGAACCGCACGCCGGGCTGGGCCAGCAGGACGTCCTCGATTTCCCGCGGGTAGATCTTCTCACCGCCCCGGTTGATCACGTCGTCGGACCGCCCGGCCAGGAACAGGTAGCCGTCCTGGTCCAGGTGCCCGAGGTCGCCGGTGTCCAGCCAGCCGTCCGGGTCGATGGCCCCGGCCGGGCCGCCCTCGGCGTACTCGCTGATCACGCCGCGGCCCCGGATCTGCACCCGGCCGACGGCGCCGGCCGGACACGGGAAGCACCCCTGCCCGTCCGGCTGGACGATCCGGACCTCGGCCCCGGCCGGCAGGCCGGCCGAGCCGGCCTTACGCGGTCCGTGCAGCGGGTTGGCGGTGATCATGCTGGCCGCCTCCGTCATCCCGTACGTCTCGACCACCGGGATGCCGAACGCCCGCTCGAACCGCCCGAGCACGGACGCGGACAGCGGAGCGGACGCCGACCGGACGAAGCGGACCAGGCCGGGCGACGGTGCCGCGGCAGGGTCGGCGGCCAGCACGGTGATGATCGCCGGCACCGCGTTGATCCAGGTGACCTGCTTGTCCTTGATGATCGCCCAGAACCCGCGGCGGCTGAATCTGCGGTCGAGCACCAGGCAGGCCCGGGCCGCCAGGGTCGCCAGCAGCCCGACCACCTCGGCGTTGACGTGGAACAGCGGCAGGCAGCAGTAGCCGCGGTCGGCCGGGGTCAGCCGGTGGTGGATCGCCACGCCGACGGCGACATGCGTCAGTTGCCGCTCGCTGAGCAGGACTCCCTTGGGCGACCCGGTGGTCCCGCTCGTACACAGGAAGATCCCTCCGGCCGCCCGATCGCCCCGGGCAGGCCCCGGCCCGCCCCGGGCTGGCCCCGGATCGGCGTTCGGGTCGGGCCTGCTGAGCACCGGCAAGCCCGGGGGCAGTCCCTCGGGACCGTCGCTGACGACCGCCACCGGCCGGGCCACCGCGAGCACCCGCGCCACCTCGGCAGCCGGGGCGCCGGGATCGAGCGGGACCGCCACCCGCCCGGCGCCCAGCAGGCTCACCAGCGCGATGGCGTAGTCGAGCGGGTCCGCTAGCTGGACGCCCACCCGGGCCCCGGGCGGCACCCCGGCGTCGTCCAGGCACCGCTGCCAGGCCCGGGTGCCGCGCCGCAGCCCGGCGTAGGTCACGGTCCGCGGGCCGTGCGCATCCTCCAGGTACGCGGCGCCGCTCCAGCGGGCCGCCGCCCCGTCGATCCATGCTGCTATCGAAGCCATCGGCTTGCTCCTTATCTCTCAGGCCGGTACCGGTACCGGCACCCGCCACGGCACCTGCTTGCGCCCAGTCAGCGGGACCGCCAGCGGCGTCCGGGCCAGCAGCCCGGTCAGCGCGATGCAGCAGGCGAAGACGATCCCGACGGTCGCCAGGCACAGCAGCGGCCAGGGGATGACCGAGCTGAGCCGTCCCCAGCCCAGCCACGTCAGCGCGGTGATGAACACCATCTGGGCCAGGTAGATGCCGTAGGAGTCGTCGGAGCCAACGCGGACCGCTGCCTTGGTCCGCCGGGACCGCTCCGGCCGGACCAGGGCCACGCCGGCCAGGTACCCGCAGGCGATCGCGCCGATGTTGAACGGGATCACGCTGGGCTGGAACGGGTCATTGCCGGCCCCCAGCACGCTGGTCACCCCCTGCTGGGCCAGGAAGTAGATGCCTTCCGCGGCCAGCGCGGCCGCCGCGGTCAGCGCCAGGATCAGCCGCGTGTGCCCGCACACCCAGGCGTGGACCTCGTCGATGTGGAAGGCGACCACGCCGCCGCCGATCAGGTAGAGCAGGTAGCTGAGCGCGTCCTGCTGGGCGTACCTGACCATGAGCGCCGGGAACAGCTGCCAGTGTGTCGCGATCGCGATCGCCACCTGAGCCGCCGCGGCGATCGCGATGACCAGGCCGTGATGTCCCCGGGTCCGCCGCAGCAGCATGAGCACGAGCGGGAACACCAGGTAGAACTGCATGATCACGATCAGGAAGTACAGCTGGTAGTACCCGGTCGCGGCCATCCGGGCCAGGTGCGCGAGCGCCGTGCCCGTGTTCGCGTAGTGCGAGGTCGGCAGCAGGTAGAAGAAGTAGATGAGGGTCCAGCACAGGTAGGGAATCACCACCGAGACGGTCCGGCGCCAGTAGAACCGGGCCAGGCCAGCCCGGTCCGACAGGCGCAGGTCGGCGTACGCGTAGGTCAGCATGCAGGCGGAGATGAAGAAGAAGCCCTCCCGCGAGACGTGCAGCAGGAGCAGCGCGGCGCCCGAACCCACGCTCGCGGCCGCGGGCGCGAAGTACAGGATGGAGTGGGTGCTGACCACGCCGGCCTGCTTGATCGGGCGCATGGCGTCGACCTGGCCGAGCCAGCGGCGCGCCATCAGTACATCATCCGCGGATCGCGGTAGTGCTTGAACTCGAGCAGGTTGCCGGACGGGTCGAGGAGCACGAACGTGCGGTGTTCCTCGACCATGGCCTCGAACCGGATCGAGACGTCGGAGAAGAACGGCACCTTGCGGGTGACCGCCAGCGCGTGCAGCGCCTCGAAGTCGGCCGGGTCGCGGAACGTGACGCCGAAGTGCCGCGGGTACAAGCTGCCCGGCGTGGCCGGCGCTCCCTCGGTCAGGTGGCAGACCAGCTGGTCGCCGAAGAAGTCCAGCGTGATCCGGTCCGGGTAGCGCCGGGCCAGCTTGCAGCCGAGCAGATCCACGTAGAAGTACTCGGCCGCCGCCAGGTCGTGGACGGGTATAGCCAGGTGGAAGACGTCGGTGGTGGTGCGCATGGGGTTTGCCTTACTCGACAGTGATCATTCAAAAGTGGTCAGGGTGTCGGCCCGGAGCCCCAGACGCAGGGTTTCCAGCCCGATGACGCCCTGCGCCGGGACGTTGCCGAGGTTGGCGTCCGGCCCGACCATGGTGATGAAGTAGGTCTGCAGGGAGGTCGTGGGGGCCTCGAAGAGCAGGCGCCGCGGGCTGACGCCGCAGGCCAGCACGTCCTCGATCAGCCCGGACCGCGGTTCGCCGTCCGGCCCGCACATGCCCGACCGCCCGCTCTCCCTGGCCTCCAGCGTGACCAGCGACGATCCGGCCTCCAGGTCCTCGCGGATGTACTCGATCCACGCCCTGGGGGTCAGCCGCGCGGAACGGCCCTCGTCCTTGAAGCCCACCTCGGAGATCACGGCGAAGTCGGCGGCGAGCTTTCTGATGTAACTTGCCTTCTCCGAATTGGACAGCGCGATCGTCCCGTTCGACACCTCGACGTGCGCGCACCCGTGAGCCAGGCAGAACTGCCTGAAATCATCGAACCGGCCCTGCACGACGTACTTCTCGAACAGCGTCCCGCCGAAGTAGAACCCGATCCCGTGCTCGCGCAGGACGCCGATCTTGACGTCGAGGCCGCCGGTCACCACGGCCGTACCCCAGCCGAACTTGACGAAGTCGATGTACTCCGCCGCGGAGGAGATGATGTCGGCGAACTGGCCCTGCGGGAGACCGCCGTCGATCACCATCGTGAGCCCCGTGGTGCGCGGCTTGACCGTCCTGGGCGGCAGCTCCAGCGTGGTCTGATTCATCGGTGTTCCTTTCTGGTGAACAGGCGGGGCGGCTGCGACGGCAGCCGGACGACGGATCCGTTGGCGACCGGCTCCCAGCTCATCCGCTCGACCGGGACGCCGCGCAGGTAGGCGGTCAGCACCCGCAGCGTGCCGCCGTGGGCGACGACCGCGACCTCCCCGGGCGCGCCCGTCGCGAGCAGGTCGTCGGCGAAGTCAGCCACCCGCCGGTACAGGTCGCGCAGCGACTCGCCGTCCGGCGGCCAGGCGTCGGGATCGATCACGTAGCTCCCCGCCACCCCGCTGAGCGCGGCCGGCACGGCCACCGCGGCGGTGCCCTCCAAGATTCCGAGGGACCGCTCGCGGAGCCGGACGTCGCGGGTGATGTCTAGTCCCAGCGCGGCGGCCAGCGGGGCCGCGGTCGCCACGGCCCGCTGCAGGTCGCTGGCGTACAGCGCGCCGATCGGCCGGCCGCGCAGCTGGCTGGCGACGTACCGCGCCTGGCGGGCGCCGAGCGCGGTCAGCCGCGGCTGGTCGCAGTGGCCCTGGGCCAGGCCGAGGGCGTTCCAGGTGCTCTCGCCGTGCCGTACCAGCCATAGGACCGGGCCGGCCGCCGGGCCGGTACGGCCGGCGCAGGCCGGGGGAGCGAGCGTGTCGTGAGCCATGACCGCAGCCTCGGCCCGGTTTGTGAAAGATCAGTTAAAAACGGGCTCGCCTCCAGCTAACCCGCAGGAGACTTGCAGATTCGGGTGATTCCCTGACCGCGTGAGACCTGGTCAAGTGGTTGCGCCAGACCCCGTGGCGGGCGGGGGACGGCTGCTGGTGGTAGACGATGACCCCGACGTGCGGGACGCGCTCGAGCGTGCGCTGCGCCACGCCGGATATGCCGTGACGACGGCCGTGCACGGGGCGGACGCGCTGGACCGCCTGGCCCGGTCGCCGGTCGACCTGATCGTGCTGGACGTCCTGATGCCCATGGTGGACGGGTTCGACGCCTGCCGCGCGCTCCGGCAGCGCGGCGATGCCACTCCGGTCCTGGTGCTCACCGCCCGGGACGCCATCGACGACCGGGTGACCGGGCTGGAGGCGGGCGCGGACGACTACCTAGTCAAGCCGTTCGCGCTGCGTGAGCTGCTGGCCCGGATCCGGGCCCTGCTGCGGCGCAGCCGGGTCCCGCACGAGGTGCTCGGCTACGCCGACCTGACCCTGGACCTGACCACCAGGACGGCAACCCGGGGCGGCCGGGCGATCCCGCTGACCAGGACGGAGTTCGACCTGCTCGAGCTGCTCCTGCGCAACGCCGGGCACGTACTCAGCTACGACGTGATCGTGGACGAGGTGTGGGACTACGGCGCCGCGCCCGCTTCCAACACCCTCGCCGTCTTCGTGGGCTTCCTGCGCCGCAAGCTCGAGGACGGCGGGCTCCCGCGGCTGGTGCACAACGTGCGCGGCGTCGGCTACGTCCTGCGGGCCGCCTCATGACACCGCGCAGCCAGATGACACCGCGCAGCCAAATGACACTGCGCAGGCGGTTCACGCTGGCGGTCGCGGGCGCCGTGGCCGCGGTCGCGCTGGCCATCACCGCCGTGGCCTTCATCGTGGTGCGCGCCGACCTGCAGAACCAGGTCAAGCATGAGCTGCGGCAGCAGGCCGCCGTGGTGGAGCGGCTAGCGCGGCATTACCACGGGCACATCCCGGCCGGATGGGTCCCGCGGGACTCCGCCGCGTTCGGCGCGTCCAGCGCGTATGCGCAGGTGGTGACCGCCCGGGACGCCGTCTGGGCGCCGGCCGGTGACGGCGGGCTGCTGCCCGGGACCGCGGCCGCGGCGCAGGTCGCCGCCGGCCAGCGCGGGTCCTACTACGCCGAGGTCGCTATCAACGGTGTCCACGCCATGGTCCTCACCACCCCGGTCGCGCCCGGCCTGGCCGTGCAACTGGCCGTGCCGCTTAGCGCGGTCGACCAGGAACTGGGGGGCATCGGGGCCACCCTGGCCCTGCTCAGCGCCGCGGGCGTCGGCCTCGCCGCGCTGGCCGGCTGGGGCGTGGCCCGGGCCGGCCTCGCGCCGGTGGGCCGCCTGGCCGCCGTGGCCGAGCAGGTCACCGCGACCGGGGATCCCGGCCGCCGGGTCGAGGTGGACCGCGCCGACGAGCTCGGGCGGCTCGCGGCCTCGTTCAACACCATGCTCGGCGCGCTGCAGCGGTCGCTGACCGCCCAGCGGCAGCTGGTCAGCGACGCCAGCCACGAGCTGCGGACCCCGCTGACCAGCCTGCGCATCAACTCCGAGCTGCTGGCCGCCAACCCCGGCCTGCCGGAGGCCGAGCGCCAGGAGATCCTCGACCGGGTCGTGGCCCAGGTCGCCGAGCTCAGCCAGCTCGTCGCCGGCGTCACCGAACTGGCCCGGGCAGACGAGCCCAGCCCCCGAGGGGACTCCATCCTCGCGGACCCCCTTGGCCCGGCCGAGGTGGACTTCGCTGAGGTGGACTTCGCTGAGGTGGACTTCGCCGAGGTGGATTTCGCCGAGGTGGTCGCCGCGGCGCTGGCTGGCGCCCGCCGGGACTGGCCACGGACCGTCTTCACCGCGGAGCTGGAGCCGTGCCTGATCCGCGGCCACGCCGAGCGACTCAAGACCGCGGTCCGCAACCTGCTGGACAACGCGGCGAAGTTCGGGCCGCCCGGCGCCCCGGTCGAGATCCGCCTGCAGGCCGGCGAGCTCACCGTGCGCGACCACGGACCCGGGATCCCGCCCGACGACCTGCCCCGCGTCTTCGACCGGTTCTACCGCACGACCACGGCCCGCGGCGTGCCCGGCTCAGGCCTCGGGCTGTCCATCGTCCGGCAGGTAGCCGGAGGCTACGGCGGGACGGTCCAGGCCGAGTCGGCGGCTGGCGGCGGGACGCTGTTGCGTTTCCGCCTTCCAACCCTAGAACCCGAGGTACCCCGGGACCACGACGCGGCCGTGGCCCGGTCGGCGCTGTAACCGGGCCGTGGCCGGGTCGCAGATGATCGCGCCGCGTCCGGCGCTCACCGGCGCGGGCCGGACCCCGTACTTGCTCAGGACCGCCGCCACCCGGCCGGCGATCCACGTGCTGCCCGCGGCCGTGGGGTGCAGTCCGTCCCGGACGTGCGCGTATCTCCATCCGGCGGCCAGCGGGTCGATGATGATCACGGCCGGGTCTGCGGCCCGCGCGGCCGCCACGATGGCCAGGTCCGTCCGGTAAGCCGCCGTCCGGTGCGCCCGACCGGGAAAGACGGTCAGCAGCACGATCTTCGCCCGCGGCGCCTCGGCCCGGATCAGGCCGACGGCCTGTTCGACTCGGTGCCGCTCGAACGCAGGCGGCACCCCGATGTCGTCGTGGCTGGCCTGTACG
>Ga0210383_10005762_pt1 | contig 10850 bp, 8 predicted proteins | sample IncBWC14OmetaG_FD_160072 | JGI IMG/M metagenome (GOLD analysis project Ga0210383, IMG submission 160072) | Forest soil microbial communities from Barre Woods Harvard Forest LTER site, Petersham, Massachusetts, United States - Inc-BW-C-14-O ...
CATCTGGAGAACTTCGCCGCCATCGCGGCTGAGTTTCGCGAACAAAGCGCATTGCTTGAAATCCCCAGCGCGCAAGAATTAGCATCGGCCGTCGCGAAGCTGATCGACAATCCCCAATTGCGTGAAGATTTGGGTGCTCGTGCCGCGGCTCTAGCGGCCGGAAAACGCGGAGTCACAAGAAAGGCCGCGGCCGAAATTCTCCACTGGCAGGATTTAGCTGTTCCCTGCTGGAACCAGTTGAGTCCGGCGCGATTCCTACTCTGGCCGCTGGCTCAGATTTGGGGTACGGTAAGCACGTGGTCGCAGCGCCGCAAAATGGCGCGCGCTCGTGGACTCGATACACCGGTCGTCAGTGTCGGCGGTATCAGCATGGGCGGCGCGGGGAAGACTCCGCTGGTGGATCATCTCGCCGAACGGTTGAGAGAGAGCGGGCACCATCCCGCCATTCTCACGCGCGGATATCGCCGCCGCTCCATTGAAACCACCATCCTGGTGGAAGCCGGCGTACCCGCGCCCGTCAGCTTTACCGGCGATGAAGCGCAGATCTTCGTGCAATCCGGTTACGCGCACTCCGGCATTGGCGCCGATCGTTTCGCCACTGGCCGTCTGCTCGAAAAAAGATACCGGCCGGATATCTTCCTGCTGGACGACGGGTTTCAGCATACCCGGCTGCGCCGCGATCTGGATCTGGTGGTGATTGACGCCTTGAATCCGTTCGGCGGCGGGCAGGTTTTTCCGCTCGGAAATCTGCGCGAGCCATTGAGCGCACTCTCACGGGCGGGAGCTTTCGTGATCATGCGCGCGGCGCCCGACCGGGAATACGAAGGCATCCTGCGGCGATTGCGGGCGCTGAACCCGCGCGCGCCAATCTTTCGCGCTCGTTTGGAACATCGCTACTGGCTGGATTACAGCACCCGCCAACCGCATCAAGCTCTAGATGGGCCGGTGGCTGCGTTTTGCGGCCTGGCGAATCCTGCCAGCTTCTGGGGGACGCTCCGATCGCTGGACGTTCATCCGGTGTTTCATTGGGCGTTCGGCGATCATCACCACTATTCCTGCGCGCAGGTGGAACGCCTGGCGGCACAAGCGCAGATGCACGGATCGAATCTTCTGCTCACCACCGAGAAGGACGCCATGAATTTGCCTGACAGCACAGCGGCGACTCTAGAACGCGCCGGCGTGGAGTTGCGTTGGCTCAAGATTGGCGTTCACGTCGAAAAAGAGGAGCAATTGCTGGCGCTGATCGGATCGTTGTCCTTGAAATCATCCTTCACCCGTCAGGGCGTTTGAATGCTGTAAATCGTCAAACCGTTTACGTTGGGAACCAGCAGATAGCTTCCGGCCGCGGCGATATCGGTCATGCCGAACTGCGTCACAAAGGGATACAGCACGGGCGTACTGGGGGTGCTGACATCTACGATCATCAGGCTGCTCGGCCCGGTTGGGTCCGTGGACGGAGGATTGTTGATGATGGCGAAGATATCCGATCCGATCGGTTGCACCACATAGGTTCCGGTGGTCGCAATATCGGTGGCGAGATTCGCGATACCGACGGGGTTCTCCACATTCCCGATGTTCATCGTGGAAAGCGTCAAGTTGCCGGTGATGCTGAAATCGGGGACGCCCGGATTGCGAAAGCTGCTGGTGTTCCCTGTCACCAACATTAGATTGTCATCGTAGCCGAAGCCAAGAAATATGGCGGCGGTGGACACCGTTACCTGCTCCACCGCCTGCATGCTTTGCACGCTACTGACATTGATCACATCCAGGGCGGCGTGGCCGGTGGTGTTGTCACCGCTCGAAGTGGTGGTGGTGGCGTAAGCCGTATTGGGGTAATTTCCGGCCTGCAACACCAATGCATTCGGCTTGACACTTAAGTTGCTCGATGCAGCGGAGCCATTGGGAATCACCGCCGACACGAACACCGGAAATAAAGTGCTGAAGTCGAAAGCCGCAAAGTCCCCATACTGAGCGCTGATGGAGTTTCCACTCGTTTGGAACCAACTGGTGCTGACGTATCCGACAGTTCCCTGGAAGCTGATGTCGGAGATGAAAGTATATGGAGTAGTAGATTGCTGGGCAAGTTTCACCGGGTTATCGGGACTGGTCAGGCTATACACAGCGAAGGTTGGCGAGCTTCCGGGTCCCACGATGTCCACCAGAATCGGCTGCGACGTGTTGGTGTTGATGGCGCATTTTCCGCCGTTGCCTGCCAGATCAGCGTCGCCAAATTCGCCGACATAAGTGGGATCGGTCACGGTACTGGTGTTGATGATATTGATGCGGTTCGGTCCGCAGATATAGGTGGTGTTGCCATAGATCACGATACTATTTGCCGGGCCGCTCGAAAAATTCAACTGGCCGACTAGCGTAAGGAAAGTGGGAGGGGCTGTTCCCGAACCTGAAACCGAGATTTGCGCGGAAGCGCTGACGTAGCCCCCCACTGTGATCACCAGCGGATAATCGGCGGTGGCGAGCGGCGGTATCAGGATATTCGCCTGGGCCAAACCAGCGAATCCCGGCGTCAGTCCCAAAAACTGGACCGTCGCGCTGGTTCCGCCGATGGTGGCCGTCGGGGTTCCGGTGGCCGAGGAGAGCGGCGAATTGGGAGCGGCCGTTCCATCGGGCACGGCATTATCCAACGGTCCTTGTCCCGTCAAGTACACCACCAGCACCGCACCAGACGCGACTGGATTGGTGGAGGAGTTCGTGGAATAGTCGGGGTTCTGAGCGATGGCGTGATTGCTGGTGTCCTGGAAAATTCCCGGTCCGGCGCTCACCACCGTGAATTGGAATATCGCGCTTTGTCCGCCGTCGCGCGTGACGTACATATTGGCCGTTCCAGCCGCCAGACCGTTCGGCACTTGGAAGTTGATCTGGGTTTCACTGACATAGAGCAGCGGCACCGAAGCCTGGTTGATAAAAACCGCGGCGCCAGCCAGGGTGTGGGGTAGCGGAAATCCTGGGGCCTGTTGGGTGGAATCGGCCAGGTTTGCGCCAAAAACGCTCGCAAGTTCGCCCGGCGTCACGCGGGGAGCGTAGCTGGCGGCATCGGTTACTCCGTAGATTACGGTCTGCGCTCCGGCAACTGCGCCAGAAAAGACAAATAGGGAGAGGAGAGCGAGAAGCCTCAAACCACATTTGACGCTGGTGAGGAAGGATACGTTCAGATCCTAACTCAGTGGAATCGCTTAAGGGTTAATCGCTTATTAACAAATCGTAACCATTCCTGTAAGTCGACACTTGGCTGTTATAATAAGGCCCATGGGTCAGGTTCGCAACGGTAGTCCCATGAAAAAGATCATCCTTCTCCGCCCACGGGGATTTTGCGCCGGGGTAGTTCGCGCGATCGACGTGGTGAAGATCGTTCTCAATCTTTACGGTGCGCCTGTATATGTTCGTAAAGAAATCGTGCACAATCGGCACGTAGTGGATGAGCTGCGCCAAGCTGGCGCAATCTTCGTGGAGGAGTTGAGCGAGGTGCCTGAGGGCGCGCGCGTCATCTTCAGTGCGCATGGTGTTTCGCCGGCGGTCCGGCAGGAAGCCAAAGAGCGCAAGCTGGAAGTGATTGATGCAACCTGTCCGCTCGTTACCAAGGTACATTTGGAGGCGGTGCGTTTCGCACGCCAGGATTACACCATCGTGCTGATCGGCCATGCCGGTCACGATGAAGTGATCGGGACGCTGGGCGAGGCGCCGCAATCCACGGTTCTGGTTTCTTCCGTTGAAGATGTGGACCGCCTGGAAGTGAAAGATCCATCCAGGATTTCGTTCCTCACGCAGACCACATTGAGCCTGGACGAGACCAAAGATATTGTCGAACGGCTCAAGGAACGGTTCCCGGCCATCAGGGGCCCGAAAACACAGGACATTTGCTATGCAACTGAGAACCGGCAGTTGGGCGTCAAAGCTGTGGTGCCACTGACGGACGTCCTGCTGGTTGTGGGTTCTCAGAATAGTTCGAATTCAAGGCGTCTGGTGGAAGTTTGCCAGAACGAAGGCGTGCCTGCCTATCTGGTGGACGATAGCACCGAAGTGAATCCATCGTGGCTGGATGGCAGCCAGACTGTTGCGGTTACCGCCGGTGCGTCGGCGCCGGAAAACCTGGTACAGGAACTAATCCAATCGCTCGAAACGAAATTCGGGTTTGACTACATGGAAGAGATGGAGCTCAAGGAAGAAGACGTGCGTTTCCATCTACCCGCGGATTTGGAGCGATCGGCACTCAAGCTTACAACTATCGCTCGCGTATGAGCCCGAAGCTGCAAGTAGCCGGCACGTTGGTGGAGGGGGCTTCGCAAGCCGCGCGGCGCGCCACCGACTATCTTCTCGGAATCCAGGCTGAGCAGGGTTATTGGTGGGCGGAGCTTACTGCCGACACAACCCTTGAATCAGATTACATATTGCTGCAACTGTGGTTGCATCCGCCGATCGATGGCGTTTGGACCCCGCCCACGCGATCACTGATCGACAAAGCGGCGGAATCTATTCTGTCGCGCCAGTTGCCCGATGGCGGATTCAATATTTATCCGCAGGGGCCCACCGATCTGAACGCGACGGTGAAGGCCTACTTCGCGTTGAAGCTCGCTGGCCTGGATTACAACGACCTGCGCTTGACGCGGGCGCGCGAGCGCATCTTGGCTCTAGGGGGCATTCATGCCGCCAACAGCTACGTCAAGGTGAATCTCAGCCTATTCGATCTTTTCCCTCGCGATCATGCGCCGTCCATTCCACCCGAGATGGTGCTGTGCGGCAACTTCATTTATGAGATGTCGTCGTGGACGCGCGCCATCGTTATTCCGCTGGCCATCGTGCATGCGATGAATCCGCGGCGGCCGGTTCCGGCGGGATTCAATTTACAAGAGCTTTTCGTCGTTGACGGACAGCAACTGGAATTTCGCTTCGATCGTACCAGCTTCACTTGGCGCAATGTTTTTCTGCGGATGGATCGCGTTTTAAAGCTCTGGGAAAAGTACGGATCGAAAGCCATACGCCAGCGCGCCATACGCAAGGCCGGCGAGTGGATGGTCGAACACACGCGTCATACCGATGGGGTGGCGGCTATTTATCCTCCCATGATGTACGTCGTCATGGCGCTGGATCTGTTGGGATATGCGCCGGACAGTCCAGAGCGCGTGGAAGCGCAGCGCCAGTTCGATAATTTGATGGTGAACGACGGTGACCGCTTTTTCTTCCAACCCTGCTTTTCGGTGGTATGGGACACGGGCATTGCCGCTTTCGCCCTGGGCGAAGCGGTGGAACCGCCACATGACGCTCTGCGCCGGTCCGCCGACTGGCTGCTCACCAAAGAAGTACGCCGCAAGGGCGATTGGTCCATCAAGCGTCCAAAAACTGAGCCTTCCGGCTGGTATTTCGAATTCGCCAACGAATTTTATCCCGACATCGACGACACCGCGATGGTGCTGCTGGCGTTGAACCGCTCCAGTGCATCGCAGTCAGAGGAACAGCAGGCTTGCGAGCACCGCGCTGTTCAGTGGCTGTTCGACATGCAATCCAAAGACGGTGGTTGGGCGGCATTCGACGTGGATAACGATTGGCGTCCGCTGAGCTTCGTGCCGTTCGCCGACCACAACGCGATGCTTGATCCCACGTGCCCAGACATCACCGGGCGCGTGCTCGAAGCGCTTTGCGCTTATGGCTACAATCGATCGCATCCTGCTATTGAGCGCGGCGTGCAATACCTGATTCGTACGCAGGAAGAAGACGGAAGCTGGTACGGGCGCTGGGGCGTTGACTACGTCTATGGCACCTTCCTCGCTCTGCGCGGCCTGGCCGCGGCCGGCGTGAGCGATCGTGAAGCGTACGTGCAACGGGGACTCGAATGGGTGCGGTCCATCCAAAATTTTGACGGCGGCTGGGGCGAGAGCTGCGAAAGCTATCAACAGAAAAGTTTCGTGGCTGCGGCCAGCACTCCGTCTCAAACCGCTTGGGCCGTTCTCGCATTGCTGGCCGGAGGCGACACCACCAGCAGCAGCTTGCACGATGGCATTGAATACTTGAATCGCACGCAAAAGAGCGATGGAACGTGGGATGAAGAATTAGCCACCGGAACGGGATTTCCGCAGGTGTTTTACCTGTGCTATCACCTGTACCGGAACTCATTCCCGCTATTGGCGCTGAATACTTTTCTGAGAATTAAAGCTGGATCGAACGGGCGTTGAGGGTGTGAAGCCGACGCTAGTTACAGGAGCGACGGGGTTCCTGGGGTGGCACGTAGCCAATCGATTGCTTGCACGCGGGGAAAGGGTGCGGGCTTTAGTGAGAGATACGAGCAGAGTGCGGGAGTTGGGCGGGGAAGTGGTGGTGGGGGACTTGCGCGATCCGCAATCGTTGGAGCGCGCGGTTGCCGGCTGCGCCGTCGTGTACCACGTCGCGGCCGATTATCGCCTGTGGGCCAAAGATCCCTCCGAACTGTACCACTCCAACGTGGAAGGAACGCGGAATCTGCTCACCGCCGCCCGCGATGCCGGTGTGGAGCGAGTGGTTTACACCAGCACTGTCGGTTGTATTGGAATTCCGCAGGACGGACCCGGTGATGAGAATAGCCAGGTTGGTTTGGAACAGATGGCGGGTGCATACAAGCGGTCGAAGTTTCAGGCCGAACAGGTAGCGATGGAATTTGCGCGCGCGGGCCTGCCGGTGGTCATAGTAAATCCAACGGCGCCCATCGGAGATCACGATTTTAAGCCCACGCCTACCGGTAAGATTGTGGTCGATTATCTGAAAGGGGACATGCCGGCCTTCGTCGATACCGGTTTGAATCTGGTGGACGTGGAAGACACGGCTGAGGGCCATCTGCTGGCGTGCCAGCGGGGCATTAGCGGCGAGCGTTACATTTTGGGTTGCGAGAACCTGACGCTGCAGCAGATTCTGATGCGCCTGGCGGCCATTAGTGGCGGTGAAGCCCCGCGCTGGAGGATTCCCTACGCAGTTGCCTACGCTGCCGGATTGGCGAGTACAGGCTGGGCAAATTTAACAGGGCATGAGCCACGGGCGCCCATCGAGGCGGTGAAAATGGCGCGCAAGAAGATGTTCGTTTCGCTCGATAAAGCCAGGCGTGAGCTGGGGTTCAATCCACGGCCTGTGGATGGCGCGCTCAAACGCGCGGTGGATTGGTTCCGCGAAAATGGTTATGTGTAAATCGGGTTAGGTGTAATTGCTGGTATTCGTGGCCGCGGAGCGCCGTGAGTTGGAAGGTTTGCTCGTCCATCTCGACGAGGTGAAGAAGCTTCGTTGGCCTCTTGATTTTGCCCGCCAGGGGCTATTGAACGGCTCGCAAATCGTAATGGTGGCGAATGGGCCGGGTCCCAGGTTGGCGGGCGAGGCATTGGATGTCGTGCAACGGAACAAGGAAGTGGATTCTTTAGTCAGTATCGGTTTCTGTGGAGCTTTAAAGCCGTCGCTGGCCGCCTGCGATATTTTTGTCGCCACCGAAGTAGCCGGGATCGCGCCGGCTCTGACGCCCGCGAGTTCGCGCCCATTCAAAACCGGGAAACTACTTTCGATCGACCGCGTCGTATCCACTGCTGTGGAAAAAGAGCAGCTCGGTCGGGCGGGTGCGGATGCTGTGGAAATGGAAGCGGCCGCCGTCGCTCTGCGGGCTCAGCAATATAACGTCCCGTTTTATGCCGTGCGTGTCGTAACCGATACCGTCGTCGAAAACTTTCCCTTGGATTTTAATCGAATGCGCTCCCAGGCGGGCAACAACGCCGGACGCTTCAGCCGGGGCAAGATTATAGCCGCCGCCCTGCGAAGCCCTGCAACTGTTTTTCCGGAACTGCTTAAATTGAATGAGAGAACGAAACGCGCCAGTCAGGCGCTGGGGGACTTCCTTGCCGACGCTCGATTCTGAGTTAGTCGCCACGCCACCCGCGTTGATGCGGGCCGCGGTCTATACCGGCGAAAGCGTGGTGTCAGTCGAGCAGCTGCCGACGCCCGCTATCGGGCCGGGCGAGTTGCTCATCCGCGTGGAGAGCTGCGGTATCTGCCATACCGATCTGAAGAAGATCGAATACAACCTGCTGACGCCGCCGCGCATTTTCGGTCATGAGACCGCGGGTGTGGTGGCAGCCACGGGTGCTGGCGTGCGAGGATTCACGGCTGGCGACCGCGTCATCGTTTTTCATCACATCCCCTGCGGTGAGTGCTTCTATTGCCGGCACAGGCTCTATGCGCAATGCCCCGTTTACAAAAAAGTGGGTGTTACGGCCGGTTATGAGCCCGCGGGCGGGGGCTTTTCGCAGTATGTCCGCGTGATGGACTGGATCGTACAGCGTGGCGTAGAGAAAATTCCCGACAGCGTATCGTACGACCGTGCCTGTTTCGTCGAGCCGGTGAACACCTGCGTCAAGGGTGTCGTCCAACTGGACCCGCAGGCCGAGGATGTAGTGGTAATCCTGGGTCAAGGACCCATCGGGCTGCTGTTTACCGCTCTGGTGAAGCGCTCCGGCGCCACCATAGTGGCCACCGACACCATGCCCTATCGTCGCGAATTGGCAGTGCGTTTTGGCGCTGCCGCGGCATTAGATCCACGCGACCTCGAGCTGCTGGAGCGCATCATGGATATGACCGGCGGCCGCGGAGCCGATTCGGTGATCGTCGCCGCTTCGGCGCCCGGAATTGTGGAGCAAGCGGTGAAATATTCGCGTCCGGGCAGCCGGATTCTCTTGTTCGCCCAAACTTCGCATCAGGAACGCGTGGAACTTTCCGGCGCCGACATCTGCGTGGGAGAACGAAACATTTTTGGATCGTATAGCGCTTCCGTGGATCTACAGAAACAGTCGGTGGACCTGGTTTTCAGCGGCGCTTTACCAGTGGAAGATCTGGTTTCGCATAGGTTTCCATTGAACGAGATCCGTGCTGGCATCGAGTTGGCGTTGCATCCTGAACCTAAATCGTTGAAAATTATAGTGCAACCTCAGAAGTGGTCGTAGCGGAGGGATGAGTGAAGGAGCCGTGGTCTTAGTGCAGACGCAAATGAAAGCCGCCGTCCTCTACGGCAAAGAGGACCTGCAGATTGAGTCCGTGGCCGTTCCCAGCATTGGGATGGTGACGTACTGGTACGCGTTCAAGCGGCGCTCACCTGTGGCACCGACGTCAAAGTATTTCGTCGTGGTTATCACGCCCGCATGATTGTTCCGCCCGCGTTGTTCGGGCATGAACTGGCGGGCGATATTGTCGCGGTCGGCAAGGACGTTCGCAATTTCCAGGTCGGCCAGAGGGTGGTAGCAGCCAATTCCGCACCGTGTCTGGAGTGCTTTTATTGCAAGCGCGGCAACGAGAATCTTTGCGAGGATCTTTTGTTCAACAACGGCGCTTACGCCGAGTACATCCGCATTCCGTCGCGCATCGTGGAGCGGAATATGTACGAGATACCTGCACACGTCACCTATCAGGACGCCGCGTTAGTGGAACCGCTGGCCTGCGTGCTGCGCGGGATCGATGAGACTTCCATGCGCCCGGGCGATACCATCGCGGTAATCGGCTTAGGACCCATCGGGTTGATGTTCGTGCGCCTGGCGAAATCGTATGGAGCGCGCGTTCTGGCGTTGGGACGCCGCAAGACACAACTAGATCGCGCGGCTGCGATGGGCGCCGATGAGTTGATTATTTCAGGCGAGCCGACGGAGACTGTGGAACAAGTTCGCAAGCTCACCGGCGGCCGTGGCGCGGATATCGCCATCGAAGCCGTGGGTGTGCCGGAAGTTTGGGAAACGGCTGCCCGGTCGCTTCGCCGCGGCGGTATCGTCAACTTCTTCGGTGGCTGCCCCAACGACAGCAAGATTCAATTGGATACGCAGCTGCTGCACTACTCGGAAATCACCTGCAAAGCCAGTTTCCATCACACGCCGGCGCACGTCCGCCGGGCGCTGGATTTTGTGAGCCGCGGTGTCATCACGGCGCGCGATTTCGTCAACCGCGTGGAGCCGCTCACCAATCTGCTGGAAGTGATGCGGCACCTGATGAGCCATAACGGCCACATGAAGACCGCTATCATACCGTAGTGTCTCAACACGCACCTCTGCTCGCGCCGAAAGACTTTGTCAATTCGGCCGAGGCGCTGAGCGGCACTTATACCCAGGCCGAAGCCGAGCAGTATACGCGCTGGCTGGCAACGCATCACTACGAGAACTTCCACGTCGTTAGTTTTCTTTTGCCCAAGCGGTTGCACCAGGATTTCTATAACGTCTACGCTTTCTGCCGTTGGGCAGATGATTTAGGCGATGAGATCGGCGACCGGGAAGAGAGCTTGCGCCTGCTGGGTTGGTGGCGCGAAGAGTTGGATGCGATGTATGCCGGGCGCGTGCAGCATCCCGTGTTTGTCGCGCTGGAAGGGACGGCACGAAAGTACGATCTGCCGCAACGACTCTTTGCCGATTTAATCAGCGCGTTTGAGCGCGACCAGCGGGTTACGCGCTATGCCGACTGGGCCGAGCTTTTCGATTATTGCCGCTGCTCCGCGAATCCAGTGGGGCGTCTGGTGCTGCGATTGTGCGGCTACTCCGATGCCGAGCGCGATCGTATGTCGGACGCTACCTGCACCGCTCTGCAGCTCGCAAATTTCTGGCAGGATGTAACCGTGGATCTGGAAAAAGACCGCGTGTACTTGCCGCTCGATCTTTTGGCCCGGCACGGGTACACGGTTGCGGATTTAGAGGCCGGTACCTTCAATTCCGCGTTCCAGAATGTCATGCGCGACGCCATTGACGTGGCGCGTAAACTTTTTATCGAGGGCTTGCCGCTGAACAAAACAGTGGACCGCCGCCTAGGGTTCGATCTCGAGCTGTTCAGCCGGGGCGGCATGCGAGTGCTTGAAAAGATCGAACAGC
>Ga0210383_10005763_pt1 | contig 10841 bp, 9 predicted proteins | sample IncBWC14OmetaG_FD_160072 | JGI IMG/M metagenome (GOLD analysis project Ga0210383, IMG submission 160072) | Forest soil microbial communities from Barre Woods Harvard Forest LTER site, Petersham, Massachusetts, United States - Inc-BW-C-14-O ...
ATGCGACCCCGATGATCACATGAAAGCAGGCCTGTGCAATAATTTCTTGTCCGCAAGGGAGCAGCACTATGGCGGGTTACTCGGGTACGCCCCTGGTAAAGAAGCTCGGCGTCAAGGAGGGTTTCAATATCCACGTCATCAACGCGCCGGCGGGCTACCGTCGGCTGTTGGCACCCTCGCCCGCAGGCGTGCAATTCGCATCCGCGCCGGATGCCTCCACGCACATGGTCCACGTATTCGCCACTGAGCGCGCGCAGCTCGCGCGCACGCTCACCGGCTTGCGCAAGAAATTGGCCCCCGATGCCACAATCTGGGTGTCCTGGCCGAAGCAGTCGTCGAAAGTGCCCACGGACATCACGGAGAACACCATTCGACAGGTTGCACTGCCGCTGGGTTTCGTCGATATCAAGGTATGCGCGGTTACCGACATCTGGTCGGGCCTGAAGCTGGTCGTGCGCAAGGAGCTGCGGCGGAGCTCGCCTTAGATGCGTAATGTCATCTTCGATCTCGGCGGCGTCGTGCTCGAGTGGAACCCCGACGCAATTCTTGAAGGCTATTACACCGATCCTCAAGAAAGAGCGACCATGAAGACCGCTCTATTCAAGCATCCGGATTGGCTGCAGATGGACCGGGGCACGCTCACCGAATCCGAAGCGTTGGCAAGGCTGCAGCAGCGAACCGGCCGTCCGGTCGCGGAATTGAGCGGGCTGTTCGACGCGGTCCGCGGTTCTCTGCGGCCCAAGACCGATACCCTGGCGCTGCTGAAGAGCCTGGCACGGCGGGATGTTCCTCTTTACTGCTTGTCGAACATGCCGGCGAGCACGTTTGCCTATTTGCGCGAACAGCACGCATTCTGGAATGTCTTCAAAGGCATCGTGATCTCGGGCGAGATCAAAATGGCGAAGCCCGAGCGCGAGATCTTCGAATATTTGCTGCGTCGCTATGCGCTGGCCGCGGCTGACACCGTGTTCGTCGATGATCATGCGCCGAATATCGAGGCCGCGCAGAAGGTTGGGCTGCACACGGTATGGTTTCGCGATGCCGCACAATGCGCGCTGGAATTGGAGCAGCTGCTCGGCGCGGGATGACTCGGAGTTCCGCTTGCCGCGCGCTTTTGTGCGCTAGACCACATTGAGAAATCGCTTGCTCGTGCACCTCCGGGCATTGCCCCAAAGCCCAATAGTCTTTCGCCGACCCTAAGGCCAATGTCAGGGCCATGGCAAGCGCATGGATTTTCATTTTGTCTAGTGCGTAGCCGGCCTCATTCTCTCTTGCCCGGCAATCGACCATCGATGAATCCAAGAATCCCTAGAGCACGCTCGGCGAGACCGTTCGCGCAGTTGAGCTGCATTTTCCTGTAATCGCCTGGAGATCAACCATGATGCTGCGACAGATTATTCATTCAGCGGCATCAGTCGCTGTCATCATTTTGTGCGTGGGAATTGCCTCGGCGCAGGTGATCACAGGCGCGCCAGGCTCGCCCAGCGCCACGACCACGGTCGAAGGGACCCAACTTCCAGCGCCCCCCCCGAAATTCGGCGGCGTGATCAAGGACAGCGCCAAGGATTCCACGCCCTGGTGGCCGCCGCGCATTGTGCCGCCCAAGGGCGCGCCGAACGTACTCTTGATCATGACCGACGATCAGGGCTACGGTGTCTCGAGCGCCTTTGGCGGCGTCATCCCGACACCTACGGTGGACCGAATCGCCAAGGCAGGTCTGCGCTACACGCAATTCCATTCCACCGCTCTTTGCTCGCCCACACGCGCGGCACTCATCACCGGCCGCAATCATCACTCAGTGGGCTCCGGTGTGATCGGCGAACTCTCGACGGGCTACCCGGGATACGATTCCATCATCGGTCCCGAGAATGCCAGCGTCGGCACGATCCTACGCGACAACGGCTTTGCCACATCCTGGTTCGGCAAGAACCACAACACTCCAGTCTATCAATACAGCGTTGCCGGCCCCTTCGACCAGTGGCCTTCCGGGCTCGGATTCCAGTATTTTTACGGCTTCATGGGCGGCGAGACCGACCAATGGCAGCCCTATCTCTTCCGCGATCACACCCAGGTATTCCCGTTCGCCGGCAAGCCTGATTACAACCTCACGACCGACCTCGCCGACGAGGCCATCAAGCACCTGCGTGCCTTGAACGCCACCGCGCCGGACAAGCCCTTCTTCCTCTATTACGTGCCTGGCGGCACCCACTCGCCGCATCAGCCCAAGAAGGAATGGATCGAGAAGTTCAAGGGCAAATTCGACATGGGGTACGAAAAGCTGCGCGAGGTGATCTTTGCCAATCAGAAGCGCCTCGGAGTAATCCCGGCGAACGCGCAACTCACCCCTTGGCCCGCGGAAATACCGCGGTGGGACACGCTTTCCGACGTGCAGAAAAAGCTTTTTGCTCGGGAAGCGGAAGTCTTTGCCGGCTACGCCGCCTATACGGACTATGAGATTGGACGAGTCGTCCAGGAGGTGCAGGAAGAGGGCAAACTCGATAACACGCTGATCATTTATATCGTCGGCGACAATGGCACGAGTCCTGAAGGCACGTTGTATGGCACCTACAATCAGCTCACAGCCTACAACGGTATTCTGAAAGCTCCCGAGGCCCTGCAGTTATTGCATTACGAGGAGTGGGGTTCGGACAAGACCTACCCACACATGGCGGTGGGCTGGTCGTGGGCGTTCGACACGCCCTTCAAGTGGACCAAGCAGGTGGCTTCGCATTTCGGCGGAACGCGTCAGGGTCTGGCGATCTCGTGGCCCGGCCACATCAAGGACGTGGGCGGACTTCGCTCGCAGTTCCATCACGTGATCGACATCGTGCCAACCATCCTCGAAGCCACCGGTGTCAAAGCGCCGCAGGTGGTCGACGGCATCAAGCAACGGCCGATCGAAGGAGTGAGCATGCTGTACACCTTCAACCAGCCGAATGCCCCTTCGACGCGCACCACGCAGTACTTCGAGATGGCCGGCAACCGCGGCATCTACCACGACGGCTGGATGGCGAACACGACCCCGTTCGCGCCACCGTGGGAACTGGCGACAGGCAAGCTGCCCGCCGTCAACGATTACAAGTGGGAGCTATACCACATCACCGAGGACTATTCGCAGTACAACGACCTTGCAGCGAAAATGCCCGACAAGCTCAAAGAGCTGCAGGCGTTGTTCCTCACCGAGGCCGCGAAATACAACGTGCTGCCATTGGATAACACCGCATTCATACGTCTGCAGACACCACGCCCGAGCGCGGTGGCCGGGAAGACGGTGTTCACCTATAGCGGCGAAATTTCAGGAATACCCGTCGGCAGTGCGCCCAACGTCCTGGACAAGGACTTCACCATCACCGCCGACATCACCGTGCCCAAGGGCGGCGCCGAGGGCATGATCGTGACGATGGGCGGGCGCTTTGGCGGCTACGGCATGTACCTGCTCAAGGGCAAACCAGTGTTCTGCTACAACCTCCTCGATCTGGAACGATTCCGATGGGAAGGCGGTGTCGGCGGAAGGGTCGGCGAGGACTTATTCGCGCACGCACTGGCGCCGGGCAAGCACACACTCATTTTTGACTTTAAATACGCAGGTCCCGGACCGGGCAAGGGCGGCACCGGTGTGTTTACGGTTGATGGCAAGGAAATGGCCCGCAAGACCATCGAACATACGATTCCGCTGCTCATGACCATCGACGAGACCTTTGACGTCGGCGTCGATACCCGCTCCGGGGTGGACGACAGCTACGAACTGCCGTTTCGCTTCACCGGCACCATCAATAAGCTGACCGTCAAACTCGGGCCATCGCAGCTGTCGGCGGCAGACGAGCGCGCCGCTGCGGAGGCGCTCGCCCGGGCCCACGACTGACATCGGCGGTATGAAACATTTCCTCATTGCGACCGCTGTAGTCGAGGTGGGCGCCGGGCTGGCGCTGCTGATTGCGCCCGCCTTTGCTGTCCTGCTGTTGCTGGGGGCCGAAATCTCTGGCGCGGCAATTCCGCTGGGGCGCGTGGCTGGGTCTGCGTTGCTCGCTCTCGGCGTGGCTAGTTGGTTCGTTCGAGACGATGCGCTGAGCAGCGCGGCGCGAGGACTGCTCTCCGCAATACTGGTCTATAACATCGGCGCAGTGTTGGTTCTTGGGGTGGCCGGCATCCAATCGCAATCCGCTGGCGTCGTGTTGTGGCTGGCGGTGGTTCTGCATGCAGCGATGGGGATTTGGTGCATCGCGCTTCTCTTGAAAAAGGCGGCGCTGCAAAATTAGCCCTGGGTCCGCGCCGCAAGGTTGCAGCCTGCCGTTCTACTCGGCGAGTTCCACTTCGCCTTCAATCTCGACGGGAATATTGAACGGCAGTTCCGCCATGCCGACGGCGCTGCGGCTGTGCGCTCCGATATTCGGTCCGAACACTCCCAGAATGAGATCTGAAAAGCCGTTGATGACGGTCGGCTGCTGATTGAAGCCGGGCGCCGAGTTGACCATGCCGAACACCCTCGACCATGCGACGATTCTGTCGAGGTCGCCGAGAACGCGTTTCAGGCTGCCGAGTATCGATAGCGCCGTCAGACGGGCGGCGAGGTAGCCCTGTTCAACAGTCAGTTCGCGCCCGAGCTTGCCCAACGGCGGCGCATATGTCCCGTCAGGATTTTGCGGTCCGTGGCCGGAGATGAGTGCCCGTGCCCCCACGATGTGAACAAACTGAAATGGCAGCACCACTCCCGGGGGCGGCAGCGGCGCGGGGGGCAGCGACAGCCCGAGGGAACGAAGTCTTTTTTCAATGGCCGGCACGATAGTCTTCTGTGTTAGCTTTGGGAACTTGATACGCGATCGCGAGCGCAAATATGACAGCATCAGAATCCCACGGCGGCATTGCCCAGCATTAGACTTCCGGAGCAGATTGCCGCTATGCTGAGTTCGGCCGTCCGTTCGGCCAACTTAAAAAAATCTCATCGGTAAATCCAGCAAAGGGAGACCGCAAATGCGTGGATTTTCAACCTTGGCGATCCGTGTGCGCACCGCCGTCATGATCGCTGCCGCGCTCGCGTATGGGGTGTCGCAAAGCGCCCAGGCACAGGCCAAAGAGCCGATCCGCATCGGCATCATCGCCGAGGAATCCGCCATTGGCGGCGCCGGCATCATCAAGGGCGCGCAGTTGGCCGTGGATGCGATCAATGCCGCCGGCGGGGTCGACGGCCGCAAGCTCGAGATCATGCAGTACGACGATCATTCCTCGGCCGCCGACGCGGTGCGCGCCTTCCAGCGCGCGGTCAGCCAGGACAAGGTGGTCGCCGTCATCGGCACCTACATCAGCGAGGTCGCCTTGGCGTTGGAACCCTGGGCGGCGCGCACGCATGTGCCGTTCATCACCACCGGCGCGGCCAGCAATGAGATCAGCCGGCACATCCACGAGGAATACGACAAGAACAAGTACACCTTCCATGAATACATGACTTCGAAGTTCGTCGCCGATTCCATCTGCGATTCCGTCCAGCAGCTGCTGCAGCAGAGATATTCGATCAAGTCAGCGGTGGTCTTAAGCGAGGATGCCGCGTGGACCACGCCGCTCGACGCCGAATACCTGGTGTGCCTGCCAAAGATCGGCGTGAAGGTGCTCGATCACATCCGCTTTTCTCCCGATACCAGCGACTTCACCCCGCTCTACAACAAGATCGAGGGTGAGAAACCGGACGTCATCGTCACCGGCATCAGCCATACCGGCGTTCAACCGACGGTGCAATGGGCGCAGCAGCAAGTGCCCGTGCCGATGATCGGCATGTCCGCGCAGGCCACATCGGGAACATTTTGGAAGGACACCAACGGCGCCGCCGCCGGCATCGTCACGTTCTCGGTAGCGGCGGACGGAGCAAATCTGACCCCCAAGATGCAACCCTTCATAAACGACTACGTCAAACGCTTCGGCGAGGCGCCGAATTACACCGCGTACACCACCGATGATGCCGTGAATATCCTGGCGCTGGCCATCAAGCGCGCAGGTTCGACGGACGGCGACAAGCTGGTAGCCGCACTTGAGCAGACCGACTATGTGGGAACCATCGGCCGCGTCCAGTTCTACGGGCGCGACAGCGAATTCACGCACGCCATGAAATACGGACCGGAATACGTGACCGGCATCATGCTGCAATGGCAGGACGCGAAGCAGGTAACCTTGTGGCCCAAGGCCTCCCCGCAAACCAAATTCAGTTTCCCGGTCTTCACGCTGTTGCATAAACCGTAAGTTTCCGCGCAACTCGTGCTTGCAGTGCAAATCCTGATTGACGGTTTCGCGATCAGCGCGCTGTACGCTCTCGGCGCCGTCGGCTTCACGCTGATGTTCGGCGTATCCGGCGTGCTCAACCTGGCGCATGGCGCAACCATGGTGGTCGCCGCGGTGACCGCGTGGGTGGTGGCCGGGCAGCTGGCTGCCAGTCCCTGGATTGCCGCCGTTGCGGGAGTGGCCGCGGGCGTGATCACGGCATTCGCGACGTATTTCTTGGTGGTGCGGCCCATCCAGCGTTCCAAATCGGTGCCCGCGTCGGAAAAGGAGATTTTCGTCCTCACCGGCACTCTGCTGTGGGGCATCATGATCCAGGAGACCGTGGCCTATTTCTACACCGACACTCCCAAGTCGGTGCGGCCGCTGATTGCCGGCGTCATGCAGATCGGCGGCGTGCGGACCCCGATCAATGAATTGTTGATCGCGGTGATCTGCTGGACGGTGATCGGTCTGCTCTGGCTGCTGGTGAATCGCTCCAAGGCAGGCAAGGTACTGCTGGCGGCCTCCATCAATCCGCGCGGCCTGACCCTGCTCGGCTTTGAGCTGTCGCAGGTATACCTGTCGGTGTGGGCGATCTACGGCGTCCTCGCGGGCATTGCCGGCGTGCTCCTGGCAACTTTTCTCGGCGCGAGTTCCGCGCAGGCCAGCCAGCTAACCGCGAGTGCCTTTTCCATCGTGGTGCTGGGAGGCCTCGGCAGCGTCTCCGGCTCGCTGCTGGCGGCATACGTGGTCGGCTATCTCGAGACGCTCACCGCTTACCTGATTTCGCCTACCTACCGTACGGTACCGGCGCTCGTGCTGCTGGTAGTCGTTGTCTACGTGCGCCCGCGCGGGTTGCTGGGTCGGCGGTGATCGATAACATTCGCCGGCTGTTCGAATCGCGGCTGCTCACGATCGCGCTGCTGACCCTGGCCGTGCTGCTCACCCTGCCGTTGTGGGTATCGGCCTATATCCTCGGTGTTCTGACCATCGCCTATTACTTCGGCGTCTTCGCCATGTCCTGGGACCTGTTGTTCGGCTTCGCCAACGAGGTGAATTTTGGTCCCACGTTTCTCATCGGCAGCGGCGCCTATGCCGCGGGACTTCTGAACGCGCATGGTGTGCCGTTGTGGCTGTGCCTGATCGCGGGCGCGGCCGCGGCGCTGCTGGGCGGCGTGGTGCTTGCCGTGCCGGCGCTGCGGCTCACGGGTCCGTACTTCGGCCTCGCCACGCTGGTCGCGGTTCTGCTGCTGCAGCAGTTCATCATCATTTTTGCCGGCGCCACCGGAGGCGAGATCGGCCTGACGATGAATGACATCTTATCGATCGAGGCTACAACCAACTACTGGATCGCCTTGGCATTCATGATCGTCAGCGGAGTGATTCTTTTCGTCTTGTCGCGCTCGCCGGTGGGCCTCATCCTGCAGGCGAGCGGCCAGGACCGGATCGGCGCGTCAGCTCTCGGCTTCAATGTCGTCAAGCACAAGCTTGCCGCATTCTGCATCAGCGCAGTGTTCTCGGGACTGGCCGGCGCGATGCTGGTGTTCTACCTCGGCACCGCTTCGGTGGGCACGGTGGTCGATGTGGCGGTCGGCGTGCAGGTGATCATCGCGGCGGTGCTCGGCGGGCGGCGGACCATCGTGGGCGCCGCCATCGGCGCAATATTTCTGATCCTGGCAGGCGAGGCGCTGCGGCCTCTCGGGCAGCTCAGCACTTTCGTGGTATCCGGCGTCGCCCTCCTGGTCATCCTGTTCTCCGTGGACGGATTGATGGGACTGCTCAGCCGGCGGCGGGAGGAATCATAATCGCGCCCACCGTCTCGCACGCGCCTGCCGCCGCCGCCGTGGCTCCGCTGCTCGCCGTCCAAGGTTTGACCAAGCGCTTCGGCGGCCTGGTGGCGGCCAAGGACATCACCTTTCAAGTGCGGCCGGGCGAGATCCTGGGGTTGATCGGACCGAATGGCTCGGGCAAATCCACGGTGATGCAGCTCATCATGGGACTGCATCGCCCGAACGCGGGATCGGTGCAGGTATCCGGGGTCGATGTCGCGGGCTGGCCGCCGCATCGCGTCGCGCGCCAGGGTGTGGGCATTGTGTTCCAGCATTCGCGGCCTCTGCACCGCCAGACGGTGCTCGAGAACATCATGCTCGGCCTGCTGCCGGACAAGCTTTCGAAGGTGTTCGCCCAGCGGCATATACATGAAAAGGCGGAAGAGATCGCCGCGCGGGTGGGACTCTCACGGGTATTGAACCGCAAGCCCAGCAGCCTCGCATTCGCGGATCTACGGCGCATGGAACTCGCCAAGGCGATCGCTCGCGACCCCAAGGTGGTTCTCATCGACGAACCCTTCGCCGGACTCACCGCCGGCGAGGTCGATGCCTTCGCCCAACTGATTGCGGATTTTCGCAGCGCGGGCCGCGCCGTACTGCTGGTGGATCATAACGTGAAGAGCATCGCCGCATTGGCGGACCGCATCTTCGCCATGTACTTGGGCGAGCGCATCGCCGAGGGGACCGCCGAGGAAGTCACCCGCGACCCCACGGTACGCAGAGTGTATCTCGGCGGTGGCATCGATGTCGCCAGCCGCCCTGCCAGGATCGCGCGCAGGGCCGCGCTGCTGCAGGTCGACGAAGTCAGCGTCCTGTATGGCAAAGCGCAAGCGCTGGACCGCGTCTCCATTCATGTGGACGAAGGGGAGTTCGTTTCCATCGTCGGCCTGAACGGCGCGGGCAAGACCACATTGTTCAATGCCATATCGGGTCTGGTGCCCTTTAGTGGGCGCATCGGTTGGGGCGGCGCGGATCTGCGCGGTCGCAGCCCGGCCTCAATCGCCCGCGCGGGCGTCGTGCAATGTCCCGAGAGCCGCGAACTATTCGGCGAGATGAGCGTTCGCGAGAACCTCGACCTTGCGGGCCAGCACCTGACCCACGTGCAGGCTTCGGATCAGCTGGAATGGCTGTACGATTTATTCCCGCGGCTCAAGGACCGCGAGCGCCAGATCGCCCGTACCTTGAGTGGCGGCGAGCAGCAGATGCTCGCCATTGCGCGCTCACTGATGATGCGGCCGAAGCTGCTGATTCTGGACGAACCCACCCTCGGGCTCGCGCCGCTGATTCTGGAGCAGATATCGGACGCGCTCGAACAGCTGCGCAACAATACGCCCATCACCGTTGTGCTCGGCGAGCAGAATGTGACATTTGCCCTGCCTCACGCCGACCGCATCTACGTCCTGGAACACGCCCGCATCGTCTGGGAAGGCGAACCGGGGCGCTTCGCTGCCGAAGCCGCCGCGACATACTTGTAACGGGCGATTACTGCAGGCCGCCGGTGTTTTGCGTGCGCCGTATGAAGTCCGCGACGTTTTCATGCAGCGCCTTGAGAGACGCCTCGTGGGCATAGACCATGTGCCCGGATTCGTAAAATTTGAATTCGATGTTCTTTTGCAGAGACGCCGGGATGGGCAGATGCCGCATTTCGTAGACACCCTCGAAGAACGGGGTCACCAGGTCAAAATAGCCGCCATTTACCAGTATCTTGAGATTCGGATTGCGTTTCATCGCCACAGCTAAATCGGGCATGACGTTGACCTGCTGATTCAGCATCTGGCGGGCGCCCGGAGGCCGATGCGAGAAGTTCCAATCCTCGATCCTGAGGGACTGCCGATAGACCTTGCCCTCGCCGAATTTCAGTTCGGCGCGTACATAGTCGTTGAATGTGCTGACGTACGCCGAGCCGAGGGCGGTCGATTGAGGATCGTATCCTGCCTCCTTGCTCATCGGATCCATTGTCGGACCGGAGAAGCGGGTATCCAGTGCGCCCGTGGTCAGCTCGGCGTCGTCCAGCAGGGTTTTCTGGAATTCGCCTTGCGAGATGCGAAGATTCGCTTTCTCGATATAAGCGAGCGGCAGCCCGGTATAGGCGTGCAGCTTGTTGGCGACAGTCTTCCGTTGCTCAGGGTCCAAAGTGGCACCGCCGTGCAAGGCTGTCGCATATTCGACCGACGCAAACTTTTCGACCTCGTCCAGCAGCGCGCCGAGCGGTCTGGATGGTTCGGAAAGTTTATGGTGATACCAGGCGGTCGCCGCAAAGGACGGGAGCCACAGCTCATAGGGTTGATCGACACCAGGATTGAGTTCCGGAAAATCCGGCAACACGTCGTAGTTGAGAACCTGGGACAGGAGAATGACGCCGTTCACGTCGACGCTGTTCTCCGTCTCCAGCAGATGAACCAAAGCCGCGGCGCGTGTGGTTCCATAGCTCTCGCCGAAGATGTATTTGGGCGAATTCCAGCGGCCCCATTTCGACAGGAACTGAGTGATGAAATCGGCGAAGGCATGCGCGTCCGCATCGACCCCGAAGAACGCCTTGTCCTTATCCTTGCCGGCGACGCGGCTGAATCCGGTACCCGGGGCGTCGATGAAAACCAGATCGCTTGCGTCGAGCAAACTGTACTCGTTGTTCACCAGTGGGTAGGGCGCCGCCGGCGTGTGCGCATTATCGGCCGTTACCACGCGGCGCGGACCAAAGGCGCCCATGTGCAGCCAAACGCTGGACGATCCCGGTCCGCCATTGAATAGAAAGGTGATCGGCCGGCGGGC
>Ga0210383_10005764_pt1 | contig 10839 bp, 11 predicted proteins | sample IncBWC14OmetaG_FD_160072 | JGI IMG/M metagenome (GOLD analysis project Ga0210383, IMG submission 160072) | Forest soil microbial communities from Barre Woods Harvard Forest LTER site, Petersham, Massachusetts, United States - Inc-BW-C-14-O ...
GGGCCTGGGCGAGTTGCCGGTCAAGCCGGCAACTCAAATCAACGCCATCGAGCAACCTTGTCCGCGAAATTACTAGTTTTCAGCCGAATAATTGAAGAATCGCAGTTTCGCAACAGCCTTTAGCTAGTTCCAACGTCATCGCCATTAGGGGAAGAGGGGAGGCACAGATTCCGGAGCCGAATCGCGCGCGGCCGCAGCCTTCGCGATTCGCCGTTTTTTATTCTGGAGGCGCGGGTCGGAATCGAACCGACGCATAAAGGTTTTGCAGACCTTGTGGTCGCAGCTCTAACCCGTTCTCCGTCAATGCTGTTGTCTGATCCTCGCCGCTTTTTGACGTACTTTTTGACGTACCCCCCACTTCACCCAGGAGCTCCGCGTGCGCGGCGCTCTCCGCTCGGGATCCCGCGCGGGGCGGGGTCGCGATTTTGCCACGGAGTACAGTGGGGACAGCGATGAACGATCACACGATCAGCAACTCCGTGATGAGCGCCTCCGCTCTTGAAGTCCTCGCGATCGTTCAAGCGAGCGAGGTCTTCCGACCGTTGGTCGAGAATCACTCCGATCTGCGCGCGCTTTTGATCAGGGCGGCTGAAGTCGCAGCGAGGGCGACTGCAGATCGCGAGCGCTTTATTGAAGCGGTAATCCGCGCGACGAGTGCGACCGATAAAGCGTGCGAGGCAACGCGCAGCGGGAACGACGTCGATCTAGCGAAGTGGACGCCGATCGCCCATCGTGCGAGCGAAGAGCTGGGACAGATCCTTAAGCAGCTATGCCCGGATGCGCGTCCGCTCGGCGGCGACGTGAGCGCTACGCCGGCGAACTAAGAAAATTTTCTTTTCTCTTCGGGCCGATCGATTCGACGGACCCGCACTCTTCCCGAAAAGTTCAAACCTTCGAGGCCGGCTAGAGCCGCATCCTCGGAAAAAACGGAGGATTTTTTATGGCGACGGCAACGGCAACACGACCACCAGCGGAGCGACAGGCTACGCCGCGGTTCACTCTCAGTGAACGCGAGCTCCGGGAATATTCTTTGGCGCGCGCGATTCTGACGAGCGCTGAAAATCAGGAAGGCAGCGAGCAGCGAGCAGAGCGAAACTGCCTCGAGCTCGAGATCTCTCAGACGATCGAGAAAACCGTGACGGGAAAGCGCTACGGTGGGCTCTTCGTCCCGTGGAATATTTCCGCGGGTTCGTTTGCTCGCAAAACACAGCAGCGCGCCGGACTCTCGACAAACGTCGCGACGCAAGGACAGGAGCTCAAGTTCACCGAGGCCGGCGATTTTTTGCAGTTCCTCTACAACACGATGCGCGTGAAAGAACTCGGCGCGGTCACGGTCACGGGACTGCGTGAGAACGTCGCGTTCCCCAAGCAAACTGGCAAGGCGACCGGAACCTGGGTCGCTGAAAATCCCGGCGCCGACGTCGCGGATTCGAACCTCACGCTCGGACAGGTCGCGAGCTCACCGCACACGTATCAGTCTTCGACGAGCTACTCGAGACAATTACTCGCTCAGTCCGTGATCGATGTCGACACGCTCGTCCGACAGGACCTCGCACGCGATATGGCTCTCGCGGTCGACTTCGCCGCGATCCAGGGACCGACCGGGGGGAGTTCTCCCGTCGGGATCCTGAACACGACCGGCGTCCAGGCGTTTGTCGTCGCGGCCGATTCGGGCAACGGAGGCGCGGTCGCTTATGCCGATGTGATCAAGATGATCGAGGATCTCGAGGACGTGAACGCCGATCAACTCGGCGATCCCGGATGGCTCACGACTCCGGGAATTAAAAGCGATCTCAAACTCACTCCGCGACTCGCGAACACGATCGCTCTTCCCGCCTGGGCAGACGACGACACGCTCGGAGGCTACATGGCGCGATCGTCGAATCAAGTCCCGAAGACCGGCGTCCGCGGATCCACTTCGAACAATCACGCGCTGATCCTCGGCGTGTTCTCGACGCTGGTGATCGGGATGTGGGGAAGCGGATTCGAACTCGTCGTCGATCCGTTCCGCCTCAAGAAGCAAGGCATGATCGAGCTCACCACGTTCATGCTCGGCGACGTCGCGCTGAAATATCCCCAGGCGTTTGTCGTCGCAGAAGTCCAGAAATAAAAACGCGCGGCCGCGGGAAAGCCGGATGTCGGGGATCCCGCGGCCGTTTCGCAGACGTTCATGAAAAAACGCGATCGCAATCGAGGGCAACGAAAATGGGATCCTCTGCAGCTCCAGAGATCAAAGTAAAAATCACCGGCGAAGACACGGGCGTCTCCGCGGCAATCAAAGAGCTCGGGGCGCAACTCCAGCAACTCAAACGAACTCAGGACGACGCCGCAAGCTCGGCGAGGTCGCTCGGCTCCGCGGAGGAAGGCGCCGGTCACTCGATGCGCGAAGCGCGCGAAGGCGCGCGACTACTGTCGGAGGAGACCGGCGTTCACCTAAGTCGCGGACTCGCCGGAGTCATCGCGAGATCGTCGACGCTCGGTCCCCTCTTAAACGCGGCTTTTCCGATCGCCGCGGCGATCGGGTTCGCCGAAGTGATCTCGAACGCGGCCGAAAAATTCTCGACTCTCATCGCGAACACGTTCATTTACACCGACGCGATGAAAGCGGCTTATGCGGTCCAACTGTCGGTTAACGCGGACATCGCGAAACGAGCGGAGGACAATAAAAAGCTCGCCGAGGAAGCGTCTCTCTTCGGGCTCAAAGGGAGCGCGCGGGAGATCGCGGAGATTCAAAGGAAGGGCGACGAGATCAAGAAGGTCCAGGATCAGATCACGGGGTTCGAGAATCAACGCGGATCGGCTCGCCTGGGACTTCCGAACGGACCGGGGGGCGCGACGTCGACCTTCACCGGGACCGATCAAGCGAACCTCGGCGACGCACAATCGAAGCTCACGAACCTGCAGAATCAACAATTCGGGCTCGAACAGAAAGCGATGGCCGACAAAGACGAGGAAGATAAAACCGCGGCCGAGAAAGCGAAGACTCTCAAAGATCAGATCGACAAAGCGCGACTCGCCCAGATCGAGGCGGGGTTCGGAAACGAGCTCGCGCTTTTCAAAGCACAGCACGCGAAAGAGGATCAGGACAACGAGGCGAACTATGAGAAGGGACTCGAGTCGACCGCGTCCTATTACGACAAGAAGCGCGAGCTCGCTCTCGCCTCGTCACAGAAAGAGATCGACGCACTCACGGCCGAGCGATCGCGCGTCCTGGCCGCTCCGACGAAGGATAAGGCCGGCGAGATCGAGCAGCAAACGAAGGCCGCGGATCTCGCGAGTAAGATCGCGATCCTGAAAGTGAACTCCGAGAAAGAGCAGCAACAACTCCAGAACGAGGGAGCGAAAAAACAGGACGAGGACAATAAAAAGGCTCTCGATTGGCAAGCGAAGATCGCCCAGGCTCAAGGGAACCGCTTCGATCAGGCGTCCGAGCGGATCGCCGCGGAAGCGATGCAGATGGCCGCGGAGCTCAAGAAAGCGGGGATCGCTCCGGACGAGGTCGACGCGATGGTCGCGAAGTTCAAAGCGGCGTCGACTCAGCAAGCGCAATTTTCCGGGATGAAACAAGGCGGGCAGGACGCGACCGCGAGTCTCGCCGCGGACGAAGAGGACATCCGGCTCAAGAATATCGCGGTCGTCGCCGAGGCGAAGATCGCCGAGCTCGAGAAACAGCGGATCCCGGTCCTCCAGGGTCTCGCCGCTCAAATGAGAGCGGCCGCGATCACTCCCGATCAAGTCAAAGAGGCCGACGACTATTCGCGGTCGGTCGACAAGCTCGCGGAGTCGGCGAAAAAAGCGAGCGCAAGCTTCGAGACGTTCGAGGATCAGGCGACCTCGGCGATCAAAGGCGACCTCACAACCTTCCTCGGCTCGACGATCACTCAAGCGAAGAGCGTCGGGGATGCGTTCACTCAACTCGCTCAATCGGTCGTCGCCTCGATCCAGCACATCGTCGCCGCGCTCCTCGTCCAGATCCTCACGCAAAAACTCCTCCAGTTAGTCACGGGAAAGGATCAAAGCGCGGGTACGGGAGTCGCGACCGCGGCCGCGAAAGGAGCGGCTCAAGCAGCTCCGCTAATCGCCGCGGGGCAGGCTTTAACGTCGGGCGGAGAGGCGGTCGGGACGGCCGCGATCCCGATGGGCATAAGCGCGCAAGCTCTCCAGAACGCGGCCGAGACGCTGATCGTCGCGAACTCGATGAGCGCGGCGTCCGGAGAGGCCGCCGGCGGTCTCATCACGGGTCCAGGAACGGGAACCTCGGACTCGATCCCGGCGCGACTCTCGAACGGGGAGTTTGTAATGCGCGCGGCCGCCGTCCACGACTGGGGTCCCGACCTGTTAGGGAGAATGAACCGCGGACTACACGTCCCCGGGATCCGCGGGATGTCGGTCCCCAGGTTCGCCGAGGGCGGGCTCGTCACGCATGGGACGCGCTCAGACGGCGTCGACGTGAATATGAACCTGGGTCTGGAGGAAGGTTTGGTGTTGAAACACCTCTCGAGCAAAGCGGCCGGAAAGATCGTCCTCCGGCACGTCGGGAACAATCCGAGAGCGGTCAACAAAGCACTCACGCGAGGTCAATGAGGCGTGAGGGGTAACGACGAGTGCATGCGGCGTCGGACGCGCAAGATGTCGCCTTCGTAAATATCCTCGAGACTCAGGTTCGTTCCGGCCGATCGCGCGATTTCGCTGATCGCGATCGCCTTTTGAGCTGGAAGGCAACAATCCCCGCGCACCCAGCGGTAGACCTGGGACGAATCGAGCTCGAGCTCGCCGGCGAGTTTTTCAACCGTGTACTCGCTCACCCACTCGCCGAGCTTTCCGATCCACGTCGTTGAACGCGGTCGCCCGCGGTGTCCTGTTCGCATGGGCTGAGTCTATACCCGCCGGCGCGAGCTCATCAGCTCGCGCGTCTCTTCTGTGCGCTGCGAGCGATGCGAACCTGATAGCGATTCCGTAATCGGTCGAGGACTTCTCCGACCGCGCCGAGATCCTCCAATATCCGATCCTCCAGGGCCTCCCGCTCCCGGCGCGCTTTCCGCCATCCCGCTTCGTACGCGCGGGCGAGCTCGGTGTTTTTCGGGTGAGGATTGAATCTCGGTTTCATCGCTTTCGTGGCGAGTGCGGCCTGGAGCTCGTACCACGCGCGGGTCTGTGCTCTCATAGCGACCTCCGCGATCCGTCTAGGACTTCGTCGATCGTGAGGGGCGACAAAGGAACTCGCTCGATGCGTTCGACGATCGAGACGAGGGAAGTGATCAGGTTGCCGGTGTAAAGACGAGGAGAATCTTGAGCGAAAGAGGAAGGGACTGATACCGTTGGTGAAGCCATGTTGCCTCCTGTAAGGCGATCTGGTCAGGGCTGGTCGGGTGTTCAAGCACTCGGCCGGCCCGCTGTTTGTTTCTGAGATAAGTATGAAGCCGCGCTCGCCGTGGTGTCCACAATTGATTAAACGCAGTGACTGCTTCGATCTCCTCGAAGGGAAACCTGTGAAGAAACAGAAAAAAGTAGCCGGCAAGAAAAGGGCTCCGACCAAAAGCCGCGTCCCGACCTGGATTGGCAAGATCGAGGACGTCGCGCGAGAACTTCATATCGGTGAGCGGTACGTTTTTCAGCTCGCAAAGCAGGGATTCCCGCGAGTTTCGCCCGGACGCTACAACATCCCGAAGTGTTTCAGATGGTACGTCAGATATTTGCAGCGGAAGCTCGTCGAGCGCGCGCTCCCCGAAGACGGCGACGGAGACGGCGGAGGACCCGCGACCTCGTCGTCGGCGACGCGTCACAAGATGCTCTCGATCGAGGCGGAGCTCAAACAGATCGAGCTCGCCGAGAAGCGTGAGCAAGTCGTCTCGATCGAGAAGGTACAGAAGGACCTCGAGGCGATCGTCGTCGAGATCAGGACGCGGATCCTCGCGCTTCCCCCCAGGCTCGCGGCCGAGGTCCTCGGCGAAACCGATCTCGCGGTCTCGCAAGTGAAGATCGACCGATCGCTGAAAGGCGCTCTCGAAGCGCTCAGTCAGTTCGATCCTGACGACGTCGAGCCGGCGCCATCTGCTCGATCGAGCACGCGATCGCGGACTCAATAGGTTTCTCGCGGAGCTGGTCGAGCTCGCCGGCGGGAATACCACAACCATCCCAGGAGCTTTCGCGACGAATGGGTCTCCATTTGTGGACGCGCGTGTTTCAGAATTTTAAAACCGGTCGCTTTGGTTGGTTCGGATTCACGAACCCGAGTTGCACCTGTCCGACGCCGACGATGTCGAAGGTGAATCGATCGGTCTCGAATGCTTTGATCGCTTTCTCGTATGTGATGAACTCAAGTCTCTGGCCGCGCATGAAGATTTCCAGGATGCAATAGCCGGCGATGATGTCGGTGACTTCCTTCCGCGGCGAGCAGCATCTCTCGATGAGGCGATTCAGAAAACGCGGGCTCCCGAGGCGAATGAAGTCGCTCTTCAGGCTCCCCGTAACCCGCGTCGGAGTGGTCGGAACCGTCGTTTCAAATCGCTTCGGTTTCAAACCTTCGTTGTGGCGGACTAGCTGAACCGGATTTGAAAAATATCGGATGATCGCCTCGCTAATTCTCGGGATCTCGAAGCTCGGCGAGTTCGCTAAAATCTCAGCTACGGCGGGTAAGCCATCTTCTGAGGCGAGTGCAGCTTCGATGATCTCAGTCGCGTCGTGCATGCGGCACGCGGCGTAAGCTGTTCGCGCATTCCATTCGTATTTTTCGACCTTGGCGAACTCGCCCGTCTCGACCCAAAACTGAGCAGCAAGGAAATCGTGGAGAGTTCGGTGAACGAACTCGTAACCCTCTTCGCACGGAACGAGGATCCCGTAAAAGCGAGCAGTCTCCATCAGCACTTGGCGAGCGTCGACTCGATCAAACGTGAGCAGATCGAGCTGCTTTCGAGCCTGCTCCTCGGCGCGATGTTGCGGGACGTGGGGACTCTTCGCGACGTATGCGATCCGCTTGAGGACCTGGATTCGATCCTTGCCGTCCAGAGGCGTGACGGCGTGCCGATCGAGTCCTTTTTGCTCGTCCCACCGATAGCACAGGACATCGAGAGCCCGTTCCAAGAGGCGAGTCGCGCTTTCCGATTGAACACTCGCGCGGCTCGTTTTGAGAATGCACGCGAGTGCCAACATCAGCGGATGTGAGAGAAACTCGGAAAAGCCTCGCGCTTCAAAGTCGTCGACGACTTCTTTCGCATCCAGTTTCGACTCGTACGCCGAGAGGAATGCCCGAACGAAGCGATATTTGTCTTCGAGCGTGAAACCGTCGATCCGCACTTCGCGCGCGGCGAGCTGGAAAACCTGGTAGTACTCTCGGCAGCTCAGAAGAAAGTGTCCTAGACCGAGAGCTTGATATTTGAGCAACGCTTCCGAAACTCGTCGCCGATCCTTCAGAGAGAGCTCGTCATACCCGTCGACGAGGAGCAGAGTTCTCGACTTGTGCTGTTTACTCTGAATTTTCGATGCCGTTTCGACGAAGCGTTCCAGGTCCTGAACGGCGGTCGGTCTGCGAAGCGTAATCAGGACCGGCAACACGGCCTTTTCCGAAGCGAAGCGGCGAAAGATGTAATGCAAGAACGTCGTTTTTCCCCAACCGGGACCCGCGTAGATGATCGCGTCCTCTGGGTTCGCGAGAAACGCTTGGATACTGATCGATCGCTCCTGGAGCCGTCTTCCCTCCAGCATTGAACGAATCGCGTCGTCCGAGTGATAGAACGACTCACTCCGCGATGTCTCTTCCGATCCAGCGACGCGTAATCGTGTGGGCTGATAGATGCTGTCAAAGGGCAACGGCGAATGCATTCCGACGCAATACACGTGCTTCGCCTGGATCAGCGCGGTTTTGTGAAGACTGCTCAGCCACGCCGCGGCTTCGAGGCTCTCCGGGTCTTTGCCGATCATCTCCTTGAACTTTAGTTCCAGGTACGGAAGACAATCGCCGATCGGGATCGTGACACCAGAATCTCCCATGAAACTCATCGTATCAGCAAAGATAGTGAGAGATAATGGCTTGTATTCTCTGTTATTTGAAGATCTCGCGGATGCACGAGAGCGAATTTTTACCTCGAACATTCCTATCCGAACTGCATGAACGTCCAGGCTGAAATCGATCGCGCGTCACAGTACGGCCGGCAGCTCGAGGCGTTGCTCGATGGAAAGGAAGTCACCGCCTCAACGGATCGCGACCTTCTGATCATCGGCTATCGCAGTCTCTTACTCGACTACCACACTGCGATCGTGATGCTCCTCGAGAAAGAGCTCTATGGCGCAGCTTTTGCACTCTTGCGGCCTACCGTCGAGGCCTGGGTCCGCATTCACATCGCGAAAATGGGTACCGACGAAACCGTGCTTCAGCTCAAGAACGACACCTATCGCGTTGACTTCGGCAAAGTCGGCGAGGAGATCGATACGGCTTTCGAGTTGGCGTTCTTCGAGAAAAGCTTGAACAAGGCCGTCCGTGACGCGCTTCACAGCTACACCCACTCTGGCTGGTTCCAGATTGCTCGCCGTTTCAACGAGAACGAGATCAAGAGCCGCTACTCTGACGGCGCAATTCTGAACGTGCTCGAGGGCAGCATGACGGCACTTTTCATGGCGACGATCGTCACGACGAACCATTTCGGCTTCGAGGATGAGTGGCGTGCGACGGCGGAGCTGTTCTCTGAGTACAACAAGCGGCCGCTCGAAGTGCCGGAGTAGCGACGCTCGCCGTGAGTGCTAGAATCCGGCCGTGATGACCCTAACCTGGGAAAAACTCACTGCGCTCGTGGCGCTCGCTGGCTTTCTGCTGGTAGTTTCCAGTCACGAACGCGCGGGCTTTGCGTGCATGATAGCCGTGGCAGTCATCACGATCTTGCGAGCGAGGTCATAGCGCGCGCGTCGCGATCCGATCGATCTCCCACATCGCTCCACTTCGCTAAGGATGGTGAGCTGTTTTTCCCACTTCGACCTCGGGTCCTCCCCCACACCCCCCCCCGCGCGCGGGTGACGGCGACCGCGAACATTTTCCAGCGTGAGGTTTTGAAATTCAGAGTTCACTGCCGCGGCGTTTCCCACTTTTCGGACGGGAAAAAATTTTGACGAGCTCGAGGATGAGCGTGAACTCGAGGACGACGACTTCTCGAGAAGTCTTGCGACTCAGGGAAAAAGGATGCGGCTCGGGGCCACGGGATCAACACAGCGGGGCCGGGGCGTCCTCCAGGGCGAGAATTTTGTGGATCCGGGTCGGAACCACGCAACGTGCGACGATCGTCGTTCCTGGGCGTTCTAAATGAAAATCGATGCCAAAAATACACCGGAGATAAAGCCGTGTAACGCTACAGCTCGCCTTTCAGCCACGCGAAGGCGATCTTCGCTTTGTCCGCGGCCGTCAGGTTCGCGATCAGATGATCGACGCGATCCGCGGCGAGCGCGGGAAGGACCGCCGCCGCTCCGTTGCTCCCGTTTGCCGGCGCCTCATGATCGGCCCTTGTATGCCCGTTGCCGGTCTTCTGGACACCGTTCGCACCGTTCCCGACACCGTTGCCGTTGCCTCGAGCATGAGCGTGAGCATGCCCATTCGTCGGCGCGGCCGAGCTCGCGGCTCTCTCTCCGGGCGCCGTCCATCGGACATGGGCGCGACAAAGTCCGACCTGATTCCTGGTGCTGAGCTTGATCGTGCATCCAGGCCGAGCGCAGATTTTAGGCGCGAGATTCGCGTCGGTTTCGGGAGCTCTCATGGTAGTTACCCCGCTTTTTTGCTCACTTGTTGGTTTTTCAGAGTTGACGTCGCTCGCGGCGGGAGGCGGCTCCTCCGGAGGTTTTTTCTTGGCTGCTCTCAGTCGCCGTTGTTCAACGGGGCACGGCTCGAGGTCAATACACCACGCGCATGAAGGCTTGCCATCGATCTCCTCGAGCGTCGCGGGGCATCCGGGGGCGCCGTGTATCGCGACGCATCGGGAACATTGCAGCATACGCGAAGTGTAAGCCTCTGGCCCGCGGGTGTTGAAACTTTGTGGAAAACCTGTGAATGGCGTGCCTAAAACATTCGGGCTCTCGGGTATATAGTCGTCTCGATTTGGACTGCCGGCCGCGCTTTTGGCGCTCTCGCTGGTCTTCCAGAATCTTCCTCGGTAGCTCGCTCGTGAGATCTGGCCAGATTTCACCGCGAGTATGGGCGGCGACTCGGAGCCGCCCCTCCGAGGATCCTCACGCAGCTCCGAGAATCCACCCCCGAGGTGCGATGTGCCATCCGATAAATCAAAGCGCGATCCAGATCAGAAGCTCAAGCCTGGGCGGATCTTGGGGCCGAAGTTCGACGCGTTCGTGCAAGTGTTGGTCGACCAACTGCGCCACCAACAACAGCTTTTCGCAGAACTGGACTCCGAACTTGAACAAGAGCCCGATCGCGAAAGAGCTCCGCACACGATTTCGCAGCGATCGCTCGATCCGGATCCCAGGACCGCAAAAAAACGGCCGGCTTCCGTCGTAGAGATCAAGAAGGTCGAGGCAACTCCGGATCCCGCGCCGGATCCGATGCAGCTCTCGAAGGCCGACGATGAGGACGCGGCCGTCGAAGAACGTAGAGGTCTGTGGAGCAAAGCGGAAAAAGGAATAGATCTGACCAACGCGCATACGCGGAAGCTGTACCAGATCGGCAAGACTGAGTTGAACGAGCGACTCAACGCCGGCGACTTAACGAGGGCAAAGCGGGGCTACGTCACAGCGGCTTCGATCAAAGCCCACCCTCCCGGTTTTGTCGATCGAAAGGCCCGATGAATTTTTAGTTCGCTTCCGACCGCTTCCGACCGCTTCCGACCGCTGCACAGTTCGCTTCCGACCGCT
>Ga0210383_10005766_pt1 | contig 10838 bp, 7 predicted proteins | sample IncBWC14OmetaG_FD_160072 | JGI IMG/M metagenome (GOLD analysis project Ga0210383, IMG submission 160072) | Forest soil microbial communities from Barre Woods Harvard Forest LTER site, Petersham, Massachusetts, United States - Inc-BW-C-14-O ...
CGCGTTGGCGGTTTCTGTGAGCCATTCGAGGGCGGCGCGAAAGTTGTCGAGCTCCAGATCAAATCGTTCGAGCCATGCGGAGTCCTTCCCGCCGGTGTCTTGCGCGGCTCCGTCTTCGGCCAACACTAAGCAGTAGGCCGCATGAGCCCGCCGCGTTAGAGGCTGCTCTCCGCTGGCGGCCATTTTTTCCAGGCCATACTCGCGAATGGTTCCCAACATGACGAAGCGAGGTTCTCCATCGGCTTGTTCGATCTGCCGCACGAGGCTCTTGTCCACCATTGAGGCCATGCCGTCGAGCACATCCAGACCGAGGTCTTCTTTTGCGTCGCAAACGGATTCCACGGCCTCCAGAGTGCAGCCGCCCAGGAAGACGGAAATCCTTCTGAAAAGTTTTTGCTCCGATTCATTCAGGAGGTCGTAACTCCAATCGATCGCTTGCCGAAGAGTTTGCTGGCGTGCGGGCAGGTCCCGCGAGCCGCCAGTCAAAAGCTGCAGGCGGCTGGCCAGCCTGGACTGCATGGCGGAGGGAGACAAGATCTTGGTCCGGGCAGCGGCTAGTTCAATGGCGAGAGGCAGCCCGTCTAGTCGCGAGCAAATTTCCGCCACCGCGGACGCGTTTTCTTCAGTAAGTTCAAAATCCGGCTTCACCGCGACAGCGCGCTGGACGAACAACGATATCGCCGAATATTGAGAGAGAACTTCGAGAGGGAGTGAACCGCGCGCATCGGGCAGAGCGAGCGGCGGTACGGGAAATTCGTGTTCGTTGTAAACGTGTAATGCTGCACGGCTGGTGACTAGGATTTTCAGGCTGGGCGCGAGGGCCAAAAGCTCCGCGAGCATCGGCGCTGACTCAAGCATGTGCTCGAAGTTATCAATCAGAAGAAGCATCGGAGCGCTTAAAGAATTCTGCAAATATCCTTTCAAAGATTCGAGCGGCGCTCGGCCGCCCGTTTCACGAAGTCCGAGCGCTTGGGCGATGGCAAAGGTGATCAAGCTGGGATCGGTAACTGCTGCCAGCGGGACGAAATAAACACCGGCGGGAAAATGCTCCACTGAATCGCGCGCTACCTCAACGGCCAGACGCGATTTGCCGATTCCGCCCGGTCCGGTGACGGTGACCAGACGAACATCCTTGCGCAGCAACTGTACTTTGAGCGCCTCCATCTCTTTTTCGCGTCCCACAAATGCCGTAACTGGAACCGGCAGATTGCTCAGTCCGCTGGTGGGGCGCTTGACTTGGAGATCTGAGAGGCGGTCGCGAATGGCCAGGAGATCCCGAGCCAGATCACGAGTGGAGAAATAGCGTTTCTCAGGCTCCTTAGCGAGACAACGCTCCACCACCCAACAAAATGGCGGAGGCACCTCCGGATTCAGCGAGCCGATCGGTTCGGGATCTTCATGGATGACTGCCGACAGAATCTGAGCGGCCGTGGGCCTTTGGAAAGGGCGCTTCCCGGTAGCCATTTCATAAAGGATTAGTCCTAATGAGAATTGATCTGAGCGGAAGTCCAGTTGCTCACCGTTGGCTTGCTCAGGGGACATATAAGCCACGGTACCGACAATCGTTCCTGGCTCGGTTTGGAACGAAGTTGAGGCGCGAGTCTGCGTCAGTTCTTCACCATCAGCTGCGAGTTTAGCCAAGCCGAAATCAAGAATTTTTACTGCCTCGGTGGAGACGATAAGATTCTCAGGCTTCAAGTCTCTATGGATGATGCCGGCTTCATGAGCTTTGGCTAGTCCATCGGCAACCTGCACGGCGATCGAAATGATCTTGCGCATTGGCAGAGTGTTGGAAGACAGAAGTTGCCGCAAGGTCTGCCCTTCGACACACTCAAACACCAGGAAGTCCATTCCTTCATGATGGCCGATGTCGTGCAGGGTACAAATATTTGGATGAGAGAGTTTGGAAATGGTGCGCGCTTCATGTTCAAGGCGCTTTCGTACATCGGGCTTCTGTGAGAGCCGTTCCGGCAGGACCTTGATGGCAACATCGCGACCCAGGCGAGTATCACGGGCCCGATACACTTCCCCCATGCCGCCGGCACCCAATGGAGAGAGAATTTCGTAGGGGCCAAGTTTTACGCCCGGAGAGAGAGGCATTAGTGGCCGATTATAACCGCCGTACCGCAACGAGGTAAACCTATCTAAATAAAGCTTGATTGACGCAGTAGCCAGCTTCTTCGCCATTTTTGAGCGAGATCAATCCTTAAGGAAACGTCGAAGAGCGGGGTAGAGTGATACGTCTGTCGATTTCGGTGCCGCCGCACCGTTAGGGATGGGTTGGAATAGCAAATGGGTCTTGCGGTAGGATGAGATGCGCTGTGAATTCCGCAGGAAGGCGGGACCATGGAAACGCTTGTTCGGGATTTGCGCTACAGCTTGCGAATGCTGGCCAGGACGCCGGGATTCACCGCGCTCGCCATTGCCACGCTTGCGCTAGGAATTGGCGCGAACACCGCCATCTTCACGGTGGCGAACTCCGTTTTGCTCAGGCCGCTGGCTTATAAGGATCCAGGACAACTGGTGCGCATCAGCACGAAGCGCGATGGCAGTTGCTGCGTTTCCCTTCCCTATTTCACACTTCTTTCGGACACGAATCATTCCTTTTCCGGCGTAGCGGCATATCAATTCGATGCTGCGAATTTGGCTGTGCCTAGCGGCGCTGAACAGGTGGACGCAGAGCGCGTAAGCGGCAACTTTTTCGATGTTCTTGGCGCGCAACCTGTTGCCGGGCGTTCCTTCACCGCTGCGGAAGATCAGCCCGGAGGCAATCAAGTGGTGCTGATCGGATACGAATTGGCTACGCGGCTCTTCGGCAATGAACAAAAAGCAGTGGACCAGCACCTTTCCCTGGATTCCAGGGACTATACGATTATCGGCGTTCTCCCGCCGAAATTCGGAGTTCGTTTGCTCGGCCGCCAACCTGAAATATGGATGACCCGCCTGATCGATTTCAGTTTGACGACGCCCGCGCGGGTAAATATCGGAGGCATGTATTACGAAGCAATCGGAAGATTGCGTTCGGGTGTCGCGCCGATGCAGGCGCAGGCGGAAACCGAAGTTGTATTTCAGCAGTACAAGAAGGACAAGCCTACCAATTTCGACGCAACTTCGGACGTAGCGATGACCGTCAGCGATTTGCAGGAAAATCTGGTCGCGAATGTCCGTCCAACGTTGCTGATTCTTTCGGCCGCGGTCGGCTTTGTGCTTTTAATTGCGTGCGCCAATGTGGCCAGCCTTCTGCTTTTTCGCGCAATCCTGCGAAGGAAAGAATTCGCGGTACGCAGCGCGTTGGGAGCGCCTCGCGGGGCCATGGTTCGTCAGTTGCTTACCGAGAGTGTGCTAATGGCGCTCGTGAGCGGCGGATTTGGAATCTTTCTCGGATATTTAGGGACAAAGTACTTGGGCGCGTTTACGCAAACAAACTTGCCTCAGGTGGCTGACGTACCTATGGACTTCCGCGTCCTTGCGTTTACTTTGACGATTTCTCTGCTGAGCGGAATTCTGTTCGGACTTACCCCGGCGTTGCAACTATCGCGTCCCAATATTGGAGCGATGTTATCGGACGAAGGGCGCGGCTCGGCAGGAAGCCGGCAACGAAATCGTGCGCGCAGCGTGCTGGTGGCTGCGCAAGTGGCACTTTCCATGGTGTTGCTGGTCGGTTGCGGCCTGTTGATACGCAGCTTCATGCGCCTGCGGACGGTGGACCCTGGATTTGATGCGAAGAACACGCTGACCGCTCAGACCTTTCTTCCGCCGGCCATTTATCCGCAGCCGGCTCAACGCATTGCTTTTTATCAAGACGCGCTTCAGCATCTGCGATCGATTCCGGGAGTGGAATCGGCCGCGATTTCTACGGCGCTACCCGTGCTTCCCACACACGGCACGCCCATTCGTTTTGAAGGACAGCCGGAAGTTGATTTGGGCAAACGTCCAATCGTGCTGATCGAATCGATTAGCCCGGATTATCCCAAGGCCATGCGCATACCGCTGGTGGAAGGCCGCGCATTTCTGGAAAGCGATAACGCTACTGCGCCACCGGTAGTGATGGTGAATCAGGCTACCGTGCGGCGCTTCTGGCCCAATGAGGATCCCGTCGGAAAACTGGTTTGGGTTGGGAGACAGGGGCCCAGTCAGGTGGTGGGAGTGTTGGGCGACATCAAGAACGATAGTCTTGCTACGGCGGCACAGCCCGAAGTTTTTTTGCCATATACGCAACTCGCTTCACCGACGTTGTACATCACTTTGCGCACCTCTATGAACCCACATAGCGTGGCTTCTGCGTTACGCGCCCAAATTGTTGCGGTAAATCGCGGGCAGCCGATTACTGACGTACAAACGATGCAGGAACGGCTAGAAGCAGCCAGCGCGCAAACGCGTTCGATGATGCTGCTGATTGGTATATTTTCGGCCACGGCGCTGATTCTTGCGGTGGTGGGAATTTATGGAGTGATTGCGTACTCCGTGGCGCAACGCACGCAGGAATTGGGCATCCGGATCGCGCTCGGCGCATCTAGTGCCGATATTTTTAAATTGGTGATCGGAAACGGGCTCAAACTTGCAGCCGCAGGAATTGTCGTTGGCCTCGCGGGCTCATTCGCGCTTACGCGTCTGATGGCGAGCTTATTGTTTCAGACCAGCGCAACTGATTCGATCACTTTTGTGGGAAGTGCCATCGTGTTTGCCGCTGTGGCAGCACTGGCGAGTTATTGGCCGGCGCGGCGCGCAATGCGCATCAATCCTACCGACGCTCTGCGCTCTGCATAAACCCCAAGATAAACGTCTACCTGCGATCGCTCTTGAGAGTTGGGGTCGGAAGCTCTCGGACTCCCAGGTCACCAAGATTCAAATGAATCCGTTATTCTCCCGCGAGGATCGTTTTCAAGAACTCCTTAGTGCCGGAAGGACCAGTCAACCGGAGAATCACTGGCCCGAGATTCGGCGATGCAACCAATTCAAATGTCAGAAAACGGCAGCACTCACTCTCGGCCGCAATCAAGTCGGCCGCTATCGCTAGTTTGTCTCGCGGAATATGGAACGCGTAGCCCTCACTGATTTCTTCTGTTGCGAGCACGGCGGACCTGAACTGAGCAAGAATCGTGGCTGAGCGTTCGCGCAATTCCGTATCGGACAAGCGGCAAGCGATAGGCATTTCACCTCCCTCGCCCTTCACGGGCGGCTTGAAGGCGGCGCGACCCCGTTCATCCGCAGGTATTCAACCATTTGCCCGTAGTGGTCAAATGAATGAATCAATGCCTCCTCAACGAGCCCCAAGCGCGTTACCGAACCGCCTTTCAACGGCGAGATCGAAGATGCTTTAACCGTCGTGTCTTGGTCACCAATCGCATCAATCGCTTTGCTCAAATGCGCGAACGATTCGGTCAGATAGCCAAGGATTTCCGCTTTGGTGCGCACTTGTTCGGGACCGAGTTCATCGCCGGCATCGGCTGGCGGATCTTCTCCCAGAGCAGCCGCGGCGAGAATGTGGTTGGTGGCGGACAGATGTTTTACTTGCTGGCCAAACGTGCGGACGCCTTTGAATTCACCTTCGGTCGGCGCAAACGCATATTTGTCGGCAGGCATGGCCTCGGCAACGGAGACGATCTTTTTCTCTATGCCTTGCAGAAAGACGCGCTGCGCTGATTGTTCCCGTTGCGCGTCAAGTGTGGCAGCGTGCTCTTCGTGCATCTGGCGCTGTGGTGCTCCCGTGCTCACCTGCGCGAGCGTGCTATGGGCACAGGACAAGCAGAGCAGAAATGCTGTTAACCAATTCGCGTGTTTCATGCTTTCCCTCCGGTGGCAGCTCTTGTTTCTGCCGCCCCTATGACCACGCTACAACTTAAAGTCAACTTTAAGGCAAGAGGTTTTTCCGGACTATTCGTACGATTTGGCGTGGTGGCGGAATTGCATTGATTTAGAATGTGCACATGGCGGAACTAGCGATTTCCGAGGTGGGGCGACGGGTTGGGCTGCGAGCGTCGGCGATTCGGTATTACGAGCGAATTGGCCTGCTTCCACCAGCGCAGCGGGTCAGCGGGCAGAGAAGATATGACGTTACCGCACTCTATCGCTTGGCGACGATCCAGAGAGCGCGCGACCTTGGATTCACTCTCGACGAAATCCGGGAATTGTTCTGCGGTTTTCGGAATGGCACGCGGGCGTCAAAACGATGGCAGACACTGTCGCACAGAAAACTTGCGGAGCTCGATGGTTTGTTGGATGGGATAAAAGAAGTGCAGCGTCTCTTAAAAAAGATGATGCAGAATTGCCACTGTGACACCCTGGATCAATGTGGCCGGGGAATATTCCGGAAGCGTTGCACTACTGTGGGCTTCAATTCCCTTCCGAAGAACTTACAGCGTCGCCGATAATCCGCGTTAGCCGATATAAGCCCAGCGCCACGTACGCTTGTCACGCATCGATGTGACGGAAGCTCTGCGATCCGAGCGAGAACTGAGAAAGAGCTCTAAGTTAGGAGCGGCGGCGGAGGCGGTCTAGGAGGGCGAAGAGAATTACGCCGAAAGCTGCGGTGACGAGAGAATCGATGAACAGGCGCAAGGTGAAGAGCGGCGCGGCGTGGTTCAGCAGAACGCGTTGAGTGACCGCGAGAATTGCCTGGTGGAAATGGAAGAACAAAAATATCAGGCCGAAGCGGCTGAGGGGATGTTCGGTATCAATCCTCGCACCCACCGACGAAGCCACATAGCCGACGATCGTTTTTGCGATGCCATACATGCCGATCGGATTGTCATGGCTAAGAGCGTCTTGCAAAATTCCAATCGCCCCTCCCAGAAATAACCCCGACACAGGATTGCGCCGGCTGACTCCGAAATAGATGGTGACCAGCAAAGGAAGGTCGATCAGCTCGGACCAGCGTCCGTATTTATGCAAGAAGGCTTGCAAAACGAGAGCGAGCAAGGCGGTGCCGACAATAGTGCCACTGTAAAATTTATGAACCTCGACATTTGCTTCCGAGTGGTGGGCCCCGACATTGAGCATGTAGGCCATTTTATCAGCGAGGGGCGGGCGACTTCGCCGCCGGCGAATTACTTGCCGGAGCAGCAGGTTGCGTGGGAGCGGCGGCAGGTTTGAATTTGTTTGGGTCGGTCACAATCCCAGAAGATTTCGGCGCCTGCGGAGCAGCTGATTGTTCGCCAGATTGCGCGGATGTTGCGTCGCTGGATTCGGCTGGTTCCGTCTTCTTCGGGACGAGCTCCTGTTGCGAGAGCAGGACGATGACATCTTCCAGCCGGTCGAGACGCGCCGCAGGGCGAACGGAGATAACTTGAAACGGGTTTCCGGGTTTTGTTGCGTCTACAGTTCCAATCAGCAAATCTTTCGGGAAAATGCGGTCTTCACCGGAGGTGACGATGGCGTCTCCGGACTGAAGTTTCTCTTCGTTGATTACATATTCCATGTGCGGCTCGGGATCTCCGCTGCCTTTCACCACGCCGTGAGTGCGGGAAGAAGCAAAAAGCGCTCCAACGCCGCTGTCCTTGTCGTTGATGAGCAGAACCTGCGCCGTGGAGGGAAAGACTTCCACGATTTTTCCCACGACTCCATCGGGTGTGATAACGCCCATGTTTCGGCGGAGGTGGTCGCGTTCGCCGCGATTTATAAAAAGGGTATGCGAGGTGGGGTCGGCGCTAGCGCCAATGACCTCTGCTGTAAGCATGGGGGCTTCGGTATGCGCCTCGTGAAAATTTAGCAGCGTCGAGAGGCGTTGAGCTTCGGCCGAATGGCTTTCGAGTTCGCGGTTGCGGAGGCGCAGAGTGTCCACTTCCGCGCGCAAGCGTTCATTTTCGGCGCGTGTGTTGCGCAGGCCCACGTAGCCGCTCCAAACTCCACCAACGTGAGAGAAGGTCCAGGTGCCGGCGCGTTCCAGCGGCGTCATCAATTCCACGGCCCAATAGCGGACCAGGCGGACGTTGTTTACGCGCTTGATTTGAAAAGCGAGGAGGAGCACTTGCGCAAGGACGACTGTTGCAAGCAGGGCCAACGGGCGATGGCGAGAGATTGTGTCGATCATGGCTTTATGCCCTGTTAAAAGCTCTACGAGAAAAGATTGATGTTAAACCGCGCTGGTTCCATGGCGCGGATGCAAAAAGCAGATCCTTCGCTGCGCTCGGGATGACAGTGTTAAAAACAAAAACGGAAACAAAAACAACAGCCTTAACGACAAAACTAAATCAGTCGATTGAGACCAGGCGCAACAGACGGAAATCGCTCAGCATCTTTCCGGTTCCTAGCACGACGGAAGCCAGGGGGTCGTCGGCGATGGAAACCGGGAGGCCGGTTTCTTCGCGGATGCGCTTGTCCAGATTTTTGATCAGCGCGCCGCCACCGGTGAGGACGATGCCGCGGTCGCTGATGTCGGCTGAAAGTTCAGGAGGCGTACGCTCAAGGGCGACACGAATAGCGTTCAAGATGGTGGAGATGCATTCGGAAAGCGCTTCGCGAATTTCGCTGTCGTCGATAGTGACGGTGCGCGGCACGCCTTCGATCAAGTTGCGGCCCTTTACTTCCAGTGTGAGCGGCTTTTCCAGAGGATAGGCTGAGCCAATTTCAATTTTGATTTGCTCCGCGGTGCGTTCGCCGACGAGCAGGTTGTATTTGCGCTTCAGGTAATGCATCACGGCTTCGTCCATTTCATTTCCGGCCACACGAACGGAGCGCGAATAGACGATGCCACTCATAGAAATGACGGCGATGTCGGTAGTGCCACCACCGATATCCACCACCATGTTTCCCGACGGTTCTTCGATGGGCAGGCCAGCGCCGATAGCGGCGGCCATGGCTTGTTCAACGAGATAGACTTCACTGGCGCGCGCGCGATAGGCGGAGTCTTGCACTGCGCGTTTTTCCACCGGTGTTATTTCGCTGGGGACTCCGATCACGATTCTGGGGTGGACCAGGACGCGGCGGTTGTGGGCTTTCTGGATGAAATACGTGAGCATCTTTTCGGTGACTTTGAAGTCGGCGATCACGCCGTCTTTCATAGGCTTGATGGCGACCACGTTGCCAGGAGTGCGACCGAGCATTTCCTTCGCTTCGCGGCCGACGGCCACGACTTCGCCGCTGTTTTTGTTGATGGCGACGATGGAAGGCTCGTTTACGACGATTCCCTTTCCGCGCGCGAAGACGAGCGTGTTAGCGGTGCCAAGATCGATGGCCAGGTCGGATGAAAAAAGACTGAATACCGACCGCATGTTGTAGCCGTTTTTCGTCACGTCTTGCGTTCCCCCTCAGATCTGTTTGCGCGCCGCGGCGGCGGCGAGTGCTTGGCGTACTTCGAAACTTGCTAGCGCATAGTTATTTTACGGGATTACGACCTGCACGCGCTTGGTTGCTGTGCCGCCCCGGCGATTTTGGCCGGTGATGATTACCTCGTAAGAGCCTTTAGGCATGGGCGGCAGAAAATGGCGGAACTGGCCGTCCGACTGGATGCTAGCAACGGGTTCACCGTTGATAATCAAAGCCGCCCCGGGCTCAGTGCGTCCAATGATCTCGACCACATTGCCCTGCAGGACAGTATTATCCACCTCAAGCAGCATTTCCTGCTCTTTACCTTGTATCACCAGCGTGAATTTAGAAGGCTCACTTTGATCGCTAGTGGCGTTTTTAGCGTCGATGGCGCGAACCCGCCAGTAATAATCGCCAGGATCGAGCCCGACGACGTCCAGCGTTTCTGAAGACGTTTTCTTGTCCATGATAATTTTGCTGAACATGGCGGTGGTGCTGGCCTGAAATTCGTAGGACTTCGCGGTGGCTACGGGCTTCCAGGAAAAGTGGACAGGGTCGTGTTTCGGATTCGATACGGTAATGGCCTGCAGATTGAGTGGCACGTTTAGCTGGGGAGGCGCCAGCACATCGGTCCTAGTGATGGGTCCGCCCGCCGGGAAGGTGACGCGTTGCCACTGGCCGATATCGAGGTGTTCACCGCCGCGATTCAATTCCGCGCTACCAGAAGCAATAGTGATTTGCTGCTGCTTAGTAGTGGGGTCGCTGCTGACAGCCGCGCGGCTATTCGCGCGCAACGAAGCGACTGCGTTCTCGAAAGAAACTTCCGCCTTGGAACCTGGAACTTCCCAGGCGCCGGTAGCAAGGTCCACTTGTCCTGAACTGATGTGCACGCCAACTTGCGATGCGTGATCTTGCTCCACGATATTTTCTTCCACGGTGACCAGAGTGTCGCCCTTTACAGTGTAGGTAGTGCCGTCGGCAAAGGCCATGCGAGCGACGCCTTCGGGACCGGTCTGAATCAGGTCACCTTTGTCGAGAGTGAGCTGATAGTCAGCGTTTTGCCACTCAACGGAGTTCACTTTCTTCACTTGCACTTTGCCATCGAGGTTTACGAACCGGGCTTGTCGCGCAGTGATGGTGGCTACGCCCGCGTCGTGCGACGACACAGCCGCATCAAGGCGCTTTACGAGTTTGCCGGAAAGATCAGGGAAAGCGAAATAGACCGCGCCAAGAATTACGCCGATAATCAACAGGGCGTAAATCGCCATGGTTTTGTAGGTGACGGTGTGCCAATAAACTTCGACGCGCGAAATCTTAGGCTTATCCGACACGGTTGTTTTTTGGTCTATCATGATTCTTAGGGCTAATTTGGAAATTTAGCACACGGGTATAGGCCATACAACTCGACGCGCGGAGAGTTGCGAAACTGCTAACCCCTACTTGTTCCAATCAGTTAACTGGCCTTTAGACCCAACGAGATACCGTCTGTGGATTTCGGCGAACTGGACGATACAGTGGTTCCAAATTGGCGCCATATTGGCGGTTGACCAAAGGCGGGCATATTAGGGAGACTATCTGCTCCGAACGGGTGTCTA
>Ga0210383_10005769_pt1 | contig 10837 bp, 7 predicted proteins | sample IncBWC14OmetaG_FD_160072 | JGI IMG/M metagenome (GOLD analysis project Ga0210383, IMG submission 160072) | Forest soil microbial communities from Barre Woods Harvard Forest LTER site, Petersham, Massachusetts, United States - Inc-BW-C-14-O ...
CATCCGACCGCGAGGCTGGGATAGATCTTGGCCTGTCTGTCCTGATCACTACCTCAGACGGCGAGGTTGTCGCTAATCCGCGATTCCTGCGGTCGAGGCAGCGCCGCCTGTCCAGGGCCCAGCGGGCACTGGCCAGTAAGCAGAAGGGCTCGGCGAACCGGGCCAAAGCACGGCACCGGGTCGCCGTACTTCACCGCCAGGTGCGGGAAACTCGACGCGATCATGCCCATAAAACGGCCCTCCGGCTGGTCCGCGAGAACCAAGTGGTCTATGCCGAGGACCTGTCGATTGGCGGGCTGGCCCGCACCAGGCTGGCTCGGTCAGTCCACGGCGCTGGGTGGAGCCAGATCCTGCGCCTAATAGAGCAAAAGGCAGCACACCACGGTCGCGAGTTCCAACGGATCGGACGCTTCGTGCCGACGAGCCAGCTGTGTTCGGAGTGCGGAGTCTTGGACGGGCCCAAGCCGCTTAACATCCGGACCTGGCAGTGCGCGGCTTGCGGCACGGTTCACGACCGAGACGTCAACGCAGCGAGGAATATCCTGGCGGCCGGGCGGGCCGACAGACTAAACGCCTGCGGAGGGAGCGTCAGACCGCCGTCTGCGGCGGCAGCCCCCGACGAAGCAGGAACCCACCGAGGCGCCGCACGAGCGGCGCGGCAGGAAATCCCCGCCGTTCACGGCGGGGAGGACGCCAAGGTAACGCACTTCTCGTAGAGGCCGGCCAGCCGGCCGTCGGGGTCGTACTCGCGCTTGAGCTTGGCGTATGCCGCGCCGTTGTAGCGCTCCGCGAACTCCTCCTTCGAGTAGTACGACGTGGAGTAAAGGCCCTTGTGGCCGCCGAGCGCGGTCACCTGCTCCTCGATCTGCCGGTTGTAATGGCCGTCGGCACCGTCCGGCGGCAGCGGCGCGGTGCCCCAGAAGCCGAAGTTCACGTAGACCTGGCCGGGCCGCATCGGGTATAGCGGCCACGCCCGGGTGCTGCGCAGCCGCAGCGGGCACATCCAGACCGGGCTCATGCCCACCCGGTCGGCGAAGAAGCGCAGGAACTCGGCGCCGCGCTCGACCGGGATCTCCACGTCCTGGGTGACGAACTCCCGCGGCGCGCGCCCGCGCCGGGCGTCCAGCGCGGCGGACAGGCGGTACCTGCGGTCGAGGGCCACCAGCCTGCGGTAGGTGTCCGAGCGGCGGTACCGGCGCGGCCAGGCCCGGCGGATCACCGGGTTCTGCACCCCGAACGCCCGCGAGCACCAGAACCAGTCGGTATCCCAGCGCCAGAGGTAGTCGCGGATCGTGAGGAAGTCCTCCTTCGGGCCGCGGATCGACTGGTAGTAGATGCGCTCCCGGGTGTAGTCGCTGAGCCACGGCCCCACGTCGCTGAACGCGCCGACGGTCAGGTACATCTCGTCGAGGCCGAACGCGGTGCCGTCCACGAAGTCTGCCCGGTGCCCGCTCAGGCTGCCGTCCCGCGCGATCTGCGCGACCGCTTCCATGCACGCGTCAGGATGGTCGAAGCGGAAGTGCCGCAGGTGCACGAACGGCGCGGCCGGCTCGAGTTCGATGGTGAGCGAGACCGCGTAGCCGAGCGTGCCGTAGGAGTTGGGGAAGCCGCGGTAGAGCGCGGCGTGCTCGTTCCCCTCGGCGGCGGTGACCACCCGGCCGTCGCCGGTGAGGATCTCCATCTCGGTCACCGACTCGTGCGGCAGGCCGTTGCGCAGCGAGGTGGACTCGACGCCCAGGCCGGTGACCGCGCCGCCGAGCGTGATCGTCTTCAGCTCGGGCACGACCAGCGGCATCAGGCCGTGCCGCAGGGTGGCGTCGGCCAGGTCCTCGTAGGTCGTCATGCCGCCGACGACCGCCGTGCGGGACGCCGGGTCCACGTCCAGCACGTGCCCGAACGCCGACACGTCCAGGCCGGCCGGCGGGCGGCCGTCCCGGAACCGGAACAGGTTGGACGTGCGCTTGGCCAGGCGCACCGGCTGGCCCGGGGGGATCGCCGCGTAGGCGCTCCGCAGCCGGGCCACCGCCGCTTGGTGGGCCGCGTCCGCGCGCAGGCCCCGGTGCGCGGGTGGCGCTGCGGGCGGGCCCGGGCTGGTTCCGGGCGTGATGGGGTCAGTTCCGGACGTGCTTGGATTACTCGTGCCGGTGACGTCGGTCACGCAGCCCTCCTATGAGGTAGCCGAACCCGGGCCGCACCCGGGTCTGTAGGCGAGAATGCCTGCCCGAAGGCGTGGTCGGCAAGCTCCGGGCCCGCGCGACGGCCGGTGAGCGCCGGCTCCGTCCGGCCGGCGACCTAGAGTAACCGGATGCGGATCGCGCTGATCAACTCCGGCCTCGGGCTGCTCGCGGCCGCCGCCGAGGTGCACCGGCTCCGCCCCGACGCGGACCTGGTGCTGGCCATGGATCCGGACGGGATGCCGTGGGGGCCGCGCACGCCCGCTGACATCGCCGCGCGGTCGCTCGCGGCCGCTCGGGCGGCGGCCGCCTTCGGGCCGGACGTCCTGGTGTTCGCGTGCAACACCGGTACCGTGCACGCGCTGGGCGCGCTGCGGGCGCAGTTCGAGCCCGGCCTCCCGGTCGTCGGCACCGTGCCCGCGATCAAGCCCGCGGCGGCAAACCGCGGCTCCGTGGCGGTCTGGGCCACCGTCGCCACCACGGCCAGCGCCTACCAGCGCCAGCTCATCGCCGACTTCGCGGGCCCGGCCCGGGTCACCGCGGTCGCCTGCCCGGGCCTGGCCGAGGCGATCGACTCCGGGGACGGCCCGGGTACCCGGGCCGCCGTGGCGCGGGCGGCCGCTCGCACGCCGGCCGGCTGCGGCGCCGTGGTGCTCGGCTGCACCGAGTACGAACTCGCGGCGGCCCTGATCGCCGCCGCGCTGCCGGGTGCCACCCTGTTCGGCTCGGCCGCGGCCGTGGCCGCGCAGGCGCTGCGCCGGGCCGGGGCGCGCGGCGACGGCGAGGTCCAGCCGCCGGGAACGCCGGGCCGCGCCGGGAGGGCCGGCTCCGGCGCCGACCTGCCGGGAACGCCGGGCCGCGCCGGGACCGTGCGGGTGCTGCTGTCCGGCCGGCGGGCGGACCTGCCGGACGCGGCGTTGCGCTATCCGGAGGGCCGCCTGCTGGCCCGCCTGGCGGGCGGCCGCCGCTCGGTTTCCGCGTAGCTGGCCTCGACCTCTTCGGGGGTCATCGGCAGCCGGGCGGCGGACGGCGGCAGGCCCGCGTCGACGGCCTGCCCGATCAGGTGGGCCATGGAGTAGCCGGGGTCGGCGGCCAGGGCCCGCTCGATGGCGATGTTGGCCAGGGCGCCCTCGCCCGACTGCCAGGCGGTGAACGCTAACAGCGAGGCGGGCGCGGGCACGTAGGGCTCGCGCGCGTGGCGGACCACGTCGGTCCACAGCCGCCGGTGGGCGGCGCGGAACTTGGGCACCATCCGGGCCCAGGCATCGTCCCGCACCCGCAGGTCCGCGACCGTGACGGCGAGCCAGGCCAGCTGATCGTGGTCGGTGATCTGGCCGCCCCGGCGGTAGATGCCGATCGCGGCGCGGACCGCTTCCCGGCCGGCCTCGACGAGCCGCCGCCGCCCGTCCGCCTCTCCGGCCGGGGCTGCGATGAACTCCCCGGCGCGACGCAGCGCGCGCTCGGTGGCCTGGCTGACCGATTCGGCCGCCGGGCCGGTCAGCGGCGCCAGCGAGCCGGCCAGCGCCGCCCGGTCCGGGCAGGCCGTCAGGCCCGCGGCGGCCAGCGCCGCGGCGGCCGGGTGCGCCGGACCGTCGAACGGGACGCCGTCCGGCGGGCAGCAGCCCGGATCCTGACAGGCGTAGGACCAGTAGCGCCCGTCCTGGACCCGCAGCAGGTCGCGCAGCGTGATCCCCGCGTCGAGCAGGGCCGCCCTGAGCGACTCGGCGACGGGCGTGACCAGGGTTCCCGGGCCGTATCCCGCCGCGATGGCGGTCTTGATCCGTCGCGCCTGCAGCACGCTGGTGGCGTGCTGCGCGATCTCCCGCGACCTCGCGGTGTCCGGCGGCTCCGGCAGGTCGTAGCGGAAGCCCAGCACGATCCGGCCGCGCCGGGCGTTCAGGCCGACGACCACCATGCTCTGGCGGGGATGGAATCCCAGCAGGTGCGGGACGATGGCCAGGAAGCCGGCCACGGAACTGACCCGGATCCGGGTCTGGGCCGGGGCGGGCTGAACGCCCGCGTGCTGGCCCTGGGCGTGCGGTGCGTTCTGGCGCGGTGCGTTCTGGCGCGGGGTCTTCTCACCCGCGGGCTGGTTGGGTGTCATGCTGGCAGGCTGCGGCCGGCGGCCGACCGGGGCGATTCAGTTAAGCCCCGCGCCTGTGCGTTATGGAAAGCCGTCCACAGCGGCCTAAACCTGGTTGACAGCGCCGTCAGGCGGCGGGTTTCAGGTCGGTGCGGCGGTACAGGGCGCCCGCGGCCCCGGCGTTCAGGATCCGGGTGAAGTGGGCCTCGAAATAGCTCCTGAGCTGCGGCGTCCAGGCCACCCGGTGGTTGTTGAGCCCGGACAGCCACACGTACTGGGCGTGGTCGAAGGCGTAGGTCCACACCGCGTCGACCCGGGCGAAGCTGGCCGCGCCGGTCTCCGGGTCCCGGCCGTGGGAGAGGGCGTAGTTGGTGCCGGTGGAGTCCAGCAGCAGCGAGCAGCCCGGCACGTCCGAGACCAGCCGGTTGGTCATGACGGCGAACGACACCTCGTCGGCGAGCAGGCAGGACCCGGGCGGGATCAGGCGCTGCGCCGAGGCGACCACGGACGTGCGCAGGTGCGGGTAGTTGTTGGTCTCCCACCCGAACTGGACGACGGCGAAGATCAGGACGGCCAGCCCGGCCACGGCGGCCGCGCCCCACTGCAGGGCCGACGGGCCCGGCGGAGCCGGGGCGTCGCGGCCGGACAGCAGCCGCAGGTCGCGTACCAGGGCGGACACCGGCAGCGCTATGGACATCGCCAGGAACGGCGCGAGGAACGCGGCGAAGTGGTAGTGGAACTGGCTGGACCACAAGAACGCGGCCACGACCACGACCATCGTGCCCACGGCGAACAGGTCGAGCGCGGGCGGCAGGCGCCAGGTGAGCAGGAACGCCAGGCCCAGGCTGCCGAATATCACGGCCACGATCAGGAACGTGGCGGCCAGGTCTTCCAGGTGCGTCGGCCTGGTCAGGTCGGCCAGCCCGGCCATGTCCTGGAGCCGGAGCCAGATCGGGTAGCGGACGGCGCCCGGCCGGCTGCCGATCTGGGCGACGATGGTGGCCTCGTAGAACGAGTGGGGCGCGAGGGCCGCGAACGGGATGACCGGGACCAGGAACCCGGCCGCGACCCCGCCCGCGTAGGCGGCCAGCCGCCGGGGCCAGCGCAGGGCCAGCACGGCGAGGACGAGCACCGGGAAGATGGCCCACGGTTCGACCGCGCCGGCGAACCCGAGCGCCACGCCGCCCCAGACCAGCCGGCGGGTCCGCGTCGTCAGGCCGTCGCCGTCGAACAGCGCCAGGGCCCCGATCAGGCAGAACAGCACCAGCCACGGCTCCACCAGCACGGTCTTGGTGGCCTGGATGCTGTCCGGGTAGACGGCCAGGATCCCGCAGGTGATGACCGTGGCGAGCAGGCCGCGGTGGCGGACGAGCAGGCCCGCCACGGCCACGGCGGCCGCGCCGGCGGCCGCGGTCAGGAGCCGGCCGACGGCCATGCCCCAGGCGGTGCCGGTCACCTTGCTGAGCAGGGCCGCGGGAATCATCAGCAGCGTGATCCCGGGCGGCTGCACGATCAGGAAGTCGCGGTAGGGCAGGGCGCCGTACACCAGGCGCACGGCGCTGCCGAAGTAGTTGCCGTCGTCGTACTCGTTGACGCTCAGCAGGAAACCGGGACGGCTCAGCCAGTACAGGCGCAGGCCCAGGGCCAGCACGGTGGCGGCCGCGATGACCAACGTCACCGCGGTGCCCGCAGCCGCGGGCCGCGGCGAGGGGGCGGCCGCGGAATCGCCCCGCGGCTCACCCGAGCCCGGGCTCGCGATCGTGCCGCTTGGAGTCGTTCCGCTCACAGCTGGTTACCTTCTGCAGGCCACTGAGGGACGTGACGATGGACGGGCCAGATGTTACCCGGTGTCCGGTCAGGCTACAGGCGGACGCCGAGGAGCGCGTCGGCCGTGTCGCGGACGAGCGGGCCGCCTGAAGAATCCGCAACGGACAGCGCGGTGTCCGCCCAGGCATCGATCACGGCCAGCGCGCCCGGGGCGTCCAGGTCGTCGGCGAGCCGCTCCCGGACCGCGCCGAGCACGCCCGCGGCCAAGGGGCCCGAAGAGTCAGCCGGGGGTGAGGCCGCCGCGACCGCGGCCCGCCACCGGTCCAGCCGTGCCTGCGCCGCCGCGAGCCCGGCCTGGGTCCAGTCCCAGTCGTGCCGGTAGTGATGAGCGAGGATCGCGAGCCGGACGGCCATGGGGTCGGCGCCCTCCGCCAGCAGCACGGACACGAACACCAGGTTGCCCAGCGACTTGGACATCTTCTCCCCGTCCAGCCGCACCATGCCGGCGTGCAGGTACCGCCGGGCGAAGACCGGCTCGCCCGGGCGGGCCTGGTCGCCCAGGGCGACCCGCGCGTGCGAGGCGCTCATCTCGTGGTGCGGGAAGATCAGGTCGGTGCCGCCGGCCTGGACGTCGAACGTCACGCCCAGGTACTCGGTGGCGATCGCGGCGCACTCCACGTGCCAGCCGGGCCGGCCGAGGCCGAAACCGGACGGCCACGCGGGCTCCCCCGGCCGCGCGGCCAGCCAGACCACGGGATCCAGCGGATCCTTCTTGCCCGGCCGGCCCGGGTCGCCGCCGCGCTCGGCGAACAGCTCGGTCATGGTGGCGGCGTCGAGCCCGGACACCGCGCCGAACGAGGGATCCGCGGACCTGCTGAAGTACGTGTCGCCGTCCAGGTCGTAAAGCGCGCCGTGCTCGGCCAGCAGCCGGTTCAGCCGCTCGATGACCGGCAGCGCCTCGACCGCGCCCACGTAGTACGTGGGCGGCAGCACCCGCAGCGCCTGCATGTCCCCGCGGAACCGTGCGATCTCGCGGGCGGCCAGGTCCCGCCAGTCCTCTCCGTCCCGCTCCGCGCGCTCGAGCAGCGGGTCGTCCACGTCCGTGACGTTCTGCACGTAGGTGACCTCGTGCCCGGCGTCATGCCAGGCCCTGACCAGCAGGTCCCAGGCGATGAACGTCGCCGCGTGGCCGATGTGCGTGGCGTCGTACGGCGTGATCCCGCAGGCGTACAGTGTGGCCGCCGACCCGGCCGCCGCCTCGACGAGTTCGCCCCCGGCGTCGGCGATTTTCGTCTCCGGGCCCTGCCCGGGCAGTTCGGGAACGTCGACGCCACGCCAGGAATCCATAGCCGTCAGGTTATCGCCGGTCCCGGGGCCTGCTCGAACGCGAACGCCAGCGCCAGCAGCCGGGGCTCGCTCCAGGCCGGGCCCGCCAGCAACAGCCCGACCGGAAGGCCGGCCACCTGGCCCGCCGGGACGGATATCGACGGGTACCCGCACACCGCGGCGGGCCCGGAGGTGGAGAACTCCGAGATATCGCCGAGCAGGTGGTCGGTCAGCCGCGCGGGGCCGCTGGTCAGCGAGACCACGGCGTCGAGCCGGTGGGCGGCCAGCGCGCCGCCCAGCGCCGCGTGCGCCAGCCGGTCGGCCTCGCCCCGTGCGGCCAGGTACGCGGGATCGCCGAGGTCACCGCTGGTGGCCTCAGCCTGCTCGAAGAACTCCTGGCCGAAATGGGCCAGCACCCGGTCGGCGTGGCGGGCGTTGAAGTCGATGAGCTCGGCCAGGGTCTTCGGATGCTCGTCGCCGGGCAGGGCGCTGAGGTAGGCGTTCAGGCCGTGCTTGAACTCATACAGCAGCGCGGTGAGTTCGGGGTCCCACTCATGCTCCAGGCCGGGCAGCGGCACCGGGTCGACGATCTCGGCGCCGCACGAGCGCAGCCGCCCGACCGCCGCGTCGAGCACGGCGGCGGTGGCCGGGTGCGCCGCCTTCGAGCCGTCGCGCCAGATCCCCAGGCGCGCGCCGGCCAGCGCGCCTCGGTCCAGGAACGCCGTGTAGTCGGCAGGCCTGGACCCGGCTTCCGCGGTCACCGGATCGGCCGCATCCGGGCCGGCCATCGGCCCGAGCAGCGCCGCGGCGTCGGCGACGCAGCGGGTCATCGGGCCCGCGGTGTCCTGGACGGCCGAGATCGGCACGATGCCGGCGCGGCTGACCAGGCCCACGGTGGGCTTCAGCCCCACCACGCCGCAGACGCTGGCCGGCGAGACGATCGAGCCGTTCGTCTCGGTGCCGACCGCGGCCGGGGCCAGGCCCGCGGCGACCGCGGCCGCCGAGCCGGAACTCGAGCCGGACGGGTTGCGGCCGGGGCCGTGCGGGTTGACCGTCTGGCCGCCGAGCGTGCTCCAGCCGCTGCTCGACTGCGGGGACCGGATGTTGGCCCACTCGGAGAGGTTGGCCTTGCCGAGGATCACCGCCCCGGCCGCGCGCAGCCCGGCGACCAGGAACGCGTCGCCCGACTCGGCGCTGGTCAGGGCGAGCGAGCCCGCGGTCGCCGGCCGTCCGGCCACCGCGATGTTGTCCTTGATCAGTATCGGGATGCCCTCGAGCGGGCCGCGCGCTCCCCCGCTGGCCCGCGCCTCGTCACTGGCCGCCGCCTGCGCGAGCGCGTCGGGGGTGACCGAGATCACCGCGTGCAACTGGGGGTTGAGCCGCTCGATCCGGTCCAGGTAGAACGCGGTCAGCTCGGCCGAGGTCAGCGACCCGGAGCCCAGGGCCTGCTGGAGCCGGGCCACGGTGGCGCCGTCCGCGCCAATGTCAGAGGCGCCGATCCGTTCATCGAGGAAATCAGATACCGACATGTGCGAACCCTACGGGAAGGGCCGGGCCCGCCTGCTGGCCGAGACGTTGATGACGCTGCTCGCGGGCGGTGTCACCAGAAGCATCCGGCGCCGAGCCGCCACGGCTGCGACACGGGAAACAGCCGGCGCCGGGCCGCCCGGGCCCGGCGCCGACTGTACTTAGGCTTCTTTAGCCAAAGAAGTTGAGCTGGTTCTCGCCGTCGTCGACGAAGTACACGCCGGTACCTCCCGGCGCCACGGCGAGGCCGAACAGGGTGCCGTTACCCGGCTGGAGTACCGGGGGAGGCGGCGGGGGAGCACTGTCGTCCAGGGTCGCGACCGCGACCTGCTTGCCGGACGGCGTGGTCTCCACGATGTTCCCGTCGAGCCCGTTCACGGTGAGGATGTCACCGCCGGGCGCGATGGCCAGGCCGAGCGGGCCGTTCAGCGCGCCGTTCTGGCTGACTGTGATCCCGGCACCCGCCGAGGTGAACCGGAACACCGCATTGGGGATCGCGGCGATCCGGCTGTTCTGGGTGTCGGCCACGTACAGCGTGCCGTTAGCGCCGAGGCCGACGCCGGTCGGGCCGACGACCAGCGCCGCCGGGTCGGTCCGCTCCGCGAAGCCCGAGCCGATCTTCGTGGTCGCGATCAGCTTGGGCGGCTGGTTGCCCGCGACGACGAGCAGCAGCCGCAGCACCGTGCCGCCGTTCACCACGTTGGGGCTGGCGGCGACGGTGCCGTTCAGCACGTTGGTGACGAACAGCTCTGCGAGGCTGCCCGCGTCCAGCGCGGTCATGTCCCACGGGCCGTTGATGCCGTGGCCGGAGAACGTCTCCCGGACGTTTCCGTTGCTGTCGAGCACGATCAGGCAGCCGGCCTGGGCCGTCGCAGAGGTCCCGTCGGAGGTGGGCAGGCTGCCCACGATGACCCACCCGCTGCGCAGCACCACAAGGGCCGTGGTGAGGCCCACACCGCCAGGGCAGGCGCCCGGCGGCAAGGTGGTCGGGTCGATCTGGGCGAACTGGGTGACGGTGTTGCCCGAGACCTGCACGATCGTGGTGCCGGTGCCCTGCGCGTTCGAGCTGTTGTTGAAGTTGCTGACGAGTACCTCGCCCTGATGGAGGAGCCCCTGGCTGCGCGGGACCACGGCCACCCCGTACGGGTTGACGTCGCCGTTGGCCGGAATGGTGGACGGCCCCTGGGTCACGCTGAAGTTGTCGATGAACGCCTTCGGTGTCTTCGTGATCGTTTGCGCACTCGCGCCCGACGCGGCGGCCAGCAGTAAGCCGCTCGCCATCCCGGCCGTGACTACGGCGATCGTGGCGCGCTTGAGTACACGCATGTTCCCGCTCCCTTTCGCAGTGAGCAACCTGCGTCGCTCTGCTTGCTGACGTGCGGCTGGGGGAGCCTCTCCTTCCCTGACGCGGACACGTAGCACCCAGGGCGCACGCCGTGGCCCCTTACCGCCCTACACGGGGCCGGGGGCCAGCGGGTTCGGGCCGGCGGCCGAATTTAACCGGCGTATTACCTGCGGCAACGTCCAGGACAGGCAGGCGCCGCGGCCTTCGCGCCGAGACGAAGCGGGATGTTCCGGGGTACTCCGGGGTGCTGCGCTGGCGCGGGCCAACCGCGAAGTCCCTAGACTCTTGCGGGTGAACATGACCATGGGCCGCCTGGACGCGGTGCCCGCCCTCGGCCGGCCCGACCTGCTGGCCCCCGCCGTGGCCGCGGCCCTCGCGGACCTGGGTGACAAGCTGCCCGCCGATGCCGTGGGCGTTGCGGAAATCGATCCCGAGCTGGCGGACACGGCCGCGTTCTGCGAGCGCTACGGCGTCGCGCCGGAGGAGTCGGCCAACTGCGTGGTGGTGGCCGGCCGGCGTGACGGCGAGACCAGGTTCGCCGCCTGCGTCGTGCTGGCCACGACCAGGGCCGACGTCAACGGGCTGGTCCGCCGGCAGCTCGACGTGCGCAAGGCC
>Ga0210383_10005771_pt1 | contig 10835 bp, 7 predicted proteins | sample IncBWC14OmetaG_FD_160072 | JGI IMG/M metagenome (GOLD analysis project Ga0210383, IMG submission 160072) | Forest soil microbial communities from Barre Woods Harvard Forest LTER site, Petersham, Massachusetts, United States - Inc-BW-C-14-O ...
TGGGCGTGCTCTGGTATTCCTATCGCCTCGCCAGCACCACGATCCTGCGGCAACAGTTGAAGTGGGTGACTCGCGGCACAGCTCTCGCCATTGCGCCTTATACACTTTTGTACGTGCTGCCTTACGTGTTTCCGCACGTGCTGGGATGGTTGCCGCAACCGGCGATGAAAATTTCGGTATTGTCGCTGGGACTGCTGCCCCTAACCTTCGGCTACGCCATCTTCCGTTACCGGCTGATGGACGTCGACCTGATTTTCAAGCGTGGCGTCGTCTACACGCTGGCGGCCGCAGCGGTCGTGGGAATGTACTTCGGGCTGGTCGCCGGAGTGGCCACGCTGGTGCAGATGCGGCAGCCCGGAACCGGACCGCTGGGATTGATTCTCGCCGTGGTGGTCACGGCGTTGCTGTTTGATCCGGTACGCAAATGGATTCAGGATCGGGTCGATCACTTTTTTTATCGCACGCGCTATGACTATCGCCGCACCCTGCTGGAATTTGGCCGCGAGCTGAGCTCGGAGCCCGATCTGAATAAATTGCTCTCCGCGGTCATGGACCGGCTGTCGCGCACGCTGGCCGTAGAGCGGATCGCCATCTTTCTCGCTTCAGGTGCGGAGCCAGAAAATTTCCTGCTCTCTAAATCGGCGGGCATAGCCGCGCCCGCTCAGCTCGATCTGAGTTTCCTGAGCGCGCCTCGGCCGGAGCAGGCCGGGCATCTGTTCTTCGAAAACACGCACCAGGTGCCGCGCGAGGCCGCGGGGTCGCAGGAAACCATCGCCCGGCTCGACTTGAATTACTACATCCCCTGCCGTTCGCAGCAGAAGACGATCGCGGTGCTCGGCCTGGGCAAGACCGCGCAAGGGGATTTCCTGTCCAGTGAAGACGTTGAGCTGCTCGAAACGCTGGGCGGATATCTGGGAATCGCCATCCAGAACGGCCGGCTCTATGCGTCGCTGCAGAAAAAAGCGGCGGAATACGAACGCCTGAAAGATTTCAACGAGAACATCGTCGAGTCCGTGAACATCGGCGTGATGGCGCTCGACATGGAAGACCGCATCGAGAGCTGGAACGCGCAGATGGAAGTGATGTACGCGCTACCGCGCTGGCAGACTTTGACACAGCCGATGCGCAGCATTTTTCCGCCCGAGTTTGTGGAAGAGTTTTACCGCATGCGCCAGAACGCCGGCATTCGCAACTTGTACAAGTTCCGGCTGAAGACCCCGGCCGGCGAAACGCGCACCGTGAATATGGCCATTGCGCCGCTCGTGACCCGCAAGTTCCAGGTGGTGGGGCGACTCGTGATCATGGACGACATCACCGAGCGCGTGGAACTTGAGGCGCAGCTTTCGCAGTCGGACAAACTGTCTTCCATCGGGCTGCTGGCGGCCGGTGTGGCTCACGAGGTGAACACGCCGCTGGCGGTGATTTCCTCCTACACACAGATGCTCGCCAAGCAGCTGCAAGGCGATCCTCAGAAATCGGGACTGCTGGATAAAATTACGCGCCAGACTTTCCGCGCTTCGGAAATCGTCAACAATCTGCTGAACTTTTCGCGCACCAGCGGTAGCGAGTTCAGCGAGGTCGACGTCAACAAAGTGATCGGCGACACTCTGGCCCTGCTGGAACACCAGTTCAAGACGTCGAAAATTCAGGTAAGCCGGGAACTGGCTGCGAGCCTTCCGGCGATTCAGGGAAATCAGGGCCGGCTGCAGCAGGTGTTCCTGAACCTGTTCCTCAATGCGAAAGATGCGATGCCGGGCGGCGGCACGTTGAGCGTGGCCACCACCAATGGAGACTTCGTGAGCGTGCGGGTAACTGACACGGGATCGGGCATTGCGCCGGAACATATTCAGCGCATCTACGATCCGTTTTTTACCACGAAGACGGTGCCGCGCGAGGGTCAGAGCAAGGGCACGGGCCTTGGCCTTTCCGTGACCTACGGCATCATCCAGGAGCACGCCGCACAGATTCGCGTGGAAAGCAATCCCGGCGCTGGGACCACGTTCGCGCTCGATTTTCCTTTGAGCAGGAAGGCAGTTCATGTCTGAAGCGGCCGTTATTTCGCGCAGCACTTTGCACAGCGGCCCGGCCCCGTCGGGAGCGGTGCTCATCGTGGACGATGAGACCGAGATTCGCGAATCCCTGCAAACCCTTCTGGAAATGGAAGGCTACACAGTGGAAACCGCAGGAAGCGGAGAAGACGGCCTCATCCGCATTGGCGAGCATCCTTTCGATTTGATCTTGCTCGACCTGGCGCTTCCCGGCCGCAACGGCCTGGAAATTCTCTCTGAGATTCGTGCCCATGATGCTCGGCTGCCGGTGATCATGATCACCGCCTACGGCACGGTGGAGAACGCGGTGCGCGCCATGCAGGCGGGCGCCGCCAACTTTGTTCAGAAACCCTGGGACAACGAAAAGCTGCTGGCCGACGTGCGTGCCGCCGTGGGCTGGCGGCGGGCCGAAGAAGAGAACGTTCAGCTCAAGCGGGCGCTCAAGCAGCGCTACAATTTCGAAAACATCGTGGGCAAGAGTGAGCCCATGCTGAAGATTTTCGACCTGGTAGCACAGGTGGCGAGCAGCCGCTCCACGGTGCTGCTGCAAGGTGAGAGCGGAACTGGCAAGGAAGTGATCGCCAAGGCGATCCATCTTCACTCTCCCCGGCGCGACAAACCGTTCGTTCCCGTCAACACCGGCTCCATGCCCGCGGATCTGCTCGAGTCCACGCTTTTCGGCCACGTCCGCGGAGCCTTTACCAGCGCGATCGCTTCGAAGAAAGGCCTGTTCGAAGTCGCCGACAAGGGAACGCTGTTTCTCGACGAGATCGCCACCATGGGCATGGAGACTCAGGCCAAGATTCTCCGCGTCCTGCAAGACCGCCGCTTCATGCATCTGGGCGGAATTCAGGAACTTCAGGTGGACGTGCGCATCATCGCCGCCACCAACGTCGATCTGCGCCAGATGGTGCGGGAAGGCCGATTCCGCGAGGATTTGTTCTACCGGCTGAACGTCATCACGATCGAGCTACCCCCGCTGCGCCAGCGCAAGGAGGACATTCCCCTGCTGGCCGAACATTTCCGGAAAAAATATGCCGAGGAAAACGATCGGCCGGTGCGAAGCATTACGCCGGAAGCCTTGCGGCCTCTCATGGCTTACTCCTGGCCGGGCAATGTAAGGGAACTGGAAAACGTGATCGAGCGCGCCGTCGTGCTTTCTTCTGGAACGGAAATCAGCGCGGACCTGCTGCCCGATTCCATGCTGGGGCGGGGATCGTCGTTCACCATGCACGATCCTCCGTCGGACTCGTCACTCTTCGAAATTGTCGAAGACGTCGAGCGGCGCATCATCACCGACATGCTCGAACGCTGCAACTGGAACCAGACCGAAGCGGCGGAGCATTTCCATGTCCCGCTTTCCACGCTGAACCAGAAAATCCGCCGCCTGAATATTGAGATCAAGAAAAAAGGCCGAGGATAGGGCAGTTCGCCCCTCAGACCGGGTACGGAGCCCTCGTTGTCCAGATTAAGAGCCCACGACCAAGGCGGCTCAAGAGCGAATCGACCCCGGGTCAGCGCGTAGATTCGCCGTCCACATCGACGACAAAGCTGTAGGTATTGGTGGCTCCAGGTTTTGCATTCCAGCTACCCTCGGCGGCGAGTTGGAACACGGTTCCATGGGCAAAACGATAATTGATCTTTGCGCCGGAAGCGCTGTGTATATTCGCGGCACGGGCTAGAGAGCTCGGGAATCCCTCTGTTGGTAGCGGAAGGCCCTGTGGGTACAAATCAAAAGATGCCTCAGATTCCCCGTTACCTACCGTGATCATGATATGGATTGTGCCTCCACTCGCAAACCGGCTCGCATCCAACAGGATCACCTGATAACTGTGTTTTCCTCTCCCGGGCGCGACCAGCGTTCCTTGCCCCGTCGAAGTTGTACCGGGAATCAGTTGAATTATTTCTGGAGTTGAGGTTGCGACAAGGTCATCCGTGGTGATGACTTTCGCCGGCGCGTCGCCTTTCTGCTTGCGATTTGCACGCGCAGCATCCGCTAACGACTGCCCATATCCTGGGCTGCCGAGCAACAGAACAATACACAAACCTCTTAAAGCAACTCGCTGCATAAGGCTCTCCAGCGGATGATTTTGCAAGATGATACTTCGGTGTGGTATTCGAGCGGTAGTTACGGACGTACTCGCCCGTACTCGCCAACTCTTAGTCCCAAGACCACAAGAAAAGCATTGTGTTCCTCGGCCTATTGCCGATGAAACCACCTCCGCTAAGCTGCAGTTCCTTTGACGAGCAGAGTCTGGCCAGGAGCGGCTTCCGGCAGCTGTTCAGTCTGACGGCTGATCGCTGACAGCCTTCTCTGTTATAGTTCGAGCACGCCATCGCGCTGCGCGCGCGCGTTGCGCGGCGCTTCTCAATCGCATGGAACTGACCTCGCCCAGTGAAGTTGCCAAGCAAAAAGTCCTGGCGATTCAGGACTACACCCTCCTGGCGGTTCAATCCGTCGCGAATGTTTTTCGCAAGCCTCGTTATTTTGGCGACATCATTCAGCAGGCCGACCTGATCGGCGTGGGCTCGTTGCCCATCGTGATTCTCTCCGGCTTTTTCACCGGCGCGGTCCTGGCCGTGCAGAGCGCCAACACCTTGCAGCGCTTCGGTTCGATCACCCTGATCGGGCAACTGGTGTCGCTCTCCATGGTGCGGGAGCTGGGCCCGGTACTGACCGGGCTGATGGTGGCGGGCCGAAACGCATCGGGGATGGCCAGCGAACTCGGCTCCATGGTGGTCACCGAGCAGATCGACGCCATGCGCGCTCTGGGCACCGACCCCATGAAGAAGCTGGTTGCGCCGCGCGTGGTCTCCACCGTGGTCATGCTGTTTTTTCTGACCGTGATCTCCGACTTCGTGGGCCTGACCGGCGGATTGTTCGTCTCCAAGATTCTGTTGAACCTTGACGCACGCCAGTACTGGAGCAACGCCTGGGAGTCGCTGGTGTTTCAGGACGTGTTCATGGGGCTGGTCAAGCCGGTTTTGTTCGGCTTTATCATCGCGACCGTGGGCTGCTTCTACGGCATGACGGCTCGCGGAGGCACGCAGGGGGTGGGCCGGGCCACGACGCAAGCCGTGGTGGCGGCGTCGGTTTTAATCGTCGTGCTGGATTTGTTTGTCACTCAATTTCTGATGAACGTCTTGTCGTTCAAGTAGCCGCATGTCTGCACCGACCTTGCCTCTCGACTCCGCCGCCTCCGCAAGCCGGGGATCCGCTGCGCTCGCTATCGAGTTCGAGAACGTAGAACTTGCGTTCGAAGACAACAAGGTGCTGCGCGGAGTTTCGTTTCGTCTGCCGCTCGGCGAGACCAAAGCGCTGTTCGGCGTGGCCGGATCGGGCAAGAGCACCATCCTGAAACTTGCGCTGGGCCTGCTCAAGCCCGACTCGGGACGGATCTTGGTGTTAGGAAACGACGTGACCCAGACTGCGGAGCAAGACCTGTTCGCTCTGCGCGCCAAGGTTGGCATGGTGTTTCAGGAAAGCGCGCTTTTTGACTCGCTCACGGTATGCGAGAACGTGGCCTACCAGTTAATGGAAGAGCGTGGCATTTACGACGCCGACATCGATCGCCGTGTGCGCGAGGCGCTGCGCTTCGTCGAGTTGGAACACACGCTTGATAAATTTCCTTCCGAACTCTCGGGCGGGATGCGTCGCCGCGTAGCCATTGCCCGCGCCATCATTACGCAGCCGGAGCTGCTCCTCTATGACTCGCCGACAGGCGGCCTCGACCCCGTCACTTCCAACACCATCATCGAGCTGATCATGAAACAGCGGGACGTATCCAAAACCAGTTCGCTGCTGGTAACTCATCGATTGCAGGATGCCTTCACCATGGCCACGCACCAGTTCGATAAGCAGACCAACCAGGTGCGGTCCCTCCCGCACGGCCACTATTGCGACGTTCCCATGAGTTTTCTGATGCTGCGCGAAGGCCAGGTTATCTTCGACGGCGATGTGCGCCAAATAGCCCACACCAAAGATGAATACATCCGAGAATATATTTCCTAGCGGGACGCCATGCCTCCACTCAAGGTGCCGGAAGAATTTATCCAAACGGCGGCCAACCAGGTCGCGGCCTATATCTCTGAACAAAGGGCTTTGTTTCAAGGCGAGGCCGTGCCCATCCCGACGGACGACAAAGCAGCGCTGCAGCCATTTTTTCCCTCCACTGTGCTCGACGAAGCAAGAGTCGCTTGCGCAAAAATCAGCGATCCCTCGTTTTACGCGCAGCTGCGTTCTCTGGGAATCCGCAATATGCCCGCGTTCTCGGATCTGGCGGGCATCACGTTCGTCGACATCGTGGTGCATGCGGCGCCCCTCACTCGCGCCCTTCTTTTCCACGAACTCGTGCACGTGGTGCAATACCGGCATCTGGGAGTCTCAGGCTTTGCAGACCTTTATGTCCGGGGATTTTTGAACGGCGGCAGCTACGAAGAGATTCCTCTCGAGAAGCAGGCGTATGAACTCGAAGCGCGGTTCGCGAACAATGGCGAAGCGTTTTCAGTGGATGATGACGTTCAGCGCAGGCGGAAACTGGGCCAACTCTAGAATTCCGAGTATGCCGAACTGCCTCGTTCCGGTTACTTCCCTTTCATCGCCTTTTCCACATCTTCCGCTTTCGACGGTAACGCGGCGCTCAGTTTGATCAGCTTGCCCTCAGGATCGACCCAATAGTCGTCTTCGACGCGTACGCCGATTTTTTCGTCGGGAATGTAGATTCCGGGTTCGATGGTGAAAGCCATCCCCGGCCCCAGCGGCAATTTGTAATCGCCGTCGTCGTGCACCTTGAGTCCAATATAGTGGCCCAGGCCATGAATAAAATATTTTCCCAGCGGCTCCCCGTGCAGGTCTTTGCCGTGGCTGTTGATATAGTCCATGGCGACTTTTGCGATCGAAGTGTTCGAGGATCCCACCAGCATCGACTTGCCGGACTGAAACGCGGCCATGGCGGCTTCCTGTGCGCCGAGAACGATATCGTAGATTTCCCGTTGACGCGCGCTGAAATGGCCGTTCACCGGAAGCGTGCGCGTGATGTCGGCCGCATACATGGAATACTCTGCGGCCGCGTCGATCACCACCACATCGCCCGCGTTCATCACATGGTCATCCTCCGCGTAATGCAGCACCGTGGAGTTGAGTCCGGACCCGACGATGGGCGCGTACGACGGACGTTCGCAGCCGAGTTTGGTCCATTCATATTGCATGAGAGCGGAAATGTCGCGCTCGTTCACATTCGGCTTCACGGCCTTGAATGCCGCGAAGTGCGCCGCCACGGATGCGTCCACGGCCTTGCGGATGAGCGCCACTTCGCCGGAATCTTTGTAGGTGCGCAGAGAGGTCAAGAAGGGCTTCACATCCTGAAAGACAATGACCGCATTCGAGCGCTTCAAAAAGGCCAGCGGCGCAGCGTTGGCGGAAGGTTCTCCGTCCGAGGAGACGTCGCCATAAACGACCGGGCGCGCGCCGGCAATCGCCTTCTCAACTTCCTCGGGCAGTTGGCTCATCTCCTCCACGCGATCGAAGCCGGTGATCTTGGGAGCGTCAGGATTCTCCGCGCCGAGTTTGGGGCCTGTGTATTTCTCCCGGCGCACGTTGTGCGGAGGCAGAAAAAAGATTTCGGTGTAAGCGCGCGCCGCAGAATCGCCCCTGGCCTCGGCGGCAGGAGCAATCAGCAGGGCGGTTCCCGGTTCCGCCTGACCCGACAGATAATAAAAGTTGTTCTCCTGGCGAAATTCGTAAACCTCGTCCGGACCTTCAACCGGCGCGAACAGAACGACCAAGCCTGCCTTTCTTGCCAGAGCCTCGCGGCGGGCATGATAGTCCGCGCTCGGCTGGCGATCAAGAGCGCCACCGGGAGCGGCCAAAATCACAATCATCAGTGTGACGAAGAAGCTGAAAAAGAAAAAAGAAACGACCTTGCGCATGCAGTTTGTCCTGTCTAGTGAAATTGTTGGTTTGTCTGCCGCTCCGGCTTGCTCCGCCACAAGCTTTACTTCGCCCCGCTTGTAAGATCTTTCTTTGCCTGCAGGAACGAATCCACATTGCTCTTGTCAATCAACGCAGAACCAGTATCCACGAAGCTGGGGATGGGCGCAAAACTGTTCTTCGACCAATCGGTGTCCAGCGAAGCTGGCTTGTGGTGGTAGAGACTGTCGGCCATCTGCAAACCGACAAATGCCATGGTATAGGGCTTCTGCGCGATGGTCGCCGCGATCCCGCCTTTCTGAATCCATTGCAGCGTCTCTTGATCCGTGTCCATCGCCATCACTACCTTGCCGGTCACGTTGTAGCTGTTTAGCACATACGCCACTTCTTTGCCGGACTGCGCTTCCAGACAGACAAACCCATCCACCCGGTCTCTTTCCTTGCCGATTATCTGCGTCGTAGTGTCGAAAGCGATGCGCGGATCGCCTTGAATATCCACCACCCGCGTGATCTTGATGTTGGGAGCCCGATCAAGCGCATCCCGGTAACCGCGCAGGCGGTCCTGCAAGTTCGGTTGCTCGGGCATGGTGAACACCACCACATTGCCCTTGCCATTGAGTTCCTTCACCAACCGCTGTCCGCCCGTAAAGCCCGCCTGATAGTTGTTGGTGCCGATGAAGAATAATCGCTTGCTGGCTGGGGCGTCGGAATCCACGGTGATGACCGGAATGCCCGCCGCAATCGCATGGTCAATGCCGTCCTTCAACAAAGCAGCGTCGGTTACGCCCAGCAGAATTCCAGACGCCTGCTTCTGCACCGCCTGGTCGAAGGTCGCCCGCTCGGCTGCAGGATCGTAATTCTGCGGCCCTAAAAAGTCAGCGCGTACTTTCATCTCCTGGGCCGCCTTGGTAAAACCCGCTCCCGCCGTTTGCCAGTAAGGCACCTGCAGATTGGCCGACACGAAAACGTAGTACTCGTCTCCACTGTGCGCCGAACCGCAGCTCAGAAAAGACACGGGTAGGATCGCAGCAAAAAAGATCGCCGCAAGAAGAGTTTGGAAAAATCTGCGCGAGGGGAGCATCTGACCCTCCTTCGAACATGAAGCGAACAAAGCAGAAAGAAACGCACTCGACGGGAATTTTCGCACAGGATTGTAAACGAGAGGTCAAGCGAAAGAAAGCACACCGGTCACGTTTCGCTGTACGCTCGATGCTGATTTCGGGTGGCGCTTCACTGCCGCACATTCTTCAGCGGGGCTTTAGCCGATGGAGTTTCGTTCCGCCTGGGAGTTGGTTTTGCGCCTCTAGCGAAGCGCCTTATCCAGAAGTCCCGCAATCGTGCCTTCCTCCACCTCGCCAGACTGGTTGTAAAGCGCCGCACCTGAGGAGTCGAGCACGACCACGTGCGGAATGTAGCTGCGATAATATTTTTTCTGCAACTCCTGCTGCGCGGCAGACGCACGATGATCCAGGTCAATGATCACAAACTGCACCCGGCCTTTGTACTTCTCATACAGGCTCACGGTGCGGCGCGCCTGGCGCTTGGAGTTGTAACACCCTTCTCCGTAGAAGATGATGTAAGCGGGTTCGCCGGAAGTCACGCCCGCGTCCATGCCGTCGCCGGTAATCAGCGGCCCATCCTGGCTGTCGCTGGTGTAGTCGAGCTTGGCATTCAACCGCAAGTTTTCCCCTGCAGACAAGGGCTTGATCAGCGTGATCGTCAGTGCCAGAATCGCGAGCGCTTTCATGAATCGAGTCCCCTCCGAAACGTTGCGGCGAAACGCAAACATCGCGTCTCTTCCACATATGAGACTTCGCGCCTGGCTAAAAGTTACAATCGGGCCCGCAGTCCCGTCCCAAAAACCATCGCTCCTAAACTCCCACCGGAAATGGCTTGGTGTGCGCCGTCCTCGGCAACGAACTCGCAAACCTCCCCTGCAACAGCGACATCAATCCCGTGTACCAGTAGCCCATCACGAACAGCAGCAAAAACGGCACCGTGATGTAGTTTTCGTTGTCCACCGCATAGTAGACGGTCATCGCGAAGTAACTTCCGACCAGCAGTTCGACCCACGGCACCCACCCCAGACGCTTGCGGTACTTGGCGCCAATTTTGTCCTGCTTGGACACGACGCGATACTTGGGTGTGCGCGCGAAAGCGCTCTGCTTGCCGATCAACGCTTCCAGCACGGCTTTGGTGTTGGTGATGGTCAAGCCGATCCCGAGCGCCATCAGAAACGGCAGATACAAAAGCGCGCGTGGCCAACTCCTCGGAAAGAGTTCGCGCTGCGACACCAGATAAAAACTCGAGATCGAAAACGTCGACGCCATGAACAGCGGCAAATCAATGTAGAGCATCTGGAACCATCCCTGATAAAAGCGGATGATCATGGCCGGCAGCAGCAGCACCGACAAAACAACCATCAGCGGATAACTGATGTTCGCCGTCAGGTGATACCAGGCTTCAATCTTGGTGTGCAGAGGCGCGTCGCTGCGCATCACCTTCGGGAGAATCTTCATCCCCGTCTGCATCAGCCCCTTGGCCCAGCGTGCCTGCTGCGTCTTGAATGCAGTCATCTCCACCGGCAGTTCCGCCGGACACTCCACATCCTGCAGGTAGATGAACTTCCATCCCTTGAGCTGCGCCCGATAAGAAAGATCTGTATCTTCCGTAAGCGTGTCGTGCTGCCAGCCCCCGGCTTCCTCGATCGCTTTCCGCCGCCACATTCCTGCCGTGCCGTTGAAATTAAAAAAAAGCCCGGTGCGCGCGCGTCCGGAATGTTCGAGCACGAAGTGCCCGTCGAGCAGGATCGCTTCGACCTGCGTCAGAAACGAATAATTGCGGTTGATGTGCGTCCA
>Ga0210383_10005772_pt1 | contig 10834 bp, 8 predicted proteins | sample IncBWC14OmetaG_FD_160072 | JGI IMG/M metagenome (GOLD analysis project Ga0210383, IMG submission 160072) | Forest soil microbial communities from Barre Woods Harvard Forest LTER site, Petersham, Massachusetts, United States - Inc-BW-C-14-O ...
CTCGCGCTTGTCGCTAAACAACTAGAGTTACTAAAATTGGTAGCACCTGACCGCACCGATATCGCGGCGATGTTCAATCCAACCAACGTGACGTTCCAAACGCAACAAGTGAAAGAGGCAAAGAAAGCGTCTGAAGCGCTCGGCCTGCAACTACGCTTTCTTGAAGTGCGGGAGCCATCCGAATTTGAAGCTGCATTCGACACTATCGCCCGGGAACGAATAGGGGTACTTCTGATCCTTGCAGACCCGTTGTTCTTTTCGAATTCAAAGCAACTCGCAGAGTTGTCGATGAAGTCGCGGCTTATCACCATGACTGCATCCCGGACCTTCACAGAGGCAGGCGCGCTGATGTCCTACGGCGCAAGTTTCTTTGATAGCTACAAAGCGGCGGCCCCGTATGTGGACAAAATACTGAAGGGGGAGAAGCCCGCCGATTTGCCAATTGATCAGTCCAGCAGGTATGAATTTGTCGTGAATTTAAAGACAGCAAAGATGCTCGGCATTGAAATCCCGACATCAGTTTTGGGCTTCGCCACTGAGGTGATCGAATAGGCATCCATCACCGCTTCTGGCCCTTCGCGTCATTTTGCGGCCACGCAGCACTTCGGTCGCTCTCGACGAGAAGCGGACATCAATTGGCGGGTAGGCCCGGCTGGCTCAGTCGCGATTGACCCATCGCGTCATTTAGCTGCTGCGCAGCAACGCATTGCTTTATCCTCAACAATGGAGGTCGGCTGGATGCTTGGTCACGTCGGTGACGTGCCCAATAGCAGACTGGGCGAACACAACACTGAGCTAACCCTCTCACCACCAACTGATCTTACCGATCGATACAGTGGCGGTGCGCCCGGCAACGAGAAGAAGGTCCGGCGGCACTTTGTCGAGCTTGATGCGCACAGGGATGCGCTGCGCTAGGCGCACCCAGCTGAAGGTCGGATTGACGAAAGCCAATAGCTCGCTGCTGGTGCTGCGGTTTTGGTCCTCGATGCCGTAAGCGATGCTCTCGACGTGCCCTGATAGCACGCGGGGATCGCCGATCAGTTTTACAGTCGCATCCTCGCCGATACGAATGCGCCGCAGCTTGGTTTCCTCGAAATAACCCTCGACGCGGTACGTGTCGGAATCGATCAGCGCAAAGACGGCTGCGCCGGCATTGACGTAACGCCCGGGCAGCAGACCGAAATTGGCGACGATGCCGTTGACTGGCGCCACGACGGTCGAGCGCTCGAGATTAAGCCTCGCGACTTCAAGCGCCGCGTTCGCCGCGTCGAGTTCAGCTTGATCGACGTCGACCGCTTGCTGCCTCTGCTCGACCTGCTGGACGGTAATCGCGAGGTTGCTTAGACTCTTGGTACGCTCGAGATCACGCTTGGCCTGGTCGAGCGTAGCCTGTCGGCTCGCGACATCAGCTTTGGCTTGATCGAGCGCATATTGAAAGCGCCGCTGATCGATACGAAACAACTGCTGGCCTTTGGCCACCTTCTCGTTGTCGTGAACAAAGACGTCGCTGATCAGGCCGGAAACGTCGGCGGCGACCGTGACCACGTCGGCACGCACACGCCCGTCGCGCGTCCACGGCTCGAGCATGTAATAGCTCCAGAGCTGCCAGCCGACGCCAATCGCGACCAGCACCACAACAAGCGTGAGTAGCACCCGGCCGGCAGAAGCGAACAAGTTCTTCATTGCTCCGTGACCCCGAGATTTTACGTCTACGATCTTACGCCAGCGGCAGGATACTTGCGCCGGCCGCTGTGACAATGCCAAGCAGAATGACGTAGATCGCGAGATCGAACAGCGCGCGATGCCAGACCAAACGATAGAAACCAAGGGCATCCAATAACCGGTTGATCACGACGACCTGAAGCAAAAGAGCGATCGCGGCAAAGACCGCGAACGCCGGAAAGTACACGCCATAGATATCGAACTCGCCAATCACGATACGCTCGCTACGCTGGTGGCTTCGCCGGGCCCCGCTTGTGCTGCATCAGGCTGCCCTGCTTGCGTCGGTCGATAGGCCAGCGCATCAGGGTAGAGGGTCTGCCGCAGGCCGACAATCGCGGCGATGCAAGCATGGGTCGATGCGGTGCAGGCCGTCACTTCGCTGATCACAATGTCGACCTTTTGCAACAAATCGTCGCCAAGCTGCGCCATACGGCCGCGCGCCAGGGCACGGAAATGCGCGGCGAGACCTGCGAACATCGCCGCCAAGGCGTCTTGTGCCGGCGTCGACATGGTGGACGCCATCAATCGCGTCTCGATCATATTGACACCGAGCCGCAGATCTTCCAGCGCATCGGCGAATTCATGCCGAGGCCGCGGCTCGAAGCGCGGTTGCCGGTACAGCAACAGCGCGACGCGATCCATCATGCGGCTCACCCATTGGTCGCGGGTCGGATGCGAGCGCCCTGCGGCAAGGTCGGCAAGGTCGCGATAAATCGCCCGCAGCAGGCGCCGTGCGCTGGCCTGCGTGCCGATAACACGCATCAGCCGGGTCACGACCAGCGCCGCGACGCCGCCGAGCACAAAGGCGCTATTTGAATTCACGATGGCCGCCAGATCGGCCGTGTAGCTCGTCTGGAGGCTCAATTCGACACAGAAACCTAAGGCCAGCGCCAGACCGACTGGGGCATAGGCCGGGATCGCCATCAAAAGGCCGGCCGGAATCAGCACAAAAGCGAGCACGGCGCAAAGCAGGACGAACCCGCCGATCGCCGGCAACACAAAGAATTGGTAGACGAAGACAATCGGAATGCACAGCGCCAGAAGGTGGGTAATGTTGCGAATGGTCGGCGTCGGATCGTCCAGAGAAGCAAATAACGTGCTGGCCACGGCCGCAAAGGCAATGGCGCCAGCGCCCTCCGGCCATGCGGTCGTGATCCAGAAGAACGCACATATGCCCATAGCGACGCCGGCCGCCAATGCCGACAACAGCGCGATGCCCGGATCCGTATGCATCGGTTTGGGTCCGATCTCTGCGGCGGCGGCGCGAATGTCGGCGCTCGGCGCGCGGTCTGGATGGGCGAGATAGTCAGCGAAGCCGAGACCAGCTTGCCAGGAGTCGATCAGCTCGATCAATCGTACGGAGATGTTGACCGTAACCAGATCCGCCCAGCTTGATTGCGGACCGACAGCCGGCGCGGCCGCGACGCAGGCTTCCTTGAGCTCTGCCGGGCGCAGTTCGTCGCCCGGCGCCTTCGCGTTCACCCAATCGTAAACGCCCTCCACTGCCCGCGTCAGCCTTGCATCAAGCGGCCCAATGCGCCGAAGCAGCGTCAGACGATCCTCGATGGCGCTCACCAGCGGCAACAGCGCCACGATCTTGCGGTCGAAGGCGCGAACGGTGTTGATACCCGGTCGATGCGGCGAGGTGTCGAAGCGCAAGCTCGTGCCGAGCAGATAAAGCTCGCTGATATCCGCGGCGATCCGGCGCCGCTCCATCTCGGCTTCCGGAGTCGCTTGCTGGGTCAAGCCATCGGCAAGCCAGCGGCGCGTATCCGCAATCGCACCTCTCAACTTTTGTTCAAAGGCGGAAAATACGCTTTTGGGAAGGACGAGACTGTGAACGATGGCGGCGCAGACCACGCCGAGCGTGATCTCCTCGACGCGCGACACCGCGGTGTCGAACACGGTGTCTGGGGCAAACACGCTTGGAAAGCCGATCAAGGCCGCGGTATAGCCCGACAGCACGAACATATACGACCGCGGCGTGCGGTCGAGCACCGAAACGAAAACGCAGAGCGCCACCCAAAGTATGATCGCAAGCGTCGTCAGCTCCGGCGCGTCCACTAGATTGGGAACGATGGCGACCATGGCGGCGCCGCCGACGAACGTGCCGATGGCGCGATAAACGGCCTTGGCCCGCATCGCGCCGGACAGCGGCTGGCTGGTTAGATAGACCGTGGTCATGGCCCAGCCCGGACTTTTCAAGTCTAGGCTGAAGGCGACGAACATCGTGAGGATGGTCGCGATATAGCAGTTGACGGAGAATATGATCGGCCGAATCCCAATGTCCCTGATCACATCGTGTCCACTTCGTCGCGCCGACAGTTATTGAGCTGAACGCGAGCAGTCCGTGCCGCGTGCCACGTCAGAAGCCGGAAACCATCGGAAAGGTCCATTCGTCGAGCGACTCCTGCCATCACATATTAGATTTGAAAGGATGTTCCCTGGCGCTCATCTATGAGACCCTCGACCGGATGATATTTCAAGCCGGAACTCGATCTAGCTGCAATCCGCTCCCGATGGTGATCTCAAACCGTACTTCACCCGTGAAGGCTGCGGTCACGCCGATATCGTGAAGTAACGTCGATGCAGCAATGAGTTCAGCATCATGCTTACGTTGCTGCGCCTGGGCCAGGGCTGCGGCGAACGGCCAAGAACCCACGACGTGGTGCGGGAGGGTCAGTCGGGGAACCGGTCGCCGAACATCGGCAGCCCTCTGACGGATTAGGCCTTGGTCGCCTCGTCCCGAGGCACGACCCTGCTCGGCGAGCTTGCCGTCTTCGATGCGAACGATGTCGGCGGCGACCCAGGCGGCGGGTCGGCCATTGCCGGAGAAGGGCCCGTGCGCGGCCCTGAGCGCTGGAAGATGCGTTCCTCCACCGCGAAATTGCTGCGATGCATGAGTCCGGAAATGCCCCTTCGCGTCATTTCGCGTGGGCGCAGCAGTCAGGTCGCTTTTGGAGAGAAGCGGACATCAACCGGCAGGCAGAGCCGGCTGGTTTGGTCGCGAATGACCCAAATGCGACATCGGCGCCGTGGCGCCCAATACAGCTCCCAGCAAACGATGTGTCAGGGTGCGGCCCTCCGCCAGAGCAAATGAGATGACCGGAGTCGACCCTTGGGCGGAGCCTCAGCCGAGCGATTGCCGAACGAAATGCCTCACAACATTGCAGAACTCGGTCGTCGCCGTGAAGATGGGAAGGTGCCCCTTCCGGCCGAATGCGCATAGCTGCGCATTCGGGAGACGCGCCACGATTTCCTCGGCCGCCGCAAATGCGACGAGGCGATCCTCGCGCCCATGGGCAACCAGCACCGGCGCCGTGATGGCGGAGAGAAGCGGCATGACATCCTTCGTTGGATCGGGGTCGAAGAAACTCAGAAGGGTTTCGCGCGGTAACGAAAGCCGGCTTCGAATCGTGCGCTCCCGCAGCTCCTCCATCTCGGGCTCGGAGTAGACGAGCTCAGTATGCACTCGAATGATTTCGGCGACGTCCTTCACCCCTTTGTCATGGATGCACCGCTCCAGGTAGACAGCATTGAACGTTCGTGAGAAGTCGCCCGGTGGAGTGCCCAGTGCGACCAGGGCCGTAAACAGGCTCGGCTCGGCGTGGGCGAGCCTGAAGAGCATGTTTGCACCGGCGGAGATCCCGACCCCGACCACCGGACCGCCACCAAGCTCGGCGATCACGGCTCGGACATCTTTGGCGTGGTCTTCGACATGATAGGGTCGCGTCAAAGGATCGGACGCGCCCGATCCGCGCGGATCGATCGTGACGATCCGGAACTCCCGGCAGAGCTGTTCGAGGATAGGCTGGATCGTGGCCAGCCCATAGGCGAGCGGGCTGACCAACAGCAGCGTGATCTCGCCGCCCCCATGCTCGTAGAACACGATCCTCGCCCCGCCGCTGAATGCAGCGCGCGAGCGATGGCGCTTTCGCTCGATCCTGGTCCTGTCTTCGTCCGCGGACGCGAGTATCAGGGCTTGGTCATAACGGCTATTTGTCCCCGCAAGATCGTCCATCAGGCCCGCCAAGTCGCCAAGCATCTCAAGCGCCTCGAGTTCGCGCCGCTCCGCGATGTGGGCTCCTTGGTGCACATTTTCAGATCGCTGCGCCTGCAGCAGGGCGATGCATTTTTCGAGATGAGCGGTCGCCTCGCGCAGTGCATAGCCGGATCTCGCACGGCGCGCCGCATCGAGCAGGCACTCCGATGCACGTCCGGCGTGCCCGGCCTCGGCATGGTGATGTGCCAGCCATTCTGGCTGATGGGCAATGATTTCGGGAAAGCGCGCCTCAACGACGTCAGCGATACGAGCGTGCAGCTCACGGCGCCTGGTCTTCGGGAGCGACTGATAGGCGGCTTCCTGAACGAGCGCATGACGAAACACATGGACCTGCGCCGACGGCAGGCCGGAACGATCGATCAATTGGTTGTTCGAGAGCTGGTCCAGAGCTGCGCGAAGTACATCTGGTTCAAGGGTCGAAGCGGCTGCAAGCATCTCGTGCGAGAACACTCGGCCAATGCAGGCGGCAAGCTGAGCGACTTCTTTGGCGGATGCGGCGCGATCAAGCCGCGCCATCAGCGAATCACGCAGTGTAGTTGGGATCGCCGTATCCGGCATACTGCCACGCAGGACATAGCGATCGACTGTCTCCGTGATCAGCTCTGACTCAAGCACGAGCCTGGTCAGCTCCTCGATGAAGAGCGGCACGCCGTCGGCCCTGAAGAGGATGCGGTCCACCAGTTCGGCCGGCAGAGGTTTGCCGCCAGCGACCCGCTCTGCCAAATCCGCCGCGTCGCGCCGGCCCAGGCGATTGAGACTGAGCAAGGTGACGTGGCCGGGGCGCGTCCAGGGCGGAACGAAATCGGGCCGGAAAGTGAGAACGGCCAGTATGGCCAGGTGGCGTACCCGTTCGACAAGCGTTCCAAAGAGTTCGATCGACGTGGGATCGGCCCAATGGAGGTCCTCGAAGATCAGCAAAACCGGCAGTCGTGCCGCGCACGCTTCGAGATGACGCACCAGGGCCTCGAGCGTCTTCGCGTTCCGCTGCGCCGGTGTGAGGTCCGGCGTCGGGCGACGCTCGGCAGCCGGTAGCCCCAGGAGCGAGGCGAAGAGAGGGACGAACTCGGAGGCGGTTTGGACATCGCGCTGGAGCAGGGCTTCGAGCTTCACAAGCTTCTGGAGCGAATCGTCGCAGGGGATAAAGCCTGCGGCATACTCCAGCTGAGCGATTACCGGATGAAGGGCGCTGGCGGTGTGTTCCGGCGAACCTTGATAGATCATCAGCCGATGCCCGCCATCGGCTGCGAGCTGTTGCTGCAGCGCCTGCGCCAGCCGGGACTTTCCGATTCCCGGCTCGCCGGAAAGCCATACGATCTGACCTTCGCCGCCCTTCGCCAGGTCCCAGCGGTCGAGCAGCAGCTCGAGTTCCTTTGTCCGTCCGACCAGGGTCGTGAGCTGCGTTCCGCGCAGTGCCTTGAACCGGCTCTCGCTCGCCTTTTCACCCAGGACCTGATGGGCGCGCACGGCGGCCTGGAAGCCCTTGGGGCGAACCGGTGCCAGCTCGCGACACTCAAACAGGTCGCCAAGCAGGCGGCGAGTCTCGCTGCTGATGACCACGGCACCTGGCTCGGCCAGTGCCTGAAGACGCGCAGCAAGATTAGGGGTCTCGCCGACTACTTCGTTTTCGTGCCCCGGCCCCTCACTCATGAAATCACCAACTACGACTAGGCCGGTCGCAATACCGACCCGCACGCGCAACGACGTCGCTTGGCCGGCATCGAGCTTCGCCACCGCTTCGACCAGCGCCAGCCCCGCGCGCACTGCCTGCTCGGCATCATCTTCATGGGCCTGCGGATAGCCGAAATAGGCGAGCACACCGTCGCCCAGGTATCTGGCGACGAAACCATCGGATTGGGTGATAACCTTGGCGCAACATCGGTGGTAGGTACCGATGATCTCCTGCAGATCCTCTGGGTCGAGCCGGGTCGAGAGCGCCGTCGAGCCGACGAGGTCGCAGAACATGATCGTAATTTGGCGGCGCTCAGCGTCGTCCCGCGGCTCGGGCTGGAACGCGGTTGCCGGCGTGGCCGCGAGCTCGGCGATTGCTGCCAGCATCTTGCGCCGATGCCCGACCGAGATGCCAAGTTCCTTCAGGTCCTGATCTGTCAGATGACGGAGGACAGAGGTGTCGATATCGTTCTCGGTAAAGCGCTGGGCGTACTCGGACATACCGAGCGAGGCCAGCCACTCCGCAATTGTGGCCACCTGCTTACCCTCGCGGGTTCTGCTCGAAAGCATGATACAAGAGTGTATGGGAAGCAAGAATGATGGAGATGGCTTCGGCTGTCGTCCGGGTTGACGCAGGGCACGGCCCTACGTGTGCCGGACCTGCTCGTGAGGGAAGGTCTTGCGATCGGAAAGGGGCAAATCGGGTGCGACCAGAAGGCGAGAATAGCGTGACTTCTCAGTGGCAGTATCAGGTTAGATTCGATGTGAACGATTCTGCTACGGCGGAATCGGTGCGCCGAAAACTCCGTGATCCGGCGCTGGCGCCGCTGTTCAATATCCTCGCCGAGCATCGCGCTGCGCTGAAATGCCAGTTCGACGCCTTTGCCGAGTATGTCGCCGCGGCAGAAAAGCACGGCGTCGAAAACTATCCGCTCTACGAGTGGACGAAGGCGACGATCGAGAATCCGGCGAAGCAGGAAAAATATTTGAAATCCTTTGCGCTCTACGTGGACGACCGGGAGGTCTACGCCAAGGAGATTGCTGACGCGCTGGAGGCAGACTTGCAACCGCTCGCCACTAGCGGGCTCATCACGCGAATATCCAAGTACGATACCAATCCCGCCAACAATCCTCAGTCGCCGCAGCGCCCCCGCGAGCGAGGCTAATCCATCCTCGTGAGCGAGCTGAATGCCCGCTCTTGTCCTTAAGCCGACATGACCAGGCGCGCCTCGCATGTCCGCTTCCGAGGGTAATGCGGACATCGTCGGTAGGGCGGATTTAATGGGTACAGGCCCTGGGCCGCTATCACATTGTACGCGGCACCGCATCGAAGCGGTTGACCACGATGTCGCGCTTGGTTTGATCGACGCGCACCGTCATGTCAAATCGGCCGTCGTGAAACTCCTTGTTCAGGATTTCCGAGTTGCGATGCAGCCAGCTGATGCCGGCCCCGTCAGCCGCGTCAATTGAAAGATCGAGCGTCGTTCGTGTCGTGGCGAGCCATTCCTCGATCGCCACGCGCAGTGCGTCGACCCCCTCCCCGGTCTCGGCGGAAAGTAGAAAGCACGGCCGCTCCGGTGGTCGACGGGCAGCGATATTGCGCAGATTTTCACGCACCTCCGCGCTGAAGCGATCGATCTTGTTCCAGACTTCGAGAATGCGCGCGCCCGCGTCGGGGTCGATGCCGAGCTGACGCAGCACGTTATCGACATCGCGCTGCTGTGCGTCAGTGTCCTCGTGTGAGATATCGCGGACGTGGAGAATGAGATCCGCCTCCAGCACCTCTTCAAGCGTTGCGCGAAAAGCCGCCACCAGCTGCGTCGGCAGGTTGGAAATGAAGCCGACCGTGTCGGAAAGCATGGCCTTGCCGCCATGCGGCAGGTTCAGCGCCCGCAAGGTGGGGTCAAGCGTTGCGAACAGCATGTCGGCCGCCTGAACCTCGGCCCGCGTCAGGCGGTTGAACAGCGTCGACTTTCCGGCATTGGTATAGCCGACCAGTGCCACCACGCGGTAAGGCACCCGCTGTCGCCCGGCGCGATGCAGCCGCCGCGTCGCCTGCACCTTTTTCAGCTCATTCTCAAGACGCGTGATGCGTTCGCCGATCAGACGGCGGTCGGCCTCGATCTGGGTTTCACCCGGACCGCCCATGAAGCCGAAGCCGCCGCGCTGGCGCTCCAGGTGAGTCCACGACCTGACCAGGCGGCTGCGCTGATAATTCAGATGCGCAAGCTCGACCTGAAGCGCGCCCTCTCTGGTCTTGGCGCGGCGGCCGAAGATTTCAAGGATCAGCCCGGTACGGTCGAGGACCTTGGTGTTCCAGGCCCTCTCGAGATTGCGCTGCTGGATCGGCGACAACGCGCAATCCATCACCACAAGTTCGATCTGGTGTGCGCCTACGAGGCCTATGATTTCCTCGACCTTCCCCTTGCCGATGTACGTTGCAGGCCGGATCTGGCTCACCGGTGCAACCAGAGCGTCGGCAACCATCAGATCGATCGCGCGCGCCAGACCGACCGCCTCCTCCAGCCGCGCCTCGGAACCGCGAATGGCATGCAAATCCGCTTGCGCATCGGGATCACCCCGGCGCATGCGCAAATATGGGCCGATGACGATCACCCGCCCGGTTTGCTTGCCCGCTGCCGACCGCGGACGGTCGGCACCCCCGTCGGAAGTTCGGGGTTCCAATCAGTTCACTCTCAAGCCGGGGCGTCCTCGCCGCCTTCGAACAGCTGAATCGGAGCACCCGGCATGATGGTCGAAATCGCATGCTTGTAGACAAGCTGCGAGTGACCGTCGCGCCGCAAGAGCAGGCAGAAATTGTCGAACCAGGTGACAATCCCCTGCAGCTTGACTCCGTTGACCAGAAAAATCGTCAGTGGCGTTTTGGTTTTTCGAACGTGATTAAGGAAGGTGTCTTGTAAATTTTGTGCGCGGTCTGCCGCCATTGTTGTTATCCCGCATTTTTGTTGGCTTCTTTTTGTTGAACCGATGGCTCTCTGTCGGAGCGTCCCCGGTTACCGGCTCCCCTGAGTTCCCCCTCCGGGGAGCGCGATCGTGCAATTAGAAGGCAGGCTTGGTTTTTAGGCAAGTGAGTTCGCTGGGCAGTCCCACGAATCGAGCCCTGATTCTCCGCGAAAACGCGCAAAAGAGACGAAATCTATCGCCCCTGATGAACAAAGCGGCAGGCGTTCAGCCGACACCCAGCGCCTTCAGCTTGCGGTGGAGCGCTGACCGCTCCATGCCGACGAATTCCGCTGTGCGGGAGATGTTGCCCGAAAAGCGGCTGATCTGCGCCATCAGGTAGTCGCGTTCGAACACTTCCCTCGCCTCGCGGAGCGGCAAGCCCATGATGTGCTCGCCGTTGTTGCTGGTCGGCATCGC
>Ga0210383_10005773_pt1 | contig 10832 bp, 9 predicted proteins | sample IncBWC14OmetaG_FD_160072 | JGI IMG/M metagenome (GOLD analysis project Ga0210383, IMG submission 160072) | Forest soil microbial communities from Barre Woods Harvard Forest LTER site, Petersham, Massachusetts, United States - Inc-BW-C-14-O ...
GGGAGGCTGAACCTTCCATGATAATCCTGCTCACAACCGCGCGAGCGGCAGGTTCATGGGTGTCGGAGATCGGCCTCCACGAGCGCGCGAAGCTCGGGTGTGACCTCGGGACGATGACCGAACCACAGTTCAAATCCGCGCACCGCCTGATGCAGCAGCATGCCGAGCCCATCCGCCGTCCGCAAGCCCTGCGCCCGCGCCGCTGCCAGCAACGGCGTTTCCAGCGGCACGTATACGAGATCGGCGACGATCGCTTGCGAGGGCAGCGCTCCGATTTCGAGTTCAAGCGCCGGCTGACCGTGCATGCCAAGCGAGGTGGTGTTGACCAGCAATCCAGCCTGCGGCAAGGCCTCGCCGATCGCCGCCCAAGCGATCGGATGCACGGTCTCGCCGAATTGTTGCGCCAGTGTATGTGCGCGCTCCGCCGTGCGGTTTGCCACATGTACGCGTTTGATGCCGCGCTCGATCAGTCCGAACACCACCGCGCGCGATGCGCCGCCGGCGCCCAGCACCAGCGCGTCTTCGACTGCGTCCCAACCGTTTGCGCTGGCGTCGAGATTGTTGATGAAGCCTTCGATGTCGGTGTTGGTCGAGCGCAGCGTACCTGCCTCGTACCACAGCGTATTGGCTGCGCCCACGGCGCGCGCACGCTCATCCGGCAGCGTCAGTGCCAGCGCGCGCTCCTTGTGCGGAAGGGTGACGTTGGCGCCGACAAAGCCGTGCGCCGCCAGGCGCTGCACGAATCCGGCAAAACCTTCCGGCGGTACCGCCTCGATGTTGTAACCGCCTTCGATATCGAGCTTGCGCAACCAGTAATGATGGATCAGCGGCGAGCGCGAATGCGCCGCCGGCCAACCGATCAGACATGCCGCGCGCGGTTTGACTGAGGCTGTCATCGCCATTTCCTGTTGCGGCGCCCGGACGCCATCCTGTTCAAATCGGGCAAGCCGGGTAGGCTGTCAATGGCCGACTGTCACGCGCCGCAGTCAGCTCGCGGCGAGAACCTTCGGCGCGGCGGCAGATGCTTCCCGCTCGCCCTTGATGTCGGCGACCGCCCGCGCGATGGTTTCCCGGTAGACGGCGCGCGGCCGCACCACCCCATGGGTCAACAGCGCGCGGCGCACCGTCGGCGAGGCGCCGGTAATATAGAGGCGGATGCCGTGGCGCGCGGCTTTGTTCGCGACCCGGCTCATCGCGTTGGCCGCGGTCGAATCCAGGAACGGCACGGCAGCGAAGTCCACCACGAAGGCCCTGCAATTTTCGGCGATGCTGTCCAGCACCGTTCCCACCGACGATGCCGCGCCGAAGAAGAAAGCTCCGGTGATGCGGTACACCAGTATATCGGGGTCGGCGGCAAGGCGGGAATCGTATGGCGCGCGATCGTCGTCGGCAAAATCGGCGCGGTCGGCTGGAACCAGCGGCGTATCCGCCTCCACCTCCGTCATCTGCGCCATGCGGTTGATGAACAGCACCGCACCGAGCGCAAAGCCTACAAGAATCCCCTCGGTGAGGTCGCGGAAGATCGTCAGCAGAAAGGTCGCAAGCAGCACGACCGCATCGCCGCGCGAGGAGCGGATCAGAAGCGCGAATTCGCGCTTCTCCGCCATGTTCCAGGCAACGACCACGAGAACGGCGGCAAGCGAGGCAAGCGGAATATAGCTTGCCAGCGGCGCCGCGGTCAGCATGAACAGCAACAGGAACAGCGCGTGCAACATGCCGGAAACCGGACCGCGCGCCCCGGCGCGGACATTGGTTGCGGTTCGCGCAATGGTGCCGGTGACGCAGATGCCGCCGAACAAAGCCGATCCGATATTGGCGAAACCTTGCGCGACCAGTTCGCAATTGGATCGATGGCGCCGCCCCGTCATGCCATCGGCAACAACTGCCGACAACAATGATTCGATGGCGCCGAGCAGCGCGAATGCAATCGCATCGGGCAACACGGCCTGCGCCTTGGCGAGCGAGAACGAGGGCCATGCCGGCTGCGGCAGTTGCCGCGGAATTCCGCCAAAGCGCGTGCCGATGGTTTCCACACCAAGCGACAACGCAAAGGTCACTACGGAGGCGACCGCAACGGCGATCAGGATTCCCGGCCAGTGCGGTCGCAGCCGGCGCAGGCCGACAATGATGGCGATGCTGAGCGCGGCGACGGCGATTGCGGCGCCGCTGGCCGTGGGCAGGCCGCGCGCCAGCGCCTCGAGTTTCGGAAGAAATGCGCCCGGTTCTTTTCCTGAAAGCGTGATGCCGAGGAGATCCCTGAGCTGGCTTGCGAGGATGATGACGGCTATGCCGGAGGTGAATCCCACCGTGACCGGATAGGGGATGAATTTGATGTAGGTACCCAGCCGCAGCAATCCGGCGGCAATCAGGAAAACCCCGGCCATGGCGGTCGCCAGCGTCACGCCCTCGATGCCGTGTCGTTCAACAGTCAGCGCCACCAGCACGATGAAGGCGCCTGCGGGCCCGCCGATCTGAAACCGGCTGCCGCCGAGAAGCGACACGATGAAGCCGCCGACCACGGCCGTGGTGAGGCCGCGATCGGGTGTTGCACCGGACGCAATCGCAATCGCCATCGACAATGGCAGCGCGACGATGGCTACCGTCAAGCCCGAGAACGCATCGGCGCGCAGGTCGGAAAGTGTGTATCCCTCGCGCAGCACGGTGACGAGCTTGGGCGAATAGAGTTCGGCAAAGGTCGGCTCATGTGCCCGCCCTGCCCGCTTTCTTGCGACGTTCATGCCCGCCTTCCCCGTTCGACGCACAAGATCGCCGCGGCTACCGTGGCCGGTTCCTGCGCGTGCCTGTCACCTGCGACGCGGCGCCCCCGGCTCCTTCAACCGCACACCGCGTCCCCCGTTCTCGCTGCGCGCGTGCTCGCCGATCAGTTCGACACCCGCCCGGCCCAAGGCGTCGACCACTTTGGTCAGCGATTCCACCACGCCGCGAACCGTGCCGAGGCTGCCTTCCATCCGCTGGATGGTCGGCAGGGATAGCCCGGACATTTCGGCAAGCGTCCTCTGGTCTATTCCCAGCAACGCCCGCGCCGCCTTCATCTGGAAAGACGTGATCATGCGACCTTCCACCTCAAAGATGATAAATGATGCTCCAGATAATGAAAATGATGTAAAAAACATCAACTGGCAATGGTTCTGAGCCGGATTGGCCGGCGGACCGGATTGCTCGGCAGGCCGGTGCGTTTCGTCTTCACGCGAGATCACGTACGGGTCCGCCCGCAGCAAAAATCCGCCGCCCCGGAGGGACGGCGGATGGTTTTGGAGAAACCGCAGAAGAGGCCAGTCACGCCGCGGCGCGATGCGCCGCGATGATCTGCTCGGCGGCGCGTCCGGTTACCTCGGCCATGCGGTCGAACTGCCGCGTGAAACTGCCGGCACCTGCCGTCGCCGATCGCAGTTCGACGATCAGTTCACCGATCTCGGCTTCCGGCATCATCGCGCGCACGCGATCCCAACCCTGCCAGCCCTCGCGGGTATCGAAGCCAAGAATCTGGCCGCGCCGTCCCGACAGAATGGCGTTGATCTTCGCGGTCGCGTCGTTGGGACAGACGATATCCACCACATGGATCGGTTCCAGCAGCACGGGCTGGCATTGCGGCAGCGCCTCGCTGACCCCGATCCGCGCCGCGGTTCGAAAGGCAAGGTCCGACGAATCCACACTGTGGTAGGAGCCGTCGATAAGCGTCACATGGACATCGATGACGGGAAAGCCGAGCGGCCCGCGCGTCATCCCGTCGACGACGCCCTCTTCGACCGCCGGGATGTAATTTCTCGGAACCGCCCCGCCGACGACCTTTTCATGAAACTCGAAGCCGGCGCCACGCGGCATCGGCTTGATTTCCAGCACCACGTCGCCGAACTGCCCGTGTCCGCCGGACTGCTTCTTGTGCCGGCCGCGCTGGGTGATCGATTTGCGGATGGTTTCCTGATAGCCGATCGCCGGCGGATGCGACTTGACGTTGACGCCAAAACGATCGCGCAGGCGTTCCAGCGCGACGCGCAGATGCATCTCGCCCTGCCCCCAGAGCACGGTATCGTGGGTGCGCGGGTTCTGCACCATGGTGAGGGACGGATCTTCCTCGTTCAGCCGCAGCAGCGCCTGTCCAAGCTTCACGTCGTCCTTGCGGTCGGCTGCCGCAACCGCCATCGCCAGCACGGCTGCCGAGGGCTCGATCTTCACCAGCGACTGCGGCGCGGTCTTGCCGCTCGCCACGGTGTCGCCGGTCTTGACGATATCGAGCTTGCCAAGCGCAACCGTTTCGCCCGCCTCTGCGGACGCGCGTTTGTTGTCGTTGCCGCAACCGAGCGCCGAAATTCCGGAAATGCGACCCGTCTCACCCGAGGAGGAATGCAACGTGGCGCCGTCATCGAGGCGTCCGGCAAGAACGCGCACCAGCGACAGCTTGCCGCCATGCTGCAGATGCACGGTCTTGAACACGTAGGCCAGCGCATCCTTCGGCGACGATGCGCCCAGGCGTTTTGCGGTTTGCGCAACGCCGGGCGCTTCATGCCGCAGCGCCTTCATCAGGCGCAACACGCCGTTCTCGCGCGCAGCCGAGCCGAGCAGCACCGGACAGATCAACCCTTCGCGCAATTCGCGCGCAAGATCGTCGAACACGGCGTCACGCGGCGGCTGGATATCCTCGAGCAATTGCTCCATCAACGCATCGTCGTGATCGGCGAGCTTCTCCAGCATCGAGAAACGTGCTTCCTTCTCGCGGTCGAGGTCGCTGCCTTCGAGATTGACGACCTCGGAAGCCTTGTGCTCGCGATAGACGAAGGCGCGTTCCAGCGCCAGATCGACAAAACCTGCGATCAGATCGCCGTTCCAGATCGGAATCTGGCGCAACACCAGCGGAATGCGCGACGCCGGCTGCAACGTTGCCAGCGTTTCGCGGATGCGCTTGTTGGCACGGTCGATCTTGTTGAGAAACAGAAAGCGCGGGATGCCGAGATCTTCAAGCTCGCGCAGGATGATCTGAAGCTGTGGCAGCTTGCGTTCGTCCGCCTCGCAGACGACGACCGCCGCATCGACTGCCGGAAGCGCCGCACGCATATCGTGCGCGAACTCGATCGAGCCGGGGCAATCGATAAAGGTGTAGCTGTCCCCCATGAAGTTCGTGGTGACGGCGGTCAAGCCTGTGCTCATCTTGTGATGGCGCGCTTCCGCGCTGGCGTCGCCGACCGAAGTTCCAGCATCGACGCTGCCGGCACGCGCAATTGCACCGGTACGCGCCAATATTGCCTCTAAAAGAGTAGTTTTACCGCTTTGGAAAGGGCCCACCAGCGCGATGCACCGTGGACCGCGGGGACTTCTGACGTCTTGTCCCATCGCCGCCTCCTCGCATGGAGCTCGGCCCTTGATTGGGTCGGCAAAATCAATGCTCTTCCTGTATGGAGGATTTGGCAAGCGAGAAAAATTTCGCTGCGGTGCATCCTAGAGGCGATCGAAGCAAAGAGCTCTACTTCGTCGCCTGTGCGAGGAGTTAACGAATCGCGCGCGTTCGCGCGATCAGCTCGTTCGGAACAACGGTGGAAGAGAATTTTCTCACCGTCCCGGACGAAGTTCCAGGCTCTCCAGTCCCGCCGCCACGCTCAAGCCGACCTGGCCTTGCAAGCTGAGCGGTTGCAGCGCGATCGAATTGTTGGAGCCACCTACGAGCACGTTGCCGCCGGCACCGACGCCGATGGTGGCACTTCCCTGCGCGCCGGCATAATTGCCAGTGAGATCGCCGGGGCCGAGCAGCTTGACGGGCGCGAATACGCCCCAGGCGAGTGCGGTCTCCTCGGTGATGCCGATATCGACGCCGACCTTGCGAATGGTTGCGACGTATCGATCCTGCGGCCGGCCGTCGACGCGAAGAACGCAACCCAGATTGGTCACCGAGCCAACGATGAAGCCGATGCTGGCGGCGCCACGGCATTCGAGAACGCCAACCTGCACCAGCGATGGCTGCTGCGCGTCGGCAGCGGCAAACTGTCCGGCCAGTATGATGAGAGCCGTACCGGCCAGGACGAGGAAGCGGCGCATGAAGAATTCTCCGGCTGGAAAGTTGTGATGCGAGCGGGTGCAGGAAAGCCCCTGAATTCAGGTGCTTTTTCTCTATGGCACAACTTCAGCGGCGGTTCCAGCCTGCCCGAACGGATTGCGGTGCCGCTCCCCGGACGCGGCGCAGCGCGTCGCGTCGCGTCGCGTCCGGGATACGCAGAATGTTTCAACTATCGCAGATTGCCGCAAAAGCGCTGGATGCGTTTGCAGGCGTCCTCGAGATCCGACGTCTTGGTGGCATACGAGATGCGGAATGCCGGCCCAAGACCGAATGCCGAACCCTGCACCACCGCGACACCTTCGTTCTCCAAAAGCTCGGTGACGAAGTCCTGGTCGTTGGCGATCATCCTGCCTGACGGCGAGGTCTTGCCGATGGTTCCCGCGCACGAGGGATAGACATAGAAGGCGCCTTCGGGCCGCGGGCAATCGATGCCCCTGGCCTGATTGAGCATCGAAACCACGAGGTCGCGCCGCTCCTTGAACATCTTGTTGTTCGCCGGAATGAAATCCTGCGGGCCGTTGAGCGCCTCGACGGAAGCCCATTGCGCGATCGAACACGCGTTCGAGGTCGACTGCGACTGGATCGTCGCCATCGCCTTGACCAGCGGCGCCGGCCCGCCGGCATAGCCGATACGCCAGCCGGTCATGCAGTAGGCTTTCGAGACCCCGTTCACGGTCAGCGTGCGATCGTAAAGTTTCGGCTCGATCTGCGCCGGGGTTGCAAACTGGAAGTCGTCATAGACCAGATGCTCATACATGTCGTCGGTCATCACCCAGACGTGCGGATGCTTCACCAGGACGTCGGTGATCGACTTCAGCTCGCTGCGCGTATAGGCGGCGCCGGTCGGGTTCGACGGCGAGTTGAGAATGATCCACTTGGTCTTCGGCGTAATCGCCTTCTCCAGCGCGTCGGGCTGCAGCTTGAACCCGTGTTCGGCCGTGCACACCACGGCGACCGGTTCGCCACCGGCGAGCGCGACCATTTCCGGATAGCTGACCCAATAGGGCGCAGGGATGATGACCTCGTCGCCCGGGTTCATCGTGGCCATCAGCGCGTTATAGAGCACCTGCTTGCCGCCGGTGCCGACGATGATCTGGTTCGACTTGTAAGTGAGGTCGTTCTCGCGCCGGAACTTGGCGATGATCGCCTCCTTCAGCTCGGGAATGCCGTCCACTGCGGTGTACTTGGTCTTGCCAGCCTCGATGGCGTGGATTGCCGCCAGCTTGATGTTGGCGGGCGTGTCGAAATCGGGCTCGCCGGCGCCAAGGCCGATGACATTGCGGCCGGCCGCTTTCAACTCGCGCGCTTTATCCGTTACCGCGATCGTCGCGGACGGCTTTACACGGTCGAGCGCAGCGGACAGGAACGGCATCATCTTCTCCTGATCATCTCTTGGCAGCCGTCGTGAATGCACGCGAGGCCTCACGACTCTTCTTTGGCGGAATGCAAAACACCCTAAGGCGAGGCAGGCGCCATCGCAAGAAGCTTGGCGGCAAACGGCAAAACTTTAGGGATCGTTAAAAGGCCGCCGCTAGATTTGCGCAACATTCATAAATTTATGCGGCGAAATGGCTCATTTCTGGCAAGGCCTGCGATCCGGCGAATGGCTGACAAGCGCGCGTGCGCGCGCCTATAGCCTGATCCTGCTTTGCCTTTTCGCCTTCGCGATCGTCACCTGGACCGCCCTGGCGGACGGACTCATCGATCGCAACGGCAAACCTGTCGGCACCGACTTTTCCAATGTCTACGCCGCCGGCCGATTGACCTGGCAGGGCCATCCCGCCGACGTCTATGATCCGCCGCTGCAGCATGCCGCCGAAAAGCAGATTTTCGCAGGCCGCGACGTGCCGTTCTACGGCTGGCATTATCCGCCATTTTTCCTCGGCGTCGCCTTCCTGGTGGCCAGCATTCCCTATGCATGGGGACTTGCGATTTGGCTCGCAGCGAGTTTTGCCGCCTATCTGGCGGCAATGTGGGCGATCCTTCCGCGCCGGGAGACCTTGTTGATTGCCGCCGCCTTCCCGGCCGTTTTCGTCAATGTCGGCCACGGCCAGAATGGTTTTCTCACCGCCGCTCTGCTCGGCGGCGCACTGCAGCTTCTCGACCGCAGGCCGTGGCTTGCGGGCGTATTGATCGGGCTGCTTTCCTACAAACCGCAATTCGGCGCGCTGATTCCGATCGCACTTCTTGCCGGAGGACGTTGGCGCACGATCTGCGGTGCCCTCGCAACGATCGCCTGCCTGTTCGCGCTCAGCCTCGTGACGCTGGGAAGCGGCATTTGGCAGGCCTTCGCCGATTCCATGACGTTCACGCAGACGGTCGTGCTTGAACAAGGCAACACCGGATGGGAAAAAATCCAGTCGATATTTTCGGCGGTGCGCATGTGGGGCGGCAGTATCCACTTGGCCTATGCGGTCCAGTTCGCACTTGCCGCGGCGCTTGCCGTAAGCCAGGCCTGGCTGTGGCGCAACGACACCGCATTCGAACTCAAGGCCGCAGGGCTGGCGGCGGGAACGCTTCTGGCGACACCTTACGTGCTTGACTACGATCTGGTCGTGCTCGCTGTGGCGATCGCGTATCTGGTGCGACTTGGATTGACCCAGGGTTTCCGTGATTTCGAGATCAGCCTGCTGACTGCGGCGTGGATCAGTCCGCTGTTGTCGCGCGCCATCGCGCAGGTCACGGCGATGCCCCTGGGCCTGGTCGTGCTGCTGGCGCTTTACGCTTTCATTCTGCGGCGTGCGGCGCTGGTTCGCGCAGATGTTACAATCGGCGAACGCACAATCGCGCATGTGTGACTGATGCCGCAGCGCACTGATTCATTCCTGGCATGATCTTTCACATAGTTGCACTGCGGTAGAGTTTTTCGACTTATTCCAACTTCTTCCCTTGCGAGCCTTGCGCATCGGCATCATTGTTTGGCCGTGTTACGAGCGGACAAGGCGACTCTTCGACACGGCCACACGGATCAAACTGTTTCGAAATGTATAAGCTCTACTCCATGCAGCGTTCCGGCAACAGCTACAAGGTTCGCCTTGCGCTGGCTCTGCTCAACGTGCAGTACCGTTCGATAGAGATCGATATTCTGCGCGGCGAAAGTCGCACGCCGGATTTTCTTGCAAAGAATCCCAGCGGACAAGTCCCGCTGCTCGAAGTTGCCGAGGGGCGCTTTCTCGCCGAGTCCAACGCCATTCTCTGGTACGTCGCTGGCGGCACCCCGCTTGCTCCGGAATCCCGAGTGGAGCGCGCCGAAGCGCTGCAATGGATGTTCTTCGAACAACACGCACTCGAACCAAACATCGGCGCCGCTTATTTCTGGCTCGCACTCGTCAAGGGGGGCCGTGACCTGCAGACCCATGCACTCGAGGACTGGATGGAGCGCGGTTATGCGGCGCTGCAGGTGATGGAAAATCACCTCAAGACCCACGAGTTTTTCGCCGCCTGTCAGTTCACGGTCGCGGATATCGCGCTCTACGGCTACACGCATGTCGCCGACCAGTGCGACTATGATCTTTCGACCTTTCCGGCGATCCGCGCCTGGTTGAGGCGGGTCGAGCAAATCCCCGGCTTTGTGACCATGGACTGGCGGCCGGACGCCTGCGTTGATGACCCGGCTCGGCTGGTTGCTGGGGCCTGAGGCAGCGAATTGCGGGGATAACGGGTATAATAGGAAGGATACCGGGCATAATCGGCTTATGCGCCCTTATTTTGCCGTTTTCGAGCTCGGCCCCGCCCCAATATTGCCGGCGACAATTGAAAAGAATTCTTCGGCGCGGCGCTGATTCGCCCGTGCCTTGAAGGAACATGGCCATGATCCGATCCACCGGCGCCGCAGGCTTTTGCGGCCGCGTTGCGCCTGTCGCATCGACCCGACTGATCGACGCCGTCGCGGCTTCGCTCGCGATCGCTTCAATGTCGCTTTGCCTGATCGTCGCTCTCACGCTGCTTTCCAGCAACGTGAGCATGGCGTTGCCGTTTCCCGCCTAGGGCGTCGGCTCAAACGCTGGCCCGGCAACAACTCGTTTTGGCGGGCGAAGCGAACGTCAGAATGCAGGCAACGACCCTGGACCCGGTCGAACCCCCGCTGTGTAAAAACGACGTTCTTCGACTTCTTCTATTGCGATTGAATGCCTTCGCGTCTTCTCACAGCCAAGACCAATTTCGGCCATCGCCAGCCGATCCAGAGCCTGTGCCAGACGCTACATCCAACCTCCTGAATGTGCTAGTTTGAACCACGCGCGTTGTCTCGTGAACCTCCGGTGCGGATATGCGGCGGCGCGAGTTTATCAAAATCATTTCTGGCTCAGCGTTGGCGTGGCCGCCGGCGGCGCGCGCGCAACAACGCTCCGTGCGTATCGGTATCCTGCTCCTGGGACGAGCCGTCCCGACGAAACAGCTCGCGATTACTTCGGAATTGGCACGGCTCGGCTACGACGAGGGTCGCAACATGACCTACGAAATTCGTGGCGCTGATGGCGAGTTGGATCGGCTGCCTATGCTCACCCGTGAGTTGGTCGCAACCAAGCCGGATGTGTTGGTCGGAGCCTCCGAGGTCGCCGCTGACGTTTTGGCCAAGGCCACACACGACATTCCGATCGTAATCACGGTCATGGCCGACCCGATCGCAAGCGGGCTAAGCAGTAGCATGTCACGACCGACCCGCAACGTGACCGGCTTCACGATATCGAGTCTTACGCTTAGCGCCAAGCGTCTTGAGCTACTGCACGAATTGATCCCTGACTTGCGCAGGGTGGCCTACCTGACCACT
>Ga0210383_10005774_pt1 | contig 10832 bp, 11 predicted proteins | sample IncBWC14OmetaG_FD_160072 | JGI IMG/M metagenome (GOLD analysis project Ga0210383, IMG submission 160072) | Forest soil microbial communities from Barre Woods Harvard Forest LTER site, Petersham, Massachusetts, United States - Inc-BW-C-14-O ...
TGCTTCGACGCCCTTCGACGCCAAGGGTCTGCTGAAATCAGCCATCCGCGACGACAATCCCGTGGTGGTGTTCGAAGACAAAATGATGTACCGGCTGAAGGGCCCGGTGCCGGAGGAAGATTACACCATTCCGCTGGGCTTAGCCGATGTGAAGCGCGAAGGCAGCGATATCACGATCATCGCTACCAGCAGCATGGTGCAGGTGGCGTTGGGAGCGGCCAGCCTGCTGGAAGAGAGCGGCATCAGCGCCGAAGTGGTGGATCCGCGCACCCTGTGGCCATTGGATGAGAAGACGTTGGTGGAATCGGCCAAGAAAACCTCGCGCGTGATCGTGGTGGACGAGGGTTACGGACGCTACGGCGTCACTGCGGAAATCGCTTCGGTGATCCAAGAGAACTGCTTCTTCGATCTGGAGGCGCCGGTGAAGCGCATGGGCGCGATGCACGTTCCCATTCCATTTTCGCCGCAGCTTGAAGACGTGACGGTTCCCACCGAGAAGACCGTGGCGGAAGCTGCGCTCGCGATGTTGAAATAAACGAAAACTGGAGAATCCTGTGGCATTGAAAACTCACGGAACTATGGCAGTGGATTGGGAGCAGCGCGTCGATATGGATCGGCTGCGCCGGGAGCGTCTGGCGCGCGTAAAAGCGATGCTGGCCAAATCCGAGATGGGCGCATTGCTGTGCTTCGACATGAATAACGTGCGCTACATCACGGCCACGCATATCGGCACGTGGGCGCAGGATAAAATCAGCCGCTTCACGCTGCTTCCGCAGAACGACGAGCCCATCCTGTGGGACTTTGGATCGGCCGCCAAGCATCATCAGCTGAATTGCCCCTGGCTGGGCGAGCGCTCGCGGCCCGGAATTTCTTTGCTGCGCGGCGCGATGTCGCCCGAGATGGGACGCGCCGAAGATGTGGCGAAAAAGATCAAGCTGGAACTCGAGATGCGCGGCCTGCACAAAGAGCCGGTGGGCATCGACGTTGTAGAACCGCCGATTTTATTTGCTTTGCAGCGCGAAGGCATCAATGTCATCGACGGGCAGCAACTGATGTCGGACGTGCGCGTGATCAAAACGCAAGACGAGATTTCGTTACTCAACACCGCCGCCATGATGGTGGACGCCGCATATCACGATCTTTACTGCGCCATGAAGCCGGGCATGAGCGAGAACCAGGCCGTTGGGATGGTGAACAAAATCCTGTACGACATGGGATCTGAGTATGTGGAAGGCGTCAACGCTATTTCGGGTGAGCGCTGCAATCCGCATCCGCATGTTTTCTCCGATCGTGTGCTGCGCCCTGGCGATCCGGTGTATTACGACATTCTGCATTCTTACATGGGCTACCGCACTTGTTACTACCGCACTTTTAGCATCGGTTACGCGCCGCACACGCTGATCGATGCCTATTCGCGCTGCCGCGATTATTTGGATGCCGCGATCTCCCTGATTAAGCCTGGACGCACCACCGCCGAAATCGCTTCGGTGTGGCCCAAGGCGCAAGAGTTCGGCTTCCCCAATGAAGAAGCGGCGTTTGCGCTGCAATTCGGACACGGCATCGGACTTGCCATTTGGGAAAAGCCGGTGATCAGCCGGTTGGTCTCGCTGGAACACTCGCATGAGATCAAGCCCGGCATGGTGTTTGCGCTGGAAACCTTCTGGCCGTCCAAAGACGGCTGGAGCGCCGCGCGCATTGAAGAAGAGATCGTAGTTACGGAAACGGGTCATGAAGTGATCACGCGATTCCCGGCCGAGAAGCTGCTAATTGCGGGCGCGCATTACTTCACGGTGGATGGTCCGCTGCCGACCACGCGCGAGCACGATCCGGCACCCAGCCAGCGCATCGTCGAGATGGTGGAAGCCAGCGCGCGAACCGAACAGGTGGTTGGCCGCTAGATGGCCGTAAGCATCGTCATGCCCGCGCTCGAGATGGCGCAGGAAACCGGCAAAATTATCTCGTGGCTCAAGAAGGAAGGCGATGCGGTGGCAAAAGGCGAGCCGATCGCCGAAATAGAAACCGACAAAGTAGTTCTTGAGTTGGAAGCCACGGCGGATGGCGTGCTTGCGGGTCTGACGGCGGTGGCGGGCGATGTAGTTCCGGTGGGCAAGACCATCGCATGGGTGGTTGCGCCGGGGGAGAAACCGCCCGTGGAAGCTGCGTCATCGGGTCCAGGGGCGCGCACCATGACCGGACCAGCACGAACAGCAACCCCTGCAGCGACCCCGGCGGCTAGCGTTGAAAAAGTGGAGGCCAAGGTTTCACCGAAGGCCCGCCGCATGGCGCAGGAACTGGGCGTCGACCTGAGTAAAGTAAACGGAACCGGTCCGGGCGGGACCATCAGCGGAGAAGACGTACAGCGCGCGGCAGATTCGCAAAAGTCCGCGCCACAGCAATCTTCACCGCAACCCAGTGCGCCGCAGGCGGTTCCCACAGCGCTCAGTTCCATCGCGCGTTTGATGGCCGAGCGTACGACGCAAAGCTGGACCACAGCGCCGCATTTCTTCCTGGTTCGCGAGATTGACGCGAGCGGATTGATCGCGGCCCGTGAAAAACATGGCAAGGCGATCACTCACACCGATCTTCTCGTCGCGCTAGTCGCGCGCACGTTGGTGAAGCACCCGAAGATGAACGCGAGTTGGACCGGCAGCGCGATTCAAGCAAATCCCAACGTTAACATCAGCATCGCCATCGCGGTAAAAGACGGCGTGGTCGGTGCCGTGATTCCGAGTGCCGACAAAGCCACCCTCGCGGACATCAGCAAGAGGCGGCAGGACCTGGCCGAGCGGGCTCGCGCGGGCCGCCTTCATCCACCAGACGTTACCGGCGGCACGTTTACCATTAGCAATCTCGGGATGTTTGGCATTGATGCTTTCAGCGCCATCATCACTCCGCCTCAGGCCGCTGTGCTGGCAGTGGGGCGCATCGCCGATCGGGTTGTGCCGGTGAACGGGCTGATTGGTATCCGCCCGATCTTAACGATGACGCTATCGAGCGATCACCGCGTAGTGGATGGCGCACAAGCCGCGGCGTTTCTGAAGGACGTGGCCGAGGCGCTTACCATAGCACAACTAGAGTAGGCGAAATTCACTTCCCCCTTATGATCCCAAGTCGAGATCGTATTCTGGTTACCCACGTCGGCAGCCTGCCTCGCAGCGAAGCGCTTTCTGAAATGTTGATTGACCGGGAGGAAGAAAAGCCTGTCGGCCAAGATCAACTCGCCCACGAAATGGACCTCGCGGTGCGCCACGTTATCGGCAAACAAGGCGAGGCGGGCATCGATATCGGCAACGATGGAGAACAGCAGCGGGTGGGATTCCAGACTTTTGTGCCTCGCCGCATGTCCGGTTTCGCGGGCCAATCCAAGCGCCGCCGCGGCCGCGACTTTGAAGAATTCCCCGCCCTGGTGGACGATCTGATGCGGCGATTCCCTAAGCGCAGCCGGATGCAGAACGCCCCAGAGGCGCAAGCCGAATTGCATTATCTGGATTCATCGGCGATTCAGCAGGAGATCGATCGTTTCCAACGCGCTGCCGAGGATTCGGGAGCATTCGCCGAATCGTTCATGACCGCGCCTTCGCCAGGCATCATCTCCACCACGATGCTGAACGCCTTCTACGATTCGCAGCAATCCTATTTGAACGCGCTGGCGCGCGAAATGCGCAATGAATATCTTGCGATCCATCGTTCGGGCCTATTGCTGCAGATTGACGCTCCCGATCTGGCGATGGATCGATCCATGTTCTATCGCGATCTTCCAGACCGTGAATTCATGAAGGCTGCCGAGATGCACGTTGCGGCGCTCAATCAAGCGATCGACGGCATCCCGCGCGACCGGGTGCGCCTGCATTGCTGCTGGGGCAATTGGAACGGTCCGCACCTGTACGATGTCGCGCTCGATCTTATCCTGCCGGTGCTTTATCAGGCCAACGTGGGCGCGCTCAGCATCGAGTTCGGCAATCCACGACACCAGCACGAATTGGAGGCGCTGCGCCGCCATAAGTTGCCCGATCACATGCTGCTTCTTCCTGGCGTGGTTGAGAGCAACAGCAACATCGTGGAGCATCCCGAGGTTGTCGCGCGACGTCTGGAAGAAGCTGTCGCGGTGGTTGGCGACAGGGAACGTATTATCGCCAGCGCTGATTGCGGCTTCGGAACATTCACGAATCGTGAATACGTTATCGAACCGGTGGTGTGGTTGAAACTGAAAGCGCTCCGCCAGGGTGCGGACATCGCGTCCGCGCATCTGTGGGGGCGAGGCGCGGCCCGCTGAGCAGGCTATTAATTGAGTAAGTGCGGGATGTCGCGATTGTTCTCGTTACACACAAATTCGAGTAACTCAGTGTCCCCTAGTAAGTGCATGTCTTCGGTTATGGTCCATGGCTTGGTGTAAGCCTTCGGATCGTTGATGGTCACATCGATCTTTAATTGCCCGAAATTCGGCCGCCGGAAGCGCTCTGTAACGAGCAGAGCTTCGGTTGCCGGGTGACCGGCTTGATCCAGCCACGTTTTACCATTAAACCCTGATGTTTCCACTACCAGCGAATCCCCGTCCCACTTACCAATCGAGTAACCCATCCAGGACGGATTGGGATCTTTGGGAAGCTCTCGCCCGTCCATGAACACCTGCCGGTACAAACCGAACGCCTCGTACAAAATGATCACCTCGTCTGGATTCTGAACAATCTTGAACGGCACCGGCGTGGCATTCACTTTCGGCACGCCCTGCGGCAAGCAATTCGCATCGGATTCTTCAGACGCATGCACGCCGCTCATGCGTTCTTTGGTGAGGGCTTCCGCCCAGGGCTGCATGGGCACATCGCCGGGTTTCAAATCGGCCGCCAGATTCTGCAAATACTTTGGACCGGAAACGATCCAGATTCCCGACATATCGATTTTGCCGTCGGGCTTGCGCGGCGCTGAAGCCGACATATCAGGCTTGCCATCCTTCGTTCTCGGGATTCCTTTGTCCGGCACCTTCAACCATTGCGCGCACAACGGTCCGGCTAGGAGCAGGATCGCAAGACTGCTTCGATAACTCATCGCGCGATTATATACCCTTGGGCGGCGAGACCTTGCGGTCCAGCCAATCGCGCACCACGCCGAAGACCTCGTGATTGTTTTTCTCGAGCAGCATCAGATTGCCGTTGCCGACAATGCCGTAATCGCGGAGCCGCACCATTTCGGCTGAACATCCCACCTGCTTCAGGAACTCGACGTTGGATATAGGCGATCCGCCACCGCCGAACTCGCTGGTGAGCCATCCGATAGGAACGCCGCGCAGGTTTTTCCACTTCCGTGCGGGTTCTGCCTGCAGTTTATAGGACGCGATCAGCGGACGCGGAGAATCGGGCGGGAGCGGATGATCCACTAACTGAAACTGCGATGGATCTGTAACTGGTGGATCGTAAGTCATCGGGCTGGCGGTCAATCCCCACTTGAGTTGCGCCGCGAACGGATTGCCATTGATCTCCATGCAGAAAATCCCCTTCACCAGATTGGGGCGACGGTCCGCTACTCCCCATGCGAAAAATCCTCCGAATGCATGCGTCAGCAAAATGCAGGGACCGATCCGATCCACCAGTTCCACGCCCCCGTGCCAGGACAGATCGCTATGGAACGCTTCGTCCATCACGTTACCGGATTCGTTCGCCATGAATTGATCTATGAGCGGATCGTTCATGCCGCCGGGGCCAGGCCACTGCGCCGTGTTGAACACCACGGGCGTTTGCACCAGCCCTTCATAAGGCGGCACGTTCGGCAAATGGCTGGGGCCCAGAGCGTCCGGATGATAGGGTGAACGGCCGTAACTGGGCCGATCTAACCAATACACGCTGTAGCCGGCCTGAACGAAATAGTGCACCCAACCAGGCCGTCCACCGATGCCCATCATGTGGCAACCCTGCCCGCCACCGCCATGCACCATGATTACGGGATAGGGATAACGCTTTTCCGCGGGAATCATGTATTGGACATACTGCTGGCCCATTGCGATGGTGCCGTACGTCATCTTCTTGCGCTGAACGCCGATCCAGAAGCAGCCTTGATCGGCGAGTTTGATGGCGGTGTTGTCGCGATTGAGATTCGTATCAGGGTTGGTTGCGGGCACGTCCTTGCCGATCGACGCATCCATCCAGCGCAGGATCGGCTCCAGCGCTTCGCGATCATTTTTCTCCGCCGCAAAAGTCGACATGGGAATATTTGCAAGCTGTGGGAGTTGGATTTTACCCGGATCCAGGGCCACGATGGCTTTCACCAGTTTTCCCCGTTCGGCAGCCGTCACCGATGCGAATCCTAGGCCGTCGCCATGGGTGATCAGGATTGCCGGGCCGATTTCGTCGAGCAGCATCGCACCACGCGACCGCCACACACTTTGTGTCACCGGATTGTTCGCCATCGGCTGACCCATGGCAGCGACGATCTGGGCGACGGCTGGATCGTTTGCATCGCTGCGAATTGTTTTCGCGGCTCCTTCGAACGTCGGCGCTTCTTTATCGAAATAACCGTGGACCCACGGATGATATGGATTGCGCCCTTGCCCGGGCCGGTCGAGCACGTACACCTTATAGCCTTGCTCCAGAAGCAGCGTGGCCCAGCCGCGCCGTCCATCCGGCGTGCTGATCCAATCGGAACCTTGCCCATACCCGCCGTGGATCAGGATCACGGGATAAGGATGGCGAACTTCGCGCGGGATCCAATGTTCCACATACATTTGCATCCCGTTGCACATGGTTCCGCGGGCCAGCGTGGCGTGCTCGACGCCGATCCAGTGATAACTCCAATCGGCAATGTCGAGCGGCGGACCTTGATTTGCCTGGGGCGCTATTTGTCCCATAATTTTCCTGGGAGCAATGGCGACCGCCGCCGCAGCCAGCGTCGCCAGATCGCGCCGCGTTAACCCGTTCGAGTTGTCGTCGTGCATAGTTTTGCGCTTCCAGCATACTCTTGCCGGGTTCGCACATACAATAGATAGGAAATGCCCGATCAACCGGCGCAACAGATGCAGTGCATGGAAGTGTGGGGCGGCAGCCAGTTGACCTCGCGCTGCGTGGAATTCGGCGGATTGGATACTTGGGTATACAGCAAGCCTTTCGGCAAGGCGCACGCCGGCGGGGACGTCTATTATGCTTCGAGCTGCGCTACCGGCCGCATCAGCAGGCTTCTGCTGGCCGACGTTGCGGGACACGGGCAAACTGTCGCAGCCACCGCCGCCGATCTGCGCACGCTTATGCGCCGTTTCGTAAACCGGCTGGATCAAACCGAATTCGTCCGCTTGCTCAACCAGCAGTTCGCCGCGCTGCCGCGCACCGGCGCGTTCGCGACCGCGATCGTCACCACGTTCTTCGAACCCAGCCGCCGGCTTACGGTTTGCAACGCCGGCCATCCACGGCCTTTGCTATACCGCGCCGGCCAGCGCAAGTGGGATTTTCTTGGAGGACAGGAAACGGGCTCGCGATCGACGCCCAGCAATATTCCGCTCGGGCTCTTTGACGGTGCTGAATATGAGCAGTTCGACATCGAGCTCGAACCTGGCGATTGCCTGCTGAGTTTCACCGATGCACTCATCGAATCGCGCGATGCGGATGGCGAGATGCTGGGTGAAGATGGGCTGCTGCGGATTGTGCGCGTGCTGGGCGACGTGGATCCGCAAAAGATGATCGAGACATTACTGGGTGAAATCGAACGGCGTTATCCCGAGAATTTATCGGAAGACGATGTCACGGTGCTGGTGGTTCGCGCCAACGGCCGCCGGCTGAAATTCTCGATGCGGGAAAAGCTGCGGGCGTTTGGACGGTTTGCGAGCGCGCTTCTAAGCGGAGAACCTGCGCCATTTCCCGATGCGAAGCTCGCTAACATCGGCGGCGCCATCTTTCCCGCGTTGGGACGCCGCTGGCGCGCAGGACGCTAGCGGTTGTTGTAATCTTCGCGGAAGAATCCATTCAGTTCGGGATACGGAGCGCAATCGTCGAAGGCCGTGAAGCTTCCCTGCTCTTGAATCTCCTTGGCTGCGCGGATGAAACCTCCCCACGCCGCGCGCGCCATCGAGCTGCCGACGCTGACGCGGCGAACGCCTATCGCGGCGAGATCCGAAACTTTGAGCCCGGTGTTAGCGCTCATCAGAACATTGACGGGCTTCGGACTCACGGCTGAAACGATGGCTTGAATATCCGCGCGCGTGCGAACGCCGGGAGCGTAGAGCATGTCAGCGCCGGCTTCCGCGTAGGCCTGAAGGCGCCGAATGGATTCCTTCAACGGATCAGGATGGCCCACCAGGAAGCACTCCGCGCGTCCAATGAGCAGTACGCCCGATTGCGCGATAGCCGCGCGCGCGGCGTGCATGCGCTCCACCGCCACGGGCAAATCGAACAGCGGCTTGGAACGGTCGCCCGTGGAATCCTCAATGGAAAGCCCCGCGACACCGGTTTCGACGCACAAACGAACGCTGGTGGCAACGCCTTCCGGATCGTGCGCATAACCGGATTCGAAGTCGGCATTCACCGGCAAATCCACGGAAGCTACGATCTCTGCTACGTGGGCCAGCACGGCGTCGCGCGGCACAGCACAGTCCGAATCGGGCAATCCGCGCGAAAACGCCAAACCGGCGCTGGTGGTGGCCAGCGCCTGAAACCCGAGATGCCGAAGATAACGCGCGGTCCCTACGTCCCATGGGTTGGGGATTACAAAACATCCGCTCTCATGAAGCTTGCGGAACGCTGCGCGGCGCGCCGTAAAATCAATAGTAGCCATAAGGAATTTGAGGTTAGCATAATAGATGTGGCCTGAAAGGATACTCGCATGCCTTTGTACGACTTTAAATGCCTCGATTGCGGGGAGCAGTTCGAGGCGCTTGTTTTGAAAAACGAGCCCGCCTGTCCTGCCTGTCAGAGCCACAAGCTAGAGCAATTGATTTCCATGTTCAGTGTCGACTCCGCCAGCATCCGGCAGAACAATATCAATTCCGCGCGGCGCGCGAACGGCAAAATGGCGCGCGACAAAGCGATTGCCGATCAGGAAGCCATCAATCATCACGACGACTAGCTCACTGGAATCACCTTGATTCAGGAGCCGAGCAGCCGCGAGCCATACGCGTCATTGTGGTAGCCTTGTCTTCACTATCAATCGCAGTCGGGCGGAGAGGACACTGTGAAGTTAATTACTGCCAGTATCTTTATTTTGGCTATTGCCGGCGCTGTGTTGGCGCAGCCGGGGGCCACGGGGACAAATCCAGACGTCCGCCATGTCATTGGGCTGGATACCATCAAGCGAAACGCGACCGGCAAGCTTACCGTTCAGGATGGCACGTTGCGCTTCACGACGGGAAAGGGCGAAACCAGCGTACCCGTTGCATCGATTAACGACATCTTCGTCGGCACGGAAACCACGCAAAGCGGCGGCAAAACCGCACGCGTAGTAAAAACGGCAGCCATCGCCGCGCCTTACGAGAGCGGAAAGGTTTTATCAATTTTGATGCGCACCAAGGTGGACATACTGACCGTCTCGTTTCACGATCCGGACGGCGCGCTGCACGGCGCCATCTTCGCGCTACCAATCGGACAAGCCTCGGTGATGCGCACGCAACTCACCCAGGCCGGAGCGCACGCCACCCAAGAAGAAAGCGCAGTCAGCGAGGGGGGCAAGCCATGAGAAAGTCAACCGTTGGTGTTTTCCCGCGGTTCTTTTGCGTCTTCTTTGGCACCCTGGCCGCTTCGTCGATCGTAACGGCACAAACCGCGCCGAAGCTGGCCGCGTCGGCGATTCAAATCGCGATGGTGGAAGCTGGAGACATTCAGATTCCCGCTGAGTTCCGCTTCGCCGTTTATGAGCGCCTGGTAGATCAAGTGCGAGCCTCCGGTGCTTTCCAAAAGGTATACCGCACTGGCGATCACGCGGCCGACGGCATTCCGGATCTGGTCACGCTGCACACCAAGGTGGAGGCGTACAAAGAAGGCAGCCAAACCAAGCGGGAGTTGACTACCGTCTTTGGCGCTACGAAGGTGGATGTCACCGCGTCCGTAACGGCTCGCGATGGTCACTCGCTGATGGACCAGAAAATCACCGGCCGGGTGCGATTCTTTGGCGAGAATCTGGGCGTCACCAACGACCTCGCCAAGCGAATCTCGAAATTAGTGCGACAGACCTTTTAAGGGCGCCGGCCTTTTAGCGCGCAGTCCCAGTGCTCGTCGGCCTTACCGTCGACGAACCGCCAGGTGTCGAACCAGGTGGTGGTGTACTTTTCATTGGTCTTCGGATCCGTCTGCTCGCTCACCGTGGCAACAGTCACGTAATCACCTTCGGCGTTAACAAAGGCTACCTTCGCGCCCATGTGCTCGGGAACCGGCGTGGGTTTCGTCACCGATCCAAAAAATTTCACCACTCCCTCACGACCGGATTTCACGTTGGGATTGTGCTGCAGATACGCCGCAGTGAGCCACTTGTCGGCTTCGTCCCAGTGATTGGCTTCCAACAGATCTTTTTCGATGTGATAGGCAGCCTGCTTGTTACGGTCCAGCTTCTTGTCTTTGCTATGAAACAAAGCGTCTGTGTCGGCGGCGGCCACTACAGGTTCCTGCGCGCGCCCAGGCACGGACAGCAGCATCGCGGCAATCAGGGCAGCCAATGTGAATTGGATTTTCATGGGTACTATGTTTGTTCATTGCGGCGGTTGTTGTCAATGTTGAGCCCAGCAGCGGAGGTTAGTAACGAATGCGTAGCCTTGCCCCCAGGCTTGCTAAGCAATACACCTGAGTGCAAGATTTCGAGAATTTTGCGACACTCCAACCCACTACTGGTGTTCATAGCATTGGAAAGGGAAGCACGCGCATCGGATGAGA
>Ga0210383_10005775_pt1 | contig 10832 bp, 8 predicted proteins | sample IncBWC14OmetaG_FD_160072 | JGI IMG/M metagenome (GOLD analysis project Ga0210383, IMG submission 160072) | Forest soil microbial communities from Barre Woods Harvard Forest LTER site, Petersham, Massachusetts, United States - Inc-BW-C-14-O ...
TTGCTTATACGTGGGAGCTACTGACTTCGAAGGAGTGGTTTGGGATCGATCCGTCGAAGTTGTACTGCACGGTGTTTGAGGGGGATGCGAAGGTTCCGCGGGATGATGAGGCGGAGCGATTGTGGATTGAGACGGGCGTGCCGAAGGAGAGGATCTTCGGGATGTCGGCCAAGGATAATTTTTGGCAGATGGGTGAGACGGGGCCTTGCGGGCCTTGCTCGGAGATCTTTTATGACATGGGGATTGAGGCGGCGGAGGAGCCTGGAGTTGATAAGCCGTTTCCTCTGGATGAGCAGCGGTATGTTGAGATCTGGAATCTGGTTTTCATGCAGTTTGATCGGAGTGTGGATGTGAAGACGGGGGTGGCTACGCTGACTCCGCTGCCTAAGCCTTCGATCGACACGGGGATGGGGTTGGAGCGGATTGCTGCGGTGCTGCAGGGGGTGTTGTCGAACTTTGAGACGGACTTGTTTACTCCGCTGATTAAGCGGGCCGAGGAGTTGACCGGGCATAAGGTGGAACCTGAGCATGAGGTGGATGAGCGGTCGCGGGCTTCACTGCGGATTATTGCGGATCATGCTCGTTGCGCGACGTTTCTGATATCGGATGGGGTGTTGCCTTCGAATGAAGGACGTGGATATGTGCTGCGGAAGATTATGCGGCGCGGGATTCGGCATGGACGGTTGCTGGGGCAGGAGAAGCCGTTTTTGTATGAGATGGTGTTTGCGGTTCGGGATGAGATGAGTGTGGCTTATCCGGAGTTGAAGGAATCGGCGGAGCGGGTGAGTAAGGTCGTGCTGGCCGAGGAGCAGCAGTTTGCTCGTACGTTAGAGCTTGGTCTCAAGCAGATGAACGAAGAGTCGCTGAAGTCTGGTGCGCTGGCGTTCCGGCTGTACGAGACGTTCGGCATGCCGCTGGACTTCATGGTTGATGCGGCGCGTGACGCGGGAATTCCGTTCGACATGGTTGGATTCGACGTGGCGAAGGAAGAGGAGCAGGCTCGGGCGCGTGCTTCTTGGAAGGGTGGGTCGCAGAAGTCGGCGGCGCCGGTTTATCGGGAGTTGCCTAAGACGGAGTTTGAAGGGTACTCGGCGTTGCGGGTGGATGGGGCGAAGGTGTTGGCTCTGGTGAAGGATGGCGTTGGTGTGCCTGAGTTGAAGGGTGGAGAGAGCGGTGAGGTTGTGTTGGATGCTACGAGTTTTTATGCGGACTCGGGCGGGCAGGTTGGGGATATGGGGTGGTTGTACTCGGGTGATCACAACTTGGTTGTGGCTGAGGTGAGTGGGGCGACGAAGCCGGTGCAGGGAGTTTTTGCGCATAAGGTGAGGGTGAACCAGACGATTGCGCTGGGCGATACGGTGGATACGATGGTCGATGCTACGAACCGGTCGGCTACGGAGCGGAATCATACGGGGACGCATCTGCTGCATGCGGCTCTGCGGGAAGTTCTGGGCAAGCATGTGAAGCAGGCGGGGTCGTTGAACGATGCGACGCGGCTGCGGTTTGATTTTTCGCACTTTGCGGGTGTGGCGGAGGAGGAGCTGCGCGAGGTTGAGGACATTGTGAACCAGCAGGTGATGGGGAATGCGAAGGTGGAGACGCTGGTGGATGTGCCGATCGATGTGGCGGTGAATGAGCTGGGAGCGATGGCTCTGTTTGGCGAGAAGTATGGCGAGCGGGTGAGGGTGGTGAAGATTGGGGACTTCTCGACGGAGCTTTGCGGAGGGACGCATACGGCGGCGACGGGAGAGATTGGGCTGATCAAGATTGTGGGGGAGGGGTCGGTGTCTTCGGGAGTGCGGCGGGTGGAAGCGGTAAGTGGGACCGGGGCGCTTCACGAGTTCCGACGGGATTTTGATGTGGCTAAGGTGGTGGGTTCGCTTGTGGGTGCTGCTTCTGAAGGATCGCCTGCTGACTCGCTGCGCGCTCGGATAGCGGCGCAGGAAGAGGAGATGAAGAAGCTTCGGCGGGAGCTGGATGCGGTTCGGATGAAGGCTGCTTCTTCTTCGGTGGCAGATGCTGGTACTGCGGCTGTTGAGGTGAAGGGGGTGAAGGTGCTGGCTCAACGGGTGGATGGGTTGGAGAAGGCACAGATGAGGGACCTCGTGGATCAGCTTCGCGGGAAGCTGGGGTCTGGTGTGGTTGTGTTGGGTGCGGCTGTCGATGGGAAGGTTTCGTTGATTGTGGGAGTGACGAAGGATCTGACTTCTCGAGTTCAGGCTGGGAAGGTGGTTGGGTTGATTGCGGCTAAGGTTGGTGGGAAGGGTGGTGGCCGGCCTGATCTGGCGGAGGCTGGTGGGAGTGATGTTGGTTCGCTCGATGGGGCGTTGAACTCGGCGGGCGAAGTGGTGGGAGAGTTGTTGTAATGGTTTGTTTGTCGCTATCGATACAAGAGGGGCTAATGTCTCTCTTGTTGCTCCTAGAGGGAGAGGCCCAAGGCTGAAGCCTTGGGTTACCTAGAAGCACCGGTAAAAGCAAAGACAACCGCAGGTGCTTCGACTGCGCAGTTCTCAAAAAACGTGAACCGCTCCGCTCAGGATGGCAATGTGTTGGATGGTTGGGATTTTTTGAACGGCGACTCACCCTTTGCAAAGATTGGCACCTGGTTCTTTTGAAGACGAAACGAATGCAGGATTCCCATTCGGCTTCGCTCGGGGGAGGCTGCTGTACTCAGAATGAGGACTCTTCTTTGATCGTGCGCTATAACGGTGGAAGGCGTTTTAGGAGGGGACCTTGGATGTTCATGCTCCGCATCATCCGATAGGCGGGTGGAAGGATTTTTTTGTTCATCTGATTACGATCTCGGTGGGTCTGCTGATTGCTGTCGGTATTGAGGGTTGCGTGGAGCTGCATCGCGAGCACAAGTTGGTGCGGGAGGCTCGGGAGACCATGCGGGAGGAGATTCAACATAACTCCGACAAGATGAAAGAGGCGGTGGTAACGCTGGACAAACAGACAGAGACGATGAAAAAGAACATCGCGACTCTTTCGCACATTCAGGAGAATCCGAAGGATAAAGCGGCGCAGGACGCGCAGATCGATGCGAACTTCTCGATCATCGGATTGCGGGACACGGCCTGGAAGACGGCGCAAGCGACAGGGGCGCTGTCGTTTATGCCGTACGCGGAGGCGCAGCGGTATTCCGATGTATATGGCACACAGAAAGATTTTCTCGATCAGCAGGACAAGGTGCTTGAAGATGAGTCGCAGTTTTTTGGGGTGATGGCCAAGACGAACTTTGGCCATAACGGCATCATCACACAGGAGCAGGCGAATCTGGCTTTAGAGCGGTTTGGCATATGGCAGGCCCATCTGGCGTATGTGGATCTGATGGCGAGGGCGACAGCGGAGACTGATGCGGCATTTCTGGTGGGCAAGGAGGGCCCGCATGAGATGCATCTGGAACTGGGGGGCGGGAAGTGACGTTGGCACTGCCGCGTTAGGAAAGGGCGGGGCTAGAACTTCAGTCCGCCGCCCACCTGGAGGGTTTCGCCTGTGATCCACCCGGCCTCAGAGGACGCCACGAAAGCTACGGCTTTGGCGATGTCTTCGGGCGTGCCGAGGCGGCCAAGCGGAGTGCGCGAGATGGCGTATTTTTGTGTTGCCTCGTCCATCTCCTCCATGGCATCGAGGCCTTCGGTGACGGTGACTCCGGGCGATACCCCGACGACGCGGATTTTCTTCGAGCCAAGTTCCATCGCGAGGACCCGGGTGATGACGTCGACGGCCGCCTTGGTTCCGCTATAGACGGCGCTGGCGGGAGCGGGTGTGAGGGCGACTCCGGAGCTGATGTTGATGACGACGCCGCCGTCCGGGCCGAAGTGGGAGACAGCGGCCTGCGTAGTGAGTAGAAGCGCCTTGACGTTGAGATTGAAGTGTTTGTCGATGTGCTCGGAGGTGATGGCTTCGAGCGGAAGAAACTTATAGACGCCGGCGTTGTTGATGAGGATGTCGAGGCGGCCAAAGGCCTTGATCGTCGCGGAGATGAGCTTGGGGATCTCGGCGGGATTGGACAGGTCGGCCTGCACGGCCACAGCCTTGCCGCCGGCGGACTAGATGCGTTTGACGAGCGCTTCAGCGGGCGCGACGCTGTTGGAGTAGTTGATTACGACGGAGGCGCCGTCCGCGGCCAGACGTCGGGCGATTGCTGCTCCTATGCCTTTAGAGGAGCCGGTTACGAGAGCGACTTTCCCTTTAAGATCGGCCATTGCTTCCTCCTTGAAGCGCAACTGTGCAGATGCGCACACGGGGAGGGAGGATTCGCGACGGTTGGATTAATTTCGCGAGAGGATCGGTTGCGAAAGGGCTGCGCAACGGTCTTCTGCGCTATTTGCGGCGAGGACTATTCCGGGGTTTCGCGTTCGAGGAGTTGGCGTGCTTCTTCGAGGTTGAGGGCGTTGCCGTCCACGATGAACTCATAGATACCAGCGTTGTCGGGGACGGAGTAGACGTGCTCGACGGTGTGGCCGTTTTTACGAAGAGCGTCGACGATGAGATCGATGTCTATGTCGTTCATGCGTGACAGTCTACAGGAAATCTTTTGAGTGGAAAGGAAAAGCGGATTGGGCTGGCAACAATACGGTGGGGTGTTGCCGGGTGGGTTCCTCAATGGGTGGGGGAGTATCGCGGGGTATAACCTTGCGTGCTTTCGCGGGAGGGCTTGGGCTTGGATTCTCTTAAACTTAGGGTGTCTGTTGATTCTTTGAGAAGACTATGGGCCTGAGTACAACAATGCGAAGCGGGTCGCGGTGCGGGGTTTGGGCAGTGGTGCTGGGCGTGGCGATGATGCCGGGTGCTGCGGAAGCCAGGCCTGCGGTTCAGCCTAAGCCGGAGTTGACTGCGTGGCAGCGCGCAGAGCAGGGACTGGAGGTGTTGCAGGCGATTCCCGAGGGCTCGCGAACGAAGGCGGATTATCAGCGTGCAATGGATGGGTTTCGGGCGGTGTATCACGAGGCTCCGAATGATGCGCATGCCCCGGACAGCGTTAATGCAGTGGCCGAGCTGCTGGCGGAGCAGGGCAGGGAGCTGCATGACGCGAAATTGCTGAAGGATGCGGTGGGGCAGTATGAGTTTTTGAGGACGCAATATCCGGGAAGTTCGCTGCGAGTGCAGGCGCTACTGGCGGAAGGGCAGATTTATGAGAACGATCTGCATGACTCGACTGCGGCGCGGGAGAGATATTCTCTGTTTCTTAAGCAATATCCGCGGAGTGGGCTGGCTGAGGAGGCACGTGCGGGGATTGCTTCGTTGGAGCCGGAGAAGACGAGTCATCGAGTTGCGGCGCCCCCCGCGGCTGCGCAGGGTTCGAGTGGTGCGAAAGCGAAGGATACCGTGGGTGAGCCGGTTCCATCCCCGGTGCCGAGCAGTAGTGGTGTGAGTTCGTTTGCTCCGATGCCGGTGACGGGAAAGGCTGCTCCTGCTTCTACGGCTCCGTTTGCGATGGAGAACGGCGAGTCGCAGTGGCGTGGGGTTTCGGCGCCGGTGGATGCGGAGTTGGATGTCGCGACAGCGGCGCAGGGTGGGGAGGCGCTGGGCACGGCTCCGGTGGCTTTGCATGTGGCCAAGGCGTCTGGTAAACGGCATGGGCTGGCGCAGGTTACAGGGATCAGGCACTGGTCGACGCCGAACTATACGCGCGTGGCGATCGATTTGGGTGACGATGTGACGTATGAGGCGGCGCGGGTGCCGAATCCGGATCGGATTTACTTTGATCTGCATGGGACGCGGCTGGCGCAGGATCTGGTGGGGAAGAGTTTTGCGGTGACGGATGATGGGTTTCTAAAGAAGATTCGCGCGGCGCAGTTTTCGAACGATATGACGCGCGTGGTGTTGGATGTGAATGACGTGACGGAGTATTCGGCGTTTCTGCTTCCAAATCCTTACCGGCTGATTATTGATATTCATGGCGGGGGGAAGACGGATGTTGCTGCGGCTTCGGTGCCGGCGCCGATACAGAGGGCGGCTCCGGCTGCGCCTACGGTTCCGAATACGACGGCAGTGAAGGCGGGAAGTTCGTTCGATGTGGCGGCGTTGAGCGCACAGCCAGGAAAAGTGGAGGCTACGACTCAGCCAACTTCGCAGCCGATCTCGGCGGTGGTGAAGGATAGGGACGGGGGGGTGGGAACGAAGGCTTCGAGTCCGGATGGTGTAAGTGCGAGTGGTGCTACGGCAAGTGGGGCTGCTCCGGTTGCGCGGTCGAAAAAGGGAAAGGGTGCAAAGGATCCTGATGCGGGGCCGGCGAGGGCGGCGGTACCTACGGCGGATGGGGAGACTTCACTGGTACGGGCTCTGGGCTTGAAGATCGGGCGGATCGTGATTGATGCCGGTCATGGCGGCCATGACACGGGGACGATTGGAGCGGATGGGATTCTGGAAAAGGATGTTGTGCTGGATGTGGCGTTGAGAGTGGGGCAGCTGCTGCATGACCGGCTGGGAGCGGAGATTATCTATACGCGGTCGGATGATACGTTTATTCCGCTGGAGACGCGGACGGCGATTGCGAATAAGGCGCAGGCGGACCTGTTCTTGTCGATCCATGCGAACTCTTCGCCGGATGCGAGTGCTCGAGGAGTGGAGACCTATTATTTGAACTTTACCTCTTCGCCGGATGCTTTAGAGACGGCCGCGAGAGAGAATGCGGTGAGCGATCAGTCGATCCATCAGTTGAGCGATCTGGTGAAGAAGATTGCGCTGAAGGACAAGATTGAGGAGTCGCGGGAGTTTGCGAGCGATGTCGAGGCGAGTCTTTATGGTGGATTGCAGAAGGGGAATTCGGGACTGAAGGATCGCGGAGTCAAGAAGGCTCCTTTTGTGGTTTTGATCGGCGCGAATATGCCTTCGATATTGGCGGAGATCTCGTTTGTGACAAATGAGAAGGATGCTCGGCAGTTGCGGGAACCGGACTACCGGCAGCGGGTTGCCGAGAGTCTGTATAGGGGCGTGGCGAAGTACGCGGGCGGTTTGAGTGGCGCTCGGACCGCGACGGAGCGGGCAAGCACGAAGTAGCTCTAAGATGGGCGGTAGTGATTTTGTACTTGTGATGCGCTGGCCTAAGCGTGGAGGGCGGCGTGAAGACTTATCGATTCAAGGCGAAGATTGAGGCGAGCGACGGCGGTGGGGCGTTTGTGTTGTTTCCCTTCGATGTGGCGACGGAGTTTGGGACGAAAGGGAAGGTTCCGGTGCGGACGCGGGTTGCAGGTAGGGACTATACGGGCTCGTTGATGTCGTGTGGTGGGACGCAACACATGCTCGCCGTGGTGAAGGCGATCCGTGAAGAGACGGGTAAGCGACCTGGTGATCTCATTGACGTCGAGGTGTGGCGAGATGACGCGCCGCGGACGACGAACGTGCCGGCGGCTCTTGAAAAGTTATTGAAGAAAGAAGGGTTGCTGGGCTCTTTTGAGCAGCTGAGCGCGACTCATCGGAGAGAGTATTGCAGATGGGTATCGGACGCGAAGAAGGAAGAGACTCGGGCGAAGCGATTGGAGAAGACGGTGGAGATGCTGCGGATGGTTGTCAAGACTCCCGGTTGATTTGGATGCGGTGGCGGAGCGGTGGGCTTACTTTTGGGAAGTGGTGTAGTCTGACCTCGTATGGGCGTTTGTCTTCGAATAATTTCGCGAGTTTTGCTGGGTTTGATGGTGGTTGGTGGATCGGGTTCTTCCCTGCATGCGCAGGAGACGAAGACGATACTGGCGATGCCTCCGACTCCGTTGCTTCCGGAGGCGTTGCGCAATAGTCCGGGCCATGAAGAGGGAAATGGAGCGCCGCCGTGGGCCGGTGCGGATGGTCCTGTGCTGATTGAGGATGGGATTAAGCGGTATGAGCGTGGGTCGGTGGCGAGTCCTGCTGCGCACGGAGCCGTGCCGAGCGGAACGGTAACGGTTTATCAGTTTGACGATGCTACTGGAGCATATTCGGCTTATACGTATCTGCGGAAGAGTGGCGGCGATCATGTGACGCAGAGCGGCGTGTCGGTTGTGGTGACGGATTTGAAGGTGTATCCGGAGTCGGCGTCTGCGTTGTTGAAGACGGTGCAGGTTGGGTTGCCGAAGGTGGGTGGGACGAAGGGATTGGCTCCGCTGCTGCCGACCTATTTGCCGGCGAAGGGATTGCAGAAGGATTCGGTGAGATATGCGCTGGGGCCTCAGGGATACCAGGCGATGGGCGGTGTGTTGCCGTCAGAGATTGTTGGGTTTGATAAGGCAGCCGAGGTGGTCACGGCGAAGTATGAGGGGAAGGGGACGCTGACGCTGCTGCTGTATCCGACGCCTCAGATTGCCGGAGATCATGGGCGGCAGATTGTGGCGGAGATGAACAAGCAAGGGCCTCCGGCGGGCACGGTGATGTTGCGGCGCGAGGGACCGCTTGTGTTGGTGACTTCGGGTATGTGGAACGGGCCGGAGGCGAAGGCGCTGGTGGAAGGGATCCATCTGAGGAATGAACTGACATGGAACAAGCCGATGCCGCTTGAGTTTCACTCTGAGGTGCGCAAGACCGTCAGCTTGCTGACAAGCATTTTGATCTTCTGTGGTTTGGGTGCAATTGCGGCGGTTGTGCTTGCACTGTTTTTTGGTGGAGCGAGGGCTGCGATTCGAGTCATGCAGGGAAAGCCGGCGGCGACGGAACCAGAGTTTTTGCGAATTGATTTGAGTGGGCGTCCGTCCCCGATTCACTCGGACGGTTCCGGGGCTAAGCCATAAGAAGCGGCTCCCGAGTGCACTCGAGATGGTGCAGGACGGAGGCTAATCGGCTGAAATAAGGGTGGTTGATATATGGTCTGACCACTTTAAAACGAAGATTCAGCGAAGAAATTGAACCTTGTTAACGATTCAGTTAACCTCGTAACTGTAATCTATTCAATCACTTACATTTGAGCAGATTTAGCCTTGACACGCTTTTTTGCCAACCATAGTATTTCGCCAGAAAGTTCTGATGGCCTTGCCTCCGTTGGAACTATTCTCCCTAAAGAAGAGGCTGCCCTGTTGCCGGGCGGCCTCTTCGCGTTTTTGGGTACAACTTTTGGGTTATGAGAGGGAGATTTTCCAGAACGGGATGATTGCGTGAAACAGAACTGATCTTCGAATCTCGAATTGCAATTCAATCCTCGATGAATGCTAGAGGAAGACCTAAAGATGGTTCTCCTGCGAAGAGGCTTTTATGTTTCATGCTTGGCGTACTGCGGTGGAGGTGATCATCGCGCTCTTCTGTCTCGCGATCTTGATCTGGCCAGGTTCTGTTGCGAATCACATCTACGAGAATGAAGAGGATCGAAATCGGCGTCGCATCGTGTGAATGACCAGCTCCGGCTCCATGTGCTAGTTTGGCTCATTGGCTTGTGGAGGTTGGACCAGATGGGCAGGAAGCAGAGTGGTTCGCAAATCAACAGGATAACCAGGTGTGTCACGGCTATTGTGGTGCTGTGCGCAATGGCAGGGAAGGCGCAGGATACACGACAGGTGACCGAACCGACGATTCCGGCCTCGTGTACGCAATTGCCGGCGCAGCTTCGCTCGGTGGGCGACAAGCTGGCGGAAGAGGACGAGCACAAACTCGATACCACGCGCATTCAGGCAGCGTTGGATAAGTGTAAGCCGGGGATGGCGGTGGAGCTAAAGCCTGCGAGCGGGAATAATGCTTTTCTTTCGGGTCCTCTCGAGATGCGAACGGGTGTGACTCTGCTGGTGGATGAGGGGGTGACGCTGTTTGGGTCTCGGGATGCGGCTGAATATGAGGTGAAGGGTGCGGGTGTGACTCCTGGGCTTTGCGGAACGATTGCTTCGGGTGTTCCGCCAGCGGTGTTTCCTGCTCCGCAGCGTCCAGCGCCGACGCGAGGCGGATGCAGACCCTTTATCAGCATTATGGACGCGAAGAACGTCGGCATTATGGGCGATGGGGTGATCGATGGGCGAGGTTACGCGAAGATTCTGGGCAAGGACTATAGCTGGTGGGAGATGGCGCGCAAGGCAGAGCCGAAGAATGAACGGTACTTTACAACGCGGATGATAGTGGCTAGCCATGCGGATGGTTTGGTGTTGTACCGGATTACGTTGCACAACTCGACCAACTTCCATGTGAGCGTGAACCAGACGGATGGGTTTACTGCGTGGGGCGTCCACCTGCTGACTCCGACGACGAAGGGGATGGATGCGCGAAATACAGATGGGATCGATCCGGGGTCTTCGACGAATGTGACCGTGGCGCATAGCTGGATTGATAACGGCGATGACAATATTGCGATCAAGACGGGCACGACCCATATGAGCGCGATCGATAACCATTTTTATTCGGGGCATGGGATGTCGATTGGGAGCGAAACGTATTCGGGTGATAGTTATCTGCTGGTGGATGGGTTGACCGAGGATCATACGACTAGCGGGATTCGGATTAAGAGTAATGTGACGCGCGGCGGGTCGGTTCATGATTTGACGTACAAAAACATCTGCATGCGCGGGGTGCAGAATCCGATTGCAATCAGTCCTTATTACACGAATCAGACGACCGAGGGTTTTGAGGATCCGAAGTACACGGGGGACCGGATTCCGGATTACAAGGCGATCACGATTGAGAATGTGATTGATACGACTCCGGGGGATGTATTGATTGCAGGCCTGAACGATGATCACAGGACTGAAGTTAGGTTGAATGGGGTTCGGGTGATGGGGATCAGTTCGGCGCAGGTGCATGGACGGTTTGCGACCGTGACACTGGGGCCGCTGGGAACGAATCTTGATTTCAGCAAGACGGAGATCAAGTTGATTCCAGCAAAGGCGCTGCCGCCTCCGAGCACGTCGGATGCGGCGGTTGCGGAACCGGCTTTTAGTTGTGACGGG
>Ga0210383_10005777_pt1 | contig 10831 bp, 11 predicted proteins | sample IncBWC14OmetaG_FD_160072 | JGI IMG/M metagenome (GOLD analysis project Ga0210383, IMG submission 160072) | Forest soil microbial communities from Barre Woods Harvard Forest LTER site, Petersham, Massachusetts, United States - Inc-BW-C-14-O ...
CTCTCATGCGAGCCGGGTCGACCCGGCTCGGGCGCTACAAGGTGAATAGGCGTGTGGCTGGATGACGAAGAGCTGCGCTTTCATCTGGAGATGCGGGTACGCGACTACCTCGCGCACGGGTACTCGCGAGCCGATGCCGAGCGCGCCGCGCGCGAACGGTTGGGCGATCTGGGCCAGGTACAACGCGAGCTGCGGTCCCATGAACAGCGGCGGGAGCGTATGAGTCGAGTCTGGCAGGATGCGCGCATCGCGCTGAGAGGGTTCCGCCGGAGCCCGACGTTCACGACGAGCGCCGTATTGATCCTCGGCATCGGGATCGGCATGGCCGTCGCGATGTGGACGGTGTTCCACGCGGTATTACTTCGGCCACTTCCGGTCAACGACGCACAGCGTGTCGTTTTCCCCCAGGTGTTCGACCAGGCCAGCGTCGATATCGCATTCTTGCCCCGGGACGTGGACCGGATAAGACGCGACAGTCGGACGATGAGCGCGGTGGCAGGCTACGCGCACGGCGGGCCGCTGCAATGGCCCATGATGGATGGCGATCATCTGTTGCCGCTCATGGGGTCGGAAGTGCAGTGGCAGTTCTTCCAGGTGCTCGATGCCAAGCCGGTGCTCGGACGCCTGCTGGGGCCGACGGACGATAGCCTGTCGCGCGTCATGGTGCTCAGCTACGACGCTTGGCAACGACATTTCGGCGGCGATCCGCGGATCGTGGGCCGCCACTTCCTCCAGACGCAGCTGCAGGTGACGTACACGATCGTTGGAGTGGCTCCGCCCGGCATCGATTTTCCGGCCGGCACCGATTACTGGATGACATTGCCGTGGCCGCAATCGCTCGACGTTGTCGCGCGCCTCGCTCCCAATGCAACGTCCGCCATGGCCCGCACCGAATTTCGCTCTCTCAGCGAGCAGATCCTTCGAGAAGTGCACCCCAACGGCTCCGGCGACCTGGCCAATTCAGCGACGCTGACCATTGGCGGCGACGCGATCCGCACATTCGATGCGGCCGTCGTCGGAGATGTGCATCCGGTCCTCATCATGTTGGTCGCCGCCGTCGGTCTTCTCTTGGCGCTCGTGTGCATCAACGTCGGCAACCTGTTGATGCTGCGCACCGCCGCTCGTGCACGAGAGCTCGCGGTGCGGCGAGCGCTTGGTGCGACCTATGGTGATACGGTTCGGCAACTCGTGATCGAGAATACGCTGCTCGCGGCGGCCGGTGGCGTGCTGGGTCTCGTTGTGGGCGAGACCGCACGGCGCGCTTTGATCTGGGCGGCTCCCGCCGAGCTGCCGCGATTGGATGCGCTCCGCGTGTCGGGTGCGCCGGTCGGTGCGGCCGTCTTGGTGGCGTTCCTGTCCTTGCTCCTCTTCGGTGTCACTCCGGCGTTCGTCGCGGTGCGGCGCAACCCGGTCTCGCCGCTCAAGCTCGACACTCGCGGGGGGACCTCGACACGGCAACGACGGAGAGTGCGGCAGATGCTCGTGGGCTCGCAGGTGGCCCTGGCGCTCGTGCTCCTGGCGGGAGCGGGGCTCTTGTCGCGCAGCCTCGAGCGTCTCCAGTCGCTCGATCTCGGATTTCGCACGGATCACCTGTCCGTGCTCACGGTGACGGTTCCGTTCGCCAAGTACCCCGACTCGCCCCACGCGTTGTGGGACAAGATCGCGCCGCGGATTCGTGCGTTGCCAGGAGTGACGGGGCTGTCGCCGACGATCATCCCGCCCTTGATGGGTCCGAACTTCTGGACCAGCGTCTGGCAAGCCGAAGGCGAGACGCCCGACGAGGTGGCCCGCAATCCCATGACGCCGATAGACGCGGTCGGGTCCGAATACTTCCAGACGCTCGGCGTCCCGATCCTCCGCGGCCGCGCCTTCTCGGCTACCGACGACGAGCGCGGCCAGCCCGTCGCGATCGTGAGCGCGGCCGTCGCGCGGCGGTACTGGCCGGGGCAGGATCCCATCGGGAAGCGTATTCGGTCGGCGGCCGACGTGGCCAAGCAATGGCGGACCGTTGTAGGCGCGGTCGGCGACACCCACTGGCGCTCACTGCGCCAGGCGACGCCAATGGTCTACGTGCCGTACCGACAGTACATCTGGCAGGGAGGTTTCGCGCTCCGCAGTGCGACGAGTCTCAAAGCACTGCTTCCCGCGATTCGCGGCGCGATCCGCGAGGGTGATCCGGACGCGTCGATTTGGATGGCGCACACGATGGACGACTATCTGGCGAAGCCACTCGCTCAGCCGCGCATGAGCGCATTGCTGCTCTCGACATTCGGCCTCGTCGCGCTCGCGCTCGCGGCTATCGGTCTCTACGGCATCATGGCCACGGCTGTCCGCGAACAAACTCGCGACATCGGCGTCCGCATGGCCCTCGGCGCTACGCCGGGCCAAGTGCGAGGCGAAGTGCTGCGGCGCGCCATGATCGTCTCTATCTCCGGCGCCGCGGTCGGCCTCGCTGTCGCGCTCGCGGCGTCCCGCGTGCTTACGTCGTTGCTCTTTCAGGTGAGCCCGACAGACCCGGTCGCGCTCGCCAGCGCATGCGCGGCCTTACTCGCCGTCGCGCTCATCGCGGCTTACCTGCCGGCGCGCCATGCCAGTCAGGTCGATCCGGCTCGGGCGCTGCAGGCGGAGTAGGCGAGCTTTTCGCCTCGCACTTTGCCTTTTCGCGCCGTTCCTTCGCCCGGAGCCAGAGCATAATCGCCAGGGTCACTAGCATCCCCAAGACGCCAATCGCCTGGCCTATGAGAAAGACGTATTCGTCATGTGTCATCAATTGTCCTCCGGTAAGAACCGGCAAAACGTGGCGATCACTACACTGACGATGAACACCAGGACGCACAGGTCGAGGAAGACGACGGAGTTGGTCGCCCCACGAACGTACCGGAGCCCGTAGAAGAAGGACCCGCACAGCATTGCCAATGAGGCGAGTCCCACAAAGACGATCTTCAGTTCGGGCCATTTCGTCGCGTTAGTCAGTCGCGAGACAGCGCCGATGTTGAGGCCCATAGCGACGGTGAGAATGCCGCCATCTGCCACCACGTCTGCCAATCTGAGAGGGTGTCCCTGGACCGCGCGCAACACGTAGATCATGCCGATCGGCCAGACCGCGTACAGTAAGGTGAAGCAGAAGTAGGTCAACATCTCCCTTCGCCAACGTTTGTTCGCTGCAGCCATAACATGCCCCCCTGGTAGTTGGGAGATGGCTGGATCGCGAACCGAAGCGTCGTCGAGCGGAACCTCCCGTGTTGTCGAGTGTGCCAACGGCGGGACAGTCGCCGACGTGCTGGACGCGCAATATCCCATTGAGGTTAACGCGAATCAACGTGGGAAAATCATCGGTTTCATCCCTGACTAAGCTTGACACGCGATTAACCGAGAGGTTAAATACAAACCATGGCCAAGCATCCTATCGTCTCGCGCGAAGAATGGATCGTCGCGCGCAAACTGCTGCTCGCGAAAGAAAAAGAGATCACCCGCCAGATCGACGAAATCAGTCGCCAACGTCGCGACCTGCCGTGGGTCAAGATCGAGAAGACCTACGTATTCGAGGCCCCGAACGGCACCAAAGAAACGCTCGCCGATCTCTTCGACGGCCGAACCCAGTTGATCGTGCAGCACTTCATGTTCGGCCCTGACTGGTCCGAGGGCTGTACGGGATGCTCATTCAAGTCTGATCACATCGATGGCGCCCGCGTGCACCTCGAGCACCACGATGTGTCATTCGTCTCCGTGTCCCGTGCACCGATCGAGAAAATCGAGGCCTACCGGAAGCGCATGGGATGGACGTTCAAGTGGGTCTCGTCCTACAATAGCGACTTCAACTACGACTACTGCGTATCATTCCGGAAAGGCGAACCGGCGATGTACAACTACGTCATGCATCCAGAGGCCCCCGCCGGGATGGATGAAGCGTCGGGCGACAGCGTGTTCTACATGGACGAAGCCGGCGACATCTATCATACGTACTCGACATTCGGTCGCGGCGATGAGAAGCTGGTCGGCGCGTACAACTATCTCGACCTGACGCCGAAAGGCCGCAACGAGACGGTGCACGGCAATCTCATGGACTGGGTCAAGCGCCACGATCAGTACGATGACACGCCCGTTCGCATCGGAATTCCCGCCGCTCGCAACAAGACACGTCCCGCCTGACAGTGCTGGGGCCGCATCATGGCCTCATGCTCTGTCTGCTGCTCCAACTCGCGCTCATCGATTCGGCCCGCCACGCGATGGGGCCGGCGCCTGTCCGCACCGTGCGGATCGTCGGCATTCAGCACACGTTCCTACTCGGCAACGCCGAGCGCGCCGACGGACCCTGGCGGACGTTCTATGCGCGTTTCGCGGCGCTCTATGATGCCGCCGATGGGCACCTTCGGCTCACGAGCCAGCCGCTGAGCACCGGGTTCGGCGGCCAACAAGTCGCCGTGCTCGGCGATTCCGTGATGGCGAGCGGGTCGGCGAGCTCGTACGAAGACTGGATGGACCGGATCAACGCCTCACCCGAGCGGGCGCTCGCGCTCGCGGCCGCGTCGCCCAGCTTGCGCGTCGTCGGCACGAAGCAGCGCTATGGGCTCACGTTTGACGTCGTCGAGTTTCCCTGGCGCAATGGTCTCATGCGCATTGAGCTCGAGCGCGAGACGCACCTGCCCGACGTCGTCGAGATCGTGCGCACGTACCCGAAAGATTTCCGGCGCGCGCCGTTCGGGGACGTGACGACCCGGTTCGAGTATGTCGACTGGCAGATCCATCCTGGCGGATGGTGGTGGCCGATGCAGCACAAGGTCAGCCTCAATGGCGAGCCGCTGCGCGATGTTACCATCGACACGGTGACAGCGAGCGACCAGAGCGCGCCCGCGGACTCGTTCGCGATCTCCGACTCGGCCCGGGCGCAGTTCGTGGCGAGTCGCGTGCGCTCACCAGACAGGATTCGCGTGGGGACGACCGCGGCGCCGAGCGAGCTCGCGCCCGGCATCCTGCGCATTCCCGAGCTCTGGGCGATGACCGTGGTCAGGCAAGATGATGGGCTCGTCATCTTCGAGGCGCACCAGAGTGCGCAGTTTCTGCACGATGTGATCGACACGGCGCGTCGCCGCTATCCCGGCGTGCCCGTCAAAGCCCTCATCATGACATCCGACCCATGGGCGCACCTAGGCGGCGTACGCGAGGCGATGGCACTCGGCATACCGATATATGTGAACGCCCGCAGCATCCCGTTTCTCACGAAAATGGGGAAAGCGCCCAAGTTCGTCCCCATCACCGGCAAGGTGACGATTGGCGCCGGCGCGAATCGCCTGGAGCTCTATCCGGTCGGCGGAGCGTATGGCGAGCGCATGACGATGGTGTATTTCCCCGAGCGCCGATTGCTGTACGGAGCCGATCTCGTGTTCCCCAATAACCCGGGACCGGGATATGACCCGACGCCGGCGACAGATCTCCGACGTGCCGTCGAGCGAGCGCATCTCGCCGTCGACTCGGTGTTCTGCGTGCAGCGCTACGGGCCGTTCGCCTGGTCCGACTTCCTGCGCTGACCGATCAGCGCTCCTCGATCCACTCGGTGAACACCACGCTCGAGAGTATCGCGTCGAAAGCCGCCACGATGGTGTACCCCGGGTGCCCGGTTGCTGTCGTATCGATGACGATGCTGTGTGGCGTCGTGCTGCCGTGCACCCGGGTACCCACGAGCGTAAATCCGTCGGCCGAGTCACCGCCAAATGCCGTGATGACGTATCCGGCGTTGGCTAACGTCGCCGACGCGGAGCCGACTGTGGCAAACGTTGCCGTCGACACCTGGGCGTCGTAGACGGCTGACGCTGCGTGCTGCCAGCCATACGACAGATAGCGCACTTGGCCGGAATCGAGTGCGAGCGCCGTGATGACGCGACCGGCGGCGCCTTCCTGCGTCGCGGCCGCCTGCACCGCACTCGGCGCGACAGTCCGCGACTTGGGGGTGTAACCGCCTCCCGACAACGTCTGCTCGACAAATCCCAATGAACCGTTGGCTGGCTGGATGTCGAGCGAGGTGATCACGGTGTCGGTGGCCGACGTCGTGTCGACGATGGATGCGAAATTGGCGAGGGAGATCCCGTCGTAGAACGTCGTCAAGCCCGTCGTCTTGGCGGGCAGCGCGAACACGGTGAACAGCCACGCGCAGTCGAACGGCACACTGACGACGCAATTGCCCGCGGATCCGATCTCGAGCGGCGTGCCCGCGGCGTTTGCAAACGACTGACCCAGGCCGACGTCGACGTCGCTCCCCTCGAGCTCGATGGTATCGGAGAGCACACCGACACCCTTGAATCGGAGATCGAACGCCAGCGGCGTGAGGGTGTCCTGCGGAACCGGAGACGGCGTGGGCGCCGTGGGCTGAGTTGGCGTGGTGTGGTCGGCGGAGCATGCCACCAGCGCGAGGACCAGCCCCGCGGTCGCGATGCCGAGAGTCGTAGGAGGGCGCATGCCTACCGTACCCGGTCCACCCGGCGCGCGTCACCGCCGGTGGGGTGAGTACGACCGCCGCTGGGGTGGATGCGAGCCGAGCCGGGGCGAACCCCGGCTCTTTGTTTTGTTACGCCGCCTCGGCGACCTCTCGGTAGCGCGCGAAGAGGCGATCGAACGTCACCGCCCACGCGTGCTCACGCTCGGCGTACTCGCGTCCCCGGAAGCCGAGCATGGGAAGGTCGTCGCGCTCGATCAGATCGATCGCGGCCGTAGCCAGAGACCCGGACTCGCCAGCGGCGAACGTCGCGCCAGCGCCCGAGCGTGAGAGCTGCTCGGCCACGCCGCCCCGGTCGGCGGCCAGCACGGGCGTCCCACTCGACAACGACTCGAGTGCACAGAGTCCGAACGTTTCGGCCGAACCTGGCGAGACGATGACGTCGACGGCGGCCAAGAGGTTGGCGAGCGCGTCGCGGTCGCTCTGATAGGGCAGGCGATAGACGCGGTCAGAGCGGCGTGCGAGCGCGTCGACTTGTTGGCGTTGGTGTCCGTCGCCGACCAGGACAAGTCCCGCGTCGGTGCGCTTCTCGATCTCGGGCCACGCCTCGAGCAGCACATCGATCTCTTTCTCGCGGGCGAACCGGCCGACGAACGCGAACAATCGGCGGTCGGTCGGCAGCCCCAGGGCCTCGCGCGTTTCGCACGCGACTTCGTGACGTCGCGGATTGAAGTGCGCGAGATCGACGCCGAGCGGGACAACGGCCACGCGCTCGACACCGTGGGCGGCCAGATCAGCGGCGGCAAACTCGGAAGCGCAGATCGTGAGATCGCACTGCCCGTAGACCGCGCGTATGTACTTCCAGGTCGTCTCGTAGATCCCGCGGGTGACCGCGCTGGCCCGTTCGGGGAACGGGCAGACGGTGCGGGCCAGATTGCCGTGAAAGAACCCGACGAGCGGGATGCCCGACGCCTTCGCGGCGCGCTTGACGATCCACGGTACGGCGAAGCAGCTCCCGACCTCGATGACCGACGGCCGCTCGGATTCGATGATCCGCCGGATCGACCGGGTCGCCAGCATAAAACGATACGGCTTCTGCGTCGGAATGTGCGGACCGCGCAGGCGGTAGCACCGCATGCCCGGCTGCTCCGAAAGCGCATCCTCTTGCCCAGGGACGACCAACACCTGCGCGTAATCGGGCCGGTCGGCTACGTATGCCGCTTTCTCGTTGAGATAAGTGCGGACGCCGCCGCTCGTCTCACCAAACCACTCGGTGATATCGAGGACGCGAACTGAGGCCGACTCCCGAAGCGGGGCCGGCCATGAAAACCCTTTTCCGAAGTTCATCGCCGGGTGAGAGTACCCATGATGAGATCCCAGAGCGGCGAGCTGACGCCGAAGTCCCGGTCGGGATCGAGGAAGTGGTGACGCTGGTGGCGCCATTTCGTGTACCGGCCAAACGCGGTCGGCAACGTCTTGTGGTGCACGGCGTAGTGCACCGTATCGTACACGAGATACCCGGAGACGAACCCCGCGAACAACGCGGGCGAAAGCGCCGGTCCCGCCACCAGTCGAAAGAGAACGTAGAACAGAACGGCCAATGGGATACTCGCGCCGGGAGGCATGACCAGACGCGAGGAATCATTGGGATACTCGTGATGGACACCGTGCATTATGAAGTACACGACATGGCGCCACGTGGGTAACGCCGGCAGCACCGGCTCCCCCGGTTTGAGCCCGGCGACGATATCGTGAGTCCCGTGCATCACCTCGTCCGGTGCATGGAAGAGGTGCCGGTGCAGGAAGTACTCGACCAACGACCACAAGGCCAACCCACCCGCCCAAAGTCCCGCGGTCGCCAGGATCGGTGTGGGTGCCCACCATAGTAGGGCCACAATGACCGGCAGGTAGAGCACGTGCGGCACGATGGGATGGACGTGAGACAGTCGCTCCAACCAGTCGTGGCGAAACATACGTACACTTTCGTCCCGGTTCGACACGTAATGGTCGCTGGGACGGTTCGCCGGGGCCGGCTGTGTCGCGGTTGTCATAGTAGTAAAAGTGCACCCTCGGGCCCTGGGGGCAAGAGGGACGGGCCGGTCAAAGGGCCCGAATCACGGGTAAAAGTGGCGCGGGCGCAGCGGTTGTGACGGAGGGTTGCATCTACGGATGACACCAGGACTCGGCGTGCAGCGGCACTATTCCTGGCACCCGATGTGCACACGAGCCCGCAATGATGAACGGGCTCGTGCTCTGTGTACTGCTCTCGATCGCGCCGTCGCGCGTGGTCGTCCCCGCCGATACGAGCATTTACATCGAGAACGTGCTATGGCCGCATGCGGTACGAGACGCGCAGCCGGTCAACGAGCCGAAATCCGCACCTCGATCGGAGAAAGCTCGAAAATCGCGAGGTGCCCGGCGTCCTTGACGCCGGCCGGCATCGCCTCGACCCCTTCCATGTGGCGAGGGGCGAACCCGATGCAACGGGTCAAAATGGAATAGTGGTGTCCAACGACCAGGCCGGTCACCGTGAAACGGCCGTCGTCCGCGGTCAGGCTGGCTGCCACCTGCCCCGTCTCGTTATCAGTCACATCGACGTGGGCGGCGGGAATAGGGACGTTACGGTTGTCGGTTACCCACCCGACGATAGCGCCATCTGAGCGCGGATGGCTCGCGAGCGCGATGATAAACATCGCCAGTAGCGTTTTCATGCTAACCCCAGAGTGATGCGCTGTTGTCGCGACCGACTGCCGCGCCTCACAAGCGCCGAAAGAAGGAAGTCCTGCTTACCCTACGACAGAAAGAATCCTTCGGTTACGCTCGTTGATGGGATATCCCTGCCACGAGACTGTAACGCCGTGACGGGCTATTTTATCCGTCTATGAAACGACGTGATGCGTTGATCACCTTGGCCGCGCTCGCCGCATGCTCGCCGGGCCCCGAGGATGACTTGCAGGTCGTCGTCCGTGAGCTCGGTGGGTTCGAGCTCAAGCCCGGCGAGGGTCCAGCCGTACTGGCCTCGCTCAAAGGCAGCCGCTACACCGCCGACATCGACCCCACTATCCAGCCGCAGTCCGACTTCGATCCCGACGTCGCCTGATGCCCGTCGACCCCACGTGGATGTCGATCGGCGACCTCGCGCGCGAGCTGCAGCGCGGCCAGGTCTCCTGTGTCGAGATCGTTCAGGCCACGCTCGACCGCACGAAACGGCTCGACAAGACGCTCAATACCTACATCACGCTGCTCGCCGACTCGGCGCTGGCCGAGGCCAAGATCGTCGACGGCGAGATCGCGAAGGGCCGCTATCGCGGACCACTGCACGGCATCCCGGTCGCGATCAAGGATCACATCGACACGGCCGGCGTCCGCACGACGGCCGGCGCCAAGTCCAGAATCACGAACATCCCGACCGTCGATGCCGCCGTCGTGCGCCGCGTCAAGCGCGCCGGGGCAGTGATCATAGGCAAGGCGAACATGAACAAGTTCGCCGATGGCGAGTCCGGCGATAACCCGGATTTCGGTCGCATCAAGAATCCGTGGAATACGCAGTACTCGCCTGGTGGATCGAGCTCCGGCGCGGGTGCCCAGGTCGCGGCCGGCCTCGTGCCGCTGTCGATCGGATCCGACAACGGCGGGTCGGTGCGCATCCCCGCGGCACTCTGCGGCGTCGTCGGCCTCAAACCGACACACGGTCGCATCAGCTTGGAGGGGATTTTCCCTCGCCTGTACTCACTCGATCACCCCGGTCCACTCACTCGCAGCGTCGCCGACTGTGCGATCGCGCTGCAAGTGCTCGCCGGGCACGATGCCGATGATACCACCACCGGTCGCCGCGCCGTCCCCGATTATTCGGCCGATCTCCGATCCGGCATCGACGGCATGCCCATCGGCGTCGATCGGAAATATGCCACGGTCGGACAGCCGCACGTGCTCGCCGCGTTCGAAGCCACTATAGATACGCTTCGCCGCCTCGGCGCCGTGATCGTCGATGTCACGATTCCGTCGTACGCCGAGATGCTCGCCGTTGGCAACACCATCGCCGCGTGCGAGTACTCGGTCGCCGCGGCGCATCTCTTCCGCGAGCATCCATCGGATTTCGATCTCGCGAAGCCTCCCGCCGCGAGTGGCGCCGATATCAAAGCCGGCGCCCTGATTCCCGCCGTGGACTATATCCGGGCAACCCAAAAGCGCCGCATCCTCCAGCGGGACTATGCCCGGTCGACGCGAAGCGTCGCGGTGTTTATCTCGCCGACCTACCCCCTCGCGCCGCGACCGTTTGGCGAGTACCCGAAGCCGTACACCGCGGACGACGCGATCAGGTACACGTTCCCGTTCGATCTCCTGGGGTTGCCGGCGATCTCCGTGCCGTGCGGATTCTCACCGGACAGCATGCCGATCGGCGTG